>ENA-UOJL01001079-UOJL01001079.1-human-gut-metagenome-genome-assembly--contig:-P47-NODE-1079-length-32396-cov-9.397205_pt1 | contig 32396 bp, 36 predicted proteins | sample MGYA00242347_ERZ723894 | MGnify/ENA metagenome assembly ERZ723894
CACAAAAATCCCGGCAGGTTTCCAAATGATAAATTTCTGAAAACTCTATAAAAAAACAGCGCCCTTTAATCAAATTTCCTCCGAAATCAGAAAGCGCGCTGCTCAATCTCTGACTGCATATGACTGACACAGTTCAAAAGATGCATCACAGCATGTTTGCATCTATGGAACTATAAAAAATCGTGTTCACATTTTACCTTTGATTTTCAAACTAATCTCAATTGATTTCTCCTGAAATTATCCTAAAAAAACACTTTAGATGCACATTTTTCGGGCTGTTTTCTGGTTCAAAAAACCAAAAAAGCAAGAAAACCTTTCGCAAGTTTCGACATGTCACAGGTTTATTTCCCGCAGCCATGCAAGCGGCTTTCCCCTGTTTCCAAAAAACAATCGAATATTCTCTTTCTGTTCTTTCTCCTGAATCTGTGTCGTTATTCGCTCAAACATCCTGTTTATGCTCTCGTAGCAATATTCCTGACCCCACTCGTAAGCGTAGCTGTAATCCCGCATCATACCGTCTTCCTCTGATGAATCGGAACTGTATGCTTTTCAACCAGGGAACTCACGATCTTCTCCAAACTGCCAGGATTTAACAGGTATTTTCGGATTCTGTCTTTGTCCTCGGAGTACAGCGGCATACCTTCCATTGCCATGGAACTGTCAACTTCCCGTACAATCGTTTCAACATCACGCATGACGCACACCCCCTCATCCTTTTTGTTTATTATATCACACTTTAGGCTCTGCTGCAACGATTTTTGGATGCAAGTATTTAAGGCTATGGCAGAACAGCCAAATATGTAACTACATCATTCCAGCTGGAATTACTCTGGCTTTGCAGGGATACCCTGCCTTGTTTTATCATATCCTATCTCAGGGTGATTGTCAGTGAAAACGAAAACACGGAAACAGTATGCATTGGGGATTCTTCTGACGCAATCCATTGGCGCCCTCTCGGGTTGGTTGTCAAAGGATGGCATGAAGATTTTCAGCACAAGTATCTCGCAGCCGTCTCTGTCTCCTCCAGCTTTCCTTTTTCCGATTGTCTGGGGCGCTCTGTATGCGTTGATGGGAATCGGCGCCGTAAGAATCTATCTGTCCCCGCAGTCCACAGAGCGAAGCAGAGCTTTGAACATTTATATCACACAGCTGATTGTCAATTTCTTCTGGAGTCTGATTTTCTTCAACGTGCAAGCATTTCTTTTTGCTTTTTTCTGGCTGCTAATACTTTGGATCTTAGCCTTCTGGATGATTCTGTTGTTTCACAAGGTCAATCCGCTTGCTGCGAAACTCCAAATCCCATATCTACTCTGGCTTTCCTTTGCCGCATACCTAAACCTCGGCGTCTTGTATCTGAATCGGTAACCATTGTGCATCTGCAGGGAAATGAATACCGCCTTGCCACCTATCTGGGGGTCAAAGCGGTAAAAATCGCAGATGGCGAAATCATTGTCCGACAGGGTCGCTTCACACTGACAATAAGACCACATAACCATTCTGGACATCCCCTGCGTGCTCCTGTGGGTGGAGCCATGGTTCGGACAATCCACGAGCATCCCGCCTGTAGGGTTTCATACCTTTTTGAAGAAGATGGAGTCCCGCTGTTAGTGTTGGACGCGCCGAACGCCGCTTTTGAATATGAATACTGAGGGAAAGACAGCTGTCTTCCCTCAGTATTTTTATAAATTCAATTGTGAGAAATCCGATAGAAGTGCTTGCGAATCACCGCGACCAGAGATTCCTCTAAAGCATGGCCCACCATTGTCGGTGTGATCAAAACCCAAGTATTCCATGAAAGCAATATCTCATCATCCTTGTGGATCTTTGTTCTACTCACGCGGTAGTCTTGCAGCTTTTTTAGCTCAGAATCTATCCTTTCCCAGCCATCCTCTGAATCCATAAGTTTATCAGCATTCTCTTTGTTGATAAAATATTTACAAACAAGGCAGTCTTATATCATTGCTAATAGCGTCTTTATTTGATATAATTACTATTAGGGTCTATCTGAAAACCGGGAATATGACCAACAGCGAGGGATTTTTCGCCTGCTGAAGCCATTTTTCCGCAGGAATACTTTGTGTATTACAAGGGAAAATGGTGCACAGCAGGCGGAAAAGACCCGCTGTTTGGGCATGTTGACGGTTTTCAGGTAGACCCTAATTAAGTCCCCCCATAATCCACAAATAATAGTGCTATCTTTTGACCAAAAAGCACAAAACAAAGAAGGAGTACACAATGAAAGACTACCGCGATAAGGAAATGAAAAACTTGATTTACATGCTTTTCTTCCTATTCTTGATTTGGTGCACACCAATTTTAGAACACATTAATGATACCGAAGATAAAAGCAAATATACCATTCTTGCAACAGCATTGGAATCCGCCGTTATTTCAGGCATCTTGTCAAGCGCAACGCTCCTATGTGATTGCCTTGTTAGCAGTAGCCTGAAGGATAAGCTAGTCGGTCTATTTTTTTCTCCCACGTGCAGGTGAAACGGTTTTCTCGCGAATTAATTCCCACAAGCTGAAAGATGATCGATTCCAGATTTCTGATGCAGTTGCCGCATATACAGACATCATTCAGCAACTTCCTGCAGATAAGAAAAACCGTCGGAGGTATGAAAATAAGAATTGGTATGGGACATATCAAAAACACCAAGAAAAAGGGCAGGTAAGCCAGTGCCAAAAAGACTACTTGATGTGTCGAGACCTATATATTGAAGTGGTTTTGTTTTTGGTTTTGTATATTATATCCCTCTTTATTGCTCCGTCCATAGTAGTATTTTCAAAGAAATTCGTTATATCGCTCATTTTTTTAGCGATAGCATTTAATTGCTGCACCCATTTGAAAATGAACAGATTTGTTAATACAACCATCGCTGTTGATATAGCCAATCGATCGGTAGAAAAAACATCTAGTGTAATCAATTGAAAGGAGCAAGAACATGGGCCAGAAACTTACCTTTTATCCGCTTGGAAATGCAGAAACCTGTCTCCTAGAACTTGAGAATGGTGGCAAGCTACTCTTTGACTATGCCGCCATGAATGACGGTTCTACAACGGATGATCGTTATGATATTGAAAAAGCATTATCCTTATTTAATGAGTTTGATGTAGTTATGTTTTCTCATGCTCATGAAGATCATACTAAAGGAGCAAGCAAGTTCTTCTATTTGGATCACGCCAGCAAATATCAGTCAAATAGCCGCGCGAAGATCAAAGAACTGTGGGTTTCCGCCGCATTCTTGTTGGATGCTGAATTGGAAAACCAATCCGATGCAAAGATTATTCGTGCGGAAGCAAGATATCGTCTTAAGGAAGGATATGGTATTAAGGTATTTGCCGCGCCAGACACCTTAATGGACTGGCTAGAGGATCAGGATATTGCATATGACGATGTCGCCGATCTAATCGTTCATGCGGGACAGATTATTGGTCTTCCAGGTTCCTTGGGCGATGAGATGCAAGTGTTCGTGCATGCACCCTTTTCTGATGACAGTGAGGAAGTGCAGGATAAAAATGATCCGTCTATCGTTCTTCAGGTTCGGTTGTTCAACGATGATCGTGAAACAAATCTGCTGATTACGGGAGACACGCCCTATCAGGTTTTGGACAAAATTGTCGATATTTCTAAGTCTAATGGCAATGAGTCTTATCTTGCCTGGGATGTTTATGATATTCCACATCACTGTAGCTATACCGGTTTGAATGAAAAAGGTGAGAAAGAAGTCCGCGTACTTACTCCCACAGATAATGTTCAGTGGCTCCTTAAACAGGGGGGCAAGAGTGCATACGTAGTTGCCTCTTGCTGGAAAGTGACCGAAGAAACATCTCCACCCCATATGTGCGCAAAACGTGCATATGAAGAATACACCACTAGCGATGTGAAATTCCTGGCAACAATGGAGCATATACCTACTGGAGGGGTGAAACCTACTCCTATTATATTTGAAATTGATTCTATGGGCCTTACATTAAAGGGAAACAGCCACCGTGAAAACTACTTGAAGCAATCGGCTCCCCGGGCAGGATATTGATAGGAGAAAAACTTGGTCTACGAATACAAAAGCCCATTCGCTGCAAGCGTGGTAAAAACCCTTGATTCTATCGGCTGTGGAAAACTGATTTCCATACACGAAGTAGATGGGAATGACTGCTTGATCATTGATATGGGTCCAATGGAAATCCCGCAATATCCCATTAATCCTGTAATGGTCATTGAGCAGGTCTGTATCATTGTGAGAGATAAAAATATTCCCTTAGTGTATTGCCGTGATGATTTTCCTGTGGTTCCACATCTGAATGTACTACCGGATGGACATAAAACCCTGTGCCTGTTCGATGTCTCCTTTGAAGAGATCAAGTATTCATTTAACGCCAGTATGTTCTTACACCAGATAGTCTGGTGGTTTGAGCAAACAGCTCGTGGTAAACTCCATCAAGCAGATCAGCCTTTGGAGCCTTTCTTCCCTGGAGCACGAGATGGACTGATTTTGAACGCAGGCAATAATTCCCCCCTTATCAGGCTGAAAAGAATTGATGCTCCCAGCGGAACGCTGTTTCAAGAGGTTCCGCTTGAAAGCAAATCCGATGGCAAAATATACACTCTGTTGAAGGTTGTAATTAAAAAAACTTACACCCAAAATGTAATAAGTAAAATGCCAACAACATTGGGTGAACTGGATGCAGCGTTTGATGATCAAATAATTGATAACCTTGAAGGCCGTATTCCAGAGATTTGGGCAATAAAGCAGACTCCTCTATTTAAGCAGTTTTTTCAGGAAAAAGAAGCCAACCTGAGAAGCTGTGAAGTTCTTCTGACAGTCCAGGTTGGACTTGCTCGTTCCGAAAACGAACCACCTGAGCAATTTTGCATGAGAGCATTTCGGTTAGCTGATAGCTTTCAGAGTCTTTATCAGGCATTTGGTTATCAGCGAAATCAGAAACGCAAGCTCGTAAAGTCTGTTGAAACAGAAGCCTACAAAGATATTCCAATTGATCCTTACAATGTACTTTTTTCATTGACTCGTAGTTTTGCGTTTCACTTGAATGAGGGGGAGACGCTTAATTCAGAAAAAAGCTTTGTGCAAATTGGTTTGGGTGCTTTGGGTTCACAGATTGCTAACAACTGCATCCGTTCCGGTTATGGTAAATGGGTTTATATCGACCCGGATGTACTTTATCCTCATAATTTGGCACGGCATTGCTTAAATCTTGATAGCATAGGACAGAATAAGGCACAAGCCATGCAGATTTACGCTAATTCGCTCTTTTCAAACAGAGAAGAAGTTATCACAAAGGCGATTCCTTTTAATGTATTTGACCCCAACGCCCTGGAGGAAATAATCACTGCTGTTAAGAATTCAAGCTTGGTGGTAGACTGCTCTGCATCCGTTGCTGTTGGAAGGTATCTTTCCAACGAACTTGCAGGCAATACAAGAGCAGTCAGTTTTTTATGAATCCCGCCGGAACCGCACTGATCATGCTATTGGAAAATGCGGATCGAAGTATTTCATTAGATACCCTAGAGATACAATATTACCATTTGCTCACACAGACACCGGAATTGCAAAATCACCTAAAATCAGATCATGAAGTTTTGTATTCCTCAACATGTAGGGGAACTAGTTTGGTGTATCCTCAAGATAATGCCGCCATTTTCGCTGGCATATCCAGTAAAGTGATCAAGCAGATAGATAATCAGTGTGATGCTGCAATAATGGTGTGGGACTGGAAAGATTTGTCCATGACGCGTTACGAGGAAACTGCTGAGAAATGTCAGGAAATCCTCTGCGATGGATGGAATATAAAAGTATTACCATCACTCATGGATAGACTGTATTGCCAGAGAAAAGAGAAGTTGCCAAATGAGACCGGTGGCGTACTGATAGGATCGTATGATTTCGCCCACAATATCTGTTATATTGTTGATGCTATCGATTCTCCATCAGACAGCAAGGAATATCCCGACGCATATATTCGAGGGAGCAATGGACTGTACGAAAAAGTTTGTAAAATTGAAAATATCACTATCGGTAATTTAACATATATCGGAGAATGGCATTCCCACCCCGCTGATTCAACATTTCCTAGTGCCGATGATATGAAACTCTTACAGTCTATTGCTGACTACACATTTTCTCAAAGCAGTCCCGGATGTATGATGATTGTTGGAGAAAACCATTATTCTATCTATCTCAAATCCATATAAAATAAAATGCTTATCGACTTAACTCAGCACGCTACAAGATGTAGCGACAGCTCTGGTCAAGCGCAGGAATATCTGATTGCCCGTCATGCGGCGGTTGAAACGGAAACAGTACTCGTCCAGATATGCCTGGAGCTTGGTGCACCTTCCGTGATATGTTCCCTGAAGGAATGCTTTCAGATTACTGATTGCCTTGTGTACCCAATGCAGATCATCTGTTTCGTATTTCTTTGCGTTCAGTTCCACACCTTCCAGATTCAGGTAGCTTCTGTAACCGTCGCATTCTACCTTCGTTTTAGGCACAAAATACTGGTCGATGATTTCCTGCAAAGTCTTTCCCTGTACGTTATCTACTACCTTCATCCTGGCAAACAGTGGTGCACTGTTTGCTGTTTTGGATACGGCCACCACAATCTTGGCCTTATCCGTACCACGACCTCGTTTGCCGTTATGGGAAGGTCCGCCAACATAGCCGTCATCCAACTCTACAATGCCGGAAAGCAAGTATTTTTCGTCTCTTTGACCCATAGCGGTACGAATTTGATCCAATAGGTGCCACGCGGAGTCATAACAGATCCCCAGTGTGCGGCTTAGCTGAACAGCGGAAATCCCTCTTTTGTCCGTTGCGCACAGATAGATCGCCCAGAACCAGAGCGTCAGAGGCAAATGGGTACGGTGCATAACCGTCCCTGCGGTAACAGAAGTCTGGTGCCGGCAGGAACGGCACTGGTAAATGTTGCGGCCATGAACGGGATAGTATTCCACGCAGCCGCACTTAGGGCAGACAAACCCATTGGGAAAGCGCAGGCGGAACAACTCTGCTCTGCAAGCGTCCTCGGTATTGTAGCGACGGCGAAACTCTTTGAAAGTAATCTCAGCTGTACGTGCCATGATGATGTTCCCCTTTTTGCTTTTGGGAACATTGCAGCGTCCTATCTGTCCAATAAATCGGACTTTTTTATGATATTGTGGCTTGCTGTGTTAAGTCGATAAGCATTTAAAATAATTGTCTGCGAGTGAAGCAAAACGGGAATGCCATTAAATATATGATACACATATAAATCGCCTCAGCAATTGAGGCAATACTCCAATTTCCGCTTTTGAATATGAATACTGGGGGAGAGCCTTGCGGTTTTCCCTCAGCTGTTATAGATGCAATTGTGAAAAATCGATAGACACGGCTTGCCGGTCTCTGGTAGAATGAAGTTGATATTCACATAATCCCCGATAATGCTCAGAGCGGAATCATAGCTCTGGCATTGGAAAATTCTGTTACGCATTTCCTCTGCCTGCTCCTGCATCCCGTTCTTTCGAAGCGTCTCCGAGGCTATGCCCATAAGATGAAAGATATTTCCGTCAGTGCCAATGAGAGGGCAATCCGGCTTGACACAATCAGGCTCCTTTTGTTCCTGAATCTGCACGAAACCGCCGAGACGATTGGGAACGTAGTCGGACAGCCAGGTGCCGCCGAAGGTAGAATGGGTAGCCAACCGCCATACGGCAAGCTTTCCCATATCCAGCTCCATATTTTCCTTGAAGGGAAACAGCAGGCAGGTGAGGCCGTCATGCTGGAAAGTATAGGCTTCCTCGAATCCGGCGCCCTTTTTGAGGATGCCTTCGTTTGTCAGAATCTCATTGATACCATCCAGCCATTCCTGAGGATCGCCGCCGCAGCCTTGGAGGACAAGCCCCTCCCGATCTCCCATCCGGCGGAGCTGTTCCTTGGTAATCTGCCGTATACTCACAATTTCATCTCCTCCATTGTCATAGCCTGTTCCTGGGCAATTTCCTGCTGGGTCAGCTTTCGGAAGCTGTCCACACCTGGAATCAGTGAAAGGCTGCGTCCATTATCCCAGACAACGCCGATCTGACCGGCATCGTCCACATACCGAACGGTGCCTCGCGTTCCAGGTTCTACCGGGGAGTATGGATCATTCATGTTGTTCAGCATAACGCGCGTGCCGGGTGGGTAATTCTTTCGGATAGACTCCACCTGCTCACGGCTGGGAAATGGCATATTCATTTGGTGTCCTCCTTCTCGGAAAGTTTCATCAATCGTGTGCGCATACACTCCCCGTCCACGCCCTGACAAAGAACGCCGTGACCGGGAAAGGGACATCCCTCGCACAATAGGGACGCTGTACAGATGGGCTTCTCCGTCTGGGCGGGAGGCCCAGTGTGGGAACGGTATTCCGGTCTGGTTCTGTTTGGCTTGGAATTTGCTTTGTTCGGATTCTTCAATTTTAACCTCCAATTCCCCTAGCGCCCTTTTTCAGGCGCGGGATATTGTTCTAAGAAAATGAAAAAAGCCGTCCTCCCTAAAAAGGAGAACGGCTGGGAAAAGGGTGCTGAAAGGTCAGTGCCCTTTTTGAAAAAGAAAAAGCCGGAATTCTTATGGCTGTTACGCCACAAAAATCCCGGCTAATTCACATATGATAACTTTCTGAAAACTCTATAAAAAGCTGTGCATTTTTTTAAATTCTGACCGAAACCAAAAAGGGCGCTGCGAATATCATCGTCGTATCTGGCTGAACCTGTTCAAAAAGCGTATCAAAGGGTGTTTGCATCTATGGAATGGCTAAAAAACGTGTTAACATTTTACCCGAGAGAATCAAACAATTATCCAGTATATTTTCAATAATTACCCGCAAAAAGCACTTTAGATGCAACTTTTTCCAAGTCGCATCTAAAGTGTTGGGTAAACATGTGATTATTACCCACTTTAGATATTGCTTTTCAGCCACTGAAAACAACCAGCAAAGCTTCAAAATATCAAATATTTCGTTCGCAAGTTTCGACATAACTGGATTAATCCTAAAAATCCATTTTCCTTGAATGTGTGCAAATTGTAGGAAAGTATCCCTTGAAAAATTATAATAGCACTAATTCCGTTTGTTGAGGCTCGTTAAGAATCTCAGAAATGTAGTCTTTTGCATTCATCTCCTGATAGCGCTCTATGAGTTTATTCTTTAGATTAAAGAGTCGCTTTGATGCCGTCTGAACGAGCTGGGCATACGTATATACATATACTTCGCCGTAGTTTTCGAGCGTTTTATGTGTACCAATAGCAGGGGATACTGAATCACCTACCACATATGCTTTAATCTTTGGTTTGCAATTCAATTTATTGCCACGGTAGATCGAATCAATATATTCCTCTGCTTGTACCACTTCGCCCCGGCCAATCGTAAATCCGCCCTTTTTCAGTTCAATAATCAGGATTTTACTAATGCAGAACACATCGTTCGCATCTGCTTCTTCGATGCAAGTCGAACTAACGGAAAACCCACTGCCAATAACCAGATCAGGACGCTTTTTCCAATTTATATCAACATCCTCTTTACGTTGTGATTTTAGAAGACTTTGCATAACTGTTGTTAATTGCCGGTTGAAAGTGTAGTTCAGATTATCATACTCGATACCGAAGAGCCACTTTGCTTGACTGACTAACGGATGGAGTACATGCAGTTCGTCGGTGGTAGGATCACTGCATAGTTGTTCTATTGCATTGATAACTTTTAGCCTGTTGTCGATTTCCTCAAGCACATCCTTGATATCACTAATCGACCATTCATCCAGGATATCATTTAGGGTATCAATATCTGCACTATCCATATTTGCCAGTTTCTGTAGCAGGAAAACACCATTTCTTGCTTGAAGAACAGATACAAGTGCATCAATAATTATGCTCAGTTCATCATTATCAACTTCCGGCCTCTGCTCAAGATAATATTCAAAAAAGCCCTTGAGGTCGTACAATGCAGGAATAGACAGTGTTTCGATTTTCTTCAAATTACGGCGAATGGCATCACTACGAACTTCAGAAACTTTTCCCCTGTAGTATTCGACGCGGTATTCCCGTACATATTGAATCACTGCAGAAAAGACATCATTAACCTTTTCCGTATTCAAAAACTTCGCCCAATCATACTGCACATCGTCGATAAGACAGTCAGCTTGGACAACAATAAGATGTCGTAATGCAAATTTTCGCCGCGCGTCTTCGACACGCGTATTTCCAACGTACCAAGAAGGATTACCTACAAGTCGCCCACCCGCCCAAAAAGCAATTCCATTTGTTGCGGTTGTCTTTTCTCCCTCTGGAATTGTATAAATAGATATTTTTAAATTGTTTTTTGCCTTGGTATTTATGTCTTTACTTACCAAGGGCTTCAGGTTCTTTTGAAACTCAATCTTCTCGTTGTTAACATAGACAGTAAACTCAGGGTCAAATAGGAAACGATATCCTAGTGTTTGTTTAACTTCTTTTTTCTGAGGAATTTTCTTTACCGCTTTTACGCTCAGCTTTGTACCATGTCCTTCTCTAGAAAAAATGTTGTGTTCAATCACAGAAAAGGCAGAGTCACCGCCGTCAACACTTATCAGATATTTGTTACAGGTGCCGTTACGCCATGTTTCAACTTCATACTGATCATTGAAGCATAGCATAGAATGACGTCCTATGCCGTTTCGACCATACGCTAAACGTTTTGCTTTCCCCTGCAACGAAGTATATTCAATATACTGCCCCTGGTGAGCCACACGATTATAGGCAATTACCATCCATCGTTCTTGGAACTCGTCGTCAGTCATTCCGGAGCCATTATCTTCAATTATAATTTTCTCGTTTGCTTTTGATGGTAATGTGATGTTAACAGTTGTCGCACCAGCATCCCACGAGTTAGCTACAAGCTCGGAAAACGCAATTGTTACATCAGATACAACACTTGAGTATGTTCTTTCAATAAAATCCTTTTCAAATGTTGACTTTCTAATTGTCTCTGCCATATCACATACACCCCTATCATCTTGAATATGTGAATCTTATTTTCATTATAGCGCAACAACATGAAAATGCAACATTAGATTATAGCTTGACAACAGTATATATTGAAAAATGATTAAATATAGATCGTACAAAAATGATATAAAAAGTGAGAATTCACATTTATAATGTGTCTTCTATCCATCTGTTGCGCAGAGTCTCAGGTGCTACCTATTTTCATTTTCTCATCTAGGGTCTTTAAAAATCAAAAACATTACAGACCAACTATTTTGTAAAGGAAGAGCTCTGCTTCATTGATCCTGTTGTTCAAAGAAGCAGAGCTGTTCCATTCATCTTCAATCACTGTATAATTCCTCTATGGGGCTTTTATCATTAGGTTTATTGCCACCTGCTTTACCGGGCAGTTTTTTGGAAAACTTGTCTTTCAGCTTATCAATTCCCGCTGCATCATGTTCCTGAGTGTGGTTAATGAGTTGTGTAATATTGTCGTCCTCTTTTGTGTTAAACAAAAATTTCGTTATTGCCATAGGTACCGCGATGACAGTAGATACGAACGCTGTAAACGCTGCAAAAATAACTGCAACAGAATCAAGAATAAACTGCGGATCTTCTACGGCCAAAATCCGCCGTACAAGCCTGTAAGCGAGGCTCAGGCAAAAGCAGCAAGCAACAACCACCATCCAGAAGAAAAGCCACTTTCATATTTCATTTGGGTTATCGCTGCTTTCAAAATATCGTCGCCATGGTATTTGGGATTCAGCCAATCTGAGGTTACCTCACTAGGCAAGATCACGGGCATTCGTTCGTGGATGAAAGTGATATCCTCTGCCGCATCCCTAGTCAGAACTGTGAACACCGGTCTCCCTGCTTCGAGGCGATAAATTCCCGCAAGAAAGAATCCATCCGAATTCTTTGGCTCAATGGCATATTTCACTTTCCGGCCATCTGCCTTTTCCCACTCATAATAATGTCGGGCAGGGATCAGGCACCGGCGCTGGCGAATACCATCGGCAAACATGACTTTCTGCGCGGCAGTTTCACTTCGGGCATTGATGATCCGTTTTCCGTCTGTGAGGTGATAGCCCCATTCCATGGCAAAGGGCTGGGGCTGCATCTGCCGGTTGCTGGCAACCACAGCTGCCATGTCCCCCGGAAAGACATCCCCGGTTTTCACTTTCACGTTCCGATGCTCCAGCCGCTCCACAATAGCCCGAATCATCTGGATGCTGGCATCTTCAGGTACATAGAACCTTCCACACATGGAACCACCTCGTTTGCTTATGATTTCCCATTTTACAGCGTGATAACCGTACAGTCAATTTCGGAGCTGCCAAAGCCATCTCAGATATGGCATTCTTCCGCCATGTTAATGATGCGCAGCCCCTTTTTTCGGGCGTAATCCACGGTATATGCCGTTCCTCCGGTACTTCTTGTCAGGTAGCAGATACAGGTTCCGCTGTGATCCACCAGATGGCGGTTACGCCGGTGCATGCAGTCCGGGGTGTATTCCCGGGACACATACACAACCTTATCGCTTCTGCGCTTGATATCCTCATAAACTGCAATATCCTCACTGCGCCATCCTCTGGTCTGACCCTCACAGGGCAGCACCAGAATCAGGCGCAGCTGAGGGTATTCTTTTTTCATGTCCAGTACAATCTGAGCAGCAAGGGTATCGAACCCCCTTGCGCCTCCGGCTCCATAAAACACAATCCCGGCTTTGATCTGTTCCTCAATTACCCTGCGTAAACGAACAGCCGCTTTCAACTTTTCCTCACCGCTCAGGCTTCGATGCCCCGTAAAGCAGCAGGTTTTCGCTCTTAAATCCATAAATATCTTCCTCCTTGTTCTACGATATATCGCATATTTTACCACAGGTTCCGCATAATTGCGATATATCCCACTCGATATATCCCAACTTTTTATAGAATACAGTCAGCGATATATCGTACAGAAGGATGATGATTTATGAACGCCAAAGAAGCAGTCGCAGCAAGAATTCTGGAGCTGTGCAATGAAAGAGGAATCGCCATCAATGCCCTTGCCGGAAGTGCGGGAGTCTCGCCCTCCACAGTTTACAGCATGCTCAATGCAAAGAGTCAGAATCCCGGTGTGGTTTCTCTACAGAAGCTCTGCGATGGGCTGGGTATCACCCTGCGGCAGTTTTTCAATGACGATCTCTTTGACAACATTGAGCAAGAAATCAAGTAAGCAGAGCGAGCGCTGTTACCTACTTTGGGTTAAGAGTACACCAAAAAACAAAATGCCAACCGCACGAGCAGTTGGCAATATCGAAAATATGTTTTGACTTATATGTTGATATTTGATAGAATATTCATGGTTCCATCTGGAACCGGGCGCTGCCAGTTTAGATAATGGTGTGATTGCCACCGGCAATCAGAGAATTCTGATTCGCTGCGCGACGCACCGCGGTAGGCGGTTAGCCCCCTGACAACAGGGGGTGATCCTTCTTTGCCCCCTGTCCTTGCCGGAAGGGGGTGGTGATGTGAATGTGGTTACATATGAAGAGCTGTTCCAGCTCTTACTGGTACTCATTTCCTTTGCCGGTCTGATCATTACGATCATAAAAAAGAAGTAAACCGCCCCAAGTTCCCCAACCGGGCGGTTTACTAATCGCAATCCGAGGGAGCTAACCGTCTATCGGCAGCGCCCTTTTCTATGTTCATTATACCACGATTCCGCCATCTGTCAAGGGCCGACCATCTGATCAATCTCCGTGCCGTCATTCAGGTACACCCTGATATGATCCGCTGAAATCACCTTTACCGTATGCACAAGCTGCCGGATCATTTCTTCGTCCCACTGGGTTAAGTGGTGATCTTCCTGATCCAGTGCTGTCTTAGTATTATGCACACGCTCCTGTGCTTCCTGGTTATTCCGGAGCTGAGCGGCGATACGCTCCTGCTGCCGTTTCAGTTCTGCCATCTCTTTGGCGATTTCTGCAAACCGCCAGTTGGCTTCATTACCACAGGCATCCAGTTCCAGAAGATGATCGAATTCCGCCGTCAGCTCCTCGATCCTTCGTTTCACCTCTCCGAAGGTCATTGCACTGCCCTTTGATGGCATTGCCTCCTGTAGCAGTGCCTCGGTAATCTGAGTTACCACATCCATCTTTTGAGGCATTCTGATATTCACGGCAGCCATAATTGCTTCCTGAAGTGGACCTTCATCCATTGTCGGAGAGGCATGGCAGTATTTTTTTCCAAAGTCCAATCGGCTAACGCATCGCCAGACGATCCGTTTCTGCTCCTTTCCGTTCCAGGTACACCTTCGGTATAAGGTACCGCACTCTCCGCATACAAGCCGTTCTGATAGGGCATATTTGCTTGTATAGCTGGACCTCCCTGTGGGGGACTTCGTGGAAGGGCTCTTTGCCGCAGCCCGGCGCTTTGTTTCCTCCTGAACCGCATAGAACAGTTCCCGGCTGATAATTGCGGGGTGATTGTTCTGTACCAACACCTGGGGGAGCTGTCCGGTATTCTTCTGAACTTTTCCCCCGATGACACCTTCCTTGAATGTTTTCTGTCCAAGGACATCACCGCAATACTTCTCATTTTTCAGAATTGCCTTTATAGTTGCAGGTTCCCACTTTTGACCGCCGGAAGGATTCAGGATACCCTTTTCGTCCAGCCTGCTGGCAATGATCCGGGGAGAATCGCCCACTTTGTACCACTGGAATATGAATTGCACCACTGCCGCTTTTTTCTCATCAACGCAGGGGGTGCCGTCTTCCTGCAGGAAATATCCGTATAGCCGGTTGAAATTCACATGAACCTTTCCCTCCCGGATCGCCTGGCGCTTGCCCCAGGCCACATTTCGGGAGATGGACTCACTTTCCGCCTGAGCAAAGGCACCCAGCATAGTAATCAGCATCTCGCTGTCCATGTCCAGGGTGTTGATGTTCTCCTTCTCAAAAAACACCCCAATGCCCATGGCCCGGAGCATACGGGTGTAGTTGATGGTGTCCAGCGTGTTCCTAGCAAACCGGGAGATGGACTTGGTCAGAATCAGATCGATCTTCTTTGCTTTGCACCTTCGGATCATGCGGTTGAAATCATCCCGCTTTTTGGTGGATGTGCCTGTGATGCCCTCGTCAGCAAAAATCCCCGCCATAGTCCACTCAGGATTGGTCATGATTTTGTCTGTGTAATAGGTACATTGGGCTTCATAGCTGGACTGCTGTTCTTCTTCCTCTGTGGAAACACGGCAGTAGGCGGCAACCCGAAGCTGCCGCTTCATAGCCTGCCGCTCTGCCAGCGGTTTTGCGGGAATCAGGGTAACAATTCTTTTGGAATCACTCACTTTTCTCACCTCTTTCGATTGTTTGATCGTTTTTCAGACGGATTTTAACGTTTCCGTTGCTATCCACCATGATCGCGGATATGCTCGCGTCGATGAGCTTGGCATCCAGCTCGGAGCGTGGTTTCTCTCTTTGGAATACCCGCCGCATGCGCTGGGTTTCGTATTCTCTGGGGTCCATAGCTTCATACATCGCCGCCGCTGCCTCCTGCAGCACCGCCCAAGCCCGCTCCTCATCCACAGGAAGCTGGCTGATCAGCTCATCAAGTTCGGATTTCAACTCTTTCAACCGTGAGAGCGGGGCTTTGGGGGAATCGGGTGTTGCGATCTGCTCTGGGTGGGCGGCAAGGTGATTCAGCAGGTACAGAACCTCGTGTTCCATGTGTGCTGTGATTCGGCAGCCGCATTTGCGCCGAAGGATTTTCTGTACCTCTGTTTTTTGAGGGGCAGTGGATTTTTTCCTGCGCTTTTCCTCAGAACTTTGAAATACAGCAGGATCAATAATCCTTGGGAACCCACCTTCGCCGGTGTATCGGCAGTCCTGCAATATCCGGGCTATCATATTTTTGTTCCAAGGTTTCTCGCCGTCATAGTGAACACCGTACCCGTTCATTTCGTCTGACAGCCCCTTATAGGAAGCCCCCAGCAGATACTGGTCAAACAGGTATGTAACCCTGCTTGCCTCCTCCGGGAAAATTACAATCCTGCCGAATTCCATTTTAAAGCCGAATGGCACCGCCCGATTGGAACCCACCTACCGCACCATCCTTTCCATTGTTTCCGGCAGCTCCAGCCCGTTCTTCAGCCGGAAACGGATTTTTACATTGCTCTCCACAATGATTTTGTCAATCAACTCGCAGAACAGCTCCTCATCGAAGGCTTCCAGCACTTCCGGACCGGCTTCTATTGTTTCCAGCAGCTGCTCGGTACTGTCGAGGATGCTGCGATCCTCCTGCTGAAGAATCCTTTCCTTCTGCTGCTTGGCGTTGCGAAGCTGCTCTGCCAGCTGATTGCTTTTGGATATAAAAATATCAGGGTCAACCATGCCCCGCCGGTTCAGCGTGGACAATTTGTGACTCTGACTGGATATGTCCGATATTTTTTGATTCAATTCCACAATGTCTGTACTCCACAGCATCTTTCGGCTGCGGATCGCGGACAAAGTTTTCTGTATGAACTGTAGGATTTCCCCATGCTTGAGGTTATCATACAACCGAAGGAATGCCTGCATGACTGCGTCCTCTGGGATCGGTGGCATATCGCAGGAACTCAAGTCTTGTACATGAGACATGCAGGAAAAAACGGCGTTTCCCTTGTTCTGCTTCCTTCGGAAACCTGCCCCGCACTTGCCGCAGATAAATCTGCCGCCCAAAGGGGAGGTATTCACTGTATGCTGAACATGCTTTTCGCTTCTTTGCCAAAGCAAATGCTGGACAGCATCATACGACTGGCGGTCAATAATCCCCGGATGGGTGTCGGATGCGTAATACCGGTCCCGCTCTCCCCTGTTCCGCAGGCATTGCCTTGGGAGGGTATCCGTCATATATGTCTTCTGGTACATCGCATCCCCAATATATTTCTCATTCTTCAGCATTTCCACAATGGCCTGAAAGGACCATTTCCTGCTGCCCAGCACAGGATCTGCTGCACTCTGAGCGGTAAACTCTTTTGCAATATCGGATGTACTTTTCCCTGCCAGATAATTGCTGAATGCCAATCTAACATATCTGGCCTCTGCTTCTTCGATCACCAGGTTTCCATTTATCCTACGGAATCCAAATGGTACACTGGAAGCTACATAGGTTCCATTTTGCATCTTCTTCTGGATACTCCACTTCATATTCTGGGAAATGGATTCACTCTCCGCCTGGGCGCATGCCGCAATTACGGAGGTCAGCATCTCGCTGGATACCATCCTGGTATTGATGTTATGCTCTTCGAAGAAGATACTGATTCCCAATGTCCGCAGTTCCCGAACCGCCTCCAGACAGTCCTTTGTATTTCTGGCGAATCGGGAGATGGATTTCACAAGAATCTTATCGATCTTTCCCTTTCGACAGTCCTCCAGCATCCGCTGGAAGTCTCCCCGTTTCTTTGCGGATGTACCAGTGATACCTTCATCCGCATAGATGTCCACCAATTCCCACCTGTCATGGGATTTAATGAGATTGTTGTAGTGGGCATTCTGGGCGGCGAAGCTATTCAGCTGATCGTCCGAATCGGTACTGACACGGCAGTAGGCAGCAACCCGCAGGACGATTTCCTCCTCCGGTTGCGTTGCCGGTATGTAAATCTGTTTTCTTGCCAGGTTATCCCTTGCCGTTGCCATCACTTTACCCCCTTGTTAGCAACAAACATTACCACACCTTTCGCAGAATAGCTAGTGGTAATTGAATATATTTATATCGAAAGTATAATATCCGCACCTATATCGAAAGTATAATATCCGCACCGGTCTGTTTCGCAATTCGGGCGGCGATTCTGTTGGCTTCTTTTTTCGTGCAGTGTCCTGATGCCACCAGTTTGCGCAGCAGGATGATAACACCACAGTAATTCACATTGGCATTCATTTTGTTCCCCTATATGAAAAGCCGCCCTGTTGCATCCAATAAGGTACAGCAGGGCGGCTCCCTTCCGAAATTTGATTGTGAACTTACGAACGCCTGTATTCCTGACACTACTTCCCCAGGCTAGGGCAGAAACAGAAACCGCGCTTGGCTGCGCGTCACGGGAATTGCACCCCTCCGAGGATCTCTCCGAGCTGCCCCCATTGCATGTGGCTGTGGCTGGACAGGAGTACCAACGCTGGTGCTGTCATCGCAAGACAGGTCGGCCACGGCCTGCTTTCTGGACGAACGGATCCGCTAACCACCTTCCTTGCCGCATTGATGCAGTTGCCCTGCACAGGTGGGTCATCGCGCGTCTCTCCAATGTCGCTTGCCAATTCTCTGTCTCTACATGGCACACCAGCGGATGTATTTCCGTTTCTGGATATGTACTTGAAAAGGTTCAGGACGGACTTTCTGTGGTTGCTCAAAAAGCCCCTCACTATTTATCCTGATTCGAAAGACTGTTCAGAAAAAAATCGGGAAAACTTCCCATAAAATAATATAAAGCCCCCGTATTCGACATGCTTTTTCTACGATATTTACAACATAATTACTTAAAATCCCCCCAGCGCTTTATAGATTGTCCGTAAATTTGAAAGTGCCTTTCTGTACTGGTAGCTGACACCCCTCTGGCTGATTCCAACCTCATTCCCATACTTTTCTTCCGTCTTTCCCTGAAAGTAAATTGCCTGGAGCAATTCCCGCTCCCCTTTGGGCAGCATCTCCAGCGCACGATGCAGCCTGTTTTTCATATCGTTTGCTATCACAATTTCATCCATACTCGTAATGGCTACATCCGGAATATTATCGATTGCTTTCTTTTCCTCATCATCCAGCGCATCATAAGACATCACTTGGTTGTAAGCTTTCTTCTCCTCTTGGCCACGTTCCTGCCGTTCCATACGAAAATAAGCATAGTAAACTTCCGGGGTGACTTCCACCAGCTTGCCATTAACTTTGATCATGTACTTTTCCTTATCTGCCATAGCGCAGACCTCCTTAGAATTGAAATTTGATAGGTTGGCTCAAATTTCAGAAGGAGGCGCGCGGATTCTGTATGCAAAAGCTGTAAAAGGCTTGTCCAAGACAGAGAAATACTTGTTTTTTCCTCTGATTACATAGAAAAGTGGGGAAAGCTCACAGAAAAAGCAACACCATTCCCCATAATCCCCTATCTTTTGATAGCGGAACATCGGGAATGGTGTCGCAAAATTTAAGGGCGCAAGCAGCGGTTTTGCTGCCTGCGCCCTATTTAGAAGAGGGAGAATTTTTCGATGTTCCCCCAAGAATACGTATTTCAGCCGAAGAATTCCAGCTGTGCCTCTATGTATCAATGGTTCCTCCGGCCTTTACGCTTCTCTATATGGGTAATTTCAAAAAATCCTTGCGGTAGCTGACACCGAAGTATTCGGCAAGCTCCTTCATCTGGTCATCCCGGATGGTGTTCACCCGGGGCAGGTGGGCAGTGAGCATATAGATTTGGGCGGCCTTTTCCACAGTTTCGATCAGGCCGAAGGTTTCGTCCATGGTCTTGCCCGCACCGTAGATGCCGTGCATCCCCCAAACCACCAGCCGGAATTCCTTCATCTTTTCCGCCGTGGCCTCGCCGATGGAATTGGTACCGCAGAGCATCCAGGGCAGAACACCCACGCCGTCTGGGAACACCACGATGCACTCGGTACACATTTCCCAGAGCGTATGGGTGAATTTCTTCTCGTCCAGCTCGTGGACGTAGTTCATAGCCAGAGTGTTGGTGGGATGGCAGTGCATCACAACCCGGTTGTCGGGGTCAACACTCAGACGGGCCATATGGCTCATGAGGTGGGCAGGAAATTCGGAGGTGAACTTGCCGCCGTCGGAGTAGCCCCACAGCAGCTCGGCAGTCTGTCCGTCGGCAGCGATGCGGACGATGCCCAGGTTGGTCTCGGGATCGGCGTCCACGTTCTTGAAGTATTTGCCGGTGCCGGTGACAATGAAAATCTTGCCAATAATTCATTTGTGGAATTGAGTGTGAAGGTACTGGGATCCCGCAGCCCACAGACAATTTCGTAAATCAGGAACTGGGTTGCCACACGGAGTGGAACGTTGGGATTGATGGCCTTGGAGGTGGTGGTCACACTGATAGAATGATCCCACATCTGATTGCTGTACAACAGGATCAGGCCAATGGCCTCCCGCCGTTCAGCGGGCAGCGCATGCCATACATTCGATCCCTGCGTGCTTCCGCTGCCATCCAGTGTTACGTCCCGATCAACGGAGTTGCCGGAGGTGCTGGCTGCGTAGCTGCGCCAAGGCTCAATGCAGTACAGGGGATCGTCAGGATAGGCAACGCCGCCATACCGGGCAAAGTGCCAGCCCATGTTCTTGATATAGGCAGTCCGAGTAGTGCCGCTGCCGTTAGGTTTGTAGGCACAGGACACCTGAGAATTGAGGACGGTGGTGTAATTGCCGTTGTCCGCATAATCAAACAGCATAATGCTGTTCTGCGTACTGGCAATGGACATTACCGCATAGTCGCCTACCTCGCTCGCGGTGCCGGGATCAACCAAATCTGCATCTCCGGTATTCCCCGGCGGCGCTGTGGGTTCTGTCGGTTCCGTTGGGTCGTTTTGCTCGGTCTGCTCCGATGCCTCGGATACTGTTTCCTCCGGCAGCGTGCTTTCACTGTCCAGCTCCGCTGCGTTAACTGTAGGTACGATGCCGATGAGCAGCATCAGAACCAGAAGAAGAGAGATATAGCGTTTCAGGTTCAATATCATGTAGTCATCCTTTCCAAGAAAAAATTAAGCCCCTGTGAAAAACACAGAGGCAAGCTGCTGGTATTGAATTGCGGTTTACATGACGCCCATATCCATGGGAAGCATTCCGTCATCGGAGTCATTGACCCAGTCCGGGTACTGCGGTTCCGGGTACTGCTGGGGATATTGGGGCTGTGGGTAGTAGTCCCGCTGGTGCTGAATCTCTTGGGGATAGTCGTGCTCACTACCGACCTGCGGGGGCACATAGTTGGGGTTTATCTGCTGCTGGTAAGCCTGCAAAACCGATTCCTGCAGCTCCAGCTTGGCGGAGTTGGTCAGGGCGAAAAAGGTATTGCTGTACTTCTTCTGCCCGTCCTTCCCGGAATAGGTTTCCTGTGGCATGGAGACAAACAGCCCCTTTTTCCCGTCCATGACCTTCAGGTTCTTAACCACGAACATCCCATCCAGCGAAACGGAGGCAATTGCCTTGACGTTTCCGGCATTTACCATACGGTCGATCTTCGCTTTGATTTTCACGGCACACCTCTCAGAAACTGTAAAATGTGAATCCCATATCCGCCTGGACTTCCCTTTGGGATATCTGCTGGGGTTCTGCATACAGTTGGAGATACTTGTTGACCTCCGCGTCCGTCAGGGAGCGGAAATGCTCACCTGCATCCCCAATCACGAAGAACGGCCCCGCAATGATGGAACCATTGTCGAGCCGTCGGTTGCCTTCCATTCCCAGAAGCTTTCCTTCATCGTTACAGACCAAAACCGTTCTGTCCCCATGGGGATACACACATTCGATAAGCCCTCCCACCGCTTCCTGAATATCTTCCAGCTTGGTTCCGATCTCCTTCTCCGCAGCAGGCTTTCCCGGCTCCACATACACAACCCGGTATCCGCTCACTCCTGATCCCTCCCCATTGTTTTGTCATGGCTCTGCGCCCACAGGACAGAGAGATGTACCAAAGCGCTGTACCGCTGCTTTTCATCCAGGCTTTCCAGGAAGGCGATAAGGGAAGCGTCCCGCCCGGAGCCAGGCGGAATCTTCTCCTTTCCCCGCAGCGCCTCCCGGCGAACCAACACACTGTCATCCTCCATGAGCTGGAAGGACACCACATCATCCGGCAGGAATCCTACCGTCTGCCGGATGGCGTAGGGAATGGTAATCCTCCCCTCATTGCCAATAATCCGATATATCTTCATCTCTGGCACCCCTCACAGCAGCAGGCATGGGGACACCGCTGGTGGAATGTACTTTCTTCCTCGTCCACGGGCTCGATAATGATCCGTCCCCGGGAAACGCTCATCTGGATGGTGGAATACAGGTCGATGCCCACTTCCTCCAGCAGGTCTGCCGGAATGGCCATCAGGACACTCTCTACGACTTCGTTGTTCGATTTCTGCATGGTATTATCCGCTCCTTTGAGATTTGTTCATTGTCGATGGGTTGACCCAGCATCTCCGTCATGCTCATCTGCTCCGGCTGCTCCCGCTCCCGTTCCAGCAGATCGTAGTTGCCGATCAGCAGCTCTCCGAACTGGCTTCCGGGGTGGGTGCGCTGTGCCATGGAGTGGATGCGCTTGAATTCCAGAATATAGTAGTCTTTGAACAGCTCCCGAACCTCCGGGAAGTCCGATTGGGAAACCAGCCACTTGCCCTTGCAGTTTGCCAGGGTGTCCCGCAGGAGAACATGCTGCGCCCAGCCGAATTCCGCCTCGTACACATACTCGCTCTTATAATACGGCGGGTCTAAGTAGAAGAAGGAGTCCTCCCGGTCATAATGGGGAATCAGGGTTTCAAAGCTCTGGTTCTCCACGATGACATTAGAAAGGCGGTCCGAGGTATCTTCCAGCTGCCGGAAGGTTGTCCGAACGCTGAAAGGCTGACAGGCAAAGCTCCTGCCGGAGCTGGCATAGCTGTTGCGCATGCGTTTGAAAAAGGCTGCCGCCTGGAGGACTTCTTTGTAGTCCGCCCGGTCGTGCAGTGCCTTTTTCATCTGCTCTGCCCACTGTTGCATGGGAAGCAGATTGTCAAGGATCACATCCTGCATGGGAAGAAAGAGGGCGGGATCCCTCCTGCCTGTGTGGAATTTGAGCCATTCCCCGAACTCCGTCCGGGAGTTCAGGGGCAACAGTCCCAGCTCCAGCAGGAATTCGGCAGGCCGGTCCCGGACACAGCGAAACAGGTTCACCAGTTCATCGTCCAGGTCATTGTAGACCTCGAACTTGTCCTTCGGCTTTCCCAGCAGCACGGCTCCGGAGCCGCCAAAAACTTCTATATAGCGGTTGTATTCCGTAGGGAATACGGAGAGAATGATTGGCAGCAGATTGGATTTGTTGCCGATGCGGGTAAATGGTGTTCGAATAGGTTATCCGCCTCCATTCATAATGGAAACGGCCGGTACAGTGCCTGCGGTCAGGCAGCTGTATCGGCCATTCAGGTTAATTCCGGCCATTTTCATTACAGAAATGGAGCGGCGCCTATCCTTAAAAGTACGTCGGTTTTTCAAATGTATCACCTCCTTTCAAGGGAAACCTCAGTCTTGCTCGATTTTGTCCCGTCTTATTGGACTTATTCTATGGTAAGATTGATTCGGTCATTGGCGGAACAAGGTTTCCGAAAAAGTCAAGACTTGTTCTTCCACTTATTTCATGGTATTATTTCACCCAATGCGTACAGAAAAAGGAGAGATTCAAAATGAGCACGACTTCCATTCCCGTCTGTCATACCCGGCAGGAGCTTCATCGTCAAGAGGATGCCGTCTTTAACAGCATCCCCGGCATGGACATGCTCCGCAGCGCATCCCCCGAAAGCCTCCCGGAACTGGAAGTACAATACCCGGATGCGGCCTTTGCACTGATGATCGCCGGAAACCTCTTTGTTGGTGACCGGGAGCAGAACGAAATCCACCAGAAGGCATACACCGCCATTCTGAACGGTGAGTCCATCACCGGAGTGCGGTTCAAATATGACTATGATCTGGAATCCTATCTGCTGAGGCACATGTGGGACTAACTCTTTCCATAGAACGCAAAAAAGCCATTATGGTTATCCATTTCAGATTCCATAATGGCCTACTGCATTTCCATATCCATATTTTCTGTTTGTTCAACTGATGTGATGTTCACATAATCCCCGATGATACGCAGGGCAGAATCATAGCTCTGGCACTGGGTGATTCTGTTGAACATCTCCGTAGCCTGCTGCTCCATGCCATACTCCCGCAAGGTCTGACCGGCAATCCCCAGCAAGTTATAGATATTGCCATCTCTCCCTATGAGAGGACAGTCCGGTTTGACTATTCTCTGTTCTTGCTCTTGGAGAAAGCCCCCAAGCCGGTTCGGAACATAGTCAGACAGCCAGGTGCCCCCAAAGTGAGGATGGGTTTGCAGTCGCCACATGGCAAGTCTTCCCATCTCAATCGCCATCCCCTCCTTGAAAGGAAACAGCAGACAGGTAAGACCGTCGTGTTCGAAGGTATAAGCTTCCTCGAATCTGGTGCCCTTTTTGAGGATGCCTTCATCGGTAAGAATCTGGTTGATTCCATCCAGCCATTCCTGGGGATCGCCGCCGCAGCCTTGGAGGATGAGGCCCTCCTGATTGCCCATCCGGCGGAGCTGCTCTTTGGAAATCTTCTGAATACTCACAGCTTCATCTCCCCCATTGTCATAGACTGTTCCTGAGTAATTTCCTGCTGGGTCAGTTTCCGGAAGCTGTCCACACCGGGAATCAGCGATAGGCTGCGCCCATTGTCCCAGGCAACTCCGACCTGCCCGGCATCGTCCACATACCGAACAGAACCCCGCGTTCCGGATTCTACAGGGGCATATGGGTCATTCATGCTGTTCAACACAATTCGTGTGCCGGGTGGATAACAGCTCCGAGTGAATTCCACCTGACCGCGGCTGGGAAATAGCATATTCATTTGGGTTCCTCCTTTTCAGATAGCTTCATCAATCGCGTGCGCATACATTCTCCGTCCCCACCCTGGCACAGAAAACCATGCCCGGGAAAGGGGCATCCCTCGCACAGTTGGGATGCAGTACAGACGGGCTTTTCAGTCTGTGCGGGAGGCCCTGTGTGGGAACGGTATTCCGGTCTGGTTCTGTTTGGCTTGGAACTTGCTTGGTTTGGATTTTTCACGATTTACCTCCATTTCCTCCAGTGCCCTTTTTCAGGCACGGGATATTGTTCATAGAAAAAGAAAAAGCCGTCCTCCCTAAAAAGGAGAACGGCTGAGGAAAGGGTGCTGCGAGGCAGCGCCCTATTTGAAAATAAAAAAGCCGGGATTCTCGAGGCTTCTGCGCCTCAAAAAATCCCGGTTGATTCATATATGATAATTTTCTGAAAACTCTATAAATATTCAGCGCCCTTTTTGAATTTTCCGAGGAAATCAAAAAGGGCACAGCTTGTTTTCTCGTAAAAGGGGGCTTTGATCCCCTCTAAAAAAGCTATATCTATAGTGGGTACTTTACATTGCGAAAATATCTATGAAAACGAATAAAATCGTGTTAACATTTTACCCTTAAGCTTCGAACTTTTTTCGCCACAAATTGCGCCAATATAAGAAAATACCCACCTTAAATTCAACCTTTCTTAGTTGATATCTAAAGTGGGTATTAACTATGTGTCTGTTCAACACTTTAGATGCAGGTGTTTTGAGGTGCTTGTGCCTATAAATTCCCGGAAAATCGTGCAACTTTCGTTCGCAAGTTTCGACACGCCATAGTATGCGAAAGCAAAAACGTTCGCTCAATAACTGTTACGTAATTACGTTGCGATGCTGGTCCTCATACTAACCCTTTGAGAATACTTAGTTTGCTCACTATGTTGGCCGTCTATCGGCAACGCCCTCTATTATGCTCATTGTACTACGCCGCAGACTGTCAAAATTAACTATCAGGTCACCCCCACCCTGCTGCCTTAATAGATCCACAGATATTTCTCTTACCATATGTATAAACTACTGGATCATTTTCTCTTTCCATTTCTGCACATGGCAACTCATTCCGCCCAACACCGTTTCAATAATCTGGACACTAATTGCCTCATTGGGATCATTACAAAATTGATTGCAACTATGATAGTCTACTAGGGCAACACCGCACAATTGCGTCTTCGAGTCTCAGCCGCCTTTTTGCCCCACTTCCGCAGTTCCGGAAATGGGAAATACATACAGTATTCCACCATTTTCGGAACTTTGAATTGGGACAAAAATTCTGGCTGAGCCTTCTTGCCGAATTGTGCGGTGCTGCCCTAGAGAGATTCCTCATCTATAGGCAGTATCTAATACCAGTTTTTACACCATAGTCCAATCGGCTAATGCAATGTCAGCTGACTGTATTGCAGAAAAGCATGAATAATTCGGATTGCAAAATAGAGGATTGTAGGATATACTAGTGTTGTGTTGGTTTACATCGCATGCTTTCCTTTTTCAATTTGTTTGCTTGCGACTTTATCCTATTTTCTCTAAGAATTTTTATAAATTCATCCCGGCTTTTTGTGTTGGATAAAAGGAAAAACAATTCAATTGGTTTCATTATATTGTCCTCCAATAAAAACAAGGTGGTATTACATATGAATGAACGCTTTGGGATTCTACATCTTTCCGACATCCATGCTAGTGAAAAAAACAAGGTTACCATCCAACGTTTGGTCGGCCTTCTGAAAACGGATATTCTAGATATGCAAGAGCGCTATAATGTCTCTATTAAGATGATATGCATTACTGGTGATCTTATCAATTCTGGCGATGATGCCGATATTCAGCTTGGAATAATTCTAGATGAGCTGTTGCAGCCATTAATGGATGTATTTAATTTGGATGAAAAAAGTATTTTCGTAGTTGCAGGAAACCATGAAATCAAGCGAAAATTAATCATCCCTTTTATTGAAACAGGACTTAGTTCAACCTTGGTATCAGAAGCAGCTATTGATGAGTTCATCAGTACCGTCAGCACTGATAGTCTGAAAAGAATTGAGTATTTTGACTCCAACTTTGCGGATATGTTTGGTGGAGATCCAGTTTGGAAAAATCCGCTTGGACGGGCCTATGTGGTAACTACTGATTCTATAAAAATAGGCATTTCCTGCCTTAACTCTGCATGGCGCTCAACGGGCATCGGAAGTGCGGAAAAAAGGAAAATGGTGATTGGGCGCAAGCAAATAATTGATAGTTACGAAAGCATTAAAGATGCTGACTTGAAAATCTGTATCACCCACCATCCTTTTGATTGGCTAGTCGATGAAGATAAGTCGGCTGTGGAAAAGTGCATTAGTCAATATGATATTGTTTTGACAGGACATATTCATGAGTCAGATACCAAAGTGTATACTTCATTCAATGGACAAACACTATTTAATACTTGCGGGAAGTTTGACAATTCGAGTGATATATACAATGGATACTCAATTTTAGCAATAAATCCTTACAATAAAAACTGTGACGTAATTCTTCGTCAGTATTTTGACTTTCCGAGGAACTGTTTTGACGAAGCGCTGTGCGTCGCACAAGGTGGTTGTTTCTCGATCTCTCTTGGAACGAAAGACGATAATTTAGCTCTGGCATATAATGCGGCTCATTCTATTGAATCTAAATTTCTTGATTATGCTAACAGCTATTTCGTATCCAACGTGGCTGCCGGAAAGGTTATGAAAAGTTTTGACGAGTCATTTATCGTTCCCGAATTCAGAAAATACTCAGAATATGAAAAAGAAACCAGATACAGTCAGGAATCTGCTGACAGTGAGGATATCATCGCGCTTGAAGAAATTTGCAAAGGCAAACAAAATGTTCTCCTGTTAGGAAAAAAAGAAATCGGAAAAACCACAGTATTGCATTACATTGCAAAATACTGTTTTGCAAACTTCAATACCCTAACAACTTTACCTGTTGTCCTTAACACACAATATATTGATTACTCCGGGAAAAACGTTATTACAAGGGCAATACAGAAGTACATCTATGAATATTGTGATGGTTGCAGCTCTTTCTCTATGGATGAGATTGAGAGATTGCTCAGCGCCGGTTTGTGCACCATAATGTTTGATGATTTTGAGTCTGTTAATGACCGTCAACTTAGCAAGATCAACCAATTCATAAGTGATTTCCCAAAAAACAGATTTATTTTTTCAAAAAAAGAAAACATTACAGCAAAATACTTGAGTGACGAAAATATTGCACCTTCTTGTGAGTGTGAGACCGCCCATATTTGTTCATTAACAAAAGGGCAAATCCGTGCTATAGCTGCGCAAAACTTTTCGTCTGGAGATTGTTCTGTGCTGGTTGATAAAATTATGCTGTGTTTTAAGAAGACGACATTGCCTAAAACACCTTTTGTTCTCTCGCTTATGCTTTCAATCTGTGATACAGCCGACTTCACACCAATCAATGAAGCAGTTATCATGGAGCAGTTTATGGAGTCTCTACTTGAAAAATCAGCTCCTTCAGAAGCCTACTCTACAACATATGATTTCCGCATTAAGGAGGATTTCCTAATTAGTTTGACCACACATATGCATAAAAACAATCGGTTCTATTTGTCCATCGATGAATTTGAGGAACTTCTATCTTCTTATCATGAGGATAAAGGCTTTTCAGTAAAGGAAACCGAGTTTGATACTCTATTCTTCCGAAAAGGCGTTTTAATGCAAAATGAAGAACGGGTTACCTTTAGGTACAATTGCATGATTGAGTATTATCTTGCAAAAAAAGCTGCACAGTCTTCAGAATTCTTAATACACATGATGGCAAACCGGAATTACCTCAATTATTCAAATGAACTTATGTATTATACTGGACTTAACCGGCAAAATATTGATGTGGTAAAGGCTCTTCAAAAAGATCTTTATGCTGATTTTGATAAAATGAGGGATATTATACCAAAGATCGACGATTATAATATTGGTATAAACATTTCTCTTCCGGAAGAAAATTTTGCTAAAAGGATAGGTGAATCTAAATTAACACAAGCTCAAAGCGACAAAATGCAAGATACAGAGGATACTTCTGATTTGCATACACCAGAAGAAATTGACAAGTCAGTTACACATGAAGATATGGATTCCTTCGTTCGTACGCTTCTGATTTATGGAGGATGTTTGAAAAATTTGGAACTACTCCCTAAAAAAAAGAAAGAAATCATGTATAATGATTACATTCTTGGATTATGTATTATGCTGGGCATTTTCAAAAAGAATGTAGAAGAGTATTTTAACGGTGAAGTATCCGATATGGAACAGTCTCCTGAAAAATATACCGAAAAAGAAATTCGTGAACAAAAGGCACTTATGCAGGATGTGCTGAAAATTTCACTTCCTATTGCGCTACAAAATATTGCTCTTGAGAATGTCGGCACAATAAAATTAAAATCAATAATCGAAGGAGTAATTACGGACAAAAATAGCAGTGAATTTTCAAAGTTCTTCAGCGTCTTTATGTTCAGTGATCTACATTTGCCGGGGCTAAAACATGTGCTGAAAGATTATGTGGATAAAGCAAATAATAAGTCTTTGCTCACAATCATTTTCTTTAAACTGCTTTACTACTATAGGTTCAGATATTTCAGTCCCTCATTAGATTCGTTTTTCGAAGATATCTTGGCTGATATTAACATTAAGCTACACGGAGGAAACAAGTTCCGCAAAGATAGACTTATCACTGATATAAAAAGCCAAAAGATGATTAATAATAGGTAACCATTTTACCAAAGAAACAGCCCTATTGCTAATGTCTTTAGGACTGTTTCTTACTTTATAGTTTCCATCGTGGTCCCCATCATGAACTCGACGCTTTGGGGTGATAAGTATTCTTCTCTTTTCATCATCTTTAAGTATATTACGGAGCATGCATTGACTTGTGCAATACTCATGATTTTCTTCTGTCACACCATAGCTCCTATTTTCAGATAGTTTAGCCTCCCTTCCATACATGGCCAAAAACAAGAAAAAGTTGCACAAGGCTGTGCAACTTTCTAACATTGTGTATAAACCAGCGGCTGGTGTCCATACTCCTGAGCACGGAGCGTCCCGCTCACGTCTTCGGAACAATCCATGACGCTGCCGCCCTGATCGTTTAGGCATAAAACGCTCGGTACCATATTTGTGCCGCTGTCAGACGCCTTCAGGGTTGGGGAGCATTCCTCCTGATAGCCAACTCCCCCGGTTTTGCTCCCCTGCCCCGCGGAAAAGCCAGCAGCAATAAATGTCTGCTGCTTCATCCCCGGCTGCGCGCCTAGCGCCCCATCCACATCGTGCAGATCCCGGACTTCATCCCTCTGGTTCGCCGCAAACGCAACAGACTGAGATAGTTCGTCATAGGCATCAGCCTCTTCACTCTTCTCTACACCCGGCCACACAAGCCCGGCCTGCATCTCCAGTGCCCACTTCAGCTTTTCCGGGAGTTCCTTCCCACGTTCAGCAGCTCTACGCAGGATACCCAAGCAGGCTTTCCTGGTCAAATAATATCTTTTCGGCGGATTGTCCTGCAAAATCCGCGACAAGGAAGATACGTTTTCTTCTCTGGGGGACACCCCAGTATTGAGCGTCGAGGCATCTCCACGCCAGGGAGAAATCAGCTCCCAGTATGATTCGCCCAGCAGATTGCCATGGCCAGGGGTAAGGTCGAGGGATTGAAACACCACCGACTTTAATTCGGGCGATCTCCTTGAGAACACACCGGAAGTCTTCTCCTTTTGGTGTTCCGCTGGAGAAGGCTCCAGGAACGTTCTCCCACACCATGAATCGAGGTCGTATATCGATAGCTGCTCTGCCTCATAATTCGTCTGCATTTCTCATCTCCTTTGTAAGTCTGACCTGTTCCATAAAAAGACCGGAACGCGCACCGGCCAGACCGGCTCTGGCTCCGGCCACCGAGAGATCCTGACAAGGGCTGCCCCCACATATGATATTTACTGGTGGCAGCTCCGCACCATTGAGTTTTGTGATATCCCCGACATGAACCATATTGGGGAAGCGCAACTTGGTCACCTCGATAGGAAAAGCTTCAATCTCACTTGCCCATACCGGATGGATGCCATTCCGCACCGCTGCCAGAGGAAAGCCGCCGATCCCATCGAACAGGCTGCCCATGGTTAATTCGTTTATTTCCTGATTCGGTACACACCTCCAAAAACAAAAAAGCCAGCCGTAAAAACAGCTGGCTATCGAAAATATGTTTTGACTTCTATGTCACATTTTGGTAGAATGAATATGGTTCTTTCGAGAACCGGGCGCTGCCATAACACGGTAGGCGGTTATCCCCCTCTTTCAGGGGGTGATCCTTCTTTACCCCCTGTCCTGACTGGAAGGGGGTGGTAGGTGTGAATGTTGTTACATATGAGGAACTGTTCCAGCTACTCATGGTTCTCATCACCTTTGCCAGTTTGATCATTACGATCATAAAAAAGAAGTAAACCGCCCCAAGTCCCCACTCGTGCGGTTTACTTCATCGCAATACTAGGGGGCTAACCGTCTATCGGCAGCGCCCTTTTCTATGCCTATTATACCACGATTCCGCAGTCTGTCAAGGGCTGACTGTGCAGGGTGTTATTTGCATTGATTGGCTCTTCTGTACCATCTCCTGTTTCGGATCGTAGACAACCAAGCCAATCTTATCATAGTCATAACCAGCAGGATTTAAGATCTGATCCCGCACAGTTTTGATGAGGTACTCCGTATCCAGTTTCCCCTCCAGATACAGCCCTTCGTCAATCATGACCGGTACATTCATTCCCTTTGGACTGCCACTGAGAAGTTGGCGCAATCTGCCCGCTACCAAGTCGCGGAGCCGCATCATCCGATTATGTCTAATCGGGTCTTTGTTGCATTCCCGCAGGATTTCCAGAATGGCTTGCCGCCAATTCTGCACAGTCGCTATCCTGCCATCCGGGAATAACAGCCTAGATGGCTTCAGTCCCTTGAACCGTACTGGATCTGCCGCCAGTGACAACAGTTGTTCACCGTCGCCCATTGTCAACCGTTTCCCCTCCGTAAGAATCTTTTGAACCAGCTCGTCATACAGATCATCGATCTTCTGATGCATCTGTTCCCGGCTCTGTTCGACCCGAGCCAGACTTACGCCGCCGATGGGAGCACTGTTTTTCTCCATCAAATTTTCTCCTTCTTTCCCGTCTTTTGGTTTTAGTCAATGATACTGTTGCCATGCCCTACTGTCTGATCAATTTCCGTTCCGTCATACAAGAACACCTTGATATGGTCAGCGGATATTACTTTTACCGTATGTACCAGCTGCCGGACCATTTCCTCGTCCCACTGCTGCATGTGGTGGCTCATTCCGTCTAATGCCGCTTTCATCGTATGCACATGTAACTGTACCGTCTGGTCTTTTCTGAGCCGGGCGGCAACTTTTTCACGCTGTTCTTTCAGTGACGCCATCTCATTGGCGATACTGCCAAACCTTGCTGCGTTCTTCACTGCACTGTCAGGCTGTTGGAGCAATATGTTGAATTCCGCTTCCAGCTCCTCAAGCCTTCGGTTAATTTCTCCCAGTGTCATGGTGGAATCCGGAAGGATCCCTGTTTCCTCTACTGCCGCTTCCGTAATCTGTCTACATATTGTCTCTTTGGAATCCATTACGGAATTGATTGCCGTCATGATTGCCCACTGCAGTGGTTCCTCGTCCATGGTCGGTGACTGGTGGCAGTACTTTGCACCATAGTCCAACCGGCTGACACAGCGCCAGACGATTCTTGTCTTTCCGTTCCGCT
>ENA-UOJL01001082-UOJL01001082.1-human-gut-metagenome-genome-assembly--contig:-P47-NODE-1082-length-32347-cov-91.129072_pt1 | contig 32347 bp, 25 predicted proteins | sample MGYA00242347_ERZ723894 | MGnify/ENA metagenome assembly ERZ723894
TGCCTTACACTACTTTGCTCAACGCCCTATCTGGGCGCACTGTGTCGATTGTTTCTTTCCCAAGCAGTTCCTCCATTTCTTTCAGCGTCGTCTTTTCCTTGCCGCCCAGAAAGAGCAGCGTATCGCAGTTGCCGACGATTGTATCAGCACTGTCCTTGTAAATCGCTTTGAGCTGAGACTGCGCCTGAAGCACAATGCACGCCGAAATTTCTCGGCTTCGGATGGTCGCAATCAAGCGCTCAAAGTTCGGGATTTGCCCAATGTTGGCGAACTCATCCAGCAGGCAGCGCACATGGACAGACAGTCTGCCGCCATACACATCATCCGCTTTTTCGCAAAGCAAGTTGAACATCTGCGAATACGCCAGACTAATCAGAAAATTGAAACTGGCATCCGTGTCGGACATGATGAGGAAGAGTGCAGTCCGCTTATCTCCCAGCGTATCAAGGTGAAGTTCATCATAAGCCGTAATTTCCCGCAGTTCCTGAATATCGAACACCGCAAGCCGTGCGCCGCAGCTCACCAGAATCGACTTGGCGGTCTTGCCAGCAGCCATCCGGTATTTGGCATATTGCCGCACTGCAAAGTGTTCCGGCTTTTCCGCTTTCAGCTTTTCAAACATCAGGTCAACAGGATTTCGGTATTCCTCGTCCTCCTCGCGAACTTCCATGCTGTTCAGCATGTCAATCAGCGTCGTAAAATTCTGCGCTGCGGGCGGCAGTTCATAGTGGATGTAGCCAATCAGCGCCATATAGAGCAGCGTTTCCGCCTTAATCCAGAAGTCGTCGCCGCCTTTGCCCTCTCCCTTTGTGTTTGCTATGAGCGCCGTCACCAGCTTCAAAATGTCTTTTTCGCTTCGGATATACGCAAACGGGTTGTAGTGCATGGACTTTGGGAAACTGATAACATTGAAAACCCGCACGTCATATCCGGCAGCAGCAAGCATCTTTCCGCACTCCGTAATCAGCGTCCCCTTGGGGTCAGTAATCACAAGAGAGCACCCCTTCGTTTTGGTACACTGCATGATGTTCGGCTTGATGAAAAAGCGTGTTTTGCCGCTGCCGGAACCGCCGATGACCAGTACGTTCTTGTTCCGTGCGTTTTTGGGATTCGCCGGGCGGCTGCTCATGGTCAGGCGCTCCGTCTGGGTCAGGATGATGTTGTTCCACGGGTCAGGGTCCATGAACGGCGCAATGTCGCTTGGCTTTCCCCAGCGGGCAGCGCCGTATTCTTCGCCGTGCCGATACTTCTTGGCATTCCTGCGTTTTGCATGTACCAGCAGGCACAGTGCGCATCCGCACAGAAACCCAATCAGCAGGTCAAGGGGCACAAAGCCGGACAGTCCGTTTCGGAATGCCATTGCCATGCCATCCCGCAGGTGCAGGAATTTCGCGGAAAAATCCGTCCCGGCTGACAGCCGCCATGCTTCACTCAGCTTCGCCGCGGCAAGTCCAATAACCCCGTAGGGCAGATGCAGCAGCAGACGTCTTTCCCATGCGGCAGTGTTCATCTTTCCCGCCCTTTCTGCCTGCTGCGCTCCTTCTGTTTGCTGGGGGATGCCGTATCCAGCTGAGGCTGAACATTCCGCTGCGCCTTCCGCTTCGCCAGAAAATCCATTGCATACGCGCGCATTGCCTGATCAATGGCTGCACGGTCGCGAGCTTTGAAGAACACCAGATAGCGCGTTTTTCCGCTGTCGGAAGTACCCTTATGGATGGCATAATCCACCCCATATTGGCGGGCGTATCGTTCAAACGCCTTCACCTCCTGCCGGTCAGCCAGTGCAGTCTGCTCAACGCCCTGATTCTGCCCGATGAGCTGCTTCACGCTCTGCCTGCCCTGCGGTTTCGCTTGATAATGCTCCTTGGCTTTATTCCAGCCGAGTTTCAGCGCTTTCGCGAACGCCGTCGCCAATGTCCTTTCAGTGAATTTGCTGGTATTGATGATGAGGGAGAGCGTTTTGTTTTCGATTTCTTCCTGCATTGGAAGCCTCCGTCATGAAAAAGTGCAGCGCGCCGCCCAAGGCGGGACTTCCAAGCGGCGCAGAAACAGCTTTTGATGATACACCATTCGCTTACGCCTTTCGCCGTCTGCGCATCAGCAGCATGGTGCCGCTTATCAGCATCAGGGCAATGCCGATAAGCATCACCCCCGATGCCGCCAGCTGCACGCCGGTCTGAATCGTCGTGTAGTTGACCCACTGCGGCATTTCTTCGGGAATCTTGTAGTGCTCGTCAATGACCAGCTTCCGGACATCGCCGCTCAGGGTGTATCCTTTCAGCGTTTCGGTTTCCTGCAAATAATAAGTGCCGGGCTGCAAGTGCTCAGCGCGGACAATGCCGTTCTCATCGGATTCCAGCGTTTGCAGGAGATTGCCGTCCGCATCCCGCAGGGCAAATTTCACGCCTTGCAGCGGTTTGCCATCAGCATCGACTTTGATGAACGCATAATAATCAGGGATGTTTACCAGCAGCACCGGCGCTGTTCCCGACCAGCTGTCATCCACTTGGAAGCAATAGTCCGCCATGCGGCTGTAACCGCTGGGGGCAGCCGCTTCATGGACAGTCCACACGCCATAATCAAATGCTGTAAAGGCAAACGCACCGTTTTCGTCGCTGACAGCCGTTTCTGCCACAGCGCCCGTTTCCGCGTTGATGAGCTTAAAGAGAATGCCTGCCATCGGCGTTCCGGCTGTATCCACCTTGATAAACTGGATTTTCTTCTGCTGATTCACCGCCGTCGCTATCGGTTCTTCCGCATTCGTCCAGTTCGGCGTTACCGTCACCGAAATTGCGCTGCGGTTCAGCAGATACCCATCCGGCGCGGACGTTTCACAAATGGTGTACTGCCCCTGCGGAACGAAGCGGAAGCGCACCAGCCCGTCTGCATCCGAAACAGCCGATGCCGTTTCGCATCCATCCGCATCCAGCAGCACGAACTGCGCCCCTGACAGTGCCTTTCCATCCGCCTCGGTCTTTTGAAGCAGAATTTCGGCGGGATGGTTGATGGAAGAAACCGTAGCGGAAACAATCGGCGTTTCCTGATCCGACGCCTGAATTTCTACGGTGTACGTCGTCAAATCCAGCACATACCCGGACGGAGCGCTGATTTCCTTGACCGTGTATTTGCCCAGCGGCAGCAGCGGACTTTTCTCCACGCCTTCGCCGCTGGTGGTCATCGTGGCGACCAGCTCGCCGCATGAATACCACTGTGTGCCGTCTTGCCCGATAATGTCCTCCGCCGCCCGAATTTCAAATACCGCGCCTTTCAAATACCCCTGTTCACCCGTCGTCTGCATCTGCCCGGTCTTTTCCAGCAGAATCTGCCCCTTGATAGGCGTATTGCGGATGCTGACGTTCTGAATGGGTACGTCCTCCGCCAGCGATGCCATCGGCAGACAGAAGAGCAGCAATGCCGCCAGCAGCATGGGCAGGATGTTTCGTTTTGTGTTCATGGATGCCTCCCGTTTTTCTTGTCAGTCCGCATTGCCGGGAATCGAAACGGTAACGACACAGCCGCTGTCCAGATACCCGTCCGGCACGGTGGTTTCGCGGATTTCGTAGATGCCCCACGTCAGCACAGGCGTGACTGCCACCCCTTCCGCATCCGTGGTGATGACCGCCACAACCTCGCCGCACCCTTCCTTGCCATGCGAAGGCAAGCCGCTCACGCGGATGACCGTAAAGACTGCGCCAGCCAGACTTCCGCCCGTTTCCGCGTCCGTCTTAACAATGCGAACCTGCCCCTGCATGGGGATATTCGTCACGCTGCGCTCCACGGTTTCGTCCATGACGACGGTCACTTTTTCGCTCCACAGGCTGTTCACATAGCCGACGGGCGCTTCATGCTCCTTGACCATGTAGTCGCCGACCAGCAGACTTTCGGACATTGCCACGCCTTCCTCGTTCGTCAGCATGGTGGACACCAAGTCGCCCGTGCTGCCATCCTCATTCAAGGCGTAGATGTCGAAGCGCACACCCGCAATGGGATGACCGTCCAGTGCGTCCGTTTTGATGACCCGAATCCAGCCGGGCGCATCCTCATTGACCACCGTCGTCAGAATCTGCACAGGGTTCTGATAAGTGCCGTCAATCGTCACCTGCCATTCGCCGGTGGACGGATGATAGCCGTAAGGCGCTTGAATTTCCCGGATGGTATAAGTGCCATACCCCAGCTTCGAGAAGGTCAGATGACCGCTGGCATCGGAAGTCTGCTGCTGCACGAGTGTGTTGCTGGCATCGTAAATGCCGAACACAGCGCCGGGCAGCGGCTCGCCGTTCTCCTTGACCTTTTTCAGCTGAATCTTGTTGATTTCATCCCGGATTTCGGTTTCCCCGATGATTTTTCCTTCGCTTGTTACCGTGAAGGTTTTTACCGCCACATTCAGCGCATACCCCTCCGGCGCATAGGTTTCCTTGAACGTATACGAGCCGGGAACAAGCAGAATATCCGGCAGCTGACCGTTTTCATCCGTATACGCGCGGTAAATGGTGCTGCCCTGCGCATCGTACACTTCAATCAGCGCACCGGGCAGCGTTTCCTTGCCGGTAATGTCCCGCTTGGTAATCGTCACCGGCGTGTAAATCAGGCGATTCAGGATAGGCGCATCCAGCGTGATTGCGATTGCCTCCTCCGCTGCATCCATGTTTTCGGGTGTCAGCTGCACCGGGTACTGCTCGGTATTCAACAGCCAGCCATCCGGCGCGGACAGTTCCTTGATATAATACGCGCCATGCGGATACATGCCGGAGAATGTCAAATTGCCCTTGGCATCCGTGATTCCAGTCGCCATCAGCGTATGGGCAGGCAGCTTCTGGCTGTCGCCGTAGGTAATCACCCCTGCATTGAACAAGCCGAACACGCAGCCTTCGCCGGGAACTGTCTCGATGGACGAGCGAATCATACCGTCCGCCGTTTCATCCACTCGAATCGCTTCCTGCTGCTTGTGCAGCGTCACGCGAATCGGCAGATAGGTGTTGACCGCGGACACTTTCACTTCCACGATAGGCGTCTGCTTGCCTGCCGCCGTCAGCGTGAAGGGATACGGGGTATCATCCAGCAGATAGCCGTCCGGGGCGGAAACTTCCTGCAAGCAGTAGCTGCCCAGCGGCAGCAGTTTTGAGTTCACCGCGCCGTCTGCACTGGTGGTCAGTGTTTCCACCAGTTCTCCCTGCTTGTAGAAAACCGTCCCTTCCTTGCCGACAACATCCACCGCAGCGCGGAGTTCAAACACAGCGCCCTTCAAATACCCCTGCTGATAAACAGGCTTCATAACGGTATTGCCCCATTCATCCTGCTCGTCCGTAAAGCGCACCAGCTGCAAGCCGGTCTTTTCCAGCGCCACGCTGCCGCGCACGGGCGTGTTGGTTACATTCACCGTGATGGTTTCCGCCGCTGCTGCCGGAACAGACAGGCTCATCACCAGCAGCACCAGCGCAAGCACCCAGTGCATCCATTGCTTCATCTGCTTCATTTTTCTTCCTCCTGTTATTTGATTTGAACGATGGTCACAAAGTCCGTATCCACATAGCCGTCCAGCGCCTCGGCTTCCTCAATCCGATATTCTCCCCACGGAAGCGCTTCGGTCTGTGCGATGCCATCCGCATTCGTCGTAATCGTTGCAACGACTTTGCCAATGTCGGAAGCATCGTCCGATGCGGGCGCGGTCAATCTCGTCACCGTGAACGTGACACCGGGCAGCGGTTTTCCCGTCATGCTGTCCGTCTTGATGACCCGGATGATGCCCATCATGCGCTCGTTGATGAACATGCACGCCGTGTCTGCGCCCGCCGTCACCATGATTTCCTGCGCAGAGACAACCGACAGCCGATACCCCTGCGGCGCGGTTTTCTCGCGAACCTGATAGCGTCCCGGTGCAATCCCGGAAAAAACGGCACGCCCCTGCGCATCCGTCACTGCTTCTGCCAGCACCGCGCCGGATTCATCCAGCAGCTCAAACACCGCGCCTTGCAGCAAAATGCCGTCCATGGACTGCTTGGTCACAAACACCGTGCCATACAGCAGTTCAAACGTGACAACGGCGGATTGCAGCGGGTATGGCGTTCCCTCTATCGGGACAAGCACTTTCTGGATGGAGGCGCTGGGGATTCCGACCAGAAAGCCTGCTTCTTCCGCGCTGGACGCGATTGATTCCATGTAAACGGAGAAGCTGCTTTTGTCCGACAAAATCCGGATGGTATCGCCGCTCTTGACATAGTAGTACGCTTCATCCGAACCGCCGCTGTTCCCCGTGATACTGCCCGCTGCCTTGGAAATCCGAATCAAATCCGCATCCGTCGTCAGCGTAACCGTACCGATATAGCCGCCGTCTGACGCTTGGATGCGCTGACCGCTGACGGTGATTTTCCCGGTGATTTTTGCGTGTGCAATCGCATTTTTCGCCAGCCAGCGGGCATAGGTCAAGTACACTTCCGGTGCGCCGCCGGAGAAGGCGTAGAAATTATCCATGTCCCAATAACTGCGGACGTACTGCGCGCCTTCCAGCTGCTTAATCACCTCGCGAATAGCAAACTGACCCGCGACACGGCTCCACACTTCGTTGTTTGCATCACTGCGATCCAGCACCATAAACGGGTAGGTGTGCCGAAGCACCCAGCCGATGGCGTGCATGGTCTGCGCCTTGAATCGCACCCCGTTCACGCCGCCGCCTTCTGCGGTGTTCACGAACGCCTCCATATCCAGCAGCGCATACGGGCCGGTTTCTGTTTTGTTCGCGCCCGACCCTTCGCCGGGGCCGGAAAGCGTATGCTCAAGGCAGTACACGGGGAAGTTTTCCAGATAGTGCGGTGTCGCATAAATCGTGCCGTGCGATGCCGATTTCGCCAGCTGGGGATATGCCGCGTCCCTGCCGGAACTTCCTTGCAGTCCCGACTGTCCCGCCTGAAAACTGCCGATTTTCCCATGAATATTCTTCAAGCTGAATCCATCCGTTTCTGCGGTGTACGTTTGCATTTCCCGGAGCAGACGCAGCATTTCTTTGGGATACGCGAAGTCCGTCACCGTGCAGGCATCCGCATCCGTTTCGTCAGTTTCCGCCGCCATCACCCACACCGTTTCGTCAGCCGTCCACTTCATCTTGCCGCTGGGGAAAGAATCGCCGTACAGGAAGTGCACCTGATACCATGCCATCCCCGAAGCATCTTCCGCAGTATCTACTACCTTCACCGCAGCTGCTTTGACGAAATTGCCCTGATACTCGCTGGAAAAATACGCTTCGGACGCATCATCATCCACCGCAGAAAAGACGCGCGTGTCCGTACTGACGCTGATAAAATCGCCGAGACTTACAGGTGGCACCGTTTCGTCGATTTCTTCCGCGCTGCTAATTTCCGGATGTACCGAAGCATCCGGCGGTTCTGCGGCATCCGGCTGCTCCGAATCACCGCTTTCATCCGCTTCGGGCAGATTCGATTCTTGGTGCGGCGCGTCCTGCGAAGGTGCATCCGCGGGCGTCTCTTCTTCATCGGATGCTTCTTCCGGGCGGCTGCCATTGACCACGAACAATCGCTTTTGACCGAAGGTAGTCATTCCGTCGCAGGATGGCACGTCGGCGATGCCCGACACATCCGCATCCGTCAAATAGCGGGTATCCAGCGACGCTGCCGGTACAAAGCCGCAGATGGTCTGCTGCTCCGCATCCAGAAACCAGACCTGCACGGCTTGATGACCGCTGAAAAACGCCGTCGCCAGCAGAATGGACGCATCATCAGCCGCGGCATAAACAATGCGCTCCTGCGATTCTGCGCTGGCGTACACGCTGACTGCCCGCACCGTCCGGACGTAGACATACCCATGTTCTTCAATCGCCGCCTGCAAAGGATGACGGTTGTCCGACGAACTTTCCTCCTCCGAATTGGGGAGCATTTCGTCATGGGACGGCTCATCCGGCACATCGGATGCGGATTCGTCAGGCGCTTCCTCCACGGGTGGAAGCACCGGTTCTTCTGCCGGAAGCACAATGACTTCCGTTCCTGTGATGTCCGAGGGCGTGGCTGCTTCTTCTGCTGCCGCACAGAGCGGAATGCAGGTCAGCACCAGCGCCGCAGACAGCACCAATGATGCAAATCGTTTCAATTTGGATTTCAATTTCATTTGCTCCTCCTATTCTTGAACTGCCAGCACAATCAGACGGCCGCTTGCACCGCCCGCACTGCGGTCGCAGGTAATCAGGGTCAGAATGTGGTCATCCGCACCGACTGCCGCGCCTGAATCGTACAGTGCCTTGGCTCGTGCGCGGTCTACATACGCTTGAAACGCCTGTCCGCTGGCAAAATCAGCCGCCGCTGCATCCCAGTCACCAACCTGCATGTTGACGACGGCGAAAATCCGATAGGTGCGTTCGCCGTAAATCGTGTCCAGCTGAATGATGCTGTGCGCGGCGCAGTAGCCCAAATCCTTGTATTGCACAAGGCTGCTGAACATTGCGTCGCTATGACTCAGGTGATGCCCGTAGATGGCAATATTCCTGCTCGGTGTCTGATAATCCGCCGACGGCAGCGAGAACAGGCATCCCAGCTTGCTGTTTTCGCCGCTGAACAGGTGCGTCAGGTAGTAGTCTGTCCTGTTCGACCGCACAACCGGATAATCCACCGGCGTACCCGGAATGGTGAGCCATGCGGCAAAATCCGGATTCTGCGCAACGCAGGCTTCTACATCGACACTGCGGGGATTTGCTGTCCGCTCTGCCTGTGCTGGCGGGGCAGTGTCGGAAGCAGCCGGGCGTGCGGAGGGCGGCGTGGCAGCGGGCACAGCGGTTTTCTCCGGCTGCGGCACTTCCAGCAGCAGGGGCAGCACAGTCTGCACGGCGGCTGCCGCGGGGGATGGCGCATCCTCCACCAGTCCCGAAGCCTGTTGAAGGGGCTTAACCTCTGCGGACATGCGCGTGTATACACGGTCATCTTCTTCGACCTCCTTTATCTGCCCGAAAATTGGGCAAAGAAAAATCATGCTTCCGAACAGAAACATGACCATCAGCAGAATATCCACTTTTCGTTTCATGCGTCTTTATCGCTCCTGCGACATTTGCCGCTTCCGCATCCAGTAATCCAGCAGCTTGAAAATCACCTTTTCCATCTGCTCCGTTGTGTAGGAACGTGGAAAATACTTGGTCAACTTTTCCTGCGGCAGCACGACAGACCCCTTGGCAGGAATCGTCTGCTTGTTCTCCGTCATGATTTCCATGATGCCCTGCTCCGACAGCGTGCCCTGTTTGCTTTCGCGCTTCATGCGCTGAGCTTGCGAAAGGGATGGTGTCTGCTGCGTGTTTTCCAAGGCGGTATCCAGCCACTGCTGTTCTTCCGGCTTCAAGTACGAAAGTTCCACGGCGGGGGTAAAGGCGAGTTTGCCAGCGTCTACCTTATCAATAAGCGGCGGTTCAAGGTTGTTCAGGCGAATGAAGCGTTGGACTTGCGATTTGCTTTCCCCGGCGTTTTCTGCTACTCTTTCGACAGCAACTCTTAACTTCTGCCCAACTTGGTCAGAAGTTAAGTCACGCCGTTCGCCCTGATGTTTTATTGCTTCCAGCTTCATCTGATAGGCCTTTGCACGTTCGCTGGGCAGAATGTTCTCGCGCTGCAAATTGCTGTCCACCATGATGATGACAGCTTCATCATCGTCCAAATCACGGACAATGGCGGGAATCTCGTTCAGCCCCGCCAGCTCACAGGCGCGCTTCCGCCGATGCCCGGACACAATTTCATACCCGCCATCCGCCATCGGCCGGGCGATAATCGGCACCAGCACCCCATATTCCTTCACGCTCTCCACCGTTTCCATCATCCGGTCATCGTCCAGTACGCGGAATGGATGATCTTTAAAGGGGTGAAGTTCGCTTAGCGCAAGGCGCTGAATCTGCTCCTGCTGGCGTGAGGCTTCCGTGGAGAAAATGTCATCGTAGGAGGTCAGACTTGGCTTTCTGCCGCTGCTTTTCAAGCTGAAGCACCTCCTTCGTGAGTGCGCGATACGCCTGCGCCACCTTGCCGCCGGGGTCGTACTCGAAAATACTCTTCCCGGTCGGGCTCGCTTCTGCCGCGCGGACGGAATGCGGAATCGCCGTCTCGAACACCTTGATTTTGCCGCCGTAAGTCTCCCGAATCAGCGTCGTGATTTCCTTGGCGTTGTTCGTGCGCCCATCCACCATCGTCATGAGGATGCCGTCGATTTTCAGCTTAGGATTCATCTGCCTGCGTACCTTGGCAATGGTTTGCAGCAGCTGTTCCAGCCCTTTGGCGGACAGGTAATGCGCCTGCACCGGGATGATTACACGGTCTGCCGCCGCCAGCGCATTGATGGTCAGCATCCCCAGCGACGGCATACAGTCGATGATGATGCAGTCGTAGTCCTGCCGATTGCAGGCAAGCACCTGCTTCAAGATGGTTTCGCGGCTCATTGCATTCACCAGCGACACCTCCGTTCCTGCCAGCGCGATGTTAGCGGGCAGCAGGTCAATTCCCTCCGGATGATGCAGTATGCCTTCGCCCGGCGCAATCGGGATGTCGTTCATGACCTTGGTCATCAGGTCTGCGATTGTGGGCGCAAGCTGATCCGGCTGCTGATTGCCGAGGCTGATGGTCATGCTGCCCTGCGGGTCAGTGTCCACCAGCAGCACCTTTTTTCCTTCCCGTGCCATCGCTGCACCTATGTTGATGCAGCTGGTCGTTTTCGCTACCCCTCCTTTCTGATTTACAGTCGCAAGCACCGTGGGATTCATCCACTTCCTCCTTCCTGCACTCGTTCATCCGTGGCAGCAGAACTTCCCTGCCCTCCACTGCTGTTTGATGGTGGGTTCAGCCTGTAAATATTTCACACCTCCTGTTCTGGAAAATAGAAAGGCATCGACAGATTGCTCCATCAATGCCTTCGTCTCTTTCGACACTACTATTATAGCACAGGTTTCGTTGCTAAAGCGTGCTAATTTGTCTTGTTCGCTGCTAATTTGTCCTGTTTTGTGCTGCGCGATGCTATTTCATGCTATTTGCTGCTATCTTGCGCGATTGCCGCCCGTGTTGTCCCCTATTCAGTTGCTTGCACTTAGCAGCATTTCCAGTTCATCAAGCGCCTGAGTGTGCAAATGATACACGCGCGACCGGCTTAATCCGATTCTTTCAGCAATTTTCTCAAAATTCATATGAGAAAGATAATAGTTCAAGAGGATGATCCGGTGCGCCTGATTATCCATGCTGTTTACGACAGCTGTGATTTCTTCAACGGCATCCCGATACTCCTGTGTCAATTTTTCCAACTCTCTGCGTGCTTCCGTGAGACGAATAATCGCATTCTCATTCGCACCCACGTTGCGCGCATGGGCGGTAAATTCGCTTCCCCAAGATGCCGTAACTCGCTGCGTAAGGCTTTTGTAGAGTTCTATCTGCGAGAGAAGGGCATCTATTCTCTGTTCAACTGCTTCTGCCCTTTTCAAAAATGCAACTGCTTTCCTCATGCAATTTCACGCTCCAATCTTTTCAGCAGCTGGATACCATCTATGTCAGTAAGCAATACAAAACGACCGGACTGAAAAAAGATTCGCAGTTCATCAAGCCTCTGCTTGTACTGCATGATGCGGTATGTGAGATAGTCCCGTTCTTCTGCTGTCAGCTTTGTCTCGCTGCGGAACTTTTGCCGAAGTTCGTACTGCATCCGACCGCAGCTGCGGAAATCCTTGACTGCCTGAACAATCACTGCACTCGCAAACGCTTTCCACGGTTCCTTTTCTCCATAAACATAATGGGAACAATTTCTTCTCTGATTCATCCCAGTACCTCCGCCAGATATTCCTTTATTTGTGTATTGTACTTTGCGTTTTTCCTGCTGCTTTTTGCTCAACATACTCAGTAACAGCTCGAAACAGCAGCATCATCAAGGGATGATTATTCCATTTTGCAGCTTTTTCACTGGTGTCCTTTACCATTGAAAGCCACCATTCTTCGGCATCTTGTGCCTGATTCTCCGGCGGATCACAATGCGCTGCATACAGGCGGAACGCATCGCGGAAAATCTCCCATTCATCATCGTTCACTTTGCCATGCATGTTCTCACCGCCATTCCATAGGAAGTTCGCCTTGATTGACCCGCGTGAAACCTTCCATCAGCATCTGCTCAATCTTTTCAGACCATGCGTGCTGCGGCGGAAGTCCCTTCACATCCGACATAGTTCTGCTTCGGCGGTCAAAATAGAGTTTTATCATCTCATCCACAACGCCAAGGTCACGGTTTTTCATGATTTCCACCACATTTCCCACATCCGGCTGAATCTCAAGTTTGGGATATACCGAGCGATAGCGCATCATAAAATCAGCATTGACCCGATGAACCATAAACACATTGTCGGCTGCATTTGTAAGGTCGGCTGTTCCGCTGATGTCGCCTTTGCGCAGAAATGCTTCTGTTTTCCGCGGATGACAGATAAAATGAACGTGAATTTTCAACGTCTTTGCCATTGTGGAGAGCCGTTTGGCAATTCGGGATTGCATCTCATATTTGTCCACATTGCCAAGCTGAATATCCAGTGCCATCAGATTATCGACAATCGCCACCGAAGCACCGTTCTGCTGAACCCAATCGTAAATTGTGCTGATAACGATTTTCCAATCAGTGCCGAAGTCATTGTCGTAGATGGCAAACTTGCCTGTCAGCATAGCATCCAGCTTCGCCTCAATGCCGGGCTTCAGGCAGAAATGATTGGGATTCAGCGGATCAGGCATTACATAGTCTGGGCCCGCTGCTTGAAGCAGTAGCCATTCTCGTATCCGTGATGCCGTCATTTCTCCTGAAAACAGCGCGACTTTATATCCCTGCGATACAGCTGCCAGACCAATCTGACTGACAAGCGTTGACTTGCCCGAAGCATTGCCCCCGCTCCAAATGGACATTTCGCCTGCATTGAATCCCCCTATCTTTGCGTCAAGCGAACTGAGCCGTGACCGAATTACCACAATTTTGCTGCGGTCTACATTCGGAATCTCTGCAAAGTCCAGCATCCGTGCCTTCGCCTTGCCAAGCAGTGGAGAATTTTCCGCTGCGCTGACTTTTGCTGTCGGCACAGCAGGCGTTACTGCATAAGGGCTGCTGCTGTAAGCTGCCGGGTCTACCTTCTGCCGGAACTCATGCCAATGGTATCCGGCGCAGCTGTTATGGAAGCAGTGGAATCCGAAACCGCCTTGATGGTACGCAAACACGGCGGCATCTCCGTGCTGATGCGAATCGTCAAACGGACAGTGTGCTAATTGGTACTTTGTACCGCTGCTGATGGCTACTTTTTTCTCCACCTCCACGCCATGTGCGGAAAGAAAATGCTCAATGTCCCAAGTGCTTTCTTTGCCGGAACGCCGAGCTTCTGTCGGTATCGCCGCTTGATGCAGTTCCGCTGCAATATTCTTGACCAGCGCAATGGGTGTTTCCCGAATCTGCTCCGGATAGCGGATGATGCAGCTCTGTCGGTGCGGACGTTCCGGCGTATGGGCTCCTTTCGCTGCAATTGTTCCATACAGCTTGGTAATTCTTGATGGGTTATACACCGCCGTATCAATTTTTGCCTCGTCTGTGCTGAACCACATGTCCAGCACAGAGAGAAAATCCGCAACCACTTGCCGGTCATCCGTGCTGATATGCACCTTAAAAAGCAGATGATAGCCATTGCCGCTGTCTGCAACAATTGGCTCGCTGAATCCCGTTGCCATCAGCCGCTTCATTGTCTTTCCAGCAACAGCGTGTGCTGCTTTCTTTTCTTCTGCCGATGCACTGACACCGCTGGGGCGGACTGGGTCTGCATCAATCAAAATCCATTGAAATCCTATGATGTCATTGTCAGACGTTGTTTCCTTCGGACGTTCTACCAGACGTTCATGCTGAGCACGCGCATAGCAGGCACTTTTGACGGGGTTCAGCGACTGGTAAAACGTTCGATTCGGATACTTTGCCAATTCAGCAGCAATGCGCGGACTGTCCGCACGAAAATAACCGCTGACAGTAGGCTTAGGGTCTATACTCCTGATTTCAATGATTGCATCCGGTTCATGCAGCAAGGACAGCCACTTTACTGCGAGTTCCACTGTTCTTGATTCTCCTTTTGCGCTTTTTGTAGATTCGCCTCTCTCCACGGCTCGCGCTGAAGCCATTTGCTAATGCCGGGGATATACTGCCCGCCATCTTTCGTCCATGCAATAGAACTTTTTGCTGCTTCAAGCGCTGTCATGATTATTTCAAGCGTCGCACCATGCCGCAGTGCCTGTTGATATATGCGAAAGGCCTCATCCCAGTCATTTCTGCGATTAGCCGGATAAGCAAACCACAGCTTTTCAAACTCATCCGGATAATGAGATAGTGTATCTATCGTATTACTATTATTATATTGCTGCTGGGTGTGCTGATTTTCAAGCCGCCTGCGATGTGCAAATGCTGAAAAATGCGCATTTGCACCGTTTTCCGCTCTTTCTTTCGTACCGCATATGGACTTGTTTTCAGCACACGGCGTGCTTATTTCAGTACCGTCTGCGTACTGATTTTCGGGACAGAGTAGCCTTATTTTCATACCGCCAGCGGTCTGATTTTCAAGCCAGTTCGATACGGTAACGATAGAACCGTCCCGCGCTGTTTGTATCTGAACATAGCCCATTTGAACCAGCGCAGCCATCTTCCTCGTCAGCTTATCACGAGACCAGCCCAGTTCAAGCGCTGTCTTTCTGTATGAGAAGAGCAGTTGTCCCGGCATAAGCTGTTTCCCGCAGATTTCAGCTTTCTGACGGCAGGCACAATTCATACAGTAGTAATACAGTTTGAAAACACTATCATCCTGCCACACAAGACTATTTTGAGAAATGCAGATAGACTGTCTATTCTTTTCGGCTGCTTCTGCCACATAAGTCACCTCCTGTTATTGGAAACGCGCTGGCTGTTCCCGGCAAACCAACATTTTCCCCCATTGCTTCCAACCCAAAGCTGCATCAGCCTTCTCCCGCTTTCATCATGTTGCCGCAGCACGGGCAGAGGCAGAAAGCGCTGCTTCTCATGATTCCAGTCATACTGGATGTTATTTCCTAATAAAAGTTAATGCCGGGCATGCTGATTCCCCCTTCTTGCTGAAAGAGACTTTTATCCCTCTCACCATAACTGGTAAAAAAAATCGGTTTTTTTTACGCGATTTCAAGAATTTCTGCAAAAAAAATTTTCACGCTGACGAACAGAAGTGAAATGCAGCGCTACGCGCAAGCAGATGATGCGTCGAAACCGGAAATAATGCCACATCAAAAATCGCAGAATGTACTCCGATGTTCTCTTATATACTTCAGCATTTGATGCAGGCGATAATGCACTGCCCTGACCGTAAGATGCAGTTCTTTCGCAGTGCTTTCCAGCGTTTCACCATTGAGGTAGCACGCAATAATTTTCGCACCATCCGGATACGCAGAATCTGCATACCGACAGATTCGGGCACACAGTGTGTTGTATCGTTCCTCCGCGATGTACTTTTCCTCCAGCGTCGATTCGCAATTCACAACGCCATAGCCGCGCGCTGCATTGTCATTGCCGAACCCTTCTGCAAAGTGTTCCGTTTCATACGAAACAACAATTCCTTCCTTGCGCCATGGACACACGAAGCAATCCCCATTGCAGCGACGGTAATCCGCCTGTCCGCAGATTTTTTCCTGACGAGCTCTATAACGTTCCTTGTTGATGAGTTTGTCCCATTCCTTCTGCAGCTCCGGATTCAGATATACTTTCTTCCCTGCAATCCAAACGTAACGTCCTTGTGACATTGCAATTTTTCCTCCATTCCTTTGTCTCGAATGGAGAAAATCGCAAAAGAAGGGTATACTGAACAGTGCCGCCTACCATCATGAATTTCTCCATTCATTTGGTTGGCAGCAGCCATTGCCTCGGCTGATGCTGATATGCGCCGTATCCTTCAGCATACTATTTTCAAATGAGAATGCGCCTGATGCGCCGCGAATTTTTTCTTCTGCCTAACGCGAATGAAACGCAGCGTAGCAGCGCTACGCTAAGTGGAATGAGCGGACGGCAGAAGGAAAAAGGCGCAAGCAGCGGGCGCAGGCAAATGCAGAAAATAGTATTCGGCAATTCCTTCGGGGGATGCCGGCTCCGAAGGGATTCTGCACACGGCTCTTTGTTACAAAAAAAACGGTCAGAAATAGTTCTCTTTTGAGAACTAATCCTGACCGTCAGACAGCTCTATGGATTTATCTTTTTCGCACATACATTTTGACTGTTCAAAGAAAGCAATTGAGCTGCTGGTCTTGCAATCACAGTCATTATGTACATATGGAAAGTGTTAGCCTTTTGACCAGCATTTTAGCAAACAGGTGTGATGTATTTGGGGGCATTCGCGTTTTCCTAATCTGCTCTGTTGCGTCAGAATTGCCTCTTGTCACCACCCTATTGCCATTTGCTTTCACAATTCCACTCCTTTCAGCTTCAGATTATTCTGAAGTTCATTTATTGCTGCAAAAATCAGCATTAGATATATTTGCAGTTAAGTTTTCCATGTTTATTGTAACATAATGTGATTGTCCTGTCAATATCATCTATCAACTTCTCCTCCCCTTTCACCTCCCATACAGCAGCAGCGCCAAGTGCGCCAGCGCGCGATCCTTCTTCTTGTAGGCGGAGCTCCGCTCCACGCAAAACCGTTCGCTGATTTCCTCTATCGCGTCCGTTTTCCCGTTTTCTGACAGATAGAACATCGTCAGCACCGTTTTTTCGTCCTCCCCCAGCGCATCCCACGCCGGCTGAAACCACGCCATGAACTCTTCCGCCTGCCGCTTCCGCTCTTCCAGCACATCAATTTCCGCAATTCCATGCAGAATCTGGTTTTCGCCCGACTGCGGATTTCGCGCACCATGCGCCGACTCCTCGAAGCGCATCCCGCCAATGCGAACCATGTCCTGCCGCACATTCGCAATCTCCTCCGCCGTTGTCGCCAGAATCGCCTTCATGCTGCGATAATCTTTCAGCGCCGCCATTGCCGCGCTCCGCTTATCCAGATAGTTCCATGCAATGCTCATTCCGCAAACCTCCTGTCGTTGCTTCGTGCCCTCATCATAGCAGAAAAGTTCGCGAATTCAAAACCAGAAACTGAAATCCTGAACCCCAGTAATTCCAAGGGGTTCAGGACTTTTTTCTTTGCCGTCCGATTGAAAATCGGGGCAATGTCCGCCTTTCCGGACTGCCTAAATTTCAGTTTCTGAAACGCAAAAATGAAGAAAATTTTCAGGCATAGAAAAAGCGGCACACAGCCGAGTTGGTGTCGGTTGTGTGCCGCTGAAGGTTCTTCTAATACCATAAGGGATTTTCGATGCTTTTAGTTAAGGAATAATGCTCTTAAAGGCATGGGCATAGATTACTTTGGGATATTGATTCAGAAGTTCGCAAAGCTGGCGAATCCGTTTCGTATCCAGCGGAATAATCACCATCTTCATTTTTGAACGATAGTTGGATACCAGCATCCTCTCTTCCTTAGATATTGCACACGGCGACATCACCAAGTAGCGGCTCTTTGCGTTAGGAAGGTGCAATTGAACCGTTGGATCCCATACACCATAAATGTATGTTAATTCTTTCACAGGATATGTTTTCCGATACACTAAGCCTCTCACAATTATTACGTTTGTGTCAGTAAAATAGTAGTCTATATGCCAAGCAAAAAAACAACATGGCAACCATTGCAACGCTGGCACCTGCTACCAGAAAGAAAGTGAGTATCGCAGCAACTGAACCGTCAGCTTGTACAATAGGTAGAAGCCAAACAATCCATCCAGCCATCATTATCCCGAAAATTACAGCATATAAAAGTCCACTTTTATCCCCTGATACCTTAATTTTTTTCATTTTCTTTACTCACTCAATTGCAAATGTTCTCTGCGTTTGCTTAGATGCCGCTGTCCCAGCAATGGTCGTTACAGTCGAAATTCCAACTTCTTCAGTAAGGCTTTTTGCAAGCCATTTTGCCAGCAATGGAATATTTCTTCTTGCTATATGGCGCTCAACCTGTCTGGCACTATGTTTCCATAAAGACGCTGCAGCATTTTCCGCAATTTTAGGAAATAACTTTCCAGGCACTTTTTTCAATGTGCCACCAGACAACAAAAAACACCCCAAATTTGTTATTGCTCCCCAAACCGCATCAACCGCAGCAACTTTCCAGTTAATCTCTCTGCCATTAATGCAATCGTTCGATATGTCAGACAGCAGACTTGCGAGACCTCCTCCCATACTGCAAATTGCAATCCCAAGAATGCCGCCGGTCGCAACAGCCGCATCCACAGCAAAACCCGCAGCTGCACCAGAAAGAGCATCAACAAGTGCACCCGCAGCAACGTTATCACCATTAATTGCTGCCGTAATAGCACCTGAAACTGCTCCTACAACAGCACCTATGATGCAATTAAGGAACTCACCGTCTGGATCAGCGTTCTTCACTGGATCGTTTGTACAATAAATATAGCACGAATGATTTAGAACAGGTTTTTCAGCGCCTACGAGCAACGCATCCGCATTAACAAACCGACCCCACCGCGGATTATAGTACCGACTCCGCAGATAGTACAGCCCCGTCTCATCATCGAACACATACCCACGATACCGGAACGGCTGCACCTTGCCCAGCGTTTCCGCCAGTTCACCGGTACACCACAGCGGCGCACCCCACGCATCGTAGCCGTAGCTGACGACGGCATTGCCATTCTCATCCAGAATCGCAACAATATCGCCCTGCAAGCTCTTGACGTAGGCATACGCCGCGCCATTGTACACCACCACCGCCGGACGGTTCTGCGCATCGTAGAAGAAATGCAGCTCATCTTCGCCTTGCGTCATATGCACAACATTCTTGCCGTGCAGCGTGTACTTGGTCACACCAGTGGAAGTAGCAGTCTTCTGCACACGTAGCCCGTTTTCATTGTAGACAAACTCGACGGTTTCACCCTGCTTCTGCATCTTCTGCAATTGCCTGCCATTCTGCCATGTGTAAGACCAAGTTCCGTCGCTTAGCGGGTTGCCAATCGCATCGTAAGTAATCGCAACGCCGTCCACTGCCGTCAGTTGGTCACGCCAAGCGTCATTACTGTAAGAGAAGTGCTTGCTTTCCAGCGGTTCACCCGTGGTCACACCCAACGCAAACTTCTGCTTGCTCCGAATGTTGCCGCCGTTGTCATAGGTGTACAGCCACGTCGCGTTCTCCTGACCGTCGTCTACTCGAATGAGCTGTCCCAGCGCGTCATAAGCGTAAGCAGTTTTGATGCCATCCTGCACCACTTTCGAGATATTTCCATTTAATTGTACTCAATTGCAGTCGAATAGATTTTTTACATTCTATGGCGCTTGCTATCTATGCGATAGAAAAAATCAACTGCACATACATAAACAGCAATAAAAAGTAGAAGAACTTTACTCCACCTATCGATACTACTCAAAAATTCTGGTGTCCTCATTCTTAAGTATAGAAACAAACAAACCAACAGATATAAGTAGGCGACGCACTGCAAAACTACCGCTGCAGTTAGGTATCTCCTTTTGTTGCCCAAATGGACAAATAGAAAACGCACGCCTTTGGGGATCTTTAGATGATGTCGTGCTCCTATGTTATAGCGAGGAATACATTCTCTTTGCATACGATAACTAGCAAAAGAAAATAATGAAAACCAAAAAAGTACAACAATCACTCTATTGCCTCCACGAATTTGTCCACAACAGTCGGCGCCTTAGGGTGCCAACAAAGCACCTGCAACATATCGGGTAAAAGTAACACCGATATCTTTAAGTACTGAAGTCCTTTGACATGCATACTTTGCAATTTGTCGCGCTGCATATTGCGTATTTTTACGTCGCGCCTCACGTGCAAGCCCTTTACCAGCAGTTTTCCATAGCGAACGAAGACCGCGCATATCCGTTCCCCTGCCGCCGATGAAACCACTAACAGCACCTACTGCAGCACTTTCAAAAATACCTTCTGCTGTAATCTCTCCGTTTTCTGTTGTTGCCTCATCTACAATGTATCCAGCGGTGCTTACTACCGCATTCACCAGAACTTGGCCACCCAAGCCAAGTGGTGTAGATGCAACGAAACCAGTGATTGCTCCAGAAGCCGCTGCTATACCAACATCTTTCCAATCAACATCCTCTATCTTTGTGCCTGAAATCAGCTGATCCGCCAGCTCAAAACCTGCACTAATAATAGCTCCAACAGCAGCTCCAATCAATGCCCAGAAATCTCCGCCCTCATCTTTCCTATTTACTGGGTTGTTGCCACAATAGTTCTTAAGGTTTCTGTCTGTGATGCATTCATAATCAATGCATAGAGTCTGTTCACCATCGTTAGTAAGAAAACGGGACAATACCGGAGAATAGAAACGAATTTGCAGATAATACATACCCGTTTCCTCATCATACACATATCCCCGATACCGGAACGGCTGCACAGTCCCCAGCGTCTCCGCCAGCGCCCCGCTCTTTCCAATCGGCGCACCCCATGCGTCATAAGCATAGCTAACGACAACATTTCCCACCGCATCGAGAATTGCAATCACATCGCCCTGCAAGCTCTTGACATACGCATAGGGAACTCCGTTGTACACCACCACCGCCGGGCGGTTCTGCGCATCGTAGAAGAAGTGCAGCTCGTCCGTGCCGGAAGTCATATGCACAATATTCTTGCCGTGCAGCGTGTACTTCGTCGCCACGCCGTTGACCGTTTTCTGCACACGCAAGCCGTCCGCGTTGTAGACAAACTCTGCCGTCACGCCCGATTTCTGCATCTTTTGCAGCTGCCGGCCGTTCTGCCAAGTGTACGTCCACGTCCCGTCATTCAGCGGATTACCAATCGCATCATACGCAATGGCGTTCCCGTTGACCGCCGTGAGCTTGTCGCGCCAGTTCGCGTCACCGTATTCGTAGGTAACAGTTTCCAGAGAATTCGTCGTATCGGCATACGCAAAGCGTTCCTTTTTCAGGATGTTGCCGCCGAGGTCGTAGGTGTACTTCCACGTCGTACCATTTTTACCGGAACGGGTATCGCTGTGGTCGTTGACCTGAATCAGCTGCCCCAGCGCATCGTAGGTGTAGCCCGTCCACTTGCCGTTCAGCGTCGCGCTCGCAATGTTGCCGTTGTCGTCATAGCCGTAGCCGCAATTGCACCCCGGCTGGGTAATCGACGCGACGAGATTCGTCACGCTGCCGGTGCCGTAGCCGCCCGCCGAGAAATGGTACTCGCTCGTGAACGTCTTGCTGCCCAGCTTGACCGCCGAGAACGTCGTCCGATTCAGCTTGTCAATGGTCGTCGTGCTCTGCCCGATGGTGGTTGCACCAATGCTGTACGTCAGCGACGTCGGACGATTTTCGTCATCATAGCCGAATTTCGTCCCATATTCCTGTCGATTTTCACCCACTTTCTCCGTGAATTCACTCAGGTTGCCGTACACGTTGTCGTAAGCGACCTGTCCCGTGTAGACGTGCTTCGCGTCCTCCGACGTTTTCACGCGCACCGGGCGATTCGCCAAGTCGTACTCGCTCTGCGTCGTCCGATTCAGCAGATTGTCGCGTACCCGTGCCACTTGACCCTTCGCGTTGTAGTCGTACTCATATCTCGGCGCGGTTTCCTCGCCGTACACCACCCCCGTCACGCGGTTGAAGTCATCGTACCGACTGCTGACTTTCGCCCCGTTGCCGTAAGTCGTCGCGGTCAACGTGCCGAAATTCGGCTTCGTCGGATCGTTCTGATACTGGCTCTGCGACAAGGTCTGATTCCCGACCTTGACCGCCGTCTGACGACCCAGCGCATCCTGCTCGAAGCTGTACACCACGTCGTTCGCGGCGTTCCCGTCCGTATTGTGACGGATTTCGACCAGATTCCCACGCTTTGCGTCATAGGTATATTCGTTATGTGCTGTCAGAATTCCTTCTTTTGCGCCCACGTTTGCAGAAGTTTTTACAATTCGCCGCAGATTGTCGTATTCATACGTCACCGTCTGCCCCTTCGCGTCGGTGACACTCGTCGTCGTGCCGCGCTGCGGATCGGTTTCTGTGCGCACAATCTTGCCGCGCGCGTCCTTCTGCTCGGTAGCATAGTTGCCGTCACCCGTGTACGTCGTCTCACTGTGAATGAAGTAGCTCGGATTCTCCTCTGCATTCTGCACCTGACTCGTCAGCGGATTCCCGAAATTGTCATAGCTGAACGTGCTGACGCTGCCCAGCGGCGCAATGCTTTTCAGCAGCAGATGCTTCTTTTGCTCCGCTTCCGTGTCGCCATACGAGAACGTACTGGACACCGTGCGACCCGCGGCGGTGTGCTTCGTCAGATTGTCCGCATCGTCGAACTCGGATTTCTCCTGACCGCCGTAGAGCATCTTCCGCGTCTTGCGGTTGCCATTTTTGTCATAAATATACTGCGTCCCGAACGCTTCCGGGTAGAGATAAATGCCGGTGAAGTCCGCAAAATTCATCTGCCGATTCATCTGCAAGACCACACGGATATAGGTGCAGTTGTTGGGCGCGACAATGCCCGCGCTCGCGAACTGCCAGTTGCCTTCTTCCGCGTTGAACACCGCCGAGCCGCCCGTCGCCCAGTAGCAGTTTGCATTGTCCGGGTTGCCTGCCGTAAACAAAACGGTAATTCGGCAATAGATGTAGTTGTCCGGATCGTTCTTCTTCGCAAACGAGCTGCACCAGCCGCCCACCGTGAATCGGTCGCCGATTTTGCCGTAGTGCCGGAACTGCTGGTAATATGTTACCGTGCGGTCATAGCGGCCTGACAGACGAATTTTCTGCGTATTGTCATGTTTCAGGCAGTCCGGTGCCTGAAATTCATCCTTCGGCGCATCCAAAGGCAGCACTTTAACATAAGACGCATCATTTTTGCCAACCGTCCATGCCTTCGGCTTGCCATCCGTGCCGGTCACAGAGAAGTCACTGTTCTGAACCATATTGAAATGATTCAGCGTCAGCCCTTCTTCCAGCTGCATCGCATCGAACCAGCAATTGCCGCCCGCGAAGCCGTCCGCCATGTCGCAGTACGCCATACAGTAAACCTTAGGTTCTGCGTTCTCCGGCAGCGTGAAGGACACAGACACGCGCTCATACGGCATGTTGTCCGTCTTTTCCCACACCTTGCCCGGCTCAGAATCCAGCGTAATTTCCTGTCCGTTGACCGTATATGCAACGCGCATCACACCGCGCGGACCGCCAGAGCGGACATAGCCCGACAGCGTGTACGACTTGCCCGGCGTAAGCGTCACCGCCTGACGAACATACACGCAGTCGCTTGACCAAATCGTCAGCCGATACGAAACAAGACCGAACTGCCGCGTAGACTGATCGCGCGTAATCGTGCCGCTGCTGCTCTTTTCCCATACGCTGCTGTTTTCTTCGCACATCGGGTCAAGCAGGAGGTTTCGGACAACTCGTTGCATTCGGGAGCGTTCCGTCGCGTGGTTAATCGGCGCATTCGCGTTGTCGTCGGTGCGGTCGTATCGGGTGTACATCGCGTAGCCCAGCTCGTCATCAACACTGACCTGATTGCCGTCATCGTTGAAATGGTAGCGAAGCGTCTTGCCGGAAATTTCATCCTTGACCAGCGCCATGTGATTGCCGTAGGTATACGAAATATTCGCCGCAGTCAACGTCGTGCCGTTCTTCGTGCCCGTCACGGTAGCGTGGGTGATGCAGTGCGGCAGTCCGTCGATGGCGTTCGTGTTGCTGTATTCGTAAGTCACGTCCGCAAGCTTCTTATCCGGCTGCTGGTCAACATGTTTTTCAATTGCAGATGCCGACACGAGCAGGTGATAACCGTTTGCAAGCGCGTATTTGTACTTGCTCATGCGACCATCTTCGTGCGTAATGTACAGCGTTTCTTCATTATAATAGTTGAAGCGTACGCAGCTGTTTTCATCCTGCCACGGTGTCTGAATCCGGTCGCACCGACCATCCATGTAATAGAATGTCGTAACTCGACCCGCGCCGTCCGTCACAGATGCGATTTTCAACGGAGCGTCCGCCACAGCCGTCACCGTAACCTCATTGCCGACCGCATCCTGAATCTTCTGAATCAGCACCTTCGCGGTTTCCGGCGCATCCTCCGTCGGCGTGTCAGATACCAGCGGGAACGTCATTCCATTGTCGCCCTTGTCGGTAATCGTGATGTTTTCGTCCCCGACTTCCAGCGTCAGAGACAAGCCGGACTGGTCAGAATACTTCTTTTGGTCATCTTTATTCTTCTTAAAGAAGTGTTCCGTACCGTCGCCATCCGTATACACGAACTCCACTTCGCCATCATGGGAGAAAATCAGGTTGCCATTGACAAGGCTGACGCTGCCAGTCCCCGCCAACCCAGCAGACTGATGGTCGTAAGTCAGATAGCTCTCCAAGCCCGCAAGGCTCGCGTATTCCAGCACGAAGTACGGCTGATTCGCCGTTTCGCTCGAATGCAGCTGCGAAAAGCTGCTTTCGCTTTTGGGCGCGCTCAGCTGAACGCCGTGATTGTCGCCCAAATACCACTTGCGCGCAAGATTGGTGACATCGAACTCCTTCCACGAATACTGATTTTTCAGCACCCGGCAGTAGTCCTGATACACGCCGCTGACATCCGGCTGGTGGTCATAGGTGATCGTCTCCGGATCCCAGTCCTTCAGCACTTCTTTGCACATGATGGCGGTATCCGCCGTCGGTGCGTAAACGTTGCGAACGCACAGTTTCGCGGACGTGATGAAGTGGTTCGCGCCCAGACGCGGCAAGTCCACAACTTTCAGATAAGTCAGGCGGTTGCCGTAGTAGTTCGTGTTGCTGATCCACAGGCGCTCGTCATGCGAGAAGTTCTGCGTCGAACCTTCCTTGACGTAGGTATCGAGGATGCCCGCGGCGGAATCCGCCGAATTATCCGTGAACGTCGCAATCGGGCTGTGTGCCTGCGCTGCCATCTGTTGGCGCTTTTCAGCAGAAAGTTCCACCCACTGGTGCGTCGCCGCGTCGTACTCGTGAACCGGCGTGGTCTGCACGACTGCCCGGAAACAGTTGTTGCCCAGCGCGTACACCTTGCCGCATCGGGTGCGGAGATGTTTCAGTTCCTGCTGAGCCGGGAACTGAATCTGTTCCTGATTGTTTTCTTGGTTACTCATATGTTTTCTTTCTTTTCTGTGCGCTCCTCTGGCGCACGTTTTTTCTATCGAACGGTACGAAAAAAGCCCCTCGCGCCGTGCGCGGGAGCTCCTCTGTATCTTTCGATGGTATGATTCTAACACACTTTTGTAGCGTGTGCATCCGCGTTTTTAGACATGACAGTGATGATTGTGCTTTTCTCCTTGGAAGCACATGATTGCCCCGCTATCTACTGCACCGTTACGCGGATAGTTTCGCCTGCTGTTGCCAAGCACATACACAGGTGTTTCAGCTTCTGCCGAACCGAAAACTGAATCTATTCTCGATGGTTTTCTTTGTTACTCATACATTTCCTTTCTTTGTGTCTCTTTGGCGCACGCTTTTTTCTATCGGACGATACGAAAAAGCCCCTCGCGCCGTGCGCGGGAGCTTCTCTGCATCTTTCGACGATATGATTCTAACACACTTTTGTGCGGTTCGCATCCGCGTTTTTAGACAAGTCGGTGTCCTGATACAGATTTTATGATTTTCAAAGCTGCACAGCTCCGCAAATCAGTCATCCGCCTGATTGCCAAGTTCATCCGACCGTAACTTCAACCTTTTTACCGCTGAAAGCTACGCCGTATTTATAAACTGTCTTGACCCCAGCGGCGGTCAGTTCCGTTTCGTATTTCTTGTCGTTTATCTGCTGCAATGCGGTTTCTGACAACACTTTCAGCTTCTCATCACTGCAATTTTTCTCCGCTTTTAATTCGATGAGAATCCCCGGAAGTCCCTTTTTCGTGGGTTTCAGCTGAATATCATAACGCCCGTCGCCAGACTCTCGATTCGAGGTCACGAAAGCACCACCCAATAAAGCACACAGCCCCAGCATAAAGCCGTGATAGAAGTTCTCCCCTGCCGTGTCAAAACAGCTGACCGATTGGGTCAGAAGCGTCTGAATCTGCGCTTTCAATCGTGCGTTGTCGCCGGAGAAGATGGCCTCCTGAACAGCGATGGCCGTAGGCTGCGGAATCATATTCTCCAGCCGCTGCAAAATTTCCTTGTTATACACGAGAGAAATTTCCCGATTCGGCAAGGAAACCTCACATATAAAGTCTCCATTGAAGGATGGCGTCGTTTTCATTGCCTTCAAGTAGCCTGTCACCAGCAGAAAACTATAAATAGTAGCGGGATTGCTCTTGATTTGCGGATAAATCACGCCAGTATCAATGAAGGTGGTGAACGTCTCGCCCTTGACAAGCGCCGTCAGCCGATGATACGTCTCTTCGTCCGCCTGTGCAAGCACTTCGCCGATAATGTCATTGCTGCCAGTAGAAACCCAGAAGGCTCGCGGCTCACACTCATTGCTGAAATAGTTGACCACTGACCACGGGTTGAAAATCTCCGTCTTGCCGAAGCGGTAGCCGTCGTACCACTCGCAAATCTCATCAAATTTGTCAGCCGCACCGTAATATTCTGCCATTGCCTTTACTTCATCCGCCGTAAAGCCGAAGTAGGCGCTGTACTTGTTGTCCAACACGGAGTTGATGGACAGGTTGTTCATGCCGCTGAAAATGCTCTCCTTCGCCACCCGCAGAATGCCGGTAAGAAAGCCGAAAGACAAATGCTGATTATCCTTGAACCCGCCCGAAAACAGGTTTCTCATAAACTGGATGACCTTGTCGTAGTAGTCCTTCTGATATCCCTGCTGAATCGGCGTATCATACTCGTCGATGATGATGATGGGCGCAATGCCATAGTGCTGATGGAGCATTGCAGATAAATCCAGCAGCGCAGCGGTCAGCTCCACTTCGCTGACCTTGCCCTCAGCCAGCTTTTCATAGGTCTTTTTGCTGTACTCGTCGCATTGACCGCTGGTCAGCAGTTCTTTATGCCGCCGTGTTTCCTTTGCGAAAATATCTCGAATCGCCGCAAAAGTCTCCGCCCAAGTGTCGAACTTAACATCCTTGAACGTCAAGAAAATCACAGGGTACTTCCCCTGATAGTCCCGGTACTTCTGACCGCAGCTCCAAATCTTCTTGTCCCGGAAATAAACCGAAGTATCCTCGTCATTTTTTTCAAAAAAAGTGCGCAGCATATCCATATTCAGCGTTTTGCCGAATCGCCGGGGACGGGTGAACAGCGTCACCATCGGCGCTCGTCAATGAAATCCTTAATCATCATCGTCTTGTCGATGTAGTAGTATTCCGACGATGCAAGGCAGTAGTTGGATACGCCGATAGGCAGCGGTCGCTTCGTCGCCCGCTCCGTTTTTCGGAATGCGCCCGTCTTAATCCGCTGATCCACTGGCTTCTGCGTATCTGCCGGAATCATCCAGCGTTTCCCCTGCTTTTCCGCACCGATGATTTTCCCATCTTTGCAGAGCGTCGCAACTCTCCGCTCCGTTATGTTCCAGCGCGCCGCCGCTTCTTTGATCGGAATCATTTCAGCCATACGGGACACCTCCGCGCATCACTTTACAAGTACATTATACCCGATTAAACGAACAATGTCAACGGAGTTCGGAATAATGTCATTTCAAAGCAGCACGATACCATTTTCCTTGATAAACGTGTGCAAGCAGATTATTCGAACAGCTTTCTGTTAGAGTTAATGACATCATCCAGTTCATCCATGAACATACAGGCAATGATGCACTGATACCGCAAATACCGCGTCATCACTGCCGTACCGAACCCCGTCTGTTCCATAAACGCGGCGGACAGCAGCGGCGGCATATGCAGGCTGATTACGATGCGCGTAATCTGCCGAATATCATACCGAAAGTTGTCATCGCTGCACATTCTGCTGATGGTTGCTTCACTGATTCCCGACCGCAAGGACAGCTCCTTCTGCGTTCCGCAGCGGTCATGAATCAGCTGCACAAGGGCAGCAGAAGGGCGGCGCGGAAAGGTTTCGAGATACTCCGCATTTTTCTCATCCAGTGCTTCTTCACTCAGATTCTCATCCAAATCCAAGGAGCAAACATTATCATCACACAGCCTTCCATGCACTCTTGATGCTACATTACCGCTGTTGAGTGCCTATTTGCGCTCCATCTAAACCCATAATCGTCATGCAAACATAATTAAATCGTCTTTTCGTCATTTTAACAAAAGTATCTTGACAATTTTCTTCTTATGGTGTACAATATATACAAACAGCAAATCTTCGCCGCGGAAAGATTTACTGTAAAAAAAACTAATGACGGAGGTAGATATCTTGAAACGTTTTCTCGCATTCTTCTGTGTGCTCTCTTTCGCGCTTAGTGCGGTAGCCTTTGGAACAACGTTTACTCGCACGGTACAATGTGTAAATCAAAATGACTACGTAAAATCTGCCATGTCGAATGAAAAAGACAATGACGATCACCGTATCTATGTGCACTACAACGCGCAAGGATGCAGCAACAGCTACACGAACCATTTCCGCGGTTATGCCTATGACCCAGAAGGAGGCATTTTCTGCGGAAGTAAATGGGTTGTTCCCGACCAGTTAATCCCAATTGAAGGAGGTGGCTTTACGGAGGGATATCGTTATTACTTGACCATGCGTGGAAACACAAAGTATAATGAATATGAAGGCTTATCTACAATTGTTCTCACAGGTTATTTCCAAGTAAATTAACCATCATTGGGAGCAGGGAAAATGCTTTGGCATTTTCCTTGCTCCCTGAGAAGAAAGGAGCATTGCAATCATGTTTTATAGGAAACGACTGCTCATCGGTCTTATTCTCAGCTTGTCCTTCCTGTTTACTTCCCCTGCATTTGCTGAATCCTACACCTCCATTCAGCAAATTGTAGAAACAACTCCTGAACGCTGGACAGAAACCTATGAGACAAAATGGCGTACAATTCAAGTCGATGCGGAAATCATCGTTCCTAATGTCGAAACATTCCCCATTATAACAATTCAGAAGATGCCGAAGCTGTCCAGTTCTCTTCTGACTGAATATAGCAGCATTCAGAAGAATAGGGACGCTTCTTTTGGTTTTGAGAAATTAAAAGATGATTACCTTCATGTTAATGAAGGCTACAAATCCCATGTAGCCTATGAGCGAAATGAAATACCATCGGAAATGCCGGAAAATGTGGATATTACCTTTGATGAAGCTAAAGCACTTGCTCTTTCGGAAGCCAATAGGCTCTGGGGATTGAATGAGGATGATTTGCTGTTGACACGCACTCGAATCAGCAGCTGTGTTTATAAGTACAAAGAAACCAATGGTGTCAAAACATGGGGATCTGCCGTAACCAAGCAAGGAAGATTTCATTTCAGCTTTGCACAGCTTTTTCATGGCATCGAAATGGAAGACGGGCGCTCTTGCTATCTTGATTTGTCCGTGAGCAGAGAAAGTACCATGTGTTCTCCATCCTATTTCATCTCTTTTTCTTCAAATTTGGATAATGCAAAAGTTCGCGCTATTCTCTATACGGAGAAAGAAGTCATCTATGACGATGTGCCGCTTCTTCCTTTCAGTGCCGCAAAAGAAGCCATTGAGCAGGAAATCTACGCCGGGCGTTTGCGCACGATTGATGAAGTAAAACTTTGCTATGTGTCGTATTTAGACCCGAATGACGCAAAAACGATTTGGCTGCTTCCTGCATGGTATGTGGTGGGCGACTATTCGCGCGACCCAGAAGAGGAATACAAATACACGTATGATAAATACACGGGCGAAGAGGTTGATAATGGTCTCGAACAGCTGGAAGTCATCTTTCAGGCACAGGCAGGTACGCTGATTGATTATACGGCTACAAGCAACTCGCGCCGTAATGTCATCAGCATCATCACATGGGAGCAGATTGGAAAATGAGAGAAATTCTATCCGAGGCAAGTCGGCTCATTCGGAATCGTCATTTTGCACTTGCGGTGCTTATCATGCTGATTGCTTTTTCAGGCTACGCCGCATGTGATTGGGTGTTCATGTACGATTGGGATGTCGCCTATCGCTCTTCGTCGCTCCAGCAGACGCTGGGCGGCATCTACTTCGGCGGAGCAATGCTGGTTGTACCGCTTTGCGCCGCCCTGCCGGCTGGTCTGGCACAGGTTGAAGAACTGCAAACGAATTTCATTGATTACAGGATTATCCGCAGTTCTATGCCGCGCTACGAGGTCACAAAACTGGCAAGCGCTTTTCTGGCATCCGGTGCAGCAATTGCGCTCGCTTTTGTGTTTCATGCACTTATCTGGAACATTCTCGCCACCCCGTGCAATCCCCTTGAAAATGATTATCTCGCTGTACCTTTTGCGGATGATTGCATCTTCGCGCCGTGGCAAGAGATATTTTACAGCCTGCCCATCTATCTTTGGATTGCAGCCGCTGTGTTTTTCTGCGGCGGCGTATGGGGCATGGCGAGTGTGACAGCGGCAATGTACACAAGGGATAAGCTGCTTTCGATTGCTGTCCCCTTCTGCGTATATTTCCTGTGGAGCTACGGTTTTCCGCGCGTTGTTCTGGGGGTAAAAAGGTTTCCGCATCCTGCTGATTTATACAACGATGGACTGACGTGGAACGGCTTTTTCAGTGCGCTGCTTGTTTATGGCGTTCTGATTGTCCTGCTTAATGCGCTGTATGGACTTCGGCTTTTCAGGAGGTATCGGCATGGCGAATAAAAAACCGCATCCTGTTCGGGCAATGCTGCTTGCTAATTTTGACGAGTGGATTCATCAGCCGCGAACGGTGCTGATGTTTTTCTTTATGCTTGCCACAACGTACATCACCGTGTACAGTTACTGCAATGGCATCCGCACCTTTCAATATGAAATGCACATGGGCGAAAGCCTTGTCTATCTGTTGATGAACGGTTTCAACGGAATGTCGCTCGCCAGCTTAACCTATTTGGTTGCCATTTCCGAAATTCCGCACCAAACCGCTTTTCTGCAATATGCGCTGATTCGCACATCGCGTGAAAAATGGTGTCTTTCGATGCTGCTCTACTGCGTCCTCCTTGCGGTTGCAGTGATGGCAGCAATGCTCCTGCTGTCGGTACTGTTTCTTCTCCCGTCCATGACCGCTGGCAGCGGTTGGAGCGATACGCTGCGCATTGAAGCCGGTATGCTTGAAGAACGCGCCTTTATTCCACTCTGGATTCGCGCAAACTTCGCGCCGTGGCAGGCAATTCTGCTGGCAGTCTGCCCGATTCTGCTGTTTTGGATGGTCATCACGTTCTCTGTGCTGTTTTTCAACTTGCTGGGGCATCCAACCATCGGTTTAAGCCTGAATGCACTCATCCTGTTTGCCGGCATGATATTTGTCTTCGAGGATTTTCCGGCACTGTGTTCCCCCATGGTCTTTGCCACATTATCACGGCTTGTTCAGGGCTATGAGGACTGCTATTGGCAGCGCATCACCGCCGTGTGCGTTGGTTATGTGCTCGTGCTATTGTGCCAAGTTCTGCTGATTCTATGGGCAGCGCACCGGCGTGACATTGCGCCCAATTCTGACCACAGAGGCTGAAAGGTGGAATAAACATGATTGAAATTTCAAACGTCAGCAAGCATTACGGCAAGACGCCTGTGCTGCGCAACATCAGCGCACAGCTGCAATCCGGCACCATCTACGGACTTGTCGGCGCTAACGGCTGCGGCAAAACAACACTGATGCGCTGCATTTGCGGTTTTGCAAAGCCGGATGCAGGCTTTGTCCGTGTGGATGGAAAGGTCATCGGAAAAGACTGCGATTTTGCGCCTTCTATGGGCATCATTATTGAGACGCCCGGTTTTCTTTCACACATGACTGCGCGGCAGAATCTTTCCATTTTGTCCCGCATCACTGGCAAAGTGTCGGATTCGCAAATCAGTGATGTTATCCGCCGGGTCGGTCTTGACCCCGATGACCGCAAGCCGGTCGGAAAATACTCGCTCGGTATGCGCCAACGGCTGGGTATCGCACAAAGTCTGCTGGAAAACCCAACCGCACTGCTATGGGATGAACCATTCAACGGACTGGATGCAGCCGGTATTGCTGATATCCACCGTCTTTTGCAAGAGCGCAAATCACTGGGGAACACCATCCTCCTCGTCAGTCACAGTGAAGCCGACATTGCAAAGGCTTGCGATTGCGTCCTTCACATGGAAAATGGGCAGATTATCGAATAAAGAGAGCATCTATGGATTTCAGTTTGCCCGAACTCGTGTAAATAATCGTTATTTCCATTACTGGTAATCGATCAGGCGGCTCGGCTGAGTAGATAGCCTCTCACACCACCGTGCGTACCGACCGGTACACGGCGGTTCAATCGCATGAGTG
>ENA-UOJL01001084-UOJL01001084.1-human-gut-metagenome-genome-assembly--contig:-P47-NODE-1084-length-32309-cov-84.454052_pt1 | contig 32309 bp, 53 predicted proteins | sample MGYA00242347_ERZ723894 | MGnify/ENA metagenome assembly ERZ723894
TTTCGCTTTCTCTTATATAAGCGTAAAAAGTGTTATTTTCTAGCCTGTAAATAGTAGCCCATTTACCTATAGTAGGGTAGTACCAAAGGCTAGCTATTTCTTTATTATTCATAGCCCGCCTCTTTTCTACTAGGTTGTAAGCCCTCCAAGTAGGCTTTAAGGTTATCCTCTGTTACGTAGTACTTAGTCCCCATTTTACTAGCTTTTAATTTACCTTTTTTTATATAAGTCCTTACTGTTTCAGCGGATATATTAAACTTTTCCGCTATTTCTTGTACTGTGTACGCTGTTATATTTCCTAACTTTATCATATCTTAAGCCTTCTATTTTTTATTTTTTTCTTGTTTATCTAAAATATCGTATATATAAGCTGGTACTTCTTTATCTTCTAAATATTCGCTAAGCATATCGTCTATAATATCCTTTATAGGCTTACCCTCTACAAGTGTTAAGGCTTTTAGTTTTCTTAGCTTATCCTCTTTAACTATAAACGTCGCTCTAGTGTCGCCGTCACGTAGTCCCTGCTGGCTACTTTTAACCGCTTCCCTAAAGTTAGTACGTGGGCGTCCTTTTTTGCGTCCGTTTTCTGTTTGCCCTGGTAATATTTCCAGCTCTTTAGTTTCTATTGTTTCGTTTACTTCGTTTTCTTCCATTGATCCGCCTAGCATTTTATCTATAGCGTTGCTAGTGCTATCATAATTTTTTTTACTTGCCATTTTTTTAACCTCCTAAGCTTTTAGCTCTCTTTCTATTATTTCGTCTATTAAATTATTGTAGTCGGTGGCTCCGTTGCTACCTGGTGCGTAGTCGTATATATCTAGCCCGCTCCCTGGTGCTTCTGCTAGTGCTATATTGTTCCTTATGTACGTTTTAAAGACTTTATCGTTAAAATATCCGTTTAACTTAGCTAAAATATCCTTATTAAGTGTTTTACGGTTGTCGTACATTGTTACTATAACGCCATTTATCTTTAAACCTGGGTTAGCTCTTCTTTGTATAACTTTTATAGTATCTATTAACTGAGTTAGTCCCTTTAGTGGTAAGATTTCAGCTTGTACGGGTATATAAACCTCGTTACTACAGCTTAGAGCGTTTAACGTTAAAATACCTAAGCTAGGGCTACAGTCTATAAAAACAAAGTCGTAGCTGTCTTTTACCTCTTCTAGTTTTTCCTTTAATATCATACCACTATAGGGCTTACCCATAAGCTCCGCCTCTGCTCCTGCTAGTCGTATATCGCTAGGTATAACGTCTATTTTTTTCTTAATTATTACGTCGCTAGCTTTTACGTTATCGTTAGTTAAAAGCTCGTAAGTAGTTTTTAAGTTTTCAGCTTCTACACCTAAGCAAGTAGTAGCGTTTCCCTGTGCGTCTAGGTCTATCAATAACACTTTATAGCCTCTATTTTTTAAACCGCAAGCTATATTTATAGTGCTAGTAGTTTTACCTGTTCCCCCTTTTTGATTTACTAAAGATATTATTTTACTCATATTTTTACACCTCCATAAAATTAGTATCTTTATATATAAAGTGGTAGCCTCCAGTTGTTTTTCTTCTGCCTTTACATACTGCGCTTATACTTGTAGCACTTACACTTAGATTTATACTTGCTTCTCTAATTGATTTAAAAGCTTTGTTAAGTTCTAAACATATTACGGGCTTGTTGTGTTGGCTGTTGTCTTGCCCTTTATTTCCAAAGCTGTGTAGTTCTTTTCTAGTTGCTTCTATGATCTCTATAGCTTCCTGCACTTCTTGGAATTGTTCTTCTGAGAAGTTTAGCGTCATTCTATATATTTCTTCCTGATCCTCTGTCTCTACTTCTGGTAGTTCTATTTCTTCTGGATATATGTCAAAGTCGAAGTAGCTCATATCTATACTTTTTATATCTTCTATCTCTTTTTCTAATTTATCCATATCAAAGCCTGTATTCATAGTTAGTTTATTATGTACTAGTATATAGGCTCTTTTTTGTTCTTCTGTTAAATTATCTATCCTGATACAGTCCACTTCTTTATATCCTAGCTGATTTAGTGCCATATATCGTCCGTGTCCTTCTACTATAATATTATCTTTACTCCATATACCTATAGGATCGTTCATGCCGAATTGTTCTATACTTGCCTTTATCTGCTCTATTTGTTCTGGAGTGTGTATCTTAGCGTTATTTTCGTATGGTTTTATCTCATCTATAGGTAGGTATTCTACTTTTAACTTCATTTAATTATCGCTCCTATCCTATTTTTAGCCTTTATTTTAGCTCCCTCGTAGTTTTTCCTGTTATTTTACCTGTTTTACTACGTTTTAACTTGTTTTTAGTTGTTTTTATGCCTTTTTTCCAAAAAAACATAGTATTTTTATATTTTTTGTGTTTGAAGGTGGCGTGTGGGTTTTGAAAAAAGTTTTCCACTACTTAAGCGTACTGGGGCGGGTATACTTGTCACTCTTTCTAGTCAACATATAACCACTTATAACCTCCAGCATTATATTTAGATATACAACTTCTTCTTATGTTTTTTAAACAAATATTTAACTCTTTACTTGCATCATAAGTACTGTCCCATATTCTTATAATGTTTCCTTCTAAGTCATATTGAATTACTTTCTTTGTCCCTCTTGATAATTGATATTTTTTTATTGTCTCTTTACTTTTAGGTTTATTATACATAGGGTTTTTTTCTCCTAATTTAGCTTCTCTTATATGTTGCTTTCCTATTTCACTTTTAGGTTTTTTACCTGCTTCTATTAACTTTTGTCTAGTTTCTTCGGTAATAACTCTGCCCTTATTAGCGTTACTTATTTTATTCTTAGTAATATCACTAACTAATTTACCTATATTTGCTTCTCTAATCTTTTGTATTGTTTCTCTATTGTGTTTACCTATCGTATTACCGCCATTCTCGATATTATAACCATATCTAATATTAGTAGCTTTGTATTTTGCTATAAGTTCTATTTCTTTTTGTTCTGCTTCTTTTTTTGATAAATCAGTAAATAATATTTTATGTTCTATATTATCCCAGCCATATTTTAAAATTGCATTATATACTTTAGGTTGCAACCTATATCCGTATCCATTATGTCCCCACCTTTTAAGTGGGTTTCTGCAAGTTATTCCTATATATTTTTTTTGGTTAGGAAATATATGCATATACACATTATAATTATTTATCATTTTTTTCCCTTTCCTTTGCTAACTTAAAAAGATAATCTTTATCAATTTTTCCTAATTCTGCTAATCTATGGCAGGAATTACATAAACAGATTAGATTATAGTTATCTAGTAGTCTGTCTCTGTCTTCTTCTATTGGTGTGATATGGTGTACCTCTAGTCCTGTATGTGTGTATCTGCCTTCTTCTCTACATACACTGCATATATAGTTACTAGCTTTTCTTATTTCTTCTGATTTCTTATGCCAGTTATTTTTATTACGTAGCCTTCTTGCTTCTGTATCTTTCTTGTCTCTGTTATGATTACATTTATAGTTAGTACTGTGTACTTTACCGCATCTGCTACAGCTCCTAAACATTATCTTACCCTTAGTTTCTGTCCTGCGTAGATTAAGTTCTTATTCTTGATCCCATTCCACTTTACTAGCTGATTTACAGTAGTTCCGTACTTCTTAGCTATCTTAGTTAAGTTATCTCCTCTAACTACTGTGTAATATTCTTCTTTTGGCTTGCTATTTATTCCTAGCTTCTTATTAACTATGTCTTGTACTGCCTGATAGTTGTAGCCTGCTTCTGTTAACTTCTTCTTACGTGCTTCTCCATTATCCCATTTACCTGCTATTACTTCGTCAGCTATTTGATTGTTTGACTTCTTAGCTGGCTCTGGTGCAGGTGCTGGTTTAGGGTTGCTTTCTGACATTGCGTACTTTCTCCATGTTTCTGCGTCTCCGTAGAAGTTATTTAGGTCTATATTACCGTTATATCCTGCTACTCTACCTCTACTAGTATATTGCCATAAAATATAAAAAGGCCACCACTTAACTACTGGCTTATTACATTCTGAACCTGTATTAGCTCCGTAGTCTGCTACCCATAGTCCGTAGTCTGCGTTTGCTACGCTACTCCAGTTAAAAGAATTAATAGGACTTCTACTTGCGTATAGTAATGCTTTTATTCCTGTTTTCTCTTTTACTCTATCTAGGAATGCTTTAGCCCACGCTACGTTACCTAGATATCCGCTTTCCCAGTCTAGTACTAGGATAGCTTCTCTTACGTATGGTCTAATTACTTTTACGAACCAGTCCGCCTCTGCTACTGCACTATTATTTAGATCTGGCCTAGCAAAGTGATATACTCCTAATAATTTACCTGAGTTTTTAGCTCTTTGATATAAAGTATTGAATGCTGGATCTTTATATCCTACTCCTTCTGTAGCTTTAATAATTGCAAAGTCTACGCTATTAAATGCGTCAAAATTACTTTGCCAGTGACTAAGGTCTAGTCCCTTTAACATAATATCATGCCTCCTATATTTTCTTTATATCTCCATTTATAGCCTCCTGCTGTTTTTCTTTTACCTTTACAGCACTTGCATATATCCGCATTTGATATTTTTAATTCTTGCTCTACTTTAGCTATACTTTCCCATTCTTTAATAATTTCATTATTTAAAGATAGTTGTATGACTGATTTAATATTATTTTTTAATTCGTAATAAGAATGTAACTGATTTTCGCTAGTTGTTACCCATTCTAGATTATCTACGCAATTATTAGCCTTATTTCCGTCTTTATGATTAACTTCTTTCTTGTTTTCTGGGTTAGGTATAAATGCTTCGGCTACTAATCTATGTATTTTTTTATATTTTCTAGTTCCGTACTTTTGTAGCCCTACTTGACTATATCCCATTACTTTATTAGGCTTTAATATTCTATTTTCTTTGATAGTTCCATTTCTTGAAATACTTTTTATTCTTCCTAAATTACTGACTTCATATATTCCCTCATAATTTTTGATATCTCTCCATATTTCAAGCATCTTATCTATCCTCCTTCTTTTGATAGTTATAATTAGATACTCCTAGTAATGCTCCTAGAAATGTTGATACTAGTGATATAGTTCCTACTATTAATGTTGGATCGAAGTTATAAAGTTCTCCAAGTCCAGTAATTAAAGCTATCGTAGGCGCTACAGCTGTAGCTAGGATCCATTTTAAGACTGTGAAAAACTTGTTGCCTAAAATAAATCTTTTTTTCATGCTTTACCTCCTTTTTAATAACAAAAAAAGACTATTGCTAGTCTTCTAATAAGCTCTCTAGAGGATACATAAAAGAATATGGAAAAAATATACCCTCTAGACAGCTTATCGCTGTCTTCCACCTTAGTTCGTGTCTGATTAATGGTGCTTATAATTAGTATCTTTATAGATACTGTACTAATGATATAACGGTAAATGTTAGTTTTATTTTTTTAAAGTGCGTTTGACTAGATATACTAACAAACTAATCTATGAGCCACTTATAAGACCTGTCTTATATCATCAGTACACTACCTATATAGCTCTGTCTTTGTATTTATGCTTAATAAGTATCTTACCTTTACTTCCTTTGTCCCATTTATGTTTTTCTTCGAATGATCTTAGTAAATACTCTATTATTTCTCTTTGCTCTGGTGCAGGCTCGGATCTTTGACTATTTACTATCTCGAATATTTTATTTATTGCTATATATGTTTCTATATCTTTGTATTCTATTAAGTGTAGGTATTGGTGGCCTACTGGCATTAATAAAGCTCCATTATCTATAGTAGCTTTACCTCCATCTTCTCTTTTTAGGATATGGTGATAAGTCAAGTCCTTTTTTACTAGCTTATAATTAAGCCAGTCCATATTAGAATATGGTGCATAAATTTTAAGCATTTCTCTTGTTATTTCTTTCATAGGCCACCTTTTATATTATTTCACACTACTATTATCTCACATAAAAAGTCTAATTTAGTCCAATATTTTTAATTTCGTTTTCTATTCTTTCTAGTTGTCTGCTTATCTTTTGCTTCATAATATCCTCTATATTTTTATCTGTTATTTCATAAAAATATTGAAACTATTTTAGCATTACCATAACGTCCGCTATTTCTTCTGCAATATGTTTTTTATCGCTTTTTTCAATTTCTTCGTAGTAAGTTTCGTCGTTCCAGTAATTTATAATTGCTTCGTCTAATTCGAAATATTCGCTATGAATGTATTTTAATTGTTTATCCTCCCCATAATAATTAATTATTTTTATTAAATCTTCTTTCATTTTCTTACCTCCTCCACTTGTTCTTTTAAATCTCCTATTATTGAACTTGCTACATAACTATATATTCCTAATATGATGTTTGTTAGTATTAAGAATGTTATTATTGCAAATGTACTATTTTTCATAATTGCCCTCTAACATTTCGTATAGATTCAATTCTCTTTTTATTGGTTTTAATGCTTCATCTAGCATATATAATATTTGTGATTTATATAATCCAAACCTAAAACATGCAGCATAAATATTTTTTAAGCTTTCTTGTATTTCTTCAGAATATTCTGAATAATAATAGCAATGATTTACTGGTGTAGCATAAGCTTCTATAAATTCTTCAAATGTTTTATTTTTCACGATTAAACCTCTTGACTTTCCAAATACGCTTTTAATTTTGGATCATATTCTTTTAATGCTAATAAACTTTGTTTGTAATTGTTGTAGTATATTTGATATTTATTTTTATAGTATCTCACTTGTTGATATAACAAGATTATTGTTAAAAATGATATGATTATTATATATTCCATTATTTCACCTCTATAATTTCCCAATTTTCACTATGCTTGAATTTTTTTATCATTGCTTTTGCTTTAGTAATATTAAATGTAGTTGCCTCTTCTTTTGAAATTGTGTAATGTTTCCACTTGTTAATTAATTTTAAATATGTTTTTTAATTTTTATTTTTTAGTACATATTTCATTTAATCATACCTCCGATTTTTTGTTTAAATTCAATTCGTTTTAACTCTTTTTGAAGGCCGTATATTTTATTTTGAAAATTTTTATTTTTTTCAAAATCATCTTTATTATTTTCAATTGCCACATACAAACGCTCTATTTCATCAATAATTTTTATTTTCTGATTATATAACGATTTCCCATTTGGTAATTGGCTCATATTAATCCTCTAACTCTTGTCTTAATTCTAGTAAGTCTTTAGCATTTACTGAACCATCTCTATTTACATCATATTTGTTAGGAATTTTAGATATTAACATAATTGTTATAAAAGCAATTAAACATATCATTATAGCTCCAAATACATCTAATGCTTTAGTTTTTGCTTCCTTTACCGCTTTTTTCTTTTCTTGAACCTTTTTTTTATTTTCAGATAATATTTCCATCATTTCTTTTGTTTCTTTCATTTTCTTATTTCTCCTTTTCTATTTCTTTCATCATTTCTCTTATTTCTACAAATACCTCTCTATCATTTCCTATTTTAAATGTTTCCTGATTTCTTTTAATATATTAAATACCTGAGATCTGCTATAGTTTGATAATCTAGCTGTTTTCTCTATTGTAAGCCTGTCTATGTATCTGCATCTATATATTTTGTCGTGGCTATGCTTACTGGCTCTTACTTCTAGCTCCTTTAGTTTTAAAAGCCTTTCTCTATCGTCTAGGATAGACTTTGCTTCTTCTAGTCTCTTATCTATGTTTTTTCTTTCTTTCTGGATTAGATACTCGTCAAATAAATTTTCGTGTTTACCTACGCTTGTCTTTTCTCCAGTTATCTGAGTTGCTTTAGGCTGTGTCTTTGCGAATAATTCTTCTTTTTCGTTTAAAATATCGTTATATATTCTTTGTGCTTCATAATATCTACTTTTATACTCCTCGTATTCTTCGTATAGCAATATATCACCTCTTTATTTTCTTTTTGAAACCTTTTAGTCGTCTTTACTAATTACTAAACAGCAATATATAAATAATACTAAAAATGCTATGATTATTATCCCTATTATCTTACCTATCATTATTTCCACCTCTCATTGCTTCTATTACTTTTTTCTTTCTAATTATTATTTTATTTTTTTCTACGTATGTTTCTAGATCGTCTTTCTCGTTTATTCCTGCTTCTTCTAGGTGCTTTTTTGATATCGCTAATTTATAGCAGTTTACTTTTGCTTCTCCTGACGCTGTATAGTATTTTTGTTGTACCAGTTTCAAGTTATCACCTACTTTCCGTTATTTTCATATTCTTTTTACCTCCTTTATCATCTTGAATTTACCATATATTACCTATATAGTCAATAACTAAATGAAAATATTTACACTTTTTATTTTCTATTTGTAAAGTAAAAAGACTAGGAAAAAAGTCCTAGTCTATAATTAGTGGTGGGTTTATAAAGAATGTCTGGAAGGAGTTTTTATGTATGGAAGAAGTTTTTTTATCACCGCCCTTCTCATTACATTATATGATCCATATTTTCTTTTAGTATTTATTTTTTTATTTATTTTTTCTATTTGAAAATAAAAAGCTAGAATGATATCTAGCTTAATAATTTATTTGTTTTGTTTTCTAACTGGCTGTGACGCATCTTGTCATAATAATATTTTAAATCTTCTTGTAGCCAGTCTGGAATAATTCCTCTTTCTATGAATGTTTTTACTTTTAAATAGTTTCTAGTAGCGTGTTCTTCGTCTAACTTATGCTCTGGTCTATATGATAAGTAAAAATATCCGCATTCCTTCATATAGTCTATTGCTTCTACTCTTTTTGCTTCTTTTTGCTTCTCGCAGGCTTCTATAAGATCCGCTATCTTTGGTAAGAACTTCGAAGTTCTTATAATGTCCTTAGTCGCTCTGATAAATGTCTCGTAGTCATATTCCTTTATAAACTCGTAAACTTGCTGAGCTTCTAGCTGGCTGTATTCTTTTCCGTATGCTAGTCCTAAAAAATTTAGTCCTTTTACTAGTTCTTCCATTCTCATTACTTTATTACCTCTTTTTCTTTATTAAAAACTTCGTATGATAGTACTGATAGTATTTTTATATCTCTTTTACTAAAGTCTTCTAGCTTATATTTACCTACGTAGGTATTTACGTATATTTCGTTATTGAAGTTTTTTATTACCTGTAGTACTTCTTTTTGCTTTTTTTCTCCTATTGGATACTCTACTTCTATTAGGTCGTTTTCTTTTGCGTTCATATTATTTCTTCTCCTATCTTTTCTATTTGAAACTTTTTACTCCGTATAAAACTCACTAAAATCTGTATATGGTGTTAGATCTTTAGTAGTTAGCTCTTTTACTGGCTGATTTAGATATCCTTCGAACTTTGTACCGAATAACGTCTCTGGTCTTAGATATCCTTTCATTTTATTATCGTTGATCCAGTCTCTAGTTTTCTTCTCTATTACTACTTTAAAGTCTTCTAGTGTATATCCTTCGTTTATTCTGGCTTTTATTAGTTCTCTAGTCTTTTTACTAGAAGCTCTATAGTTAGTACCTGCTGAGTTATTTAAGTAGTTTACTATTTCCTGATACGGTACATTATCTTTTAATTCTATAATATTATCTAGTTTATTAATTATATTATCATTTATATTATTAGTTAAACTTTGTTGCATACCCGTATTAAACTTTGTTGTATACCCTGTTAAACTTTGTTGTATACCCTGTGCAACTGAGTTGTATACCGTATCCAACTTTGTTGCATAGTATTCACAAAATTTTACGTTATTTATATATTTATCCTCTTTTATTATATATCCCTTTTCTACTAGTGCTTTTAAGTTCTTAGTTACTCCCTGCTTAGTTGAATTAGTCCAGTCTGCTAGGTATTGTAACGATCCGTTGAATGTTTGATCTTCTGTCTGAGAAAAACCGTAGATTATTGCGTATATTAGTAACTCGTTTCCTTTTAGCCCTAGTTTAGTTACCATCCAGCCCTGTATATTTATGTAGTTTTCGTCTTTTACTTTACTTTCTTTCATATCCTTCTCCTATCTATCCTAGCTTGCTATCATTATATCATATTTTATTATTATTTAGAAACTTTGTTTATTATTTATTTTCTATTTGTAACTTTTTATCTATCATTTTTATTAGTTCTGGCATATATTTCTTTTTGTTTGTATGAACTAAGTCGTGGTGCTTCTTACATAGCGGTATTACGTTTCCTAAATACGTCTTTCTTCCTCCCTGTAGTCCTCCGTATCTTATATGATGCATCTGGATCTGATTATTACCGCAAATAGCACAGCGTCCGTTATATAGCTCTATAGTCTTCTGATATATTTCTTTTTCTGTTTTATTCATTATTTTATATCCACCTTACTATTGGATCTCCTTTATATCCTTTTTCCCATATAAACCAGCAGTAGCAAACGGCACTACTTATTTTATTTGTATCGTCTCCGTTTAGTAAGCATAGTTGTCTACTGGAGTTTACGTAGATATACTTAGGCGGATACTTGTCGAATAGCTTCCTGCGTTCTTTTCCTTCTAGGAATTGTATTTTTAAAAACATTATGCTGTAGTATCCTTCCTGTAGTATTTCTAGCGAATGCTCTACGAACTCCTTAGCGTACTTATACGGCGGGTTTGTTAGTATATCTGTTTTATTATCTGATATATTTATTTTTAAAAAGTCGTACTTTTCTCCTGTTTGTCCGTATCCTCTATCTATTAAGTCTGTACTTAATACATTATATCCTTTATCTTCTAGTACTTTGCTTAGGTGTCCTTTACCGCAGGCACATTCCCATATATATTTATGCAGTTTTATATTATCTCTTTTTAGTGCTTCTAGAAATATCTCTAGACTTTCTGGATCTGTTGCGTAAAAATCGTTTTTTTCTCTTTCTTTTTCGCTATGATTACTAGCTCCTAATATTGCGTAGGTTGTAGTCTTATTACCTGTCCAGTCCTTTGTTTCTTGTTTCATTTTACCTCCTCTTTTCTATTTGAAACCTTTTAGTCCTGATTAATAAACTTTTTAAAGCTGGAGCTTCTGCTATCGTTTATAGCATATCTGATATAGTCGGCTTCTTTATTAATTCTTGCATCCTGTACCTTTTGTTCTGGTCTTAAATATTCGTATTCCTGCTGTAGCTTTCTTCTGGCTCTAGATACGCTTTCGAATACTGGTATATTGTACTCTTTTCTAAAGCTTTTGTTATAAAAAAGTTGTACGAATGCTTTACTATTTAACACTCCATATTTAGTACAGTAAATAAAATATAAGTACATATCGTCTTTTCTTGCTACTGGCTCTTTTTCTAAAATTTTTTTAACTTCATTTTCGATAGTTTCTAATCTTTTCATTAAAATACCTCCTCTATCTCTATTCTATATTTATATTCAAAAAGTTTTTTCTTTATCCTGTACGCTTTTTCTTTGGCTGTTATAGGCGATTTAATATCAATTACGTGTAATTTATCGTCTTCGGTTGTTTTGTACGTAAAATCGGCTCTATATGTTATCTTACGGCTTGTTTTATTGTTTAGCTTAAAACTTGGCTGGAGTTCGTACTCTTTTTGTAGCTCCAGTTCTTTTATTTTTCCTGCTTTCTCTAGAAGTTTTAATTTTATATAGTAATTCTTTTCCCTGATGCTATCGAAGGTATAGCCGTCATATTCTACTTTCTTATTGTGATATTTGCGTACCATATTCCCTCTGGATCTGGTTTTCTAATAATCTTAGTTGTAACTTAATACTATTTATTGCTTCTAGATTAGCTTTATAAATGGTTTCGGCTATGTCTCTTTTAAATCTCGCTTCTGCTACTGACGGAATACCATAGCAAGTTAAAGTAATTACTCCTATTGCTTGCCCTTCGTCTCGCATTTTTAACACTTCTTGTCTTAGTAGTACTTTATAGTCTCTTTCTGCCTGTGCGTAGTTTGTACCGCTTGTCCTGAGCTGTTTTATACTTATCTCCAGCTCTTTTATTTTTTGCTGGAGTTCATTCATTAAGTCCATATACTACCTCCTAGAATGGTAAATCTGAACTATCATAGTCGAATTGCTGTTGTACCTCTGTAGTTGTACTAAAGTTTTCAATTTCTTTTACTTCTTCCTGATTATTTTCTTTTTTTCTTTCTAGATATTCTAAATCTTCTACTAGTACGTAGTTACTATATCTTGTATTTCCTTCTTTATCTTCGTATCTGTCTACTTGCATTCTTCCGATTACTGCTATCAGATTTCCTTTAGTTTGATATTTTACTAAGTTCTCGGCCGTTTTTCCCCATACTCTACAATTAATGAAGTCTGCTACTCTTTCTCCGTCTCTTACTACTGGTCGATTAGTTGCTATGGTAAAGTCGCATACTGCTTTATTATTTGCTGTATATCTTAACTCTGGATCACGTGTTAATCTTCCTGTTAAAATTACTTTATTCATTTATTTTCTCCTTCCTATCAATGCTATTAAAACTAACGTGATGCAAATAATTAATGTAATTGTTACTGCTGTATTCATTACTCTACCTCCTCTAGTGCTTTTAATATTTTTTTGATTTCGTCGCTATTTATATATGCTTCTTTTTCTATTAGTCCCTTTAAATAATTTACTAATATTCTGTATTTAGTGTTTTTTTCAATTCTTTTATATCTTGCTTCTTCCATATTATCCTCCTATATATTCTTCTACTAGCTTCTGTGCTAGTTTTTCGTTTATTGGTATATTAATATATTTTCTTACGTCTTCTCTTAGGTGTAGTCCTTTTAAAAATTTAATTTCTTTGTCGTAGCATTGTTGATAACCTATTCTGTATAAATTTAATTGATAAGCTAGATATTCTTTATCCAGTACCGAAGTTCTTTTTATGTCTCCTAGCCCTAGCTCGTTATTTTCCTCTAATACTAGATCTAGTCTTCCTGCTCCTACTGGAGTTTCTTCTCTAAAAAGTATTATAGGTACTTCATTATCTATCGTATTGAATTTATATTGTTTTTGTAAAAATATAAAGTTTTTAACTTCTTTTAAATCTTCTGCTTCACCAGTTTTACATAGTTTTTCTATAGCTTCGTGTACTTCCGTCCCTCTTTCTGATGCTCTATTAAGTACTTTCTGATCCACTCCACTATATTTATTTTTGAATTTTATTTTTAGTATCTGAGTTATACTAGGTACTATAATTCCGTCTACTAAGTACGTATGCGTATCGTCGAAGTACTCTAGTACGTGTCCTTTTATTTCCCACGTATTCATTATTTTACTTTTATCCTGATACTTGGCTTTACTGGTGTCATTTTTATATATTCGTCATATAAGTCTTGGTGATCTGCTTTAAATGTTTTACTATCGAATGTCTCTCTATCTGTAGAAGCTACATAACTTATTAATAAATCTGGTGTATCTAATTTAATTATCTGACTTTCTTCCATTTCTTTTAAGATAGCTTCTTTTAGTTTATCTTCTTCTTCTTTTAGTAGTTTTATCTTTCTTTCAAAGTCCGCTATTTGTTCTGATACTAACGGATCAAGTATCGCTATTTCATTTTCTATTTTTATTAATTCCATATTATTTATTTCCTTTCTTCATTATTGTTCCTATTAATTCACTTGCTTTTGTCATTGTTATATCTTCTAACTTTTCTAATTTATTTGTTTCTAATAATTTATCTAAGTTTTCTCCGTTGTAATATTTATTTAATGTTTCTATTTGTTTAGGAGTAGCTTTTTTTTCTACTTTGTTATTCATTTTATTATCTGGGCTTTCTTTTTCTGGATCGTCTCCTGTAGCAACCATAAACGTATTAGCTAAATAGTACTTTAAAGCTCCTGTGTCTGCTTTATATCCTGCTTTATCTCCTTTATCTATTCCTTCTCCAGTTACTATAGAAGTTTCGTAAAACCCTGTATCTATATCTGTTAAAGTAAATTCTATTTTTGCGTTTCGCCCGTTAGCTTGTTTTTCTGTCCCCTCAAACATTGAGTATTCTAGCTCGTTTGGTGTCAATTCCAAGCCGTTAGTATTGAATAACTCAGTAAATAATTCTTTATATTGTGCTTCGCTAAAATATTGATAATTATCAAAGTCGTTTGTTTTTCCTTTTTTTAAAATTCCTTTTTCTTTTAGTGTTTTTCTTAAATTGTTTTTCTTTTGTTGTAATTTTGCGTTTAATTCTAACCATTCTTTAATTTCTAATTTTTCTAACATTAAATATCCTCTTTTCTATAATTCTCTAATTCTTTTATTTCTCTTTGTAATGCTTCTATTTCTTTTTCTTTATCTGGAACGCTTAGTAATTCGCTTAGTAGTATTATTGCTTCCTGATATTTTTTCTCCATGTCATACTCCTTTTTTTAGTAGTTCGAATATATCGTCGTATTTGTCTTTAAAATTGTTATAAAGTGCTTCTGCTACTCTAAAGGACGGCTCGCTATTGCCTAGTTCTATTGCTACATAGTAGCTTTTAGATATTCCTAGTTTTTTAGACATTTCTAATTGATTAAGTCCTTGTTTCTCTCTGAAACTTTTTAAATTATATCTTTTCATTCTGTATCTCCTTTCTATTTTCATTATAAGAAAACGTTTTCATAATGTCAATAACTTTTTGCTATATTTTGGAAACTTTTTGTAATATTTACGTTTTTTATTTTCCTAATGTAACTTTTTTGATATTATTGTTACATAATACACTAGGAGGTTATAATATGATAAATCATAAACGCATTGGTAAACAGATTAAAGAACTGCGTCTCCTTCACGGTTGGAGGCAATATGAATTAGCCGAAAAAGTGGGCTTATCTCGTCCTGCAATTTGCAATATCGAAGCTGGTAAAAGAAAAGCTTAAAAAACAAATAAAAGACATTAAAACAGAACTTGATAACTTAAATTATATGTTTCGTAAAGGTCGGATCTCTGCTTCTGATTATGATATAGAATATGACGACTTGGAAAAAGAATTAAAAAAAAATAGAAGCCTTAACAACTTCTAACAAAGAAATAAAAGATATTAACAAGTTTTTTGTAAATGACTGGAAGACTATTTATAACAATTTAGAAAAGGAAAAAAAGCGGGCTTTATGGAATAGTGTTATAAAAAATATCACGATAGACGAAGACTTAAATATAACTCTTGTTTTTCGGTCGTAACTAGACTACTCCTGTCGGAGCTGTCCTTTTTGTACCATAAAAAAAGACTAGGAATTATCCTAGCCTGTTTGTATTATTTTTCTTGATTAGTGAATACTATAAATGCGTACGCACCTCTCATTATAAAATACTCTTTTCTTTAACTTCTTAACTTCCTGACTAAGACTAGGTTACCGCCTAGTCTTTTTTATTTTCCTCTAAAATAGTTACTCTACTTTCATTTTTTTTCTAAATCTGTAACTTTTTCATTAATTATCTTTATATCGCTTTCTACTTTATACATTCTGTTAATAAGTTGATTATGTTCGTGTACTTTTTGATCTAGCTCGTTAATTCTGTATAAAACTAAATCATTGTTTCTTTTGTTAGCTAATATCGTAGCTACTATGCTAGGAACTGCTACGCATAGTCCTGATATTACAGCTGTTAGTACTGCAGTCATTTTCCTCCCTCCTTAATATCCTACTACTCTAGTTATATAAAGATTGTTTTTAGTTTGTATGTCAGCACCTGTCGGCATTATTGTTAATTCAACGTAATTTATCGGTGTAATACTTGTGCCTGATATTTGTACTGCAGTCTTTTTCGTGTAAGAATAGCCTTTACTACTTAAATACGGATAATCTGCGCCTAAATGTGCAATTTTTCCGTTAGGCTGATATATTTTAGTAGAATTATAATAATTATCGTTGGTTCTATAAAATATCTCCAAATAAGTAAAATTATCTGCACTTTCGGAAAGCGTGATAGCATTATTTGAGCCTGTGGTATTGTTATACAACTCAATTCCAAGTATTTTATTTAAAATGTTTAAATCATTTACTTCTAGGCTTTCTTGATCCGCAGGAAAGCAATTAATCCCGACACTTCTTTTTAACCTATCAAAGAATATAATAGGTATTCCTCTGTCTAGCGTTAGGTTGTATGTTGTACTTCCTAGTAGATCCTGTAATAATACCTGTACGTCCCACGCATAGTTATTATCTAACGTTAATTGCGTAGTTACTTCGTCTTGTAAGTCCGTATAGCTTCCGTAGGTGCTTTCTGATACTTTTTTCTCTCGTATTTTTATCGTTATTGTGTTTTTATTGTCTAGGCTACTGTAATCTGCGTTTACGTTTATACTCGTATTTGAGTAGAAAGTGTTTTCTCTTTGTAATTTAATAATTGCTGTTGGTAGTTGCCAGTCTAGAATTATCAATGTTAAGTTCTGGCTAGTTGTTATTCCTCTGCTATCAGTTACTGATACTACCGCAGTTGTATTTGATGATAAATTCAGCGTGCCTATGTTAAATGTAGCACTTGATCCACTAAAGCTAGCGGTATAATTAGTTCCATTTATGTTTACTTTCGCACTACTTAAAGTTGCATAGTTTTTTGCCTGTGCGTTTGTTACTGCTACTTGTAAATTAGAATTATTTCTTATTATTTGTTGATTATTACCTGTTATTGCTTCTGTTGTAGAGTTTATATCCTGATACTCAGCACTAAAAGTAGGGCTAGAATTTACTACGTGAGCATAAAATAAACAACTTTTCGTACCTATTTGAGTAGATCCATTATAGGTTATTACTGTAATATTTCCTTCTCCTACGTTTGCGTTTGGTGTTTGCTGATATAGATTATTTGCTATTGTACTAGTATCCAGCTTGCAGTTATCTGTTACTCCTGTAGCTATTTGATATGAGTAGTTTTCAAAGTATAGCGTTACTGTATGAGTAAATGCCGTACTTTTTCTATTCATGTGAATAGTTATTGTATCACCTATATTAAAGTCTGGGCTGTTTTGTGGCCTCGTATTTATAGAAGGTTGGCTCGCTCTAGCTATTGTAGTTAATGCCGTCCAGTTCGTACTTACTCCTCCGTTATTTGGAGTCCATGCACTAGTACCGCCTTTAGTAAATTTAGCGTAGGCGTATCCTGATAGTGATCCATCGTTTTTATGTGTTACGTTTATTGTTCCTGATGCACTAGCGCTAGCGTTCGTTCCTAGACTTTTTAATTTTTTACTAGCTACTTGTCTATCGTCGTTTTCTCGGTTGTCATGCCAATAAATTATTAACGTAGAATCGTAACTACTGCTCCAGCTTGCACCATTTGACTTTATGGTAGCTGTAACTGTTACGTTAGAAGTATTATTAGTGATATTTGTACTATTTTCTTTAAAACTAGCCGTTAGATTATATCCGTATCCGTTATTCGAATGTAGCGTTGCTGTTTTAGATGCACTAGCCATTAGCTCCACCTCCTCCTAATACTGATACTAGTCCTATTCCGTCGTTAACTAGCGTATTATTATCGTATATCTCTATAGGTATAAATCTCATTTTATTGCATAGCGTTATTTCTTCTTCTACTACTGACTTCTTCATGTGAAATTCGTCCTTACTTACCCAGTATATCTGGTTTCCTAGTCTGTCGTATCCTGAGAAACCTACGCTATTATTCATTAGTATATACGATCCGTCTACTCCATACATTTTTAGTCCGTTTTTATTTAGTTCTGCTATTAATGAGTTGGCTTCGTCATAAACTTCTAACTGTCCATTCTGATTTAAGTTAGATCCTAATTTTAATGTACCACCTTTGATTAAATCTGCTGTTAAATTGATTACGTTAATTTGTTCCATGTTTAAAACATTATCAATAGTCCATGCACTTTGGAATGTTCCATTGATTCCAGTTTGTGAAAAGCCTATACCACCATTATTTATCATTATTACATTAGTTGCTTGTTCTTTTGGTAGCGTATCTACTATTAGGATTTTATCTCCTTCATAAATTACATAACTAGATCCTAATGCATTCCATATCCTATCTTGTGCTTCTTTTAATTCGTCTCCTAATGTTACTCGAATTGTAGTTACACCTTCGTCTACAATTTTTTGAGTTTGATTAGTAATGCTATTCATTAGTCCAGATAATGTAGGCGTAAAGTTTCCGAACTCAATCTGTGTATATTTATCTAAAACGCAGTCGTATTCATAGCTGATTATATTTGTTTCAAGGTTAATACCTAACTTCTCGTCTACTACTTGGATAACGTCTCCGATATCAGAAACCTTCTCTACATTCGCTGATAAAGTGTAATTAACTACTGGGACTGAATTAACAGCTAAATAATTTTGTCCCTGCTCTGCTAAGTCGTTTAAAAGTGCCTCGGTGTATGCCTGTGTATCTACTTGGCCGTCTTCACCTTTGTAGTCGTCTTCTACTATGCCGTTCTGGTCGAATGTTACGGTTTTAGTATATGGTATGTCATATTGTACTTGGCTTTCTAAATAAACGTCATTTGTAGGATCTAAGGCGTTTAATAATAGCCCGTCTTTTCCTACTGGCATTAGCTTAGTACAGACTGCATCCCAGTTATAAGTAGCCTTGATATCTTTCAAGTTCTTTCCGTATCGTATCATTACGCCGTTATCCTGTCCTATATTGGCTCTGATGCCGATAGTCCAGTTATCCCTAACTAAATGTCCTCCGTAACGCTCTAAAAGGACTTGGATAGCTTCGTAAAGACTTTTTCTGACGCATCTATAACTAGCTATCTTTGTTACGTCTGATATTGTAGTAAAAGGACTTGTATTATCTGTAGAGTTGTTTAAATGATCTAAAGCGTCATTACAATTTTTATCTACTACGTAGCTGTCTTGAATTAAATAATTCTTGCTGTCATAAAAAACGTGATAAGCTTTTATTTTTATTTTAGTTCGGGTGTTCTCTACGTTTGTTATCCTGAAGGCTTGGTCTCCCTGCGGTGTATTAGCTACTATTATATTATTAGGAACTAAATAGTCTATATATGATAATGGAGCTTCTATAGTTATATAGAAGTCTCCGTTATCTTGTTTATGTATTTTAGCTTTTGTAGCTTGTAGAACCATATCTCCGTTAGTTGTATATGATTTATCTGTTATTCCGAATACTTTTATCATTATAGCCACCTCGTATAATCGGTTATAGTTACTTTTGTTACATTTCCATTTACTTTTACTGCATTTTCTCCTGTGTTAAGTTTAAAGTTGCTATAATCTCCTGTTACTTGCCTATTCATTAATGCACTATTACTAGGGTTATATGCTTCTAAGTTAGTTGTATCAATAACACATTCATTTGAATTGCTTAAATCTACACTAAACATTTGATTATTGTTTAAATAAATATCTACTGTTCCTGATCCTTCAATATCTATTGTAGGTTTAGAATAAATATTACCTGTATTATTTACTGTTGTAGTATTACTTCCTTTTTCTAATGCACTTGCACTTATAATAACTGGTGTTTCTTCTGTTGGATATTTAAAAGGTTGTACGTGCATCTTTACTTTAGCCGTTTTAAATCTGATTAACTTTTCAAAGTCTATCTGTTCTAATATCTGATAGTTATAATATTTATCATTTTCATTTGAGAATACTACAGTACCTTCACTATTAAAGTATTCTATAACTTCGTTTATATCAAAGTTTCCGTATAGTCCTATAGTAAACTCTTTATCGTAGGCTGAGTAGCCTAGTTTAGTTATTATATCTCCGTCTCTACCGTCTATCTCCTCTACTGTTGTCCTTTGCTTAGGTTTTGTAATAGGTGGTAGTTTAGATATTAGTAGTCCTGTTATTGTATTAGAGTTTACTCCATTTAAAATTATATAATCTCTCATTTTACCACCTCCTAATTATATATTGCGTTTGCTACGGTTGTTTCTACGAAGCGTCCTGCTACTTCGTCGTCTAGTTCTATCTTCATTTCGCTTAGTGCTTCTTTAAATGCATCTACCATACTATAATAATTGCTACTTCCTGATGCTACACTACTTCCTACGTTTAAATCCGTATCAAAGCTGGTAGGTATTGCGTTCTGCATCTCGCTTGTTACGTTAGCCATTTCGTCTGAGAAACCTTCGCCTATACCTAGTGCTAGATTTTTTCCTACTTGGTCTCTAAACCACTTATGTTATCGTAAAGGCTTTTTATCCTCTACTTCTTATAGTTTCCTATAAGGTCAGCATATCTTTTCAACTAATAATAGTTGCCCCTGCCTCGTGGGAGCATTATATCTTTTCAGCTCCTATGCGTTGCCCCTGACTATACTTTGTATAGTCTTCGGTTCTGATTAGCATATCATTTCTGACTTAGCCTTCCAGCTTAATTCAGGGGTTTTACAACGGCATTTATGAGTTTACCGTTGAAGGTGAATGTATTCCGAATACAGACTTTATTCCGTTTAGAATAGATTTTCCGAAGCCTTTTATTTTACCTAGTATCCAGTCTTTGGCGTTGTTTATACCGTTCCATAGTCCCTGTACGATATTTTTACCTACGTCTGCTAGTCTACCTATTCCACTTACTATTCCTTCTTTTACTTTGTTTAGTAAATCTCTACCTGCGTTTAGCATTTTAGAAAAACCACCGCTAGTTATTGCGTTTAGTAATGAGCTGATTATCTGCGGAACTTTACTAATTAGCTGTGGTATAGCTTTTATTAGTCCTTCTCCTAGCTTTACTGTTAGAGTTATACCCATTTCTAAAAGTTTTGGGGCGTTATTTACTAGGGCTGTAATTAATTTGTCGATTAAAATCGGAACCTTATCGATTAAAATCGGAAGTGCATTGAGAAGCCCTTCACTAAGACCCTCGATAAGTGAAATCCCTGCATCTACAAGTAAATCGATATTATCCAACAATGCCATAGCCATATCAATAACTGCCTGTATCATTAAAGGAATTAATGTTGGAAGTTGAGTGCTGATACCTTGAATTAAAGACACTATTATTTCAATTCCCATTTTTAAAATAGTAGGGAGATTAGAAATTAGCGTAGTTAGTATTGTACTTACTATAGTCATTACAGCCTGCATAATTGCTGGCATATTAGCCTGTATCCCAGTAATTAAAGTGTTAAGTATATTCTGTCCTGCTTCCAGAAAACTTGGGAGTGCTGTAATAATACTATCCAGTATTTTTGGTAGTACGTCTATAATACTCTGAGCTATTTTATCTACAGCTGGTAGTATGTTTTGTCCTGCTGTAATTACGCTATCTACTAAGTTTTGTACTAGTTTACCCATATCTGCGTTACCGTTAGCTAGTCCTGTTAGTAAGTTCTTATATGCTGACTTCATAGAGTTTACTGATCCTTCTATAGTTACGCTTGCTTCCTTAGAAGTTGTACCTGTAATACCCATTTCTGTTTGTATTATATGTATTGCTTCCGTTACGTCTGCGAAACTGTCTATAGATAGGTTAGCCATTTCTCCGTTAGCTTCTTTTACTTTATTAGCGTCGGCTATTAGTCGTTCCATTTCGCCTTTAGTACCACCATACACTTGTTATCATAAGAGTTTTTTATCTCTTATTTCTATACATTTATCATCTGTATAGGTCAGCATATCTTTTCAACCTTAAAAGGTTGCCGAAGCCTCGTGGGAACATTATATCTTTTCAGTTCCTATGCGTTGCCCCTGACTATACTTTGTATAGTCTTCGGTTCTGATTACCCCATTTATTTGAAGGGTTTCCAGCTTAATTCTTCGGTTTATACTCGGCTATGGTGTAATTTGTTTCAACCGAGTTTTAAGTTATCTAACATTGTATAATTTTGCTTTGCAAATCCTTGATATGCGTTTTGTATCATTCCCATTGCTGTACCCATTTTATTCGCATTGTCTGACATATCTATAACGGCTCTGTTACTGTATTCTGCTGATTTTTGCGTATCGTTACCTAGACTTTGTAGCATTGACGCTGAGAAACTAGTAACTGTAGACATATACTCGTTAGCTGATAGTCCAGCTGTCTTATATGCATCGTTTGCGTAGCCTTCCACTACTTTAGCACTTTCTCCGAATAGGGTTTCTACTCCTCCTGTTAGCTGTTCGTATTCTGCGTAGCTACTTAATGCCTGCTTACCTACGTCTACTACAGCACTTCCTAGATTTTTTAAACCGTTTAGTGCTGAATTTATAGCCTGAGTACCTAAATTAGCTAGGATATTCTTAAATACTGTATATCCTTCTGCTCCTTTTTTAGCTTTTTCTCCGCTTTCTTCCGTTTCATTGCCTAATTCGTCTATTTCTTTAGTTGTTTTATTTACTGTTGTCTCTGCTTGGTTAAGTTGCGTCTTCATTTTGCTTAGTGCTATCTGGTTTTCGTTCATATTTTGAGAACTTTTAGCGACTGCGCTAGCTAGATCGTTTACTTTTGCCTGTTGTTCTTGGAAGGCTTGCGAACTTTCTCCAGATGCTTTACGGATATTCTCTAATTCTTGCTTTTCTTTTTCGTATGTTTGAACTAGTTTATCGTGTGCCTGTGCCTGCTGGCTTACTTTAGCACTAAAAGTATCGTATGCACTCTTTAATTGCTGGTAGGCTTGATTTTGCTTTGATAATACGCTAGTCATTTCTGTAGTTTTTGCTTTTAGTGTGGATAGAGAACTATCATTCTTGTCATATCTACTAGCTACGGCCGTTAGTTCTGATCCAGTTTCTCGTAAGCTCTGTGATATTTGCTTTAATGCGGTCTTATACTCATCTGCTCCTGTTAGTTTTATTGATCCTCCAAAGCTAGCCATATTTCACCGTCCTTTCTATGTTTCACGTGAAACATTATTTTATTTTTATTTTCTTTTTGAAAACTTAAAGCCATTCTTCCTCTTGCTGTTGTCTACTATATAGCTCTCTATATGTAACATTTTTATTTTTCATTTGCATTTCTAAGTCGAAGTTATCTTTGTAATGCTGATATAGTTTACTAAATAGCCTGTACGTTAATCTTCCTGTCTCTTTGAATGATAAATTTAGTTTACTTTTCCCGACGAAATAAAAAAAAGTAAAGTCTATTGGCTTACTTTCTTCTCCTTCTATTACGTCGGGAATTATGCGTTTTTTCCTTCGTCTGTCTTAGTGCTTTCTACTACTGTATCTTGTAATACTTTTGTCATATTATCTAGTCCGATATCTGTAAGCATTCTACCTACGAAGGCTGGTGTTACTGGTTTATATTCTGTTCCGTTTTCTTCTGCTTCGATTTCTAGTGCTTCGTTTAGCATAGCTGTATATCCGAACTTTAACGCTTTTACGTTTACTTCTTGATCTACTCCAGACGTTAGCTCCGTCCACTTGTCAAGTGTTCCGTATTCTTCTTGAATTGCTTCCATTACGTTTAAATTAAATACTACTTTATATTCTTTTTCTTTATAAGTTATTTTACCTGCATTATCTTTCATTTCATTATACCTCCTATATTAAAAAAAAGGGTAGGTCTTATTCGCCTACCCTGTTATTATGCACTTGGAGTTGATCCGAATAAACCGTTTAAGTATGTTCTTGCTTCTGCAATTGTATCGAATGTTTTTGTTTTACTCCAGTCACCATTAGCTAGTGTAGATACGATACCTTCTAAAGTAGTAGTTCCAAACTCTACACTTTCGCCTTTAGTTGTGTTTTCTTGGCTTGGCTCTGAGAATTTTACTTTATTTAAAAATTCTACTTTATATTGATAAGCACCGTCTACCATTTTAGTTACAATTCTACCTAGTGCTACATAAGGTGCTACGTCGTTAACATTACGGATCATTTCTTCTCCTGATATTGTGTGTCCTAATAATGTAGCTTGTGTAGTAACGTCTGCGTTATCTACTTCAATAGATACAGTTCCACCTTGAAAACTTGTATCGCTCTCTGCTAGACTATCGTCTGCATATAGTTTAGCATCATTACTTGAAATACTTACGTTACAGCTAACAGCCTTACCAGGTTTTAGGCCTGCTCCGTAAGAAGCTGTTCCGTCTGATGTTTCTTTAAGTACTCCATATAAAAAGTTTTGTACTCCTATTTTAGCCATTGTTCTCCTCCTTAATTTTTGCAAAGCATATCGTCTTATGATAGTAACCTGTATCGTCTTCGTATAAGTCCTGCGAAGTCATACTAGGCTGATATATCCAGTCGTTAGCTTTTAATATTTCTTTTACACTTTCTATTATTGCTAGATAATTACCTTTACTATATATATCAAAGTCATAATAAGTTACGTAGGCTTGTAAGTCGTCGTCCGCACTGAAGGACGTATCGTCCTGTATTTCCTGATAGGTTATATAGGTTGTAGCCTTGCCTGTATATCTTAAAAAAGATACTGGAATACTTTTTCCTTCTACTGTGAAGTTTGCGAATATTGTTTGTAGTTCGTTATTCATTTAATAGCCCTTTACTATATCTTTTTTGTGCTTCTAACATAGCTTTTTCTATTTGTGCCTTTTTGAATGATCTTCTAAAAAAAGGTTGCTTTGTAAATTTACTAGATCCGTACTCGAATACGTTTGCTACTAGCGGTGCTGGAGTTTTTACTCCGTTTTTATTTGTAAAATATCCGAAGAAGCCCACTTTAGTATTTATACCGTTATCTGTAGGAGTTTTATATACTCTAGTTACTTTTAAACAATTCATTATATTACTGTCTGCGAAACTTTTAGGTATGTTACTTTTGATATTGTTTAGCGTTACTTCTGCTCCTGCTTTAGTCATTTCTCCGAATATCTTTTCGCTATTGCCGTTAATGTATTCTATATCTTTTAGTATCTCTGTAGGTAGTTGCATTACGAACTTAGCCATTAATGAGTTACCTCCTTAGCTTGTAGTTCTAGCTCTACGTTAGCAAAGTCTAAATTATTTAGGTATTCTATCTTATAGTCTTTACCTCTAAACTTAATTAATACGTCTCTATTAGATACTTCGCTACTGTAGTATGCGTCGTATACTGTTTGCGAATATCTGATAGTAAAATTTACGTATGCTTTATCGAAGTCGCTATTATTAGTAATTAGGGTATAGCCACGTAGTGTTTTTACTTCTGCGTATGTAGTTAGAATTTCTTCTTCTACGTTAGCAGGAAAGCCTGCGTCGTCTATACCCTCTACTATTTGATATATAACTATTCTACGATTATACTTGCCTGCGTTTACTGGCTTACTCATAGTAAGTTGATACTATGCATTCCTAGAATTGTCTCTACTGGATATGATAGAGACGCTTTATCTACGTATAGCGTCCTGTTATCCCACATATCCTGACAAAGTATCAATGCTACGATTACGAAGTCCTGATACTGATCTAGGTCTGTCTGTCCTGTATAATTTGATATAAAGGTCTTAGCAATTTCTAATAAGTTAGATAGTGTATTTTCGTCGTCTTTTGATACCTCTACTAGTCTGATATATTCGGCTATATCGTTAGTAGTGATATCACTTACTTTTGAAATACTATTCATTTTCTACCTCCTTCTTTTTGGAGTTACCTAAGCAACAAATAATATTTTTTATTTTTTCTTTTTTACTGGTTGAACTTTTAGTTCTTCTTTTTTTTCTGGTTTTACTTCTTCAATGTATTCAGCGTTAAGTAAGTCCTTTACGATTTCCTTATCGTTAATTTCTTTTACTTCGCCTTTTCTCATTGAAACTTTACCAGCAAATGATTTTAACGCCTTATACATTATTTACTCCTATTATGTGCTTGGAGTTGTTCCAGCCATTTTTACTGCAACGATCTTTTGAGCGTTTTCTACTTTACTATCGAACTCGATCCAGCCTACTACTCCTACTGCGTGCATTGTAGCGTATTTTTCACGTAAAACTTGGATACTTAATTCTTCTGCGAACTTAGTAGCTAGTCCTGACATATCTCCGTAGTAGATAGCGTTCTTTCCTGCTGTCATTTCTGGCATATTATCTGATACATAGATAGGTTTTCCTAGTAAAGACTTTCCAAATGGTAAGCTGATATCGTCTTGTAATAAATATCTTCCCATTTCGTCTTTTAATGAACGGATAGCGTCTCTTGTAGCTGGAGACATAATCCAGATAGCGTTATTTTGATAAACGTCTTTTACTTTTCCTTGAGCTAAGATTAATTCGTCAGCTGTGATAGCTGTAGCACTTGTTGTAGTCTTAACATTAGTTAAGTTAGATAAACCTGTTACAGATCCTTTACCGTTTAATAATGTATCTTCAATAAATCTAGAAATATCATAAGCCATTACGTCTACTACGAATGCTACGATATCGAATTGAGAATTATTAATTAATGATCTAGAGATTAAAGATAAAGCTCCTGCTAAGTATCCTGTTAAAGTAATACTATCTAATTTACCGATATTGCTTTCTAGTTCTTGGAACTCTTTAGCGAATGCTACTGTAATAGCTTGTGTCCTTTCGTCGTAGAATGGTAATTCTAGTGTTCCTTTTACGTTATATTTAGTTGATCTTTGTAAAATAGGTGAAATATCATATACTTTACGAATAATACGATTAGCAATAGTAGTAGGAATTACAGCTCCATTATCAGTTAATGTCATATTAGTAGCTCTTTCGTTAGTTACTACTCCTCTGATATAATCAGCGAATGCTTTTTCTTCATTTAATGCTCTTTCTTCTTTTTCGATTTCTATTTCTGTTTTAGCTTCGTCTTTTGGAAGCCCTTCTTTTTCTAATGCTTTTCCTTCCATTTTGTCAAACTCTCCTTTCAATTCTAATGTTTTCATAATGCGTCTTACATTATCTCTGATTTCTGCTAATTCTTCTGCTTCTGCTTCTGTTAGCTCTCTTTTTTCTTCTTTTGCCTTATTTAGAGTTTCTTCTGCTCTAGTAATAAGATCATTCTTTCTTTCGTTTAGTTCTTTTTCCATAGTTATTTTTCCTCCTTCATTTCTGCTATGATTTCTTCATATTTAGAATAATCTATTTCTTTATCAACAATTTCTTGTTGCTTAGGCTCGTTGTCCTCTGGTGTTTCTTCTTGCACCTCTACTACTTCTGTAGTATTTTCTTCTTTTGATGTTTCTTCTGGTTGTTCTTCTTTTGTTTGAACTTCATCTATGAAGTCTTCGCCTCTGAAGTGTACTACGTCTTCTTCTGCTCTAGCTGTTATTAGTGTACCTTCGTACGCTGGCGACTTTCTTTTATCTAGAATAGATACTTCGGCTAAGTCTAGGTCTTTTACTGCTCTATGTGGCATTCCGTCTCTGATAGAGTTTATTACGTCTCTATCTGAGAAACCGAAGCTCCAGCCTACTAGTTCGCCTGCTCTAGCTTTCTTAACTACTTCTGGATCTGTGATACAAGCTCTTACTCTTAGGCCTATATTATCTTCTTCTAGCTCTAGGTTTCCCTGTTTAGTACTTCCTAAATCTCTAGTCCAGTCGTGATTAAGTAGGATATGTACGTCGTCGTTTCTTTTTAGTGCTTTTTTGAATGCTCCCTTACATATACGTTCTATGAATTGTCCTACTCTACTCCATAGTGGCTTACTATCTCGCTCTATAGCGTTTACTCAGACATAGCCAGAGATTTCTACTTTATCTTCTTTTACTCTAACTAACATTTATATCACCTCCTTCTATGCGTCTGAACTATTTCCACTTTCTTCGAACTCTGTATCTAGTTCTTTATCTAATAACAATTTTTGTATTTGTGCTTCTGCGTTTTCGTCTATTGCACTTTCTGGCTGTGCTTCTGGTATATCTGTAATATTAGCTGTTGTATCTGTATTAGGTGTATAGAATTGGTGCGTATTTGCGTCGTATAGTACTGCTCCTAAGCCTACATTTAATACGTCCATTCCTTCTATTTTATTTCTGTTATCCATTCTTCTTAGTTCGTTTATAGTTAGCATTCCTATTTCTTTATATAGTTTATATATTTCTGCTTGCTCTTTAGGGTTTGCTTTTAGGATCTCTTTTACGTCGAATTCGAAGAACATTTTATTCTTTTCTTTTTCTAGTAATAAGTCTTTGTTTAAAGCTGTAGTGAATGCTTTTACTATTGGATATATTCCTTCTTTAAATGTCCTATAAAAATCATTAGGGTATATATGAAATATATTATTTATTTCGTCCTGTAGCGTCTTCTTGCTTTCGTTTAGTTGCATTTCAACTGAACTATTACTAGCTTCTTGAAACTCTAGTCCGTTATTTAAAACTACTACGTTTTCTGTACTATTAGCATATAGGTTGTTCCATGCTTGCTTTAATACGTTTATTTCGTCCTGCCCTAGCTTTCTTTGTGATTTTAGAAAGCCTTTTTTATTTCCTCCAGATTTAACTATATTTAGTTGATATAGTAGCGTATTAAATGCTGTTTCTAGTGCTGTTCCTACTTCTTCTGTTAGTCCTACTCCAGTTGCTCCGTCTTTTGTATTACGAAGTAACTTTATAAACTCGTACTTTTGGTAGGTTTGGCCTTCTACTATTAGATAAAAGTCTTTATATATTGGTTTGAAATTAGGTATAGCACTTACGAATATATCTTTTACATAGAATAGTCCTGTTACGTCGTTTCTATTTCTCCTGATATATGCGTATCCACCTTTTCCTAGTAGATAGTCTTCTACCATTGCTTTTTTCATTTGAAAAGCGTCTAGCGTATCTCCTGTATCTCCGTTTAGTAGTAGTACTCTAGGATCGTCGTCCTTACTTTCTACTTTACCGTCTTTATACTTGTATAGTTTTACTGGCATTGACGCTATCATTCCACTTATGAAATCTACCGCTCCTGATACTGCAGGTAGGGTTAGTGCCTGCTCTCTTGTTATTGGTTGGCTATTTAGTAACGCTTGTAGTAATACGTCGTTCGGTATCATTTCCTGTTGTGTAGTAGTAGTTGTTGTAGTAGTTTCTTTTATTGCCTCCTCCCTCTTTCTAAATCTATCGAATAGTCCCATTTTCTCACCTCCTTACTACATAGTTTAGTCCTTCTAATTCTTCTGATCTTATTTTATTTACTTTGTATGGTTTATCTTCTGGAGTTATTAGTCTCTTTAGTTCTAAGTCGTGGTATTTGTTTATACATTGTACTTCTACCATTGTTTTTAGTTCTTCCTGATAAATGCTTTTACCTTTTGCTAGTAGTTTATCGTAGCCATCTTTTACTGGCTCGAATTTGAACTTTAGCGGTTTTTTCATTTTCTTTACTACTTCTTCTACGTTGCTACAGTCCTCTTTTAAAAATAAGGCATTTTCTCCGTCTTTTATTCCTATCTCTTTAAAGTATGGTAGTTCGCATACTACGATAGGAATACCTCGATATAGTGCTTCTTTTAGTGTGTAGCTATCTCCTTCGCATATTGACGGCTGAATTATCCAGTCTGCTTTTCTCATAAACTTACCTAGATCTAATCTATTGTTCATGTGTATTACATTTTTATTTTTCCATACTGGGTTACTCTGATATTCGTCTGTAGTATATAGTAGCCATATATAATCTATACCCTGTCTATCTAGCTCGTTTGCTATTGCTAGCATTCTATCTCCGCCTTTTATGGAGCTTAGTCTAGTTGCACTCATTAGTGTTAGTACTGGCGGTTCTTCCTCCAATTCTAAAGGGTTTCTACATAGAATAGTCCTTTTTATTCCTGTTATATCTTCGAACTTCTTTTTATTGTCTTCTGTTATTCCAATATATGTTATTCTCGGATCGTCTTTAGGAAGTCCTCCTATTTCTATAGGGTTGCTATAGTCTGTATGTAGTCCTGTGTATACTTTAGCTTCTTCGTTTACGTATTTAATGATAGACGTATCCCAGTTAGTTATTAAGACTTTGCATTCTATTTGCTGGTCTGTATGGATATAAACTCTACAGAACTTTTTTAGTCTTTTTAGTTGTTCTGGAGCTATTGCCTTACATACTACTGCTATATCGTAGTCTTTGTACTTTTTAGCTAGCTCGTATACGTACGTTTCTATTCCTCCGATAGTGTGTATATTTCTTATATAAAAAATGTTATCGTGTTTTATCATATTACCCTCCTAGATTACTTGTATAGCGAAGTCCATCTGATTTAAAAATACGTCTTGCTGTAGTAGATATATTGCGTTTAGCATTGAAACTACTATATCTACTTTTCCTGTGCTTTTCTTTTTGTGTACGTACATATTTTTATTTGTATCGTATGTACATCTAGCGTTCTGGAAGTTGATTTCTAGTAGCGTATTATTTTCATATTTGAACTCTTTAGCTAATATCTTTTCTTTTAGTAACTTTGTAGGTGGGTGTAGTACGCTAGAATGTTGCCTGATTTCTACTAGGTTGTATCCTGCTCTTTCTAACTTTTGAGCTGTACTAAGTGCATTCCAGCGGTCGTATCCTATTGCCTGTATTTGCACTCCGTATTTACTCTCTAGATTTAATATAAAGTCTTCTACTACTGCATAATCTATTACTTTATCTCCGCAGGCTATTACTTTTCCTGATCTGATTAATTCTTTATAGTTTACCTTCTCTGTTACTGTTTTTTCTTCTATTCTTCCCTCTGGAATAAAGGCGAAGCTGTCAGCTAGTATATTGTTATTGTCGTCTACTGTTACCATACTTACACTTGTATTATCGTTACTTTCTGATAAGTCTAGTCCTACGTAAACTACTCTACCTCTCCAGTCTATTTTAGCTTGTTTGCATTCCTGTAAATCTTTTACGTCGATATATGTCTCCGTACCTGTACCCTGATAGATAATATTACAATGTTTTGTTACGAAGTTTTCTCTGGCACTTTCTACTGCTATAGCGTACGCTCTTTTTTTTACTAGGTCGTTCCATATCTCTGGTATCTCTAGCGCTACTGGGTTGCTTTGCTTTAGGATCATATCGTCCGTTTCCCAGTCCTTCGTCTTATCTGGCTCGTATAATAAACTAAATCTAGTCTCGTCCTTCTCTATTCCGTCTAATACCTTCTTAGAGTAATTTACTTCGTCTTCGAAAGGGTTATCTATTGTAGGATATTTAGTACTGATTATAAAGCCTAACTTATTTAGTATGTTTAATTGTCCTGACTTCATACTTTCGATAGCGTAGCTGGTTGGTAATGCTCCTGCCTCGTCTACTATGAAGGCGTTCGGTAATCTTCCGTCTAATCTACTAGTAGAATAACTTAGTGGTATATACGTTACCTGCGTAGGCTTGAATAGTATATAGTCTCTTAGGATTTTAAATCTTTTATTATCTTTATACTCATATATTAAAGGGCTTGATCTGATAATTTCGCTTATCGCTTCTCTTACTTCTCTAGATAAAGCTCCGTCTGGTGCTACACTAAAGAACTTAGAGAACTTCGGCTCTGTTAAGAATAGTAGTATAAAGATAGTTGCTATCGTAAACGTCTTAAAGTTCTTTCTGCATATCTCCAGTACTCCTATTTCATATCTACGCTTTTTAGGGTTGCTTCTATATACCGTACATAGTATAGCTATATAAAAAAGCCATTGATAGCCTGTAGTAGATTCGTATAGTGTTTGTCCTGCTTTTAGTCCTTTAGGCATTACTAATAGCTTTAATATATTATTTACTTGTTTTAGTTTAGTTTCGTTTATGGTATATTTTTCGTCTTTGTCTTCTACTATGTCTATAAACTCCTGCATCTGTAATTTTACGTATTTAGGAGTAGTCTCCTGATTTACTGATATCTTACAAAAATCGTACGCCTTATTCTTCATAGTCGTCACTACCGTTTATAGCTTTTAGTAGTGGATCTTCTTCGTCTTCGGCTTCTCCATCGTCCACGTTGTAGTTTTTGATAATCTTCATTAGAGTTGATACTGTCCTATTAGCACTGTCTGTAGTAGCGTTGTACTCTTTTAGTGCTGGGTTGGAATATAAGTTCTTTCTTCCTTTTACGTATTCTTTAGTTACTAGCATTCCGTCGTCCTTCATTTTCTTTTCTAGTTCTGTTAGCATATTTAGTTGAACTTGATATCTTTTAAATGTAGTAATAAAAAAGAAGTTACTCTGAACTCCGCTTTCTTCTGCTATTCTAATTATCTCCTGAGCTTGCTCGTTTAGTGTTAGTTTTGCCATATTTCCACCTCATTTCTTTTTATCTCATTTTTTATGGCTATAATAAAAAAACTAACTATTTCTAGTTAGTGTATATATCAAATATGGAGCGGTAAGGTAGGAGTTAAACCTCCGCCTTCCTACGAAGTAGGCTATTCTATCGTTAAACTATTACCGCATATATCTGTATTATACACTTATTTTCTTTAATTGTCAATTTTTCTATTTCTTTCGGCTCGGCTGACTTTCTCGCCTTTATACATTCCTGCTCCCATTTCGTCTATCTTACTGAATGGTATTTCTGGAACTGTTAGCCTGCTTCTATATGATTTATCTATAAAATATATATATCTTAATTGATATCCTGCTTTCGCTTTCGCTTTCTCTTATATAAGCGTAAAAAGTGTTATTTTCTAGCCTGTAAATAGT
>ENA-UOJL01001089-UOJL01001089.1-human-gut-metagenome-genome-assembly--contig:-P47-NODE-1089-length-32262-cov-5.183997_pt1 | contig 32262 bp, 29 predicted proteins | sample MGYA00242347_ERZ723894 | MGnify/ENA metagenome assembly ERZ723894
TTGTTTCATTTCTCGTTGGTGCCTTTCGCGGAAAGGCATGGTCATATATGAAACGAAAACTGTGAGCCCTGATTCTGGCGGTCACGATGGTTGCCAGTGCCTTTGCGGGTTGCTCCAATAATGGGGGCAATTCTTCCACCGGCACGGATTCCTCTACGACCCCTGAGTCGTCCACCACGGAAGCTTCCACAGACGAGGCTTCTACTGGGGAAACCGGCGGCAAGCAGACGGACGGCAAGAACGTTCCCGAGCTCACCACCGAACCCCTCAACATTCTTGTGTGGGGCACTGCTACAGAAGAGCCCAGCAAGAGCCAGTATGATGGCGCCATTTCCCGCTTCATGAAGGATTATCCCAACATTACCATCGAGCTGGTCAACCAGCAGAACGACAACTACAAGCAGCAGCTGATCGTGGCAATGAGCTCCGGCCAGTGCCCCGACATGTATCAGCACTGGGGCGGCGGCCCCATGGCCGAGTATTACAACTCCGGTTTTGTCAATGACATCACCGAGATGTTCAATACATACGACCATCCCGCTTTCATCGAAGCTGCCGTGGCTCAGTCCACCTACGAGGATAAAGTCCTGGCTATCCCCTTCAATGGCTTGAGCGGCTGCGACGTCTTCTACAACAAGACCATTTTCTCCGAAGTGGGCGTAGAAGTTCCCGAGACCATCGACGAGCTGGAAGCTGTTGCCGACAAGCTGCTGGAAGCTGGCTACACTCCCTTCTCTCTGGCAAACAGCCCCGGTTGGACCGGCTCCATGTATTACATGTATCTGGTGGCCCGTCACTCCGGCAACGATGAATTTGACGCTGCTTACACTCAGGAAGGCTCCTTCACTTCTGACGCTTTCATTTGGGCCGGCACCAAGATCCAGGATTGGGTCAAGAAGGGCTACTTCCCCCAGGGCGTTAACTCCCTGTCTCCTGACGACCAGCAGGACCTGGCTCTGATGTATGACGGCACTTGCGCTATGATGCTCCAGGGTTCTTGGGTCGCTACCAGCATGAACACCGATAACTCCGAGTGGTACACCGAAAACATCGGCGTGTTCCGCTTCCCCGAGGATTCCGAGGCTGCCGCTAATGGCGTTTCTCAGGATGTGGAAGTTGGTACCGCTATCGGCAACGGCTGGTCCTTCAACTGCTGGAACGACGACGGTTCTGTGGATCAGACCAAGTTGGACGCTTGCTTTGTGCTGGCTACCCAGTACTTCAACGACGACACCTGGAACCAGGAAAAGGTCGCCAACCTGACCATCCCCGCCATCGAAGGCTTTGAGGATGCTCTGGAAGATCCCAACATGCAGACTGTGGCCGAAGTGTTCTTCAACGCTTCCAACGTGCAGCTGTGGTATGACCAGTATCTGCCCGCTTCCGTCACGGAAGTCCATAAGGATTGCATGAATGCTCTGTATGCTTTGGAGAGCACTCCCGAGGAGATCGGCAAGCAGCATGACGCCGCTATGCAGGAATATCTGGCTGGCTAAACTTACAACTTTAGATTCGGACTTTTAAAATTTTCCCGCAGGAAAATTCTTTCCTGCGGGAGGATTTTATCAGAGACGAAAATAACGGTGGTCTACCCTAGGGCCAATGGGGAGGCCTTCTGGAAAGGTGATGGGTATGAAAGAAACAAATGGATTGGCGAAAGTCCGAGCCAGAAGCACAGCCATAGCAGCTACCTTATTTCTTCTTCCTACAATCCTGTTGCTGATCGTGTATATGGTGTATCCCATTATCGATACATTTGTCATCAGCGCCTATAAATGGAATGGTATTTCGTCCGACCGTATTTTTATTGGGATGCAAAACTGGCAGACTTTGATTACGGATGGAGAGTTTTGGACCGCGTTTGGCCATAACGTCATCGTAATGGTCTTTTCCATTGTGTTGCAGATTCCCATCGGTATGTTGCTGGCAACATTTCTTGACGCAACCGGGAAAAAGACCAACCTGTTCAAAGTGGTGTGGTTTTTCCCCTATTTGATGAGCTCCGTTGCCATCGCGTTCCTGTTCACTTACGCGTTGGCTACCAACGGCGGCATGGTCTCCGCCCTGGCGACACTATTCGCCGGGAAAAAGACCACTGTGGACCTGCTGGGAAGCAATCCCCAGGCACTGTATACGGTGATCGGTGTTATGGCCTGGCAGTTTACGCCTTTCTACATGGTGTATTTTATCGCAGGCTATGGCAACATCGATACTTCCATCTACGAGGCGGCGGTCATCGACGGCGCCACCCGGAAGCAGTATCTGTTCAGGATCGCTATCCCGCTTTTGAAGCCTATTTTCAAAACAGCCTGCACCATGTCGTTGATCGGCTCCCTGAAGTACTTCGATCTGATCTGGAACTTGACAGGCGGCGGACCCAACGGCGGTACGGAATTGATGGCTACCTACATGTACAAACTGTCGTTCAACCAGTTTAACATGGGCTACGGTTCTTGCGTGGCAGCAGGTATGTTCATCTTGATTACGGCCATTGCTCTGCTGTTCCAAAAGATCTTTGTGGTAAAGGAGGATTAACTGATATGGCAGCTAAAAAAGAAGTCGATTACCGCAAAGAACGGACAAAAAGCCGTGTGGCGTGGGGCGTAGCCATCTTTTTCGCGTGTGTTTGGCTGGTGATTGCCCTGGTGCCCTTCTTCTTCATGGTGATGAACTCGTTCCGGAAGCAGTTTGACATGCTTTCTCAGGGCGTGTTCCATCTGCCGGAGCCTTGGTACTTTGAAAACTACGTAAACGTGGTGACCAACGGGTTCTTCGGATACTTCCTGCGCAGTGTGTTTGTGGTTGCGATATCCATGATACTGATGCTGATTATCGCGTCTTTTGCGGCGTATCCTCTGTCCCGTATGAAGTTTAAGCTGCGTGGGTTTTTGTACGCCGGCATCGTTGCAATGATGTCCATCCCCATGCACGTGACCTTGATCCCCATTTTCAAGATGACCACGGATATGGGCTTGTACGATACCCTGTGGTCTTTGATCGGACCTTATGTGACCTTTGCGTTGCCCATGTCGGTATTTATTCTGACAGCGTTTATGTCCACGATCCCCAAAGAGATCGAGGAATCCGCAGAGATTGACGGCTGCGGAAAATACCGTACATTCTTCACCATGATCCTGCCCCTGTCCAAGTCGGGCCTGTCCACGTTGGCAATCTACAACGGCGTTTCCATGTGGAATGAGTTTGCGTTTGCCAATACCCTGCTCCAGAGCCCTCAGAATAAGACCCTCCCCCTGGCCCTCGGTCAGTTCAAGGGAGAGCACTCCATGGATATTCCGTTGATTCTGACGGTGCTGGTGCTGTCCGTACTTCCCATGCTGATCCTCTTTATCATCTTCCAGGATAAATTGGTGAAAGGCATGATGGCAGGTGCTGTGAAGGGATAACATGCCCTCCACGTTCTAAGTAAATTCGAAACAACCCGCGCGGGTTTCCTGCGCGGGTTGTTTTTTTGTTTGTGAGAAAAGTTTCTTTGCAAGTGTCGGAAAAGGTTTCCGGCTTGCTTTTTTTCCATGACGTTGCCTTTTGGAAGGAGCCCCACTAAATGGATACAGCTTCTAGCGGATTGGAATTGACGGTCCCAAGCAGGTGTGATATAGTGTATTTAAATAAAAAAATAAGAAAAAGTTGAAAATTATAGATTTTGTCTGAAGTTGGAGATTTCAGTGAAAAGGAGAGGAACCCCATGGGCCGTTGAGTTGGTACGGGACCTGGATACCTTGTAAGGTATCCTACAAAAACAGACCATTTGTGTCATACCACAAACCGGTTGTTTATGGAGGGAGTAGGAAAGATGAAACGAGCGCTATCAATATGTCTTTCGGTCCTTCTGGCGCTTTCCCTGTGCGCCTGCAATTCCCAACCTAAGCAGATTTCCGTGCTTGGGCCGGAGAATATTTTGGAGACTGCCTTGAACAAATCTCCGGAGGAGGTGGAGTCCGCCCTGGAGGTAACTTTCTCCGAGGAAAACCGCAATCAGGCCACCGGGGGCTATGTGTTCCCTTGCAGCGTGACCTTTGGGGAACAAACTGCCGACCAGGTGGAGCTTCAGTTCGCGCAGGAGAAACTATCGGCAGCCATGTACACCTTCTCGGACATCCAGTCTCCGGAGGAAGGGTGGGAATTTCTGAAAAGACTGGGCCAGACCCTGGGAAAAGAAGGGTGTAAGTCCGCTATGGAGGACCTCTACGGTCAGAGCTCCTCCTTTGAACGGTACGATTCTTACGATGCTTTTTACACTGCCGCGGAGGAACAGTGGGATTCCAACCCTCTGCCTGCAGAGGCCATTGACCTCTACTATGTGGGAGAGCACGCCCAGTGCGAACTGTCTCTAGCGGTTAGCCAGGAGGGCGCATTTTCCGCAACCGTCACCTATTCGGAGATCCGGTGGGACGACATGTAAAAGGCAGTGGAGCTTTTGGGGAGAAAGGAGACTATGAACGTGAAAAAAGGATTTTGCCGTATACTTGCCCTGTTTCTCTGTGTGCTGCTGGTGGGATTCCCCCAAAGGGCCACCGCAGCGGAACAGACTTTTACGGACGTGGACCAGGACGCCTGGTATGCCTCTGCTGTGGAGTATGTCCACGAAAAAGATTGGATGAACGGCGTGGGGAATAACCGGTTCGCGCCCCAGGCCACCTTGGACCGGGCTACCTTCGCTCAGATCCTTTACAATCTGGCGGGCCAGCCGGAGTTGGACAGCAATGTGGGTCATATGAACTTTTTGGGCTTCAACGATGTGAATCCAAATAGCTGGTACAAGACCCCCACCTACTGGGCCTATTGGAAGGGGTTGGCCTCTGGGACGGGGGATGGAAAATTTTCTCCCAGCCAGGCGGTCACCCGGGAGCAGATGGCCCAGATGCTCTTCCGTTACGCCAAGGCCACCGGCAACGACGTGACCTTTACCCAGGCAGCGGAGAAATTCCCGGACTATAAGGAATCTTCCTCCTGGGCCGGGGACGCCCTGAATTGGGCGGTGTCCCACAACATTCTGGCAGGGGATGACAAGGGGAACCTGAATCCCGCTGCCCCCGCCACCCGAGCAGAGGTGGCCCAGCTGCTGAAAAACGCCGCCCCCACCTTGGCGAAAAATCAGGTGTGGGAGTATGCCCGTCCCAGCCAGGTTTCCCAGTCCATCGGTATCGGGGAAGGGGAATACCCCAAAGTGGACGGTTCCACCTCCACCTTGGCCCTGGTGCAGAGCGCTTATGAGGCCATGTTCGAGACTTGGGACGAATCCCTGTACCCCGCCCAGGCGTCCAAGACCGTGCCCTCCTACAAGAAACTCATCAATGGGGAAGTGGACCTAATTTTGACGCCTTCCCCCTCCCAGGAAGTGCTGGATTTGGCCGAGGAAGCCGGTGTAGAGCTGGAGACCCACAAAATCGCCTTGGAAGCTCTGGTGTTCATCACTCCGGCGGAGAATCCCACGGAGAACATCACTGGGGAACAGGCGCGGAAAATTTACAACCAGTACAGCATCAAGAACTGGAAGGAACTGGGCGGTCCGGACAAAGAACTGGTGCCCCTGTGCCGCAACAGCGACAGCGGCAGCCAGTCCCAGTTGGATAATATGGTGCTACAGGGTGAGCCTATCCATCCGGACATCTACAACAACCTGCTGGAAACCACTATGCCGGGCATGCTGCGGGACACGGCCTATTACCATTTGAACGGGCAGAATAAGAACTGCTATGCCTTGGGCTATACCTTGTATGCGTATCTGCAAAATCATCCCGATGGGGACGAATTGCGCGACCAGTTAAAGATGCTCTCCTACGAGGGCGTGGCCCCCACGGATGAAACTTTGCTGGATGGCAGCTATCCCCTGGTGGACGGCTACTATGTGGTGCTGCGGAAGGACACCCCGGAAGACAGCCCTACCCGGAAGCTGCTGAATTGGATGCTGGGCGAAGGCTTTGCAGAGCGTATGGAGCTCAATGGATTCTTCCCGGTGACGGGTAAATAAAATTAGTAGAGAAAAAAGGGATTAGGCAGGCTGTGCTCGATGAGCATGGCCTGCCTTTCGTATGGAATTCTGGAAAGTATTTTTATAAATACCCGTTTCCGCTGCGAAAAACGTGAAGGAATAAAAAAGTATAGAGAGCTATATTTTTTGTATTGTATTTAAAATATGATGATGGTATACTCCAATATAGTAAGAAGTCAGCCGCCTGTATGTTTATGACTCACGGAAATAACGAGGGATACCATGGAAATAAGCTACAACAAACTATGGAAGCTGCTGATTGACAAGGGCATTAGCAAAACAGAACTGAAACAAGCTGTCAAGATGAGTCCCAATACCCTTGCGAAGCTTGGAAAAAACGAAACAGTATCGTTGGATGTGTTGATTCGGATTTGTGAAGTGCTCCACTGCGATATTGGGGACATTATGGAGCTCATCCCGGCTCAGGAAGGTGACTCCAAACTGGAATAGAGAACGCTGCAAAACTGTATGCAAGAGGGGGCGCTGACCGGGGCTGGAAGCGCGGATGACGCTGCCGCCTGCGGGGAACTGTGTTGGACAAAGATTGGACCGGAGCAACCGTGAGCGTTCAAGATAGAGAATAAGGGGGATATGAGGATGACGAAGGACTACTATAAACAATACGAACCGGTCTTTGGGACCTGGCGCATCACCCGGCCCATCGGAGAGGGCTGTTTCAGCAAGGTCTTTGAGATCCAGCGGCTGGATTTCGGGTTGGTGTATAAGGCGGCCCTGAAAGCCATTACCATCCCGCAGGACCCGGCCCAGGTGCGCCACATGCTGGACCAGGGCGAGGACGAGGCCCAGGTGCGCAGCTATTTCCTGGGTGTTGTACAGGAAATGGTGAAAAAGTTCATCCTTGCGTACAAACTCAAGGATCACCCCAACATCGTCAACTATGAGAACTATCAGGTCATGGAACATAAGAACGGCATCGGCTGGGATATCCTCATCCAGATGGAGCTGCTGACGCCTTTGAACCGGTACCTCCGGCAGCAGACCCTTTCCCGGCAGGAGGTCATCAAACTGGGCATCGACCTGTGCAAAGCATTGGAATTGTGCTGGATTCACAACATCGTCCACCGGGACATCAAACCGGGGAACATCTTCGTCTCGAAGTACGGCGACTTCAAGCTGGGGGACTTCGATACGGCTCAAGTCCTGGATAGAAGTTCCAGCTCCACGAGTTCCGGCTCCACGGTGCGGGGAACCTATGACTATATGGCGCCGGAGGTTTACAGGGGCGAGAAATATGGGTTCTCTGCGGATCTCTATTCCCTGGGGCTGGTGCTCTACCAGCTGCTCAACGACAACCGGCTTCCCTTCCTGCCCGCAGCCCCGGCTCCCTTTACCTACGTGGACCAGGAGAAAGCCAAGATGAAGCGGCTTTCCGGCGAGGCCCTGCCCATGCCCAGCCACGCCGACAAGCGGTTGTGGGAGATTGTGGAGAAAGCCTGTGCCTATAACCCCGAGGATCGCTATTCCGATCCTGTCCGGTTACGGGAGGCGCTGGAGCAAGTGGACGCATCTTCGCCTACGGCGCGGGCAGGTGACCTGCCCGTTCACGCATGGCCCAAGGAGTGGCGTACCAGTGATATCTCTTCCTTTGCCCTGAGTGAGAATGAAAACCAGTTTATCTGTGACGGCAATCAGGTGGTCATGAAGCAGGACCTGGAGCGGGACGGACGGCCCCTTGCCCCCATTGAGGTACAGCTGACCCCCGCACAGCGGGAGGCGCTGTGGAAGCAGCTGGAGAGCATCCAGCAGGAAGGCTGGGCGATGACGGGTGAGCAGACAGAACGGCTCAATGCCTTTGATTATACATGGAACAAATGCTTTCAGTGTCAGCTGGTTAGCGGGCGGAAGTTCCAATATTGCAGCAATGACGACGTGCCGCAGGGTTTCACCGCCCTGTATGACTTTTTATACAGCCTGGCGTTTCCTCAGGGCAGTTGCCCGGAGAATGCCCACGCCTTCGTCCCGGCGGTCCTGCGCGGCGGGTGGAATTCCGGCCCCAAAGAGTGCCTCTATTGTGAGAACTGCGGCCTGGTCGTTCCCCTTTGGATAGCGAACACTTATCCGGGCAGCAAGATCCGAGGCGTCGCCTACACCTGGCCCGCGGCGTGGCAAGCTGAGGACATCTTAAGTTTTTCCGTGGGCTTCGGTGACCGGCCCATCCGGTGTTTCACCTGCGAGGGGGATTTTCTCACGGCTGTCAACCGGATCGACGTCGGCAGGGACGGAGGACTGTCTTTTCCTCCGGGATACTTTGACCCAATTTCCATTCACCTGTCCGGCCGGCAGCAGAAGCAGCTGCGCTGCTGCCTGGAGGTCATCGGTCAGGAACAGTGGAGCAGCGACACGACGGCGCTGCAGTATGAGTTCCAGCGTCCCACCGGCTATACAAGACATACTTATTTTTGCTGTGAGTTGAAAAACGGCGAAAAATTTGAGTATCTCCCCGGAGAGGAACCTGCCCCCGGCTTTACCCATCTGTGCCGATGCCTGGAGGCTATTCTCCCGTGGAAGGAAGCAAAGTCCGACCCCGGTTTTTGGAACCGGTTGTTCCGGAAAAAGAGCTGAATACCGGGGGAGAAGTACCGGGGTAGAAAAATCCTTCCATTCCTGGGCCGCTGTAAACAAAAAAGACGGGCGCACCTGCAAAAAGGGTTCCCGTCAAATAGACAAATGAGAAATCGCCGCAGTAAAAGCTGCGGCGATTTTCTTTACTAAAAACGCGGACAAAAAAGAAACGCACTCCACAAAGTGAAGTGCGCGTCTTGGGAGCGGCGTCACGCCGCTGGCTGTGCTGAACGGAAATGAATTCAAACCAAAAACGCGGGCAAAAAAAGAAACGCACTCCACAAAGTGAAGTGCGTGTCTTGGGTGCAGCGTCACGCCGCTGGCTGTGCTGAACGTAAATGAAACCAAACTCAAAACGCGGGCAAAAAAAGAAACGCACTCCACAAAGTGAAGTGCGCGTCTTGGGAGCGGCAGCTTGCCGCTGGTGGACCCAAAGGGATTCGAACCCTCGACCTCTCGGATGCGAACCGAACGCTCTCCCAACTGAGCTATGGGCCCAAATATGCTGCATCCTCGGAAACAGCATATCTATTTTAGCACAAGGCAGGGCGGATGTAAAGCATTTTTAAGAGTTTTTTACCGCTTTCTCCTTGCTTTGGAACAGTTCAATGTGCAGCCATTTGCCGCGATAGAGGCGGATCATAAAGATCAAACCCCGGGCGCAAAGCTCGGCAGCCATGGCCAGCCAAACGCCGATCAGGCCCAAATGGCCTACCAGCAGCAGGGCAAGGGTGATGCGCACGCCCCACATGGTGGCCAGGTTGATCAGGAAAGGACCTTTGGAGTCTCCGGCGCCGCGCAGGGAACCGGAAGCCACAATGGACGCGCCGAACAGAGGCTCGGCAAACGCTACGATCCGCAGTACCCGGCTGCCCAAGTCGATCACTTCCGGGTCGGAAGAAAAGATCTGGATCAGTTGGGGCGCGAAGAGATAGAGGACTGCTCCGCCAAAGGTCATGATCACAACGCCCATCCAGCTGACTGTCCGCGCAAACCGCTGGGCCAGATCTTTTCGGCCCGCGCCGATGGCCTGGCCCACCAACGTGGTGCCGGCCACCGCCACACCGGAAGCCGGCAGATAGCTGATGGATTCCGCGGTGACCGCCAAATGGTTTGTGGCCACAGCCACCGTACCGATGCCGGTGATCAAAGCGGTAATGACGATCTGGGCGATGCTCAAGGTGGACCGCTCCAGGGCCGCGGGCAGACCCAGCTTCCAGGCGGTGAGCAGGCAGTGGCGCTCAAACCGGTAGCGGGTTTTCAGGTTGATCTGAATGGGGGATTTTTTGCGGAAGATCACCAGCAAGAACATGCAGGCCACCAGTGCGGTGGACAGGCCGGAGGCAAACGCCGCGCCGCCCACGCCCCATCCTGCGCCCCAGACGAAAAATTCCCGGCCAAACAGGGACACGGTCCTGGGGGAGTAGATGAAGAGAGTGTTCAGGATCACGTTGAGAACGTTGATCATCACGTTGAGGATCATGGGGGTGCGGGTGTCGCCGGAGCAGCGAATAATGGCGCTGAACATGTTGGACCCCAAGGTAAAGGGCATGGCGCAAGCAATGATCCGGAAATATAGGGAAGCGTCCCCGCGGATGGCAGGGTCGGCTCCCAACATGGTGGGAAGGAAGAAAGACAGCACAAAGGCGATGGCGCCCATCATGATGCCGAAGATGCAGACGAACCGAAGCGCCTGCCAGGTGACCCGGCGGGCGTCCTCTTGGCGTCCGGCACCCAGGTGCTGGGCAACCTGCACGGAAAAACCGATGGCCGCGGCGTTGAAAAAGCCGTTAAACAGCCAGGTAGTGCTGGAAGTGATTCCCACTGCCGCCGTGGCTCCCGAGCCAAGGGAACCCACCATGGCGGTGTCCACATATTGAACCAGAGTCAGCATGATCTGCTCGATGATGGCAGGCCATGCCAAGAAAAGCACAGAGGCCAGGGTGCCCCACAGATGGGGCATCCCGGGAGCAGCTAAGATGGCGGAAATCCGGTCATTGCCTTTCATAGAACGTAATCCATGCAGGCCCGGCCATCGGGCTCCCGCAGCTCTCCAACAAATTTCCCGAAAGCCACGTGGGCGGGATGTTTCTGGTAGATCTCCAATTCCTCCATGCTGTTAAACTGGGAGACCAGAATGTAATCGTAATTGGTGGGGGCGGAACCTTCCGCGGCAAAATGGACTTCCATGGCTTGTATCTGGGGGATCTGGTCCCGCAGGGCCATCATGCGCTCTTTGGCTTCCCGCAGATTTTCGGCTTTGGTTTTACCGTTGGCGGTTTCCTTGAACTTGAACATAACAATGTGTTGGATCATGGCGTGAGTCTTCCCTCCTAGAAAAATAAACGTATCGGGAATATCTTAGCGCATTTGGGAAAAGATTGCAATCCCGCTTTGGTCAGGGAAGGAAAATTTCCCCGGGCACAGAGAAACAGGAGCCTTTCCCGGAGAAAAGGCTCCTGTTGGATGCAAAGGGAGGGTTCAAAATTCCCCACGGAAGAACCGCTCGTTGTACAGATAGGCCGGGTCATCCGGCTTGAAGCTGCCCGCTTTCCGGTTGTATTCCCTGGCAAGGGCCAAGTTCCCCATGCGGTAGTGGCAGATGCACAGTTGAATACAGGGCAGGTAGCCATAGCAGTCCGGGGAAACAAACGCCCCGGACCGGTCCTCTCTGGGCCGGGATAGAGCGGTCTCGTACCAGAAAGCGGCGGTGGGGTAGTCGCCCCGCTGGAAAAACCAGCTTCCCAAATCGCAGCACAGTTCCGCCCTGGGCGGGCCAAATTCCAATGCCCGCGTCAAGGCGGAAAACGCCGCGTGTTCCTTTCCCTGGCGCAGGTAGCTTTGGGCCAGATCTCGGCAGGCTTCCAGTTGGTTTTCCACCCAGCCTTTTCCGGAAGAAAGGTATTCTTCCCACAGCCCGGCAGCTTCCTCTTCCCGTCCGTGGGACGCCAGCTCCCGGGCGTAGTAAAATTGCTCCCGCGGCTCCAGTTCTTTCCCTTGGGAAAGCAGCCCCTCGTAGATCCGCAAGTTTCTGTCCGGGTCGCTGGGGTGGATCTTCCGATGGGAAATGGCCGCGTTGTCCCAGTAGACCACATGCCCCACAGGGGGAATGGCTTCGTGGACTGCCCCTCTCCATTGAAGCCCGGACAGCCGCCGGATCAGCCGTTCCCGGTAGTAGGTGAAAGTGGGGTTGCCCGATTGGTCAAAGGCGATGTGATAGGGCAGCATGACCACATCGGTCTGGAAGGGGAGGGTGCGTTTCAATTCCAGGAAGCCCTCCCGATATTCCGGATCGATTACGTCGTCCGCGTCCATCCACAGGCAATATTGCTGGGTGGCTTTGGAAAAGGAAAAGTTGCGGGCCTTGGAAAAATCATCTACCCAGGGGAATTGGTAGACCTTGGCGCCATAGTTCAAGGCCGCTTCTTGGGTGTGATCGCTGCTGCCCGTGTCCACCACCACCATTTCCTCCACCAGCCCCTTTGCAGATTCCAAACATCGGGGCAAAGTGTCCTCCTCGTTTTTTACGATCATGCACAAGCTGACGGTGATCAAAAGATCCCTCCTTTTCCTTGGATGTTCCAGTGACACCCTGCCGGTCTGACCATGGAATGTAGGGAGAAGGCCCCGAAGGACCTTCCCCGGAAGGCAGACGCCTTCCAAATCGTCAGAAAAGAGGGTCAAACCGTGGCGTCGCCCAAACGGACTACCGTCAAAGAGCAGTTCACAAAGGGGAATCCCGTCAAAGAAGGGACCGCCTGGAGCAAGGCCGGCGTGGAGGTCACCTGGAAGGGTACCCCCACCGACAGGGTGGACGTCTCAGCAGAAGAGGCGAAGGTGTGGGTGGCGGAAGCACCGGGAATGGGCTGACCATCCAAAGCCAAATTCACCGTGAGAATGGCGGGAATGGACATGCCGGGTTCGGTGGAAACGGTGCTGTGGAAAGACGCCTGATAAACGCCGGGTCGAGTGATGACGATCTCCGAAGAGCCGGGTTCATGGCTCATGGAGGTGCCTACGGACACAGGCGTGGAGGCGAAGGACAAGGGCATGGCTGCCGCCGAAGTTTGAGCAGCCCGGCTCAAAGCCGCGGTGGTGATCTGGGAACTGCCATCCGTGGCGGCGACAACTTCCGAATCCGACGGACCGGTGGGACCGGTGGCTCCCGTTGCACCTGTGGCACCGGTAGCGCCAGTGGGACCGGTTGGTCCGGTAGGCCCGGTCACACCCGTGGCGCCGGTAGCGCCAGTGGGCCCAGTGGGTCCGGTAGGACCGGTGGGACCTGTGGGGCCAGTAGGCCCGGTCACGCCTGTGGCGCCGGTAGCGCCGGTGGGTCCAGTGGGGCCGGTAGGTCCGGTGGGACCTGTGGGCCCAGTAGGCCCGGTGACGCCTGTGGGCCCGGTGACGCCCGTGGGACCAGTGGCTCCCGTAGCGCCGGTGGCGCCGGTGGCACCGGGAGGCCCGGTAGGTCCGGTGGGACCTTGGGGAATGACAAAATCCAGCAGGGCGTTTTGGGCGGTACCGCTGTTGCTGACTTCTGCATCTGTGCCGGGAGCGCCTGTGGTGACGGTTCCCACTTCAATGGTGGCAGCGCCGCCGGGAATACCGGTAGCACCTGTTGCGCCGGTAGCGCCAGTGGCGCCAGTAGGACCGGTAGGTCCGGTGGGGGCGATGCTATAAGGAAAGTGGCTATAACTGCGTTTGGCCTCTCTAATGCGGGTGTCACCAGGGCAATCTGCAACGGCCTCATGGCGGACCGTGGCACGCTGACTAGTGCCCCTATGAGGGTCTCACCAAGCATTGTTACGGGGCCTTCGGCCTTATTGGATGCGTAAAAAAATTAAAAAAGGCGCACAAAGCAGAATATTATATATTGCACTTTAGGCAACAGGATGTTATAATTTATGCACAAAAATATAAATTATAATATCTGTTTTTTAGAGATATTATTTCAAAATAATAATTATGTCGTTGAAAGTGACGGATTGCGAGAATCGTTGAAATCCTATTGCAAGTGAATGGAGTGGAAGATGCCGTTGGAATAACGGGATGCCCAGCGCAATTTGTCTTTGATCCACGAAACAGCCTTGAAAAGTGCGGTTGTCCTATATGCGCAGGGAAAGTAAGGAAACAATATGTGATGTACTGACGCGACAAATACACCAGGAAGGTGATTGCCGATGGGAAAAGTAAAACGGGATGTAGTTGCTTAAAATCTCTGGACAACCCATACAGGATCATAGTTACAAAGCATTTAGCTAGTGCGCCGCCGTAGACGCTAGGTGACCACGGCGAGATTGACAGGTTGTTACCACACCTCTGGAATACGGGGGAGGGATAATCAAGGAGGTAAATGGTATGAAAAATCGTATTTTTTAAGAGGCTCCCAGTCTTTGCATGGCCGTCTCATCGCTGCCGGGAACGGCTTTTGCAGCAGACAGTACGGAGCCTTAGATGACGGATAGGAACATTTCGTATAACGGCAGCACGGTTGACCCTCGGCGACGAGGCGGTGCTCTGCTGGTGATGAAATAGATTTTATTGAAACCGCTGTCGAGTACCAGTTTGCCGTTAACACCTAATAAACTCGCCTCATAGGAGACAGAAAGGATTTTCGTTATGAAAGCTGGAAGTAAAAACATAAAACGCGCACTCAGCTATCTGCTTATACTGGGGTTGGTGTTGTATTTACTGCCTGTTACGGGATTCGCTGCTGGATATGCAGATTCCAGCGACGCTGCTATTGTGGCTCTCCATAAAACAATGGACACCGCTCTAGAGAATGCCGATAGCACCAATCTGGAATATGTGACCGGTGGAATCGATACAAATAATAGTGAGATCTTAAGTCCCCCTCATTTGATAACACAAGACGCTTGGCCTGCTGACGTAAGGAACGATAATAAAATCAATGTTTATCCGATGACCAAAGATATGACGGAAACAGACCGCTCCAATGTTGTGATTCCATTTATTTGTGATACTAACAATACGAGCTGGTATCTGTATCAAATCATATGGACGAATTCTTCGTCTATAAAGAACGATATGGACACAGGTACAGTAGTTTCCGCAGATGAGATTATTGAAGCCGCCAATCAAAGTGACAGTGCAGCATATACATTTGATCTGACCGAGATCGATGCAGATCCCAACAGTTCAAAGCGGTACTACATTGTTTACTGCTGGACCGACATTGCTCCCAGCCAATGGGGTACGGCTATCACGCCGGCAGAGACATATAATGTGGAATATACTTCCAATCTTCCTGCTGACCTAGGTAACAACTACAGAATATACCCGTACGATGAGGAAAATGTTATCTCGATCACCGATGGGGGAATCACCACTGACAATATGAACGCTGATATCTCCAATCTGTCCCGTTCGGTTGTGGAGGGAAGATATTTTGAAATCGGTAAGAGTTCCACAGGATCTCTTACATATTCTCAGTACAGCAGCTACTTAGTCTTTAATCACAATGATAAAATCTACTACTATTTAGATGGATGGGAGGATGAAACCGGAAATATCCATCAGTATGGAGAGAATATTGAAGCGACAAATTCGCTGGCTGGTGAAGATACTACTATTACGTTGACTGCAAATTGGACAAAAATTGGGTTACTGACAGATGAGCAGTTGGCTGACTATGCTGGGAAATTGCCCATCACGGTGTTTTATTCCGGCAACGACATCATTGATTCCGTTCTGATCACCCAGTGGACAGATACCGACGCAAACACGCAATATAACGATAATACTGCCGGTCCAGTCACGCTGGATGAAGATGGGACCATTTCCTATCTTGTTTCCGCCAGAATCAGCCCTGGTCTGACAGGCGTTTCAGACCCAACCGCTATGAACTACAGTAGTGATTTTGCGGAATTTACCTTCTATGTAAATGTGGATGGCCAACTCGAATTTTCCGGCCTGGATGGAAACGGGAAAGCGACCCTTACTTTTGAATCCATCTTGTTGAAACCAACGGGAACAAATTTCAAGGTTAATGGAACGGACACGGCGACCATTACTGACAACGGAGACGGAACATATTCCATCACCTTTGATCCCTCGGCGGTTCCTGTGGACTCTGAAGGGAATATGGACATCCAGATTACGACCCAATGGGTGGCCGGAAAGTACAGCTCTTCTGACCTTACCCAATCCATTCGTCTGACCGGCCTGGATTTCCAGCTGAAAGACGAGGTCGCGGAACCGGAAACCTTCCAAATTGAGACCTCCGCCAATATCACAGGCACCATGGATATGAAGAACAAGGTCCCCGCCAATTTCCGTGTCTACTACAAAGCGGCAAATAACCTTTTAATGGGTTCTGACAAATGGCAGGAGGAATTTGGTCAAATTTCTAGCCCTATCGCGTTGATCCATGCCCTTCAGTATATGGACTATAAGCTGAAAGATGTTGATCTGGCAAACGATCCTATGATTGGGCAGCTGGATACCAACACCGTTATTGCCACCTACCCCGGGACGGTCACCGTCACCCCCGCTGATATCACCATTTACATGGGCGGCGACGGCGGCTACGATGCGGTGGTAGGGGAGAATGGAGAGATTGCGCCTTCTACCAATTCTCTGCCTCACCCGCTGTTTACCATTGATGCACCCGATGGCATTGATCCCGAGGAGCTGACCTTCACCAACGGTGGCGATACTTGGACCGTGGAATGCGACAACCCGAACAGCGCAGGCACAAAGTATTATCACTTCGTCCCTGTTGACGATGACACAGATGATGTCCGCGTAACCTATACGTATACGGATAAGAGCGGCAAAGAGCATACGGTCACCAGCGACAAATTTGATCCCACAACGATGGGCGACGTGTTTGCTGAACTGACCGTGGAACTCTACCCCGGCACCAGTAATACCAGCCAGGTACGGGCCATTGCCAGCAATGGCGCACACTATGTTGCTTCCACGTCCGGCACCCTGACCATTCGTGCCGTGGAAGACCAAGATGCCACCAGTGATATTCAGGATGATGCACCTGAGAAATCCGTTGCTGCCGGCTCTGCTGTGGCTGTGAAGCCTGCAGGCGGTACCGTCTACACGCTGAACAACACGGGTGTAATACTTCCTACGGATTCGAAACCCTCCCTGCTGTTTGACAGCATCATTGATGATGAGAAAGTAAATCGTACAGAATTGCTGGAAGACAAAGCAGATGAAAAACTGGGTGCGGTTGTCGGCAACACGACCCGCCACTATGAGATCAAGTACTTAGACCTGGTAGACGCCAATAACGGAAACGCATGGATTACCTCCAGCGAGGGCACATATATCTACTGGGGCTATCCTGAGGGTACGGGTCAGAGTACCAAGTTTACCGCGCTGCACTTCCAGGACCTGCACCGGGAGGGGAATGACTCTGGATATGATGCATCGGATATTACCGGACTTGATTTAGAAAGTGTTGAAATTGTTAGCGTTGAAAACACCGAAAACGGCATCAAGTTCCATGTAAAAGAAGGCGGCTTCTCTCCCTTTGCCCTGGTTTGGGAGACCACATTCAGCGGTGGTGGTACGGCTACTGGCTACACCATCACAGCTGAGGCGGGCAACGGCGGCTCTATCAGCCCCTCCGGGAGCGTGAGCGTGACCGCCGGAGAGAACCAGACCTTCACTATCACTGCCGACGATGGCTATGAGATCGTCAATGTCACCGTGGATAACAAGAGCGTGGGCGCAGTCAGCTCCTACACCTTCGAGAATGTTAGTGCAAACCACACTATCAAGGCCATTTTCAAGGAAGAGTCCGGCGCAGCCGATCCGGATGATACTGGTGTGTCCGATTGGCTGAACACGGACGACCACGCTGCCTATCTCAGTGGATATCCCAATGATCTGTTCGGAGCCAACAACAACATGACCCGCGGGGAAGTGGCGCAGATGTTCTACAACCTGCTCCTGGACAAGGATGTGACCATCACTGTCACCTTCGAGGATGTTGTCGCCGATGCGTGGTATGCTGATGCGGTGAATACTTTGGCCTCCCTGGGTATGATCAAGGGCGTAGGCGACAACCGGTTTGAGCCTGAGCGTTCTATCACCCGCGCCGAGTTCACCACCATCGCCATGCACTTCACCAACGGCGTGCTGGAAGGCGAGAACATTTTCCCGGATGTGAACCCGGACGACTGGTTCTATGACTATGTGGTGGGTTCTATTCAGTATGGCTGGATCAGCGGCTACCCTGACGGCACTTTCGGTCCCAACAACACCATCACCCGTGCGGAAGTGACCACTATTGTCAACCGTATGTTGGGCCGTAGTGTGGACAAAGACTATGTGGACAGCCACACCGCAGATTTGCGCCAGTTTACCGATCTTGCAGATACCTACTGGGCCTACTATGACATCATGGAAGCCACCAATGGCCATGAGTATACCAAGATCGACGGTGTGGAGGATTGGGTCAGAGTAAACTGAGCAAATTCACTTCGCACTAGGGCTCATAACCATGCGGGCTTATCTGCTGCTTTGTTATGGAAAGGGCGGTAGCGTAACGGAAGCGTGAGTGAGATGTATCTATCCCTTTTCACATAACCTCCGTAGGGGGGTATCGTAGAAATATATTCCACCGCCTGTTTTTGGGGCGTGGATAGCCAAGTTGCTATCCACGCCCCTTTTTTATTCGACGGCGTTCTCGCATAGGACAAACCATTTGGCGCATACATCTGGAAGAAAGGAGGCGTATTGTCTATGCAAAAACAGATGGATCTCCCAGAAATGGCAAGCGTGGATATTCAAAAGGTCAGCAAAGAAGAACTGGTTGATGTCAGTGATTTTCGTTTTGATCCCCAGGTTTCCCAGGAATTACGGGCGGCCTATCTTCTCAATGCGATCGGAAACCCCTATTGTTTCCGCGTGGGAGAGCTAAGTGTCAAATTGGAGTTTGCGGACAATGCGCCGTCTTTGCAAGATACCATTCTTGCCTTTCTCCAGCGGAAAAAGAGCGGCCTTTGACCCTGTTGCTCACCTTTGGGACCCACGGAGGCATCCTTAAGGATCTTCCCGGAAGGCGGTATGTAGAGGTGTAATGTGATGGGTAAGGAGGCTGATATGGCACGGAAAAGCCGGGCTGAGGTTGAAACTGTCAAAGCAAAATGGAAAGTTTGGAAAATTGCGATCTACATCCGCCTTTCCAGAGAGGACGCCCGTTGTCTGGACGAGTCCGAAAGTGTCACCAACCAGCGGGCAATCATTGAAGAGTATATCGCCGGGTTGAACGATGGGGACGAGTACATCCTCGTGGACGAATATGTGGACGACGGTATCTCCGGGACAACGGATGACGAGCGCGACGACTTCCAGCGGATGCTGGCTGATATTAAGCGGGGCCGAGTCAACTGCGTCATTGTAAAAGACCTTGCTCGTTCCTTTCGCAATTACAGCGATCAGGGCTACTATCTGGATGACTGGTTTCCCCGGTATAATGTCCGCTTTATCTCCCTGTTTCATCAACCGCTGGACAGCTACAAAGAACCCCAGAATATGCGGAGTATCGCCGTGCCCATCCAGGGCGTCCTCAACGAAAACCATTGTGCGGAAACCTCTGATAAAGTACGGGAAGTATTTGATATGAAACGCCGCAACGGAGAGCACATCGGTTCTTTTGCTGTCTATGGCTACCTCAAAGACCCCAATGACAAAAATGCTCTTGTGGTGGACGAGGAGGCCGCTGGCGTCGTCCGTGACATCTTCCAGATGTTCCTGGACGGCATGAGCAAAAACGCCATTGTGCGCCATTTGAACGATCATGGCGTCCTTTGTCCCGCCGCCTATAAGCGGGAACGCTTGGGGCTGAAATATCAAAATCCAAGTTTGGACCCCTGCAAGCGCCCTTTGTGGTGCGCCATGACAGTGGGAGGCATCCTGAAAAACCGGATGTACTGCGGAGACATGGTGCAGGGCCGCTACCGTATGAAAAGCTACAAGGTCCATGTGCAAGAGGTCGTTACCCAGGATGAATGGTACATTGTGGAGAATACCCATGAGGCGATCATTGACCGGGAAACCTTTGACAAGGCCCAGCGGCTCCTCATGCGGGATACCCGCACAGGCCCCCGGCAAAAGAAACTATACCTGTTCAGCGGATTTCTGAAATGCGCCGATTGCGGAAAAGCGATGACCCGCAGCAAAGTGGGAAGCACAGTCTATTACTACTGCCGTACTTATAAAGACCAATCCAAGAGGGCATGTACCAAGCATACGATCAAACATACCCAGTTGGAGGCCGCTGTCCTCTATGCCATCCAGCAGCAGATCTATTTGGCCGTAGATTTCACTAAAACCGTTGAGCAGATTAACAAAACTCCCCCGGTCAAGAGCCGGTCAACAAAGCTGCATAATGCTATCGAACAGAAGGAACGGGAGCTTGCCAAGATCGTCCGGTATAAGCAGTCGATCTATCAGGATTGGAAAGACGGGGAGATTACACATTCTGATTACCGGCACATGAAAGAGGACTACGAGCAACAAGCCCAGGCATTGAACCAAGTCCTGGAACGGCTCAGAGAAGAACAAAGGGAATTGGAAAAAGGCATGGATACGGAAAACTCCCTCCTCTGCACCTTCCGGCAGTATCAGAACATCGCAACATTGACGCGAGATGTTTTGATTGAGCTGGTGGACCATATCAAGGTCTATGAAGGCGGTAGTATCAACATTGTATTTCGGTTTGCCGATGAACTGCGCCAGATCTGAGAGTCTATCCAGTTCCATACCCATGCGAGGCGGTTTGACAAAAAACCGCATTTTTACAGATAGTTGACTTTCCTAAATAAACCGCTCCGGTGGGGCCTGTGGGCCCGGTCACCCCTTGAGGGCCTGCGGACCCTGTGGCACCGGTGGCGCCAGTAGCTCCCGTAGGTCCGGTGGGACCAGTGGGCCCGGTTATCCCTTGAGGCCCTTGGGGCCCGGCGGACCCTGTTGCGCCTGTAGCACCCGTCGCGCCAGTGGCTCCGGTAGCACCGGTAGCGCCCGTGGGGCCGGTGACGCCGGGTACGCCTTGCAGCCCTTGCACTCCCTGAGGCCCGGTGGGACCGGTAACGCCCTGAGGACCTTGGGGACCTTGCAGCCCTTGGACACCTTGGGGGCCTCTGGGACCGGTGGGGCCGGTCTTACCAGGGCATCCTTGGGGTCCCATGGGACCTTGAGGACCCTGAGGCCCGGGAATGGGGCAGCAGGGCGGGCAGTTTCCGCAGGGATCACAGCGGCCGTCGTTGGGCCGGTAGATATTCATACGCAAACATCCTTTCATTTTTTCTTAGCAGGGCCAAAACCCTCCCAATGCCAGGATATGCGACTGGGTCGGAAACGTGCGTGTCCGGGTATTTTTCTAAAATGGCCGGGAAACTTCCAATAAAAAACGCGCCTGAACGGTGAAAACGTCCAAGCGCGAATGGTGGAAATCAAAACAAAAAAGCGCATCTCACAAAAGTGAAATGCGCGAATTTGAAGCAGCTTTGCGCTGCTGGTGGGGACAACAGGACTCGAACCTGTGACCTCCTACGTGTGAAGCAGGCGCTCTAACCAGCTGAGCTATGCCCCCGTAACAGGCAATAGTATACCAGATTATTTTTTCGCCGTCAACCCCTGAATTTAAAAAATATTTCCTTTTCTGTGGAAGAAACGTCACGTTGTCCATCTGGGGGCATAAGATGGGACGGGAAAGTTTTCCCGGAAAGGAGGTGGGAACATGGCACAGCTTCCCAAAAAGGGCATTGATATTTCCGAATTCAATGGGGATGTGGACCTGGCAGGGCTGAAAGGGCAAATCGAGTTTGTCATCATCCGCTGTGGCTATGGCGGGGACTACACCAACCAGGACGACCCCCAGTTTGAAAACAATGTGCGCAAGTGCGAGGCCGCAGGCATCCCCTGGGGCACGTACCTGTATTCCTATGCTAAAGATACGTCCATGGCGCAAAGCGAAGCGGCCCATACCCTGCGGCTGCTCAAAGGAAAGCACCCCCAGTATGGCGTTTGGTACGATGTGGAGGACAGCACCCTTCCCACCGGAGAAGCGCTGATTGACAACGTGGTCACCTATTGCCAGGCGATCCAGCAGGCGGGGTATTACTGCGGGTTGTATTCCTTCCTGTTTTGGATGCAGACCAGGCTGAACAGCCCCCGTTTGGACCCTTACGACAAGTGGGTGGCCCAGTGGAGCAGCCAGCTGGATTACCAAAAACCGGCGGGCATGTGGCAGTTCACGAACCAGTTGGTATTAAATGGAAAGACCTTTGACGGTAATTGGGCTTATAAGGATTATCCCGCGTTGACCGGAGGAGAGGAGGAATCGGATATGACGGAAGCGGAAGTGGTCAAGCTTGCCAGGGCGGAAGCCCAAAAAGTCTACAATGAAAATGAGGAAAAATACCGGACCATTGCTTCTTTGCCGGATTGGGCAAAGACCGCGGTGGAGCAGGTTTACAAGGAGTTGGGACTGGCCGGCACCGGAGGAACGGGAACAGACACGAAAATCGACGCCAGCGAAACCTATGTGCGGGCGTTGACAGTGATCGCCAAATTGTTGGACAAACTTGACGGGGCAGCCTCCCAGCCGGGGGCAAACGGCTAAAAAGAGCCGGTAACAGCGGCCCTTCGGGGGATTTCCTCCGGAGGGCCGCGCTTTTTGGAAAACCGGGGGAATTTCCCCAAATGGTGCGGCAGTTGAACTTGTTTCTTGTCGGGTTCTGTAGTACAATGAAAGCCTAAACCACCAGAAAGGGTGAAGCTGTATGGAGAAGGAAAAACTCAGCCTGGAAATCAGCCGTCTTGTAAACTATGGACTACAAAGAGGTCTTATCGCCCCGGAAGATGAAGCCTATGCCGCCAACCGGATGTTGGCCCTGTTGGGCTTGCGGGAGTATGAGCCCCAGAGCGTCGAGGAGCAGCTGCGTTTTCCGGCGGAGCCTTTGGAGGCTTTGTGCGATTATGCAGCGGAGCAGGGATTGATCGACCCTGACACCCGAGATGCCCGGGACCAGTTTGACACGGAGCTGATGAATTGCCTCATGCCCCGGCCCTCGGAAGTGGTGCGGAAATTCAAGGAACTTTACCAGCAGGACAAGCAGGCCGCCACGGAGTATTATTACGATTTGAGCCGGGCGTCCAACTATATCCGTGTGGACCGTGTGGAGTAGGACTAGCTTTGGACCGCCCCCTCGGAATTTGGGGACCTGGTGATCACCATCAACCTTTCCAAGCCGGAAAAGGACCACAAGGCCATTGCCGCTGCCAAAAACGCTCCCCAGTCGGGGTATCCCAAGTGCGCCCTTTGCCGGGAAAACGAAGGCTATCTGGGCAGTGCCAACCAGGCGGCCCGGGGCAATCACCGGCTGATCCCCCTGACTCTGGGGGACGAGCCCTGGTTTTTGCAGTATTCCCCCTATGTGTATTACAATGAGCATTGCATCGTTTTGAGCGGGGAACACCGGCCCATGAAGGTGAGCCGTGCGTCCATGGAGCGGCTGTTGGAATTTGTCACCCTGCTGCCCCATTATTTTGTGGGCTCCAACGCGGACCTGCCCATTGTGGGCGGTTCCATCCTGTCCCATGACCATTTCCAGGGCGGCCGGTACGAATTCCCCATGGCCAAAGCCCCGGTGCGGGAAAAGGTGGAGTTTGCCGGATTTGAGGATGTGCAGGCGGGGATCGTCCATTGGCCCATGTCCGTGATCCGGCTGCGGGGCAAGGACCGGGAGCGTCTGGCTGCCCTGGGGGAAAAGATCCTTTCCGCTTGGCGTGAGTATTCCGATGAAAGTGTGGACATCCTGGCATATACAGGGGAGACTCCTCACAACACCATCACCCCCATTGCCCGCCGGCGTGGGGAGGATTACGAGCTGGACCTGGTGCTGCGGAATAACCGCACCACGGAAGAGCATCCCTTGGGACTGTTCCATCCCCATGCCCAGTACCATCATATTAAAAAGGAAAATATCGGCTTGATCGAAGTGATGGGCTTGGCCATCCTGCCGCCCCGGCTGCTTACCGAGACAAAGCTGCTGGAACAGGCTTTGCAGAACCCCGCCCAGGCGGAAGAGATCCTGGCCCGTCCGGAAATGGAAAAGCACCGTGCCTGGTATGAGGAATTGAAAGCCGCCGGCGCCGGTGAAGGGGATACCCAGCGGATCATCCAGGAGAGCATCGGCACCATCTTTGGGAAGATCCTGGGCAACGCCGGGGTGTATAAGGATACCCAACAGGGCCGGGAAGCGTTCCGCCGGTTCTGCCAGTCCCTGTGAACATTTTCCGGGAACTCTCCTGGAAGGAGAGGGCGCTGTGCTTGTTTTTCCCAGCCAGATGCCTTCGTTGTGGAAAAGCTGTCCGTCCGGAGCGGCTTTTCTGCCAGGAGTGTGTTCCCTCCCTGCCTCCGGAACCTTTCTTTCGGGAGTATCCTTTGCCCCAGGCGCCCGAGGGGATTTTACCCGTGTTGGCGCCCCTTCCCTATAAAGAGGGGTTTCGGGAGACGCTCCACCGTTTGAAATTCCAGGAGGAATGGGGCGCGTGCAAGCCCCTTGGGCAGTTGATGGGGGAAACGGCCCGGGAATTTTCCAAGGAATTCACCTTGGTGACCTGGGTGCCCATGTCGTCCAAAAAGCTGCGCAAAAGGGGATATAACCAAAGCGCCTTGTTGGGAAAAGCTGTGGCCAAAGAATTGGGCCTGCCCTTTGGGGAGGCTTTGGAACAGGTGCGGGAGATCCAGACCCAGCACCAGCTCACCCGGCCCCAGCGGGCGGACAATGTCCGGGACGCGTACCGTGGAAAATCCCGGGCGCGGGGCGAGGATATTTTATTGATCGACGACATTGTGACCACCGGGGCCACACTGCGTTCCTGCACCCAGGCGCTGTATCAGGCGGGAGCCAGATCGGTGTGCGCCTTGTGCGCTTGCGGTTCAAAGTCCCGGTTGGACACCACCTATATAGAAACCTGAATCAGTTTTGCTGTTGCGGAAGGAGAACCAAAAATGCTGCATCGCTTTTCCAGAGAAGAGTTGCTCATCGGCCCCCAGGGGCTTGAAAAACTTCGCCAGGCCCGGGTGGCCGTGTTTGGCATAGGGGGCGTGGGCGGCTATGTGGTGGAAGCCTTGGCGCGCAGCGGAGTAGGGGCCTTGGACTTGTTTGACGGGGATCGGGTGAGCCTTACCAATATCAACCGGCAGATCATTGCCCTGGAGAGCACCGTAGGCCGTCCCAAAGTGGAGGTGGCCAAAGAGCGGGTGCTGGAGATCAACCCGGAGTGCCGGGTGGAAGCCCGGGAATTGTTTTTCACCCCGGAAAACGCCGGGGAGGTGGATTTCACCCAGTACAGCTATGTGGCGGATGCCATCGATACGGTGACTTCCAAAATCGAGCTGATCCGGCTGTGCCGGGAAGCGGGGGTGCCCGTGATCAGCTCCATGGGGGCGGGGAATAAATTGGACCCCACCGCCTTCCGGGTGGATGTGATGGAAAAAACCAGCGTGTGTCCCTTGGCCAGAGTCATGCGCCGGGAGCTGAAAAAACGGGGAATCACCGGGGTGAAAGCGGTGTATTCCACCGAGGAAGCGTTGACTCCCGCGGCTGCTGTGGAAGGGGATACCAAGGGCACGGCAGGCAGGCCCACCCCTGGGAGCATGGCCTTTGTCCCCAGCGTAGCGGGGCTGATTTTGGCCGGGGAGATCGTCAAAGACCTGCTGGCAAACTAAGGAGGAACCACAATGGAGCGGAGCACACCTCAGTTTCAAGGGGGGGAGAACATCTTCCCCCTGGATCGCACCTATATAATGGGCATCTTGAACGTTACCCCCGATTCTTTTTCCGACGGTGGAAAATACCTGGACCCCCAAGCGGCGGTGGACCGGGCCGTAAGCATGGCCCGGGAAGGAGCGGACATCATCGACATTGGGGGCCAGTCCACCCGGCCGGGGTATGAGGCCATTTCTCCCCAGGAAGAGTGGGAACGGATCAAGGAGGTCCTTCCCGCGGTGGTGCGGGAGACCGGCCTGCCCGTTTCCGTGGATACCTTCTATCCCTGGGTGGCTCAGCGGGCCTTGGAAGCAGGAGCGTCCATTTTGAACGACGTGTCCGGGTTCGGCGAGGAAATGCTCCGGGTGGCCGCAGGCTCCCAGTGCGGGTGTATTGTGATGCACCCCGGCGGGGGAGAAGGAGAGGTGTTCCACCGGGTAAAAAGCTTTTTCCTTTCCAGGCTCCAGGCTGCCCAGCAGTTGGGTATCTCCCCGGAGCGCCTTTGTTTCGACCCGGGGGTGGGGTTTGGCAAGACCATGGAGGAAAACATGGCTTTGATCGCCCATGCCGGGCGGGTGAAGGTGGAAGGCTGCGCTCTGCTCATGGCCGCGTCCCGGAAGCGGGTGACAGGAGCCCCCTGCGGCAACCCGCCGTTTGAAGAGCGGCTGCCCGCCACCATTGCGGCCCATACCGCGGCGGTGCTGGATGGGGCGGATATGCTTCGGGTCCACGACGTAAAGGAAGCCGTCCAGGCGGCCCGGATGGCCGACGCCTTGAAAGCGTGTGGCAGGGCGGAAAAGAACGTATGACAATGGGAGAAAGCAATGGATTCTATCTATATTAAAGGATTGCGGCTGTTCGCCTATCACGGGGTGGGAGCCGAGGAAAAGCGGGACGGACAGAATTTTATCTTGGACATCACTCTGAAAGGGGATTTCCGCCAGGCCCGCCGCAGCGACGACCTGAACGAGACGGTGAATTACGCGGCAGTGTGCCAAACCGTGCGGGAAGTCTTTACCAAGGAAAGCTTCGACCTCATCGAGCGGGCCGCCCAGCAGGTGGTGGACGCCGTGCTGGAAGGCTATCCCAAAGTGGAGGAAGTGACCGTGCTGCTGAAAAAGCCGGAAGCGCCCATCCCGGAGGAATTTGACTATGTGGCGGTGGAAGTGACCCAGCGCCGGAAGGAGGAAGAACCATGCAGGTAGTTTTGGGGCTGGGCACCAATTTAGGGGACCGGGAGGACAATCTGGCCCGTGCCCTGGACGCGTTGGAGCGTCTGGAGGATACCCAGCTGTTAAAGCTTTCCAATCTTTACGAGACAGAGCCCTTTGACGTGATCAGCCAGCAGGACAACTATTTGAACTGCTGTGTGCTGTTGGAAACAAAATTGAAACCCCAGCGGCTTCTGGAGCATTGCCAGGAGATCGAAACCAGCCTGGGCCGGGTGCGTGTGGAGTACCATGGAGCCCGGACCATGGATATTGACTTGCTGCTGTGCGAAGTCTTTACCTCGGATACGGAGTCCTTGACCGTGCCCCATCCCCATATCCGGGAGCGGGCGTTTGTCATGGTGCCCCTGTCCGATTTGTTCCCTCTCCATCAGGCGTTGGGGTATGATTTTCACGACGCCTACGAGGCGGTGGACAAGTCCGGAGTGGTCCTGTACAAGTGAGGCTGGGCCATGTTGGGAAAACGGATTTTGGTCATCGGCAGCCCCGGAGGGGGGAAGAGCACTTTTTCCCGGCGGTTGGGAGAGCTTTCCGGCCTGCCGGTGGTCCACCTGGATCAGCTGTTTTGGAACAGTGACCGCACCACCGTGACCAGGGAGGTGTTTGACCAGCGGCTGGAGAAAGCCCTGGCAGAGGAGTGCTGGATCATCGACGGGAATTACCAGCGGACCATGGAGCGGCGCATGGAGCAGTGCCATACGGTGTTTTTCCTGGACTATCCGGTGGAGACGTGTTTGGAAGGAGTCCGCTCCCGTTTTGGAAAGCCCCGTCCGGACATCCCTTGGGTGGAGACGGAAGAGGACCAGGAGTTTTTGTCGCTCATTCGGGAATTCCCGGAAAAGAGCCGGCCGGCTATTATAACGCTGTGGGAAAAATATCCCCGGAAACATTGGGTGGTGTTCCATACCCGGGAAGAGGCGGAGGCTTATCTGCTGGGGTACACCCAAGCAGCCCCAAAGGGAAGAATGGGGACTTGAAAACAGGGGAAAGTTTTTCGGGAAACATCCTGGAATTTTGGTCAATAGGTCGAAAAAGAAGTTCGACCCCAAATCCTTCCTTGCATTTGTGAAAAAGGGGCGTATAATAACAAACTGGGTTATTACTACACTGAAAATAAAATAGGAGGGATGAGCACGTGGAAGGCGGTTATCAATTTCTATTGGATTTTGCCTTGATATTGCTCTCAACAAAGTTGCTTGGTCTTCTGACCCAGCGGTTCCAGTTGCCCCAAGTGGTGGGCGCATTGTTGGCAGGCTTGATTTTGGGCCCGGCTATTTTGGGAATCATCAAAGAAACGGAATTTATCCGGGAGACGGCGGAGATCGGCGTCATTGTGATGATGTTCTGCGCCGGTATGGAAACGGATATCCAGGAGCTCAAACGCAGCGGTAAAGCGTCCTTTATCATCGCTTTGATCGGCGTGATCGTGCCTGTGATCGGCGGTTTTGGGCTGGCCTATTTCTTCAACAAGCCCGGCGTCATCGATTCCGATGCGGCAGCTTCCACCTTCTTGCAGAACCTGTTCATCGGCGTCATCTTGACCGCCACTTCGGTGAGCATCTCTGTGGAGACTTTGAAAGAACTGGGCAAACTGAAGACCCGTTCCGGTAACGCCATTTTGGGCGCTGCCATCATCGACGATATCCTGGGCATCATCGCCCTGACCATCATCAGCAGCATGGCCGATTCTTCCGTGAACATCTGGATCGTGCTCCTGCAGATCGTGGGTTTCTTCGTGTTCACGGCTGTGGCCGGCTTCCTGTTTTATCAGTTCTACGTTCACTGGGTGGTGCCCAACCAGAAAGGTATGCACCGCCATGTGATCATCGCCTTTGTGTTCTGCCTGCTCATGTCCTTTGTGGCGGAAGTGGCCTTTGGCGTGGCTGACATCACCGGCGCGTTCTTCGCAGGTTTGATCATCTCCTGCACCCAGCGCAGCCAGTATCTGGCCAGTAAGTTCGACGTGCTTTCCTACGCCTATCTGTCCCCCCTGTTCTTCGCCAGCATCGGCCTGCAGGTGACCCTGCCCCAGATGACGTCCAGCATTGTGTTGTTCTCCGTGCTGTTGATCGTGGTGGCTGTGCTGACCAAGGTGATCGGCTGCGGCCTGGGCGCCAAGCTGTGCCATTATAAGAATTACCAGTGCGCCCGTATCGGCGTGGGCATGGTGTCCCGCGGTGAGGTGGCGTTGATCGTTGCCAGCAAAGGTATGGCTCTGGGCTTGATGGGCAACAACTTCCTGGGGCCGGTGATCTTGATGGTGGTTGCCACTACCATTATCACCCCTGTGCTTCTGAAGTTTGTGTTCCGCTGGGGCCCCGCCAATACCCCCGCTGTGGACAAGGGCTTCTCCGAGAACTACGACCAGTTGGGTGCTCTGCGTAGCGGCATCGGCGTGAAAGACCTGGCCGAACAAGCGGAAGCAAGCCAGCAGGCTGTTCCCGAGAAGAAATCCAAGAAATAAACTTTCCCATCTTGTCCCCGTTGGGACAGACTGAGGAATACAACATAAAAAGGTCCGCAAGCAAAAGCTTGCGGACCTTTTTTCATGCCGAAAAACCTGGCTTACACTTCCGTGAACTCCATGATGATGCTGTGGGGCACCACTTTGGAGAGGAAGTGGTAGAATTTGTAGAAAAAGCTCCGGGTGTAAACCATTTTCCCGCTCTTGGCAGCCCGCAGGGAAGCCACTGCCACTTCCTGGGCGTTCACCCGGGGAAGCTTGTCAATGAGCCGGGATTTCCCTTCGGTGACGCCGGCCACCTGCCAGAAATCGGTATCCATGGGGCCGGGGCAAACTGCCAGCACCTTGATTCCCCGCGGCCGAAGCTCATCGTGAAGGGCTTTGGACAGCGCCAGCACATAGGCTTTTGTGGCGCAGTAAACCGACATCCGGGGGGTGGGGGCAAAGGCCGCAATGGACGCCACGTTGATCACCAGGCTGTCGTCCAGCATGTAGGGCAGGCAAAGCCGGGTGATGGCCGTGAGAGCCCGGCAGTTCAGATCCACCATGCCGGTTTGAGCGGTCCGGTTGGCGGAGAAAAAGTCGCCGCATTTTCCGTAACCCGCGTTGTTGACCAACACCTTGATCTCCGGATTGTTCTCTTTCAAAAGCTTTTCAAAAATGGTGATGCTCTCTTCTTTGGAAAGATCCAAAGAGATGGCGGCAATGGTTTTATCGGGATGCTCTTCGGCGATTTCCTTGAGCAGTTCTTTCCGGCGGGCCACCAGCCAGAAGGCGTCCACGCTGGGGTATTGGGCGATGATTGCGTTGATGTATTCCTTCCCAAGGCCGCTGGAGGCCCCGGTGATGACGGCGGTTACCATGGAAAACTTCCCCTTCCTTGAAAAATAGATCTTGGTTTCTATTTTACCCTTTTCCATCCTGGCCGTCAATGCGAGAGTTTGGGGGAAGTTTTACATTTTTTTAAGATTTTCGGCTGTTATACTAGTCCATGTTATGGTATAATAGGCGCAGTCGTTGCAAAACGCAGTGGAAATCCTCTGGCCGAGGCAGGGGATGACACAGAACACAGAACACAAAAAGGACGGATGGATTGTGAAGCACAAGAAATGGACGGCAGTGCTGCTGGCACTGGTGCTCATACTGGCCCTGCCCTTTTCGGCGGCGGCCGAAACTTTCTCAACGGAAGATTTCACCATTGAAATTCCCGAGGGGATGTACACGTTTGGACCGGATACTCCTGTGGATGACCCTTCCTGGGCGTTGGCAGGGGTGGCGGACCCTGAATCCAAGCTCAACGATTATCAGCAGATGAGCGGTATCGCCGAGCTGGTCACCGAGGACGGTAAGACCAGTGTGCTGATCATGCAGAAAGAGTCGGATAATAGCCAGCAGATTTTCAACCTGCGGGATCTGACCGAGGAAGAACGAGAGAAGTTTTTGGACGGGGTCATGCAGTCCAAGAACGACGAAATCAAGGTGGATAAATACTATATCGACGTGAACGGACAGCCTTTTTACCGGATGCGTGTGGACGGTTCTGCCGAGGGGGTCGAGTATCACGAAGTGCAGTATGTCACTATCATCAACGGGTATTCTCTTGGATTTGACATCTACGGCGGAGACGTGAGCGTGACCCAGGAGCAGGAGGACATGCTGTTGGGGATCGTGGAGTCCATCCAGTTCACTGAGATCTTGGAAAAACCCGAAACCACTGTGGAGCCCCAGGACTGGATCACCCTGATCGCCATTTTGGTGCTGCTGGTGTTGATCATTCTGGTGCCGGTGGTGTATTTGCCCATCAAGAGCCGCCGGGACAAGAAGCTGAAAAACAAATTGGCCCAGCAGCTCACCGAATACCATAAGAACCACGGGGACAACGAGACCCAGTTGGGAACCATGCGGTTTGTAAACTCCACCGAGTGTACCAAGGAAGCCATTCATTCCTTTGCCCTGTACCAGTCTTACGTGAAAAATCTGGGGTCCCTGCTCATTGGCGCGTTCCTGTGTATTTCCGCCTTTATCGTAGCGTTTGCCCTGGACGCTGAGTGGTGGGGCAAGCTGCTGGTGGTGGGCATTGTGGTCTATTTTGGCTACAAGGTGTTCAATATGCCCCATACCTTGGAAAAGGTCCAGCGCCGTGTCTTTGACCGGGGCGTGTCCTCCACTGCCCACTATGCTTTCTATGACGAAGGTTTCCGGGTGTCGGGAATCCAGTCCGCCAGCACGTTCCCCTATTTCCAGATCATCGACGTGCGCCGGCATGGCCATTATCTCTATTTGTATTATGGCCCCGAGAACGCCTACATGGTGGATAAATTCACCTTTGCCATGGGCGAGTATGAGGACTTTGAAAAATTCATCTCGGAAAAAACCGGGAAAAAGCTGTAATAAGGGAGAGCGTTTTAAATGAATCAGCCTGTAGGAATTATTGGCGCCATGAAAGTGGAGGTGGACGCCATTTTGGCCGGGATGGAATCCAAACGGGAGGAGATCCACGGGAACCTGGTGTTTACCTTGGGAACTTTGGAGGGCGTGCCCTGCGTGGTGTCCCAGTGTTCCCCCGGAAAGGTGAACGCCGCCCTTACGGCCCAGGCCATGGTGGACTTTTTCTCTCCCCGGCTGGTGCTGAATATCGGCGTGGCCGGCGGCATTGGGGAACATGTCCACATTGGGGATGTGGTCATCGCCACCGCCTGTGTGGAGTACGATTTTGACACCTCCGCCCTGGACGATTGCCCGGTGGGGCAGATGTCCTTGCCCGGCTTTGACAAACTTTTGCGGGAGCTGCCCTGCGACGGGGAATTGGCCAAAAAATTGGTGGCAGCGTCGGAGAACCTCTATGGCCATGCCCATTTGGGAGTGGTGGCCACCGGCGACCGGTTTGTGGCGGACCCCCAGTTTGGAGAGTGGCTGCAAAAAGAGTTCGGCGCCCTGGTCTGTGAAATGGAAGGGGGAGCCATCGCCCACGCCTGCCTGGTGAATCAGGTGCCCTGCGCAGTGCTGCGGACTATCTCCGACAATGCTCACGACAGCGAGACGGTGGACTTTGTCACCTTCGCTCAGGATTCCGCCCAGAAGGCCCAAAAGCTTTTGAAAACGGTGATTGCTCAGCTTTGAGGTGTGCGCTATGAAAATTTACGATATTTCCAAAGAAGTGTTTTCCGCCACTGTGTTCCCCGGCGACCCGGTGCCGGCCCATGAGCCGGT
>ENA-UOJL01001097-UOJL01001097.1-human-gut-metagenome-genome-assembly--contig:-P47-NODE-1097-length-32111-cov-9.545483_pt1 | contig 32111 bp, 52 predicted proteins | sample MGYA00242347_ERZ723894 | MGnify/ENA metagenome assembly ERZ723894
GGCACTTTTGGAAACCGCCAGAGATGGCGGTTTTCCTTTATTCTCCAACGGTTTTCAGACTTTCCTAATTCACTCCAATTCACTCCAAATCACGCCATTTCTCTACAAAACGTGGGCAAAATGTGGGCACGGAATCACCAGACCATCGGCAGGTTGAGGCATTGGCGCGCCCACTGTTCCACGGCACGATTCTCCTCGTCATCGCCAAGCAGCAATAAGTATCCGGCGTTCTTTCCGAGGGTGGCGGGCTGTAGGCATTTGATGAGTCCTTGGTCGCGGAGGAATTTCCATGCTTGGACGATTCGGACCTTGGCGGTGCCTTCACGCGCTTTCATCGCGGCTTCCACCTCTTCTTCCGACTTGCCGATGACCTGCTCTGGGGAGAGTGCCATCATTCCGTGGTCTTCGGCAAGCGTCTTCCAGCCCTTCGTGTAGTAGCGGCATGGATAGCCCTTGGCCTTCGCGTCGCGGATTGGCTCTTGGTGTTCTCTATCCCAGTCATAGCTTGAGAGCGCCATGTCGATGAGCATGAGTTCCGCCATCGTGTGCACCGTGATCTTGCCGCCTCGCGGCTTGAGCAGTTTTCCTGCGCGGCTGAGCTCGTAGACTGCTCCAGCGTTGCGGTATCCCATCTTTTCCATCGCTTTCCTCTCCACGCCTAGAGGTATAATCTTACGTGGAGACGCTAGTCCGTTTCCTGCCCTTGGCGTGCTCTTCAAACCTCACGCCAAGGGCTTTTCCTTATGTGAAACAATATACCACATGAGGTGTAGTAAACACACCCACAGAGATAGATTATTTTAAAACTCATAGGGATGTTTAAATATCCTATATACATGTATTACATGTGTTTATATATTTCTTTTACAAGAGAGCCAATGCGCCGAAGAAAGGAAGAATTGGCACGTTCCAATTCCCCCATCTGTGGTAGCTTGAAGCAGAGAGAAGGAAGGGGAAAATGAAGAAACTGATTTACTTCGTGCTATCCGTACTGTGCGCAATCTCCGGCATCTACGGCATATACGACACCATCACCACACCGCAGGACGATCTGACCACAAGCATCATTGCGATTCTGCTCCTCGCATCCCTCGCATGGCTTTTCATGCATCTCTTCCTCAAGCCCGAGCCACGCCATAAGCATCAAGCGACGAATGCGCCTGAATCATCGCCGGAAGCCACCTCAGACGCTCCAGCAGTGGAAACGGCACCAATCACTCATGCCGACACGAATGATGGCGTGGAGGACGATTACGTGGCCATCGACATTGAGACCACAGGATTAGGCAGAAGCGCTCGAATCATCGAGCTCGGGGCGGTACGCATGCGCCATGGGCGCAAGGTCGCGTCATTCAGCCAGCTCGTCAACCCGCAGATTCCGATACCGGCCAAGGTCACGCAGATCACCGGCATCACCGACCGGAACGTGCGGCACCAGCCCACCATCGACAAGGCATTGCCCAGATTCTACGCTTTCTGCGGGCATGATACGTGGATAGGGCACAATATTCGCCGCTTCGACCTGCCGGTCATCGCCCGCGAAGCCGAAAGAGCGGGGGTTGGCATGCCGGACGTCAGCTTCTATGACACCTTGGAAATCTCTCAGACTCTCTTGCCGCAGCTTGACCGCCATAGGCTGCTCGACCTCATCCGCTATTTCGGCATCGCCAAGACGGAGCGTCATAGGGCCGCCGACGATGCCGCACAGACGGCACAGGTATTCGAGCGCCTGAAGCAGATATAAGACTTATAAAGACTTATAAGACAATATAAAAGCCCCACAGATTGTGGGGCTTAATGCTTTTAGAGACTGTTCACGGCATTATAGAATTCCTGCGCGTCCTCGGCTTTTTTGAATTTCAGTGGCAGTGATCGCAACGTACTGTATTTCCATGTGACCGTGCGCTTCTTCAACACCACGCCCTGCAGGTCGCTTACCTGGTATGCTTCGGTCTTCTTATACCGGTGCAGGTACGTCGTGCAGACATCCAATTCCAGGCGATTGGCATACAGGCGTATGCCCATAAACAGCGGGTCGTCAAGCCTTTCGCATGTGTAGATCGCGTTCGGTGCTGGCTGTGGTCTCTTCGCCATGATTGTTCTCCTTCGCTTTCCATTGATTCTATGCTTCAGATGATGCTGACACGCTCGGCCATGACTTGGCGGTAGTCTTCGAGGACTTGTGTCGTTATGTATACATGTATTACAATCTGTGCATTCTTTTCAATAGCGCCTAGCCGATTTTTGCATCGAGAAACGCATGATCGCCATCGACATAAGCGTGCTCGATTAGCTTATGCGTATCGGCGTAAAGCAGATCGTTGGACGGATACTCCTTCGCCATCTGACTTTGGATGTCCTGATCGGATATCGACGGGTCAAGCGTCTTCGCCATGATGGGGAATACGCTGCTGATCTCGTCATGCGGCCCATCGACGTAGACGCGAACCATGTCGTTTTTCCCGTATCCGAGCACTGCCCCGTAGACCAGCACGTCCACTGACGATTGGCCAAGTCTCCCGTGGAGAGCGTCTGCGGTGGAGAAAGCGCCGGTGCGATACTCCGTCCGGTAATATGGGCCGTTCGAATCGCTCGGCGTGAATTTCTCGACGTCGGTTATCTGCGTCGATGAGTTCGCGTTGAACTCGTCCACAAAGCTCTGCGCCGTCTTCTCGGCTGCCTGTTGTTGTGGCTTCTCCTGCTGTGCGCTGACGTCCGGCGTCTTGGCCGTCGTGGAATCCGGCTCCTGCTGGCTTCCGCAGCCACAGGCCGTCACCAGGAGAAGCGTCGCAGCTGTGATGGCAATGATTTTCTTACGCATTGATGAAAAACCTTTCTTTGATTCTAGACGTGTTGAGCATGGCTCGGTAGTCCGTGAGCACCTGCGTGGTCACGTTCAGTTCATCGGCTATCGACCATAGGTCATCGTCGTACATGCGTTCCGCCAATGCTAGTTCTGCCGGATCGATGAGCAGGCGCGCGGTCTGCCGCCGTGTACGGATCTCTACTTTCGAACTATTGTTCGCACAGCCGGTGTCGCCATGCCGCCAATGCAAGAGCTCGTGCGCGAGAGTGCACCGTTTGGCCGTGTATGTGAGCCTGCGGTCGATCAGTATCACCTCGGTCGCGGCGTCGTAGCAACCTCAAAGGCCATCGGGGAGAATGGCGCTGGATACGGTGACCGGCAGTCCGACAATCGCGCGGCGCATGGCGCCGTATGTCATGCGCCGGTCGATCGGCAGGTCAGGCAGGCTCGTCGTAATCCGGCCCCGCCTCTCCATTGATGGCCTCCTGCTTGCCAGCGGCCCGATACGCCGCAAGGGCCACGTCGCCCCTTTGCAGCTTGTTGAGGGTTTCGGCGGTTCTTTTTTCTTCCTGTGCTGCCAGCGCGTTTGCGAATAGCTGACGCAATGTCATCCCGCATGTCTTGGCGATTCGCTCGCAGTCCGATACCGTCAAGGGTGCGTCGAACCGGGCCCGGACGAACCAATAGTTGCGGCCGAATCCACATTTCGCGGCGAAATCCGTAGCGGTCATACCGCTCCTGGATTGCAGTGCTTTGCAGTATTCCATGACGCTCCGCGCTCCGGCGGTAACGTCAGTGTTAGCTCTTGTTCCCATGGCTCCATGATACCCAATTGTGTACTTTTTGTAAAGTAATCAATTAAGTACTCTCGTAAGAGTATCCAAATAAGTACTATCTGTAATCAGCAACGAAACGAGAAAGGAGGTTGGGTGACAAGCGAAACGGAACTCATGAGAGCCAATATCCGAGGGGAGATGGCTCGAAGGGGCATGACGCAAGAAGACATAGCCAAAGCGATTGGATGCGAAAGGCCGCTGGCGAACAAGAAACTCACCGGCAAGAAAGACTTCACCGTAAGTGATCTGGAAAAAATCGCCGACATGTTTGGAATGACCCTCTTCCAATTCACTGCGGTGCTGCTTCAGCCAATCGACAGCATCAAACAATTCAAAGCCTGAAATCCACAACCAAAGGAGCGTCCGATGGACAGCAAGACCTACAACAAAGACCTGCGCAAAGCCTGCGTGGAAGCCGTCTTCGACGAATTCGCCGAGCATGGCGACATGATTCGCCCGCAATACGCGGGACAGTGGGATGAAATCGACGCTAGCCGATTCCTGGGCCACATCACCGGACCGATGGACATCGACGTGACCGACCTCGTGGACGTCATCATCGACACGATCGTCAAGGAAGCACAGAAATGAGCGGACAACTGCTTAACCCGCCAGCTCCGCCCGAACAGCGGAAGACGGTCTTCGACCCGCGGACGATCATGCTCGGCCTGACCGGCTACGCCATCCAAGTCGGCAAACACGACGCCAGACTCGTCAGACTCCACGAGGACGGGAAGACCATCCTCACGGAAGTGGACGCCAAAACCACAGAAACATTCGCCTACCACCTTTATGACGCGATAGGAGGAACACGATGATCCAGATTATCTCGACCATCTGCAACGTCATCACCAACATATGCCTGGTCATCACGAGCGCAGAACTTTTGTCCACCTGGAAAACCATCGACGAATTGCAGGACCTCATGAGGCACGACGGGCGAAAGGCAACCAAATGACCGACCACGACTACTGGCTCGAAGACCAGCGGGAGAAGACGCGGAAGCCGAACTACACGCGCCGCCGCATCCTCTTCGCCATCGTCAGCATCGGCCTCATCTCCAGCCTGACCATCATGCTCACATGGCATGGCGGCAGCGCCACCGCCGCGCTCATGGTGGAAGGCGTGTACGTCGCCACCGCATTGTGGCTGATCGTCAGATTCGCGCCACGCGACTAAAAGACTTCCCACCAGCCGACAGTCCAACGAAACAAACCAATTAGGGACGTTTTCGCGGACATCCACGTTCACCAGTCGGCTGGCGGGAACCATAACTGAATATCGACAAACAACAAATCCGCCACGGCGTTTACATACACCATTCTGTCGTGGCTTCGGCTGGGCGACGGTTCGCCCGTCCACGGATTCCAATCCTCTTCTCTCTCTATCAAAAACGCAGGCATTCCGGTGCTTGCAAACCCTTTCAAGTCCGCCTGACGGCCAGTCACCGTCGGCCACGCCACCGATCGCGAACACGTTCAAGTCGTTGTTCCAACGGTCAAAGGGGCGTTCGGAATCCAAGGACGGCACTGGTTCGACTCCAATGCCAGCCACTCAGCCCCATCCACTCGTCAGGGTGGGGCCTACAACGCCAACAAGCAAAGGAAAAAGGCAATGAGCAGCAAGAAAAGCAGGACGCTGAGATTCACACTCTCGGCCGAATGCATCGGAAATGAGAACGACACCCACTCGACCATCGGCACATTCATCATGCCACTAGGCGCATCCGACGAACCGGTATACAGCGTCCACTTGCCCGGTGACAGATTAGGCGAAACAACCGCGCTTGCCGCCAGAATCGCATGCCAGGCCATCGACATTGCGCTCAAAAGGCACATCGAACGCGGCAGCGGCGGCGACGCCGTGGAAATGCTCGACGGCCTCCACATCGACCCGATGGGCGACATTCGGGACGCCCGGCCATGACCGATCTGCTCACGCCAAACGAACTGGCCGTCATGCTCGGCATGAGCGTACGCACGCTCGCCAACTGGCGCAGCAATGGCAGGGGGCCGAAGTACCTGAAGCTCGGCCCTGAACCACCAGCCGGCAAGCAGGACAGACGCCCGGTGCTTTACGAGCGTGACGTGGCCGAGCGTTGGGCCACAGCACACCAGTACACGAGGACGGTGGCCAGATGAAAAACGGCACGTTCGTCCAAGCGGCACGGGTCCAAAGCAGTCCAGACGTCAAAAGCGATGGGAAAGCACGCTTCGACACCGGCAAACCGACCCTCACACAGCAGGACATCGACGTGGACGGGTTCATCCGCGAAAACCACGCGCTCATCGAAAGACTCAGGAAAGAAACACGTTGAAACACGAATACACAGCCGACGAGCTCGCCGAGCTGAAAAGCATCTACGACGAGTCAGGCGAAGCCGGACTCCAGATCGGCGAAATGCGGGCGTTACGCAAGGCTGGACTCCTCACGCAGGGCCTACCGGCGAAACCGGCGGAACCGTCGAAACGCGATCTCATCCTCGCGCACTGCAAAAACCGCATCAGCCAAGGCCAACCGTTCGACGGCAAGGAAACGGCCGAAGCGCTAGGCATGAGCCAGAAAACAGTCGGCAACATTCTCAGTCAACTCCGCAAGGAAGGACTATTGCCGGCCTTCGACAAGCACTCGCCACGCAGCAAAGCACAGAAAACAACCACAAGCGGAAAGAAGAAAGAAACCATGACCACCACATCGAAAATCACAGCAGCCGACGTCACCGAATCGAAGCTCACGGTAAACGACGTCACCACCGGAACCATCAACGTCAAGCCACAAGCCACAGCCGACCCACGCACCATCATCCCCAACGCATTGACCGGCATTTTCGACGCCATCAGCGCTCTGCAACGAACCGCGTTCCAAGCCAACGACAAAGTGGTCTACGGATTCGCCACAAAACTCCTCAACGGCGAACTCATGGACTTGAAAGCCAACTACAGCAAGGACGTGGCGAAATGAGACTCGATTTCAACAGCAAGGATGGCGTTTTCACCGTCAAGTCCGAAAACGAAGAGGAAAAAGCCCAGCTCAAAACGTCGGCGGTCGCCATCTGCAATCTCATTATCGATTTTTTCGACGGTGAAGTCCAAGAAATGAAGGCGGCGAAGGAATGAAACGCATCCCACTCAAGGACACGGAACGCTATCAGATCGAGCGTTTCAAGCAGTGCAAGCAGGCCGAACGGCATCTTGCCTGGCTGAAGAGCCGTAAGGCCGGTGTGGGCGGGTCTGACATGAGTACGATCCTCGGCCTGAATTCCTTCAAGACGCCCTATGAGCTGTGGCTTGAGAAGACAGGCCGCGTGGAACCGGAGGACATCTCCGACAAGTGGGCCGTCATCCGCGGCAATGCCTTGGAGAACGAGCTCAGGAAGCGTTTCCGTGCCAATCATCCGGAAATGCTCGTCACGGACGGCACCGACAAGCAGTTCATCATGCGCGGGAAGCCATACCTGCGCGCTTCCCTTGACGGCATCCTGCAGAAAGAGAACGGCGATTTTGGAATCCTCGAAATCAAGACGGCGAGCAGCCGTCGAGCGGGGGACTGGCATGACGAGGAAGGCAACCTCCGAATCCCGCCATACTACTTGGCTCAAGTCGAGTTCTACGCGCTCGTCACTGGATGGACGTGGGGCTACGTATACGCGGCCATCGGAGACGACGAGCCGGCGGAGATACCGTTCCAGGCCGACGTGGAGGACATGGCCGCGATCGACAAGGCCGCAGCCGACTTCTGGCATTTCGTCACTTCCGGCACTCCACCGCAGTTGACTGGCGGCGACGTGCAGAAGGCGTTCCCGGAACCTACGCCGGACATTGTGGACGAAAGCGACGATGACGACCTGTACGACCTGCTCGCAAGATACGAGAGCGCCACCGGAATGCTGAATGACATGAAGTCCGCTCAGAAGGAATTGCAGGAGCAGATCATTCTGCGCATCGGCTCGCACACCGGCATCAAGTGCGGGAATTTGCAGGCCACCTACAAGCCGATGACACGCAAGGAATACACCGTCAAAGCCACCACCTACCGCAAATTCGCGCTCAAAACCATCGAAGAAAAGGAGCAATAAAAATGGGAGCAATCGCACAGCAGGCGCAGGGACAGCAGTTGCAGCCGCTCAATCCGAAGGGCAAGCTCAAGCAGCTTGTGGAGCATTCATGGCCGCAGATCGCACGTGTCATCGGCGGCAACCTCGACAGCGAGGCGCTGTTGCAGATGTGCATCAGCAGCATCAACCGCACTCCCGCATTGGCCGACTGCACGCCGGTGAGTGTCCTTTCCTGCTTCATGCAGTGCGCGGCACTTGGCTTGCGCCCATCCGACGTGGATGGATTGGGACAGGCGTACATCCTGCCCTATGGCAACAAGAACTATGCCACAGGGGAGAAGCAGGCCACGTTCGTCATCGGCTACAAGGGCATGCTGAAACTGTTGGAGAACAGTGGAATCTACGCGCAGCCGCGAGCCGTCTACGAGGATGACAACATCAAGCTCAAGCTTGACGAAAATGGCGTGCCGACCATCGAATGCCCGGACGAGGTGAACGTGGACGCCGACCACAGCGAGGACAAGCTGAAATTCGTGTACCTCTCCGTCCAGCTGCCGAATGGCGGACGATACGCCGACTACATGTCGAAACGCGACCTGCTCGAATACCGCGAGAAGTACGCGCCACGTAATCGCAGCCGTCAGATCACCGGCCCGTGGGTGAAGAACTTCGTGGAGATGGCGAAGAAGACCATCATCCGCCGCAGTTTCAAATATCTGCCGGTCAACATCGAGGCGAAGAAGGCCGCGAGCGTGGACGAGACCACACCGGATTACGGCGACGTGTTCCAGCCGGTAATCACCGATTCGACTGATGACGTGACCGCCGAGGTCATGGACACCGACACTGAGGCCGATTCGGAAGCAAAGGATGGTGAGTGATGGCCGGAGAAACCGTAATCACCGTGGTGGGCAACCTCACCGCAGATCCTGAGATGCGCACGACCCGTAATGGTTCCACGGTGGCGAACTTCAGCATCGCGGCCACGCCGAGAGTGTTCGACAAGCAGTCCAACCAGTGGGTGGACGGGGACGCGCTGTTCCTGCGCTGTTCCGCCTGGCGTGACCTTGCCACTCATTGCGCGCAGAGTCTGTCCAAGGGCATGCGTGTGATCGCGCAGGGCCGTTTGCAGCAGCGTTCCTATCAGGCGCAGGACGGTTCCAACCGCACGGTCATCGAATTGCAGGTGGACGAGATCGGCCCGTCGCTCAAGTATGCGACGGCTCAGGTGCAGAAGATGCAGTCAGGCGGATACCAGGGCGGTAACGCCAACGGTGGCGGCTATCAGCAGCCGCAGCAGGCGCAGCAGCAGTCGCAGGCTCCGGCCGATGATCCGTGGGGCGCTCCGGCTGGAGAGCCTGACTTCTGATGATGCGTGAGTGGATTGAGCCGCCAGACGTGCTGCCGGTATGTCCCAAACATGGGTGCGCGCTGTATCCGGCGCGCCCCATCCCATGCCCCGAATGCGAAATCGAATCCGAGGAAGAGGAGGAATGATGCAGGAATTCGTCGTGGACATTCCACGAGACGAATGGTGGACGCAAAACCGTCGCGGCCACTGGCGAGTGAAATTCGCGCACACAAGCGCAGTCAAACAGCGTGCCATGGCATTCGCCAGATTCTGGCTCCAAAACGGCCACCACAGGCCACAACACTTCCCAGTGCACGTCACCGCGATCATCCACCCATTGACCCACGGCCGCTTCGACCCGGAGAACGCGGCGCCCATGGTCAAAGCCATCCTTGACGCGCTCACCGATACCGGATTCTGGCCCGACGATGACTCAAAACACATCATCGGCCCCGACTACCGAGGTGGAGAACCAAGCATCCGAAAAGGCTGGTACCGAATCACAATCCGAATCGAAGAAGAGGAGCACTGACATGGCTACGAACGTGAGTCAGCAAGACGAGACACTGCACAAGGTTATCGAATGGTGTGAGCAGCGCGAGGTTGAGGGATTACGGCTTGCCAATGCTTTGCTGCAGAAGCATGACTTGGCTGCTTATGCAGTGGTCAAAGCTCAAATAGACGCATATCACAAGACCGCCGAACATTGCCGTCACATGCTCGGCTATTCCGGCTCGATGCCGTCCGAGGTGCCGAATCAAAGCGAGGACGCGAAATGAGTAAACGGTACAATGTTTGCCCACTTTTTTGGAGTGATTACGGCGATGAGCGCACCTTGATGAATATGGGTGCGTTTGAAGAGTTGCTGAACGAGGGTTGGCAGATTCTGCGGGTGGATACCATGCCGCCAACGGAATTGCGTGATAACGCCGTCGCAGCGACGAACGTCTACATCCTTGAGAGGGAGGCTAATGATGATTAGTCAATACGACAAGGACATGTGTTGCCTGTATATCGCTGAGGGGATGAGCTACATCTGGCAACAACGATGGAACCAAGAGCTTTCCCGAATACTTGAATCATTGGCCGATAGGAAGCTCATGAAGCGTGTCCATGGCGGGTATGCGATCACACTCAAGGGCCTGTTGGCAGTCAAGGTGTGGAGACTTCACCTGTTCCTGTTCCATCACGATGAACACAAGTACTTCAGGAGGAAGAAATGAGTATCGCAGAGGATGAAGCGGAGAGGGTGTACCCGACCCGCTATTGGGATGGAACGCATGTCAAGGAAAAGTTCTACTGCGACACGGACGATTTGCAGGAAGCTTACCTGCGAGGCCGCGAAGCGCCACCGTCTGACGTTGAGGTGGAGGCCGTGGCAAAACGCTTGCTATGGCGAAGCTGCAAGAAGTGGGATGGCATCGAAAGCGACTGCGTGGCGAAGGACGAAGATGACGCATGGAATTATGCCGGTGAGATTCCCGGCTTCCAGGAGGAATATATCAGACAGGCCAAGGAAATGCTCGAAATCGCACGGAAGGCGGTAAACGAATGAGCAAGGCAATCCGGTATATCGAGTGCGCCCACTGCGGTGAGACGGTGGGCAGCTATTACGTCACCTGCCCTTACTGCGGGTACCGGCTGGTGGACGCGAAGCAAGCCGTAATGGACGGCCTGCAATGGTGAAAGACCTGCTTGACACGCCACCGGACTTGGTGGAGATTGCCGAAGCCCTGGATGCGATGGCGAAACCGCACTACGGCTCGGCGTGCAAGCTGATTGCCGAATCGGAAGGCGAACAATGCACCACCGAACGGCAGGAAGCCATCTGGATGGCATACAACGGCATCACAAGAGGAAAGGATTGAGATGGCAAGGCGCGGATACGTGCAGCTCGTGAACGCTTTTTACAGCAACGAGAAGGTGCAGGAATTGGCGCGCAGTGGACGCATGGACTCTGTGGGCGCCTTCTGCATGGCCCTGGCGTATTGCGGCGATCATCTCACGGACGGCTTCGTGCCGCGCCGCGCCATGCTCTACGTCATCGGGGCCACCAGCGAGCAGATCCGTGCACTATGCGATGTGGGCATGCTTGAGGAGGTCGATGAAGGCTGGCTGATCCATGATTACACCGAGCATAACCGCACCAAAGAGCAGGTATTGCACGCCAGGAAGAAAAGCGCCGAGCGCGTGGCCAAGCATCGCAACGAATCGGATGTAACGGCGTTACATCGGAACTGTAACGCTGTTACATCGGGACAAACACCAGAACACCAGAACACCAGAACCCAAAAGAAAGATGAAGAAGAATATTCTTCTTCTTCATCCAAAGAAATCGGGCTGAACGACTTCGAGCTGGTCAGGGAGAAAGCCCACGCCAATGCCGCCATAATCCGCGATTACCCGAATCTCGACCTCACGGACGCGTGGAATGCCTTCGCCGCTCGCCACTACGGCGAGACACGCACCGTCAACGACTGGTGCCGCCAATGGAAAGGCTGGTGCCAACGCCGCGCCAACATGAGCGGCATACCACCCTCGAAACCACACAGGCACACGTGGCAATGCGAACACGTGCTCCAGGCGCTCGGACGCGACAAGGAAACCGCCACGCCAGACCAACAAGCCTGCCAATTAGCCGAAAAACTCAACAAGGAGCCACAATGAGCCAACTTATCACCACAGTGCAGCACAGTCGATTGACCTACACTCTCACCCCCGAAGAATTACGCGAAAAGCTCGCCTGGGCATGGCGGCAAGGCTACGCCGCCGGATGGAAAGACCAGGAATGCGACTTCCCGCCACACACAAGCGAAAACCCATACAAGGAGCCCGTCGAATGAAACGCAACCCGTTTGAAATCGCGTTCGGCATCGTGTTGACCGTCTGCCTGTGCGTCGCCCCGATCATCATATTCATCCTCGATTAAGGAGTCCAAAAATGAGTGACAACGTCAACCGCCAGACAAGGAAGGAAACACTCGAAATGAGAAAACGCAAACCACTCGCGCCAGCCGGCATCGGCCTGACCGCCATAACCATGCTCCTGCTCACACCGGTATTCCTCCTCGCGCTCGCGGGATGCGGAAGCGCGTCCAAGACGTCGGCCCCAGCCCACGCCATCGCCGCCACCGGCACCACATGCTCCAAAAGTTCCAGCGACGACATCAAGGAATGCATCGTCACACTGTCCGACACGAGGCAAGTGGTCTGCGTTGTCTACTCGGGCTACCAGAGGGGTGGCCTGTCATGCGACTGGGACCATGTGAGCGGAGCAGACAAGGAGCCGGCAAGATGAGCTACCGGGAAATCCATGAGCTGTTCGTCGTCTGCGACGAGTGCCATACAAGCCTTTCCGTCGATGACGCGACCTACGAGGACGCCGACAACGAGGCCGTCGACCACGGCTGGCAATGCGACGAGTTCCAAGGCAGACACTACTGCCCGCTCCACTGGCACGTCGAATGCCATGACTGCGACATCACCGACAGTGGAGCGCCGGACGAACTGGAAGCCGCGGGATGGCACATCGACCGAGATTATCCATGCGACAGCCTCTGTCCGAACCACCGTCATCTCTCATGCCGCGAATGCCGCAAGTGGGATGTCGGACCGCTGCATCGGCTCGAATACGAGGGATGGCAGGTAAATGCAGACGATTTCAAGAAGAGCCTCTGCCCGGAATGCGTAAAAAACAAGAAGGAAACGAAATGAAAGTGAAGAAAGTCCTCATAGACATGATCGTCAAATGGCATCAGGCCGGATACAGCCTCGATGAGATCGCACCACTGGTGCCGCAAGTGCCGAAAGCGGAAGTCGCCGCGATCATCCACCAGCACGACAAGGAGACCCGACTTTGACCGACTGCCAGCACTGCGACAAACCCGCCAGCGGCACGCTCTGCGCCAAATGCACCGCCGACTACTGGGCCATGATTTACCAGCTCGGACACATCCAGCTACCGGCCCTGCGCAGCATCATGCTCCGTCAGGCGCACATCGGCACCCCGGCACACACGCCGAACAAAGGCACCGCGCCACTGCCCATCGATACCCATGCGCAGGACCTCATCGCAGACAGCGAGGCATGGTTGGCCGAACAGGCAGGCAAAATACGCGCCGCATACGCCGCATACGATTGGCGGAAAGCATGGTATGCCATCATCAGCAACCGGCACACCGTCCTCAACATGAGCACCGCAGCAGACGACTACGCCGCCCTGGCACACATCACCAGACGCAACGAACAAGCCCTCACACCAGAAGAAGAGCTCATAATCCTCGGCACCTGCCCAAACTGCCACAGCATGCTCACCGGCACGCCAGAAGCCGAATCGGTCACATGCCAAGACTGCCACAGGGAATGGGCCGCGCCAGCAATCAAAGCAGCACGAGACGAAAGACTATGGCAAGTGCGCATCACCGGCACACCCAGCGATGCGGCAAAAGAACTCAAACGCTACGGCCTGACCGTATCACGCAACCTCATCAGCCAATGGCTCAAACGCGGCAAACTGTCGCACGCCACGCCGACGGAACACAAGCGGCAGTACACGTTCAACCTCGGCGAGTTGGCCGCGCAACTTGACTGTCACCGTTGAAATGCTATACTGTCGTATGTTCGTAGAATGGTTCAGCCGGAAAATGGTTGGACCATTTTTCATATCCAGCTTCGGTAGCTCAGCGGTTAGAGCACAAGGGATAGCACAGATACCTAGGACGGATACCTTACCGGCCATGGCTTCCTACTTCTTTAAATCGAATGCCCGTGATGATAAAAAGACAGTGCACCCCACACAAGCGCTGGTTCGACTCCAGCCCGAAGCACCACAAGGCGGTGACCACATGCCAGGAAGAGCACGCAAGACCAGCCGCCAATTCGAGAAAGACAAAGCAACATTCTTCGCACAGTGCAAGGCACAGCATGCAGTCTGCTGGTTGTGTGGCATGCCGATAGACTACTCAGCGCCGAAGAACACCACCGATGATTCATTCAATCTCGACCACCTCTACCCGGTCAGCAAGCATCCCGAGCTGCAGTTCGACCCGGCAGGCTTCAAGCCAAGCCACACCAGCTGCAACCGATTAAGAGGCAACAGTGACCCGCCAGCACCAATCGGAACACTCTCAAGACAATGGATTAAGACAGCATGAGCAAGGAGGCAATGATGCCACAGCAGCCAGTCACGCTAGAGCTCACCGCCACAATCAGCGACAAGACATTCCCCATCAGCTCATTCACCGTCAACATCCCGATCAACGTCACCCACAACGAGGTCAACACCTTCATGGTCGGTGACGCATACACCACACTCATCACGCCCAAGCCACCAAGCACAGACGAACTCATCACACGATTCACAAACGCAATCAAAGCATTCACAACAGCATTCGAAACCGACCCCAAAGGGGGTAGGGGCGGTGAAATCCTGAAAACCACCCCGAACCGACCCACGTCCCGCGTGGTTGGTCTCCCTCTCCCCGATGAGTGAAATTGTTGGCGGGTCGCGCGCGATGGCAGATTAGGGGGTGTTTTCGATGAGTGCGAAGTTTCCGAGTCGGAATGTGGCGGAGGCGTTGGAGCGTTCGTTGAAGAACGCTGACCTCAAGGCTGTTAATTCTGCTGTTGTCGCTGCGGCTCGCGTGTTGGCTGAGCGTATCGATTATCTGACGTTCTCCGGTTTTGTCGATGAGAACGGCAAGCTCGACAACGTGTCGCTGCCGACGTTCCTGAAGTATTGCCAGAGTCTCGGCCTTACGGTGGATGCTCCGGCTAAGGTTGGTCGGCCTGCGAAGCCGAAGGTTGAATCGAAGCCGGAGGCGCGTAAGAGCGACAAGGTTGTGCAGATGGAAGATTTCATGAAGCGTTTCGGCTAGGAGGCGTTCGATGGTGTCGGAAGATTTGAGTGTTTTCGGTGCCATCGATGATGAGAAGCATGGTGTGACGCTTCCTAGAATCTTCACCCCGCCGCTTAGAGAGCTTGATAAGACCACCAGCAATGGTTTCGCGGTGATTGCCTTCGCGGAGATTATGCTTCATGTGCATCTTTATCCTTGGCAGTGCTGGCTGCTGGTGCATGCGCTGGAATTGCTTGAGGATGGCAGCTATCGCTTCCGCAAGGTGATTGTGCTTGTGGCTCGTCAGAATGGCAAGACCACTTTGATGGGTGTGCTGGCCGCGTGGTGGCTTTTCGTGGACTCGAATAAGCACCCGGATAGGGTGCCGCCGGTGAAGTTTCTGGTGGTTGGTGCCGCGCAGACCTTGGATAATGCCAAAGGCCCATATTCTCAGGTCAAGGAGTGGTGTAATCCGCGTCCTGAGACTGATGAGGAGTCAGAGCTGGTGGTGCCTGAGCTTGCTGACATGACGCAGAAATTCGTCAATACCAATGGCGAGGAAGCCATTGTGTTGAAGTCGAAGGCGAAGTACATTGTCCGTGCCGATAAGAACATTCGTGCGAAGAGCGCGGCCCGTGTGATTTTCGATGAGTTGCGTGAGCAGCATAATGATGATGGCTGGAACGCCGTGAGCCAGACCACGAAGGCTGTGTGGTCTAGCCAATTGTGGGGCATCAGCAATGCTGGCGATTATCGGTCTGTGGCCTTGCGCAAGCAGGTGGATAAGGGCCGTAAGCTCGTGGACGCTTGGAAGCAGTATGTGGCTGATGGTGTGGATGTTGCCGAGGCTTTCGCCAATGGCGAGCAGGACGGCTCTTTCGGATATTTCGAGTGGTCGGCGCCTGACAAGTGTCCGGTTGATGATGCCGACGCGATCCGCCAGGCTAACCCGTCGCTCGGCTATGGGCCGATGACCGTGGCTTCCGTGCGCTCCGACATCGATGGCATGACCGAGGCCGCATTTCGCACCGAGGTCCTATGCCAGTGGGTGACGGCCGACATCGTGCCCTACATCAATCCAAAATTGTGGGCGTATGGCACTGATAATGCGTCGTGCATTCCGGCTGATAATCGCGTGGTGTTGGCCGTCGATACCAGCGCCGACCGCCAGACCACGTATGTGGCCGCCGCGGGATTGCGTGCCGATGGTTTGCCGCATGTGGAGCTTATAGCCAGGCGCGACGGCATGCTGTGGGTGCCGCATTTCCTCGACCTGCTTCGTGAGAGCTGGCCGTCGATTTGCGAGATCGCCGTGCAGTCGAAGGGCTGTCCGGCCGTCGATTTCATCGACCCCTTGACCGAAAAAGGCTGGAACGTCCACCTTATCGAGGGTTTCCGCCTTGGCGCGTGCTGCGGCCGCTTCTTCGACCGCGTGCGCGAAGGCAAGCTCAGGCACCTGCCGCAGCCAGCCATCGAACAGCAGGTGAGCGTGGCCGTGACAAGGCGTCTCGGTGAGGTCGAGGTGTGGGATCGCGCTAAGAGTGCTTTGCAGATCAGCGGCCTTATCGCCGAATCGGAAGCATTGTACGCCTTGGAGACCATGCAGGCTGTGGATGCTGAGCCGGTGAAGGCTTCCGCCTATTCGGGGCATGGATTGATGATTCTTTGACTTTTTTGAAGCGATTGGAGGTGCCTTATGGGCCTTTGGAGCGCCTTGAGGAACGTTTTCCAGCCGCGCTACAGCATTTCCTTTGATTTGTCCGACCAGATGGCCATGATTCAGGGCCAGACTGAGGCCGAGCTTTTCAAGACGCAGCCGCATTTGCGTACTGTGATCACTTTTCTGGCGCGGAATGTCGCTCAGGTCGGATTGAAGGAATTCGAGCGTGTCAGCGACACGGACAGGCAGCGTGTGACCGATGATGTGCTGATAAATCTGCTGAAGCAGCCGAACGGCACGATGACGGGCTATGAGCTGATGCGTCAGCTTGTGGCTGACTTGGCGCTTTACGATAACGCTTACTGGGTGGTCGTGCAGAACCCCGATCGGGACGTGGACAGGTTCGGCAGTTGGCAGATTCAGCCGATTCCGCCATGCTGGGTGCAGGCGAAGCTTGATGGCAGCGTTTTCCAGCCCGCCTACTATCGCGTTTACCCGAATCTGGGCACGTCATATTACGATGTGCCTGCTGATGACATGCTCGTTTTCCATGGATGGAACCCCGATGACCCGACGCAGGGCGTGACTCCGGTGCGTGCCTTGAAGGACATCATCAACGAGCAGATTCAGGCATGGTCGTATCGCACTCAAGTGTGGAAGCGTGGCGGCCGTATCGGCAGCGTGCTGGTGCGTCCGAAGGATGCGCCGGAATGGAATGATGCCGATCGCGAGCGTTTCATACGCGAGTGGAAGGAATTCACCGACAAGGGTGCGCAGGCTGGTGCCACGCCACTGCTTGAGGATGGCATGGAATTGAAGCGTTTGGGCTTCAATGCTCGTGAGGAGGAATTCAGCGAGGTCACGAAGCTGTCGCTGTCCACCGTCGCAAGCGTCTACCACGTCAGTCCGGTCATGGTCGGCATCCTGGACAACGCGAATTTCTCGAACACCAAGGAATTCCGCAAGATGCTGTACTCCGAGACGCTGGGGCCGACCATGCGCATGATCGAGGACAGGATAAACACGTTCCTCGCTCCGAAGGTAGGTGCGCCGGACGCGAATTACATCGAATTCGACATCCGCAGCAAGCTTTCCGGCGATTTCGAGGAGCAGGCCAGTGTGATGAGCACTTCGGTTGGAGCTCCGTGGATTACGCCGAACGAGGCGCGCGCCAGTCAGAATCTTCCGCGTGTCGAGGGCGGTGACGAACTGGTGGTGCCGCTCAATGTCACCAAGGGCGGCCAGTCAAGCCCGCAGGATGGCGGGGACCCGTCACGTCCAGCCGATGGGTCGGCCATCGAATCGGATGATGACGAGAAAACAGCGGCCATCGTCGGCATGTGGCGTGACCGATTGGAAAAGAGCGTCAGATCACGGTTTGGTGCCGGTATGGGCGTCGATGACATCAAATGGCTCAAATGGCAGAACGAACTGCAGGCTGACCTGAACATCAAAGCCGGCCTGGGGCAGTTCGATGCCGGTGTGAGGGCATTGCAGGAGACGGAGGACATGCGAACGCATTTCAAGGAGGTGCATGATGCACTTTAAGGATTTCGAGTGCCGATTCAAGGCCGATGGCGAGGACTCGGCGCTCAAGGATGGCGAATTCATCGCCTACCCTTCCACTTTCACCCGCGAACCAGACTGCTACGGTGACGTGGTGGCAAAGGGCGCATTCGACAAGACCATCAAGGAATGGCAGGACAGCGGCAACACGCTGCCGGTCCTGTATGGGCATCGCATGGATGACCCCGATTATAACATTGGCGGCGTCGATTCGATGGGCGAGGACGATCACGGCTGGTGGATTAAGGGCCATTTCGACATGGACTCGCCGAAGGCCGCGCAGGTCTACCACCTGATCAAGGAAAAGCGTCTCAGCCAATTGTCCTTCGCGTTCGACGTGATGGACGAGGGCGAGGTCGAGCTTGACGACGGCACCAAGGCAAATGAACTGCGCGAATTGAAGGTCTATGAGGCGTCATTCGTGCCTGTCGGCGCGAATCAGGATACCGGCATCGTGGACGTGAAGGACGCGCTGCGACGGCTGAAGGCCGGACGTACCTTCTCGCAGAAGAATCTAGACATTCTCTCGCAGATCGCCGATGATCTGACCGGTCAGGCGAAGAAACTCAAGGATTTCGTGGCTGAGAACACCACTCAGTCCGACAACAACAATGACAATGACCAGAGTGACGATGCGAAGGCATCGGATGCCGGTGCAGCCAAGAACGAGGAGCCCGATGGGGCCAAGTCCGAGGAGCCGGACGGTTTTTCCGAAGCGGAAGCGTTGCAACTCGCAATCAAGATTGCCCAAGTTGGGCGGAAAGGGGAGTGACCGTAATGGCATCTCTCAAGGAAAAGCGAGCCGCGCTTGTCAAGCAGCTCGAAGAAAAGCAGGGTCTGCTGGCCGCTGGCAAGGCTGATGGCGATACCATCGCATTTGTGAAGAGCGCGCTGGCCGAGGTCGAGGGCATCGACCGTCAGCTGGACGGCATGAAGCAGTCCGATGATCTGCTCGCGCAGATCGGCCAGCTCAACGCCAAGACCGGCGTGCAGCATGTTGGTGGCTCCGACGCCATCCACGCCAAGAGTATCGGTGATTATTACGTCAAGTCCATGCAGAATGCTGGCCTTGACGTGAAGTCCGCCATCGCACGCAACTTCGAGGTCGAATACAAGGCAGCGAAGGATACTCACGTGGAAGGCGCGCCGTCCGAAGGCTATGCCCCGTATCTGACGCAGATCGACACCCAGCCTGCTCGACCGTATCAGCGTCCGCTGGTCGTGGCCGACCTCTTCGCTTCCGGTGCCGTCAGCGGCAACCTGATCGAATACCCGGAATTCAGCGAGCTTGAAGGCAACGCCTCCACCGTCGCCGAAACCGGAGCAGCCTCGCAGGTCCATTGGAAGGAACCTGTGTGGAAGCAGGACAAGATCAGCACCGTCGCCAGCTTCTTCGCCATCAGCGACAACATGATGGACGATCTCAACTGGATTGTGTCGGAAATCAACAACAACGCGCAGTATGACCTGAAGCTGGCGGAGGAAAACCAACTCCTGTCCGGTGATGGCACTGGTAATAATCTGAAGGGTCTTTTCAATCGTGAGATTCAGACGATGGGCCAGGATGAGCTGTCGGACGCCGACCGTCTGTCCAAGGCCAAGCTGTACATCACGTTGAAAACCAATTATCAGGCTGACGCATTCGTCCTTAATCCGGTCGATTTCTGGAAGCTGACCATCGCCAAGAACGCGGAAGGCTCTTACCTCAACCTGACTAACGGTTCCACTTTGTGGAATGTCCCCGCAATCGCTACCGCCGCCATTGCCGAGGGCACCGCGCTGGTCGGTGCCTTCAAGAGCGCCGAGCTTTTGCGCAAGGGTGGTCTGGTCGTGAAGATGACCGACTCGAATGCCGATGATTTCCTGCACTTCAAGCAGACCTGCCGCATTAGCGAGCGTGTCGGCCTGCAAGTCAAGTATCCGAAGGCCTTTGTGAAGGTCACTCTCGGTAAGGCGGCCTGATCATGACGCAGAAGTATGTGCGCTTCGTCACCCCGAAAGAGGCGAACATCGACAAGACGCAGGACGTGGCGGAGCTTGTGGCGCTTGATGCCAAGGGCAAGCCGGTCACTATCGGCGGTGCCGCCTCTCTTCCGGTGGCGAAGAATGTGTCCAAGGCCGCAGGCGATGCGCCGACCAAGCAGGAATTCGATGCTCTTGTCGATTCTCTGGTGGCCGCTGGCCTGATGGCAGCCAAGTAAGTGATTGGGGGTGCGGCATGACTGCCGTGATTGGTGATCTGATTCCAAGCGCCGACTCTTTCCAAGTCGATGCCGGTTTCAAGATGCATGCCGCTCAGGCTGCGATTCGCCGGTATTGCGGCTGGCATGTCGCGCCTTCCGTCACTCGTACGATTCGCTTGGATGGTCACGGCGGTGATTCGCTGCTCTTGCCATCCAAGCATGTGACCGCGCTTTCGAGTCTCAAGCTTGATGGCGTGGAACACGTGCAGGATGCGCGGTACAGCGAGGCCGGGAGCCTTGTGCTGGTCAATGGCGTCACCTTTCCTGATTTGCCGGGGAGTGTGGAAGCGACCATTACCGATGGTTGGGATTTGGAGGATGTGCCGGAAGTGCAGATGATTCTGCTGGACATCGCGTCTCGTGTGATGCAGATTCCCGGCACGGTGTCAGCTCAATCCACGAATGGCAGCAGCGTCACCTATCGCTCCGGCTCCGATGGTGGTGTGCCTAATGTGGCGCTTTTCGAGTCCGAGAAGCGCACGCTGCAGCCCTACCGCTTGACGTGGGGGGTGAAGCCGTGACTTCCGCATTGGATTATCTCGGCGGTGGTACGTCCTTCAACATGTCTGGCGCGACCAAGTGGCGGCGTTTGCGTGCGAAGAAGGTCATGGACCGGTATTCGGGCGAGTTGACTGGTGAGGATTGGGACCACCCGGACGTGCTGGAATTCAATGGCTCGCTTTCCAGCTCCAGCAGCATGAGGACTCCTGACGCCTTGCGTGAGGAGACCACGAGCACGGCTTACCTCACCTCGACCGACCCGTCACTCGATATCATGCCCGGCGACCGCATCAGGGCCATGCCGGATGACGGCAGGTGTTGGGAGGTGTCCGGCTATCCGAGCCGTGACCAGAATGCTTTCACGAGCTGGCAGCCGACGATTGAGATTCCACTTGAAGAGTACAGGGGGTGACGTGATGGGTGTGATGGTCAAATTCAACGACAAGTATTTTGACGAGCTGATGAATTCGGCTGGCGTCAAGGCCATGACCCGCAGGGCGGCCGAGAAGACGCTCGAATATGCGAAGGCTCACGCTCCAGTGGACACCGGCGCATACCGTGACGGCCTCCAGATCGAGGAGGTCAAGCATGCGCACCGCACCACCTGCATGGTGGTCGGCACCGATCCGAAAACCCTGCTCGTGGAATCGAAGACGGGCAATCTCCGCAAGGCGTTGAAGGCGGGCAAGTCATGACCATGGTCCTGCCACCGGATATCGAATTGTGGATCTGCTCTTTTTTACGTTCCAGGCTAAAGCCGTTTTTTCCGACGCTCATCGTTTCGAATCGTGAGCCGGACGATTACGACGGCTCACGGCCGCTCGTCGTGGTGCGTGACGATGGCGGCGGCCAGTCGAATCGCGTGCTCTTCGACCGGAGCGTCGGCGTGACCGTGCGCTATGGCGCTCGTGCCGCTCCGAAACCCTGCCGTGACTTGGCGGCCAGAATCTACGGCCTGCTCACCGACCCGGCGATTTGCTCTATTGATGGTTCGCCGATCGCGGCAGTCGAGGAGGACGGGTGCAATGGCCCGTATTTCGTGGCCGAGGATGCGAACATCGCAAGATGCTATCTGACCGTGGAATTCTCCGCGATAGGCGAATTCCGATAATCAATAATTCTTAATTTTTAAGGCGTTGAAACCAAGTGTTTCAGCGCCTTTTTGTTTGAAAGGACAAAATATGGCAGCTGATTCAGCAGGCAATGACCTTAGCGCCGCGAAGATCGTGGTGACAAGCGCCTACCGGTTCGCCCCCTATGACGCGACTCAGAAGCTGACCGCTGATCTCATCGCGCCGACCGTGGCCGACGTGAAGACCGGTTTGGACAAGATTTTCACCAAGGGCGGTTTCGTCGGCCTTATCACCGAGGATGGCGCGCCGCAGGACAGCCGTGACGCCGACGATGCGATCAAATTCCACCAGCCTGGATATTCGATCAACGGCAAGGCGTCGCTGACCGAGCAGTTCACCGTGGCCGAGGATAACGACATCACCCGTCAGATGACCATCGGCAAGCCGGACGCCAATGGCGTCTATCACGTGACCGATGTGATTCAGGACGGCAAGTGGTTCTGCTATCAGGAGACGGTGTTCAAGAATGGCACGCATCGCCGTCGTCTTGGTGTCGTGAATCTGACTGGCAACGAGCAGGGTCAGGATACGGCCGGCAAGAACACCGGTGACGCTTGGACCATCGAATGGATTCAGGACGACGCCTGCGATTCCGGCGCCTCGAAGTACCTGCAGTCCTTCGTGACGCCGAAGGCTTCGTCCGGTTCTCATGCAACCGATCATCAGGCTGATGATTCCGAGTCTCAGCCGGTCACCGACTGACATTGACTCTTCCCTGCACATGTTTCTTTCTTCCTTTCTTCGCATGTGCTGGGATTCTTCCTCTTCATCCAGTGGAGTAAAGGAATTTTTCATAGTCGTTTGAAAGAAGGAAGAAATGACCAAGAACGTGATGCCCTCCGCCGCCGATTTCGACGCCTGGACTCAGGAGGACGAGGAGAAGGCGCTTGAAGCGTCGGCCGAGCGGATGAAGGTGAAGCACCTCATCAAGGACGGCAGCGTATGGTTCCTCGCACCGCATGGCCACATTTACAAACTACCTCTGAATCTCAGCATCGATGATTTCGTGCGCTTGTCCGACCTGCAGTCCAACACGGAGCAGATTCAGACGTTGAAGGAGATTCTCGCGGCTTTTGCTGGCGAGGATGCGGCCAAGGAGCTGGCGAAGGAGCCGGCAATGGTCCCATTCAACATTTTGAACGATTACGGCGAGGTTTTGGCGAAGATCCAGGGCGTCGAATTGGGAAAATCGTCGGCTTCTGCCAGCTCCTCCAAGGAGACGCCGGCAATCGAATAAGAGCCGATTTCGCGGCTCGCGGGTGGAGTCTGCAGGCCGATTTGGGCGGCAGACTCCGCTTCGCGGACGCGATCGCCTTGTGGGAAAACCTCTCGGCCGACCCGAGCACATATACGGGCATGACTGCGGTGCATATGGTGCTGCCGATGGATGCGACGGCTATCATCACCGCGATTCAGGCGGGCGGCACGTCGATTCTTGGCGATCTCGCGCCGGAAAAGGTTGGGAAGAAGCATGTCGAGGTGACCGATGAGGAGCGTCGTGAGGCTTTGGAGTCGATGAGCAGCATCTTCGGCTTCAAAAAAACAAGTGAATAGAGGAGGCTGTCATGGCTGGCGGTAGCGAGCTTGGTTCCGCGCATGTGAGCATTTTCCCGCAGATGAAGGGCTTCCGCCAGAATGTGGCCAAGGAGACCGGCAAGGCCGTCTCCGACATGAAAAACTGCTTCACGAAGGGCTTCAATGGCGCGCAGCAGGGCAAGCAGATCGGCAGCGCCTTCAAAAGCGGTTTCAACAGTGGTGCGGCCGAGCTGAATCCCGAAGCCCTGAAGTCCTTTAAAAAGGACGTGGCGCAAGCCTCGCAAAAGAATACGGACGCCTTGCTGAAATTCAAGGCGGTTGGCGTGCAGGTGCAGGCCGCTCAGGAAAAGCTGAACGCGGCCACACAGAAATATGGCGCGGACAGCACGCAGGCTCAGGCTGCGGCCATCAAACTCGAACAAGCTCAAATCAAACAGAAGACGGCGGCTGACAATCTCAAGGCGGCGTCCGACAATCTCAAGACGGCTCAGGGACGTCTCAAGGATCTTGAGACGCAGTTGGCGGCCGAATCCGACAAGTCCAAGAATACGTTCAGCCGTCTGGCGTCCGGCTTCACCTCAACGGCCCAGCAGATTGTCGGCAAGATTCCAGGCGTGAACGCGGCGGTGCAGAAGATCAGTTCGACGGCTGGCGAGGTCACGTCCAACATCAAAAGCAAGTTTTCGGCTGCTTGGAATGCTTTGCCGGAGGGTGCGCGTAATGCGGCCGCGAAGGCCGGTAATGCGTTGCATTCGGGTTTGAGCAAGGCTTCCGGTTTCGCTTCGAAGGCCGTGAGCGGTATCGGCAAGGCGGCTAAGGGCATGACCACCGTCGTGTCCGGCGCCGCTGCCGCCGCTGGCGGATATCTGGCGAATTTCGGCAAGCAGGCCGTGGATGCGGCCCTCAAGGCCGGTGAGGTGACCGCGAAATTCCAGCAGGTCGCCAAAAACAATAATTGGACCGAGGAAGAGCAGAAGTCGCTGCTCAGCCTGAATAAGACGCTTGGACAGACCGGCGTTATATCCGGTGGCACCTTGAAGGCCGCTCAGGCACAGCTCGGCACTTTCGCACTGACCGCCGATCAGGTCAAGACCTTGACGCCCGCCTTGGCCGACATGATCGCCAATAACAAGGGTTATAACGCGACCGCTCAGGATGGCGTGCAGATCGCTAACCTGCTCGGCAAGGTCATGACCGGCAGCGCAACCGCCTTGAGTAAATATGGCGTGACCATGACGGACGCGCAGAAAAAAGTCCTTCAGGAGGGTAGTGCGTCCGAGAAGGCCGCGATGGCCGCGAAGGTCCTGGAAGCGAATTTCGGCGGCATCAACAAGGCCTTGGCGGCCACGCCGCAGGGCAAGATGACCATCCTGCAGCATGAGATTGCCGGTTTGAAGACTTCGGTCGGCAATGATCTGATCGCGGCTTTCGGTGGGGTCGGCGGCGCGGTCATCAAGATGGTGCAGGCCGTCGAACCGCTCATCACCGCGTTTTTCGACAAGGTGGCCGCACTGGCGCAGAAGATTGGCCCGCCGCTTGAGAAAGTGTTCGGTGGTATCGCCGACAAGATCAGCAAAATCAATTTCAGCGGCTTCACTGGCCAATTGTCTGGATTGTCCGGTCCTATCGCCGCCGTGACTGGTCTGCTTGGCGCGGCTGGTCTTGGTGGAGCTTTGAGCGGATTGAGTGGCGTGCCGGTGATTGGCGGCTTGCTGTCGAAGTTTGGTGGCGTCCTGTCTGGTCTTGGTGGCCCTATCACGCTTGTGATTGGCGCTTTGGCCGGATTGATTGCCACGAGCCCGCAGCTCCGCAGCGAATTCGGCACGATGCTGCAGAATGCCTTCGTCAGCTTGCAGCAGGCTTTTCAGCTTTTGCAGCCGTCGATTCAGGCGCTCATGACAGCTTTGAGTCAGCTTGCTGCGGCGGTGATGCCGGTCATCACCAATCTCGTCGGCCAGATAATTCCATTGCTGACGCCAATCATTTCCACGCTTGTTGGTGCTTTGGTACCGGCCATTCAGGGCATTCTGACCGTGGTGACCACCGTCATTCAGGCGATAACTCCGGCCATCCAAGGTGTGCAGCCGGTTGTCGCGGCAGTGGTCGCGGCCATCACGGCTGTGATTCAGGCGCTCATGCCGGTCATCTCGCAGATTAGCAGTCTCATCACTGACGTGGTGACTGCCATCACGCCGGTGATTCAGGGCCTTGAGCCTTTGGTCACGACTGTGGTGCAGGCGATTACCAGCGTGATTCAGGCGCTGGTGCCGGTGATTCAAGCTCTCGCACCATTGGTGTCCACCATCATTTCCGCGATCGTCGGCTTCATCAGCTCGACACTGCTGCCGACCATTCAAGCGATGCTGCCATTCATCCAAGGCATCATCAATGGCATCACGATGGTGGTCAAGGGCATCGTCAATGTCATCCAAGGCGTCATCAATCTGGTGACCGGCCTGATTCATGGCAATTGGAGTCAGGCGTGGAATGGCTTTAGTCAAATTGTGTATGGTGTTGTGCAAAGCGTGCTCGGCTTTTTGGGTGGCATTGGCAGTGCGATTATCGGCATCTTCGCTGGTGCTGGCACGTGGCTGTGGAATGCCGGCGCGTCGATCATCAATGGTCTGCTCAATGGTCTGAGGGCGGCTTTCGGCAAAGTTAAGAGCTTTGTGAGTGGCATCGGCGATTGGATCGTCAAACATAAAGGCCCTTTGAGCTACGACAAGGTGATGCTCAAGCCTGCTGGTCTGGCCATCATGCAGGGCTTTGACAAGAGCCTCAAGGCTGGCTGGAAGGATGTGCAGAAGACCGTGAATGGTATGAATGCTCAGATCAATGGCGGTTTCGAGGTGGATGCGTCGAAGTCTGGTCGGGCGAATGTCAGCAATGGCGGTGGCGGTGCCACGTATGTCACGCAGACGTTCAATTATCCGGCGATCGCGCCCACGTCGATTTCGACGCAGCAGAAATTGCAGACGGCGGCAATGCCGCAATGGTGACACAAGTGAAAAAAGGGTGGTAGTCGATGATTCTCACGGATTATCTCATCGAAGGTCAGAATCTGACCGGGGACAATGCGAGCCTGATAGTCGGCACCACCCATTTCACGAGCATCAGCCCGCGCATTAATTCCGTGACCGTGAATGGTCGGAATGGTGTGATGCTTCCTGCTGGTCCGGTGGCTTTCGATGCGCCAGAAATCACGCTGAAATTCATCACCAATGGCCCTGACTCCGACGTGCTGATGCATCGCTTCTATAGGCTCTGCCGTTTGGCTTCCAAGCTGACGCGCGTGGAGCGTGACACGGTGTCCGGTTGGACTCGGCGCATGACTGCAAGCGCAGTGTGCACGTCCTGTCAGCCGGACGGTGACGAGATTCCGTGGGATGACCACCGCGCGGCCACTGCAGTATTTCAACTGCCGGATGTTTTTTGGCAGGGGGAGCAGTGGCAGGAGCGCACCTTGGACGCGACTGGCGGGCGCCTCATGGCCGGTAGTGTCGCCAAGCCCAGCGACAAGGGGTATTGGACGCGTTGGGCTGGATTGCCGAACGCCTCGCCCTCGCAGCTTTTCGACACCATCCCCGAGGGCTGGCTTTCCAATGCGCCAATCGGCACGCTGGTATTGCGCTTCGGTGCCGCAACCGCCGTCACGATCAGTGACCCGATAAGTGGCACGAATCTAATGTGGGGCGGCAAACGCGACGCCTCACGACCTTACCTTTTCGTCGATGCAACCAATCGCAAGGCGTGGACGGCGGCCAACGCCGACGCATGGTCCGGTGGTACGGATGCGTCGAATGGCATCGACTGGACCACGGAGCCACTGCAAGTGTGGCCCGCGATCGATTCTGGCGATTATCGCCTCGCAATCAAACAGACCGGCAGCGCCGACAAGGTGACCTGCCGGTTTTTGCAATCCTGGGAGTAGTTAATCATGGGCAAGTCTTTGCATGCTCGTCTGGTGGCCTATCGGCCTTTCGGTGACCGACTTGGTGTGCTGGCGGAGCCGGTGAGCTTCAGCGCCTCGATGCTCCACAATGATGACGGCGCGCTTTCCCTCGAATACTCGCTGCTGTCCGGTGACGCTCAGGCTTTCGACCGAGAGCTGACGGACGGCCTCGAAGTGGCAGTGGAGGTGTCGGACGGCAGCGGCTATCGTGAGCCGGACAATGCGCGATTCGTCATCACCGGACGCTCCGGCAAGACGGATGACCGCACCAAGACCATCACTTATTCCGGTCAGTCTATAAGCTGGCTCCTGTCCAAGGCCGAAAACAACGATTCGTCGCACCTCATCACTGACGGGGACAACAAGGGCAAGCGCCCCTTCTACAGCTCCAATCCGGGCACGATTCTCAAGACCCTGCTTGACGAAAACCGGGCGCGTGGTGGCGTGGCCACTGGTCTGACCTTGGGCTTCGGCACCGCCAAGGACGCAGGCGGCGCGGCATGGGCGAAAAAGTACACGCTCTATTATTCTCTTGGCACGGATCTGCAGACCATCCTGAGTGCTCTCGTCAATGGTGGCGGCTGCGACTGGCGCACGTCCGGCAGGACGCTCAAGCTGTGGAATGCCGACAGCACCGCCTTGAGCCGCGACCTGAGCAAGAGTATTGTGCTGCAGCTTGCGCGTGACATCAGCGAAGCACCCTTCGAGGAGTCCATCGCTGACCTCGCGTCCACCATCCTCGTCGAGGGAGACAATAACCTGCTCTTCCGCATGGATAATCCGGCCGCGCCGACTCCGTGGGGCAAGTGGGAAAGCTACAGCAGCCAGGGCGGCGTGTCAGATAAGGACACCGCCCAGGCATTCATGCAGAGCACTTTGGATGACGCGGCGCGAGTGCGTGGCCAGTACACGCGCGATCTGGTGACCGCGAATGTGGATAATCTGCCGCTCATTGACTATCACGCCGGTGACTGGATTACCGCCCCTACCGTGGCTCACGGCGAGAAGGTGCGCGTGCAGGAAATCGACCTGAGCATGCGCCAGAACGAGGGCCTATCCTGCTCAATCGCTCTGAATGATATTAAGTATGACGCTTCGGTGCGTCAGGCGAAGAAAATCAAGGGCATCACCGGTGGCGCGGCATTGGCCGGCAGTGAGAGCGGAACCACTGTCTCCACTGACCATGATCATCGCGTGCCGAAGGCGCCGCAGGGTCTGGTCGTGCAGACCGACGCCTACATTGGCTCGGACGGTTTCGCACACGGCTTGGCCACCGCCATGTGGTCTGCTGTGACCGAAGCCACGAATAACACGGCCATCGAAATCAGCAATTACGCCATCGAGTGGCGCAAGCATGTGGATGGTGCGCCGTGGCATTCGGCGGGCACGACGGATAAGACGCAGCTCGGCTTCGGCGGTCTTGACTGTGGCACACAAATTGAGGTGCGCGTCAGGGCTGTGCCGACGTATTCGGACAAGCTTGGCGAATGGTCGAGCATCGTCGTGGCCACCGTCGAATCCGATACGACGCCGTGCTCAGTGCCCTCCAAGCCGACAGTCTCATCCAAGCTAGGCGTGGTGACCGTCCACTGGGACGGCAAGACATCCACTGGCGCGTCGATGGAATCGGATTTCGACCATATCGAGGTGTGCGAGGGCGTCAATGCCGCTGGAATGCAGGTCATCAGCGCCAATCAGTCGGGGCAGGGCGCTTACGTCGTCACCGGCCTGACGGCTGGCTCACAGCGCTCTTATGCCTTGCGCTCCGTGGATCATGCGGGCAATAAGTCTGACTGGTCTGCGATTGCCACTGTGACCGTGGCTTCCGCCGTCTCGCCTGATGAGGTCAAGCAGATTCAAAAGGATTTGGCTGACAATCAGACGGCGTTGAAGGACAATGCGGCGAAGCTGACGCAGGCGCAGAAGGACATCCAAGCCAACAAGTCTAATCTCGACGCGGCGAATCAGACGCTCGCTCAAGCCAAGACCGACCTGACGCAGGCCCGGAAGGATATCGCGCAGACCAAGAGCGACCTGACCACCGCGAATGGCGAGATCAGCAAGGCGAAGGAGTCGGCGGCTCAAGCGTATGCCGAAGCCCACTCAAAGAATCACACTTTCCGTGGGCCTGACGAGCCGAAGGACAATCTGATCGTCGGCGACCTGTGGCTCAAGACGCAGAAATATTGGACGAGGTGGAAAGGCGAGAAAAACAACAGCTCGAGCCTCTTGGCCGACTTCTACACCTACTGGCAGGGCGAAGCCAATAATTCTCCTTCCGCGCTCGTGCCGCTGTCGGATCGCGTGATTGAGACGCTTGTCTGGGATGGCTCCGCGTGGAACCACTTGGGCTATGCCGACGTGGAGAAGAACGCGAACGAAATCGCTCAGGCGAAGTCCGACATCGCGGATAACGCCGCGAAGACCACCGATGCGAAGAAGGCTGCTGAGAATGCCGCTGCCGCCGCGAAGACGGCTCAAGGCACCGCCGACACGGCGAATGGCGCGGCCAAGACGGCTCAGGATACCGCCAATGCGGCTCAGACTGCTGCGAAGAGTGCTACCGCGACTGCCGGTCAGGCAAAGGACGCGGCCAATGCCGCTCAGACCGCTGCCGAGAGCGCGAAGAAGACCGCAGGCAATGCGGAGACGCTGGCTAACACCGCCAATGAGTCCGCCAAGTCCGCCAAGTCCGACGCGGCTTCGGCCAAGACGGACGCGGCCAACGCCAAGACCACCGCTGCCAATGCGTCGAGCGTGGCGACTCAGGCCAAGGCCACCGCCGATAGTGCGGCTCAGTCCGCAACCGATGCGGCCAATGCAGCGCAGAAGGCCAATACCGCTGCCGCAGCCGCAGCTGGCGTGGCTAACGGCAAGGCCGACGTGCTTATCCAGGGCACGGCACCGGCCACGTCGATGCGCAAGGCTTCGACCTTGTGGATTGACACCACGAATGGCGCGAACACGCCGAAAAGGTGGAATGGCAATTTGTGGGTGGCCGTGACGGATAAGGCCGCTACCGACGCCGCGAACGCCGCCGTCAAGGCCAATACGGCTGCGAAGACCGCTCAGGATACCGCCGACAAGGCTGCGACTGCCGCAGCTAACGCAGCGTCTCAGGCCAATCAAGCCAATGCGGCCGCCAAGAAGGCACAGACCACTGCTGATGGTAAGAATCTGATTTACCGTGGCCCCGACGAGCCGAATCATGATGGCTTGAAGCCGGGGGACATGTGGTGGAGGACCCAGAAGTATTGGACGCGCTGGAAAGGGAAGAAGAACGCAAGCCCATCAATGCTGGCCGACTTCTACACCTACTGGACGGGCGCGCCAAACGCTTCTCCGAGCGTCCTTGTGCCATTGTCCGACCGTGTGGTGGAAGTCCTGACATGGGACGGTACAAGATTCGAGCCATTCGACCTCGTGGCGAACAATATTCTCGCGGCTGGGACGGTGGCGGCGAAGCATCTCGCCGCCGACTCAGTGACCGCTGAGAAGGTCAAGGCTAATGCCATCACGGTGGACAAGCTGGCTGCCAATTCGGTCACGACTGAAAAGCTGGTGGCTGATGCGGTGACCGCCGCGAAACTCGCCGCCGACTCGGTGCAGGCGCGGAACATCGTCGCACTGGCCATCACGTCCGACAAGATTGCCGCCAATTCGGTGACCACTGGCAAGCTCAAGGTCACGGAAGACATGACCGTGGCGCTGCTCAACGTCCACAAGATTCAGGCGTCCGACATTGCGGCTAATGCCGTGACCACTGCCGCTTTGGCTGCTGGCGCGGTAAACGCCGACAATCTGGCCGCTAATTCGGTCAATGCGTCCAAGATTGTGACTGGTGCGATCACCGCCGACAAGCTCGCGGCGAATTCCGTGACGGCTGTCAAGATCGCGGCTGGCACCATCACGTCCGACAAGGTGGCGGCAGGCCAGTTCAAAGGCTACGTCTTTACAGGCGCCGTCTTCCAAAGCTCCGAGGCCGAGAACACCGGCATGAAGCTCAACGGCACCGCATTGCAAATGTGGGACAGCAACCACAATCGCACCGTCTACCTGGACGGCGAGGGCAAGTCGAATGTGCTGACCGGCACTTTCCAAACCCGCACGAGCGGGCACAGGGTGCGCATCAGCCCGGATTATCAGACCTACATCATCGGCGGATCTGAGACTTTCACCGGTGATGGCATCGAATTCCCGGCCTACAACGGGTCCACCGCCTACTTTTCGCATCCGGCCATTGCTTCTGTCATCCAGTCGAATCAGGTCGGCGCGATGGGCGAACTGGACTTGTGGAGCGGACACGTGAGCAAGAACGACCCCGCCGCGTTCATGTCTCTCAGATCGAAGCCGCGCAAGAAAGGCGGTACCGGCAGCGGCGGCGTCACATCCAGAGTGCATGCCGTGGCGAACACGGATTACGACGAGCCGGACGAGAGCAAGAAAAGCAGCGCTTACCTCACTCTGTCCGGCGATAGCGCGAACGGTTCGGAGTGCTGGCTCGGAGCGCAAGACGCGAACGGCGAGGTCGGAGTCGGCGCGAACATCGGCACCGGATACCTGCATCTCGGCGGCTATCTTAGCGGCATCACGAACCGTTTTACATTCCAGGCCCAGGCTACGTGGAAGGCGTGGTA
>ENA-UOJL01001099-UOJL01001099.1-human-gut-metagenome-genome-assembly--contig:-P47-NODE-1099-length-32098-cov-6.098680_pt1 | contig 32098 bp, 23 predicted proteins | sample MGYA00242347_ERZ723894 | MGnify/ENA metagenome assembly ERZ723894
AATATGAATTTTCTCAAAGTTTCTTTATCTTTATATACATATTTGCAAGCTCCTTTGACCCCAGCATAGCCAGGGGTGTTATTAATACAATGAAAAAGCACACCGTTTCGGGTGTGCTTTTTCAATATTATTGCAATTCTTCTTTTGCCTTAGAAAGAGCAGCTGCAATAACTGCATCCATATCATAAATTTATACTCGCTTTAAATACACTATTCAGTCTCTCTTAAAAATATCTCTTGTATAGACCTTATCCTGAACATCGTCAAGACAAACGTCGTATCTGTTGGCAATAATAGAGTCAGACATAGATTTGAACTTTTCCAGATCATTTACAACAAGGCTTCCAAAGAATGTGTCTCCGTCATTAAGAGTCGGTTCATAGATAATCATCTGAGCACCTTTCGCCTTAACTCTCTTCATAACGCCCTGAATAGAACTCTGACGGAAATTATCGCTGTTAGACTTCATAGTTAGCCTGTACACACCGATCGTTACCTGTTTTTCCTTGGACCTATCATAAGCAGAATTATCATCGTAAGCATAGTAGCCTGCAAGCTGAAGAACTCTGTCAGCAATAAAATCCTTACGGGTTTTATTTGACTCAACAATAGCAGTCATCATATTCTGCGGAACATCCTTATAGTTTGCAAGGAGCTGCTTTGTGTCCTTAGGCAGACAATATCCGCCATAGCCAAAGCTTGGATTATTATAATGAGTACCAATTCTCGGATCAAGACAAACTCCGTTAATGATCTGCTGAGTATCAAGTCCCTTCATTTCGGCATAAGTATCAAGTTCGTTGAAGTAGCTTACACGGAGTGCAAGGTATGTATTTGCAAAAAGCTTAACAGCCTCAGCCTCAGTGAATCCCATAAACAGAGTGTCAATATTTTCCTTGATAGCACCCTCTTGCAGCAGAGCAGCAAAAGTATGAGCAGCCTCCACAAGATGCTCGTCATTCATATCAGTGCCAACGATAATACGGCTTGGATAGAGATTATCATAAAGAGCCTTGGACTCACGAAGAAACTCAGGGCTGAAAATAATATTCTTTGAACCGGTCTTTTCTCTGATAGACTTAGTGTATCCTACCGGAATAGTGGACTTTATTACCATTATGGCATCAGGATTATATTTCATTACAAGCTCAATAACTGCTTCAACAGCGCTTGTATCGAAGAAATTCTTCTGGCTGTCATAGTTGGTAGGAGCAGCTATTACTACAAAATCTGCATCTTTATATGCCGATTCAGCATCAAGAGTAGCTATAAGGTCAAGTTTCTTCTCAGCAAGATATTTTTCAATATAGTCATCCTGTATTGGTGATTTTTTATTATTAATTATATCCACCTTTTCAGGAATAATATCTACAGCATATACTTTATTGTTCTGAGACAGCAGTACCGCCAGACTAAGTCCCACATAGCCCGTACCTGCGACAGCTATTTTTAACTTTTTTTCCAAAGTAATACCTCCCAAAACATTTATACATATTATCAAAAGTATGCAGTCATTGCATCGAATTTTTCAAATTTTCACTTGACACAGACCATTCTTAATTAGGTTTATAAAATCCGAAAAAATTTTTATATTTATTCAAAGTATATCACATATCCCAAAACTTGTCAACAGGTAAAATAACCGGTTTTTCAGAATTATGCGGAAACTTGCGAATTATAACAGCCGTCCTCCCCGTACGGGGAGGATTTCTAAATAATTACAGCTGCTATATAATTTACAATATTAATTTGGTATAATAATTGATGTCACTTTTCGTTCTCAGGCTTACAATAATTACCTGTCACTTCATAAATATGCATTGCAAGCTTTTTAAGTTCGGAATTACCACTGTGGTACAGCTTACCGTTATTGAGATTCACTGAGTTCATTATAATATGACCATGATATTTGGAGCCACCCTGATCTTCTTTATGCACAGCAGTTATCATCTGATAGCCTCGGCTAAAATAATCAGCTATCTGTCCGGTATATTTGCATAACAATCATAAATACGCACAAAAAGGTCAAGCTTAGCATATAATTCAACTGCACCGCATAAAATCCAAAAGGAAGGGGTGAACGCTATGAAAAACGTTATACATACTACCAGTACATTCAAATCGAGTGATGCCGAACTGCTGAAAAAGGCAGTTACTGCCAAGATAGAAAAGCTGGTGAATGATCGAGCAAAGAAAACAGGCTGACAAGAATAAAATCTGATGCAAGGAGGCGAGGTCAGTGCCGAAAGTAGGTATATATTGCCGTCTGTCCATTGAGGACAGAGACAAATCAAGCGGCAACGCCAGTCAGAGTATACAGAACCAAAAGTTCATGCTGCGTGATTATTGTCGGGAGCGCGACTGGGAGATATATGACATATATGCTGACGACGGCTACAGCGGCATTGACCGCAGCCGTCCCGAGTTCAACAGACTTCTCCACGACTGCGAAAAGGGCAATATCGACATAGTTCTGTGTAAAGATCAGTCACGTTTTTCCAGAGATACCGTAGTCATCGAGCAATACATAAACGATAAGTTCCTTGAATGGGGAATCCGTTTTATCGGAGTTGCCGACAATGCGGACTCTGACAGTGAAATGTACGGCACTATGCGGCTTTTTACCAGCGCATACAACGAGATGTACGTTAAGGACATTTCCTCAAAGATTCGCCGAACGCTTGCTTATAAGCGTGCACAGGGACAGTTCATAGGCTCGTTCGCTCCATACGGTTATCAGATTGATCCGGAGAACAAGCATCATCTTGTTATTGATGAGGAAACTGCTCCGGTTGTCAGACAGATATTTGAAATGTACGTCAGCGGCGAGGGCTACCGCAAAATAGTTCAGGAGCTTAACGATCAGGGCACAATAAGTCCCAGTGAATATAAGCGACAGAAAGGCTCAAAATACGTCAATGCCAACGCCGATTCCGGCAATTCAAAAGGACTGTGGACGCAGTCAACGGTTGCAGCAATTCTCAGAAATGAAATGTACACTGGAACGCTGGTACAGGGGAAATCTCACCATATCAGCTATAAAAACAAAAAGCGAAAAAAGGTGGAGCAGGCTGACTGGGTGCGTATTCCAGACGCGCATGAAGCCATAATAGACATGGAGACATGGTCACGGACGCAGGAACGTCTCAATAGTCACACACGAGTCGGAAAGCGTTCGCAGGAGCTTTCTCCTCTTTCAGGTAAAGTCAGATGCGCAGTCTGCGGACGTCCTATGAAACGAAATGTCTACTACAACAAGGCTAAAACTATCAAGTATTATGGTTTGCAGTGCGCTACATACAAAACAGGAACGATGGACTGTACCAACACAAAGTCTATCAGCGGAAAAGTCCTTGAGCAGAAAATTCTCGATGAACTGAATCGTATCATTGAAAACTACTGCCAAGCTGATAACATTACAATTGTCGATATCAAAAGCGAACAAATGCAAAATATGGAACGGCAGATTTTCTTTCTTAACTCTCAGCTCAGCACTGCTAAGAATCGCCTGACTAAAATGTACAAGGACAGACTCGACGATATTATTTCTGATGCAGATTACCTCATGTTCCGAGAAACCCTTTCCTCCGAGGAACATGAAATATCCTGCCGTATTGCCGAAACAGAAAAGCAAATCAAGGAATACCGTATTCGCTGCGAAAATACTGAAAATCAGAAAGCGCTGATTGAAAAATACACACATTTCTCCGCCCTTGACAGAAGTATTGTTGAGGAATTCATAGACTTCATTGAGGTAGATATGATTCAGGAGAATAATGAACGTGAGATCAATATCCATTGGAAAATTTAACGGTAAGCTTTTTGGCTTACCGTTTTTTATATTTTATTATTGTCCTCAAAACTGATCTATAATGAAAACAAGTAACTCTTCATTATTTTGAATTCATATCAAAATTCATCGCAATTTATCATATTTAATGCAAATATAGACTGACGCAGCCGTCATAATTCCGAATTGTATAATGTCTTGAATTATGTACATACCGTCCAATAGTATTGAATTTTCGGGCAGTCTGCAAAAAGCATTCGGCACTCTTATGATAATATCCCATAAAGCGTGCATTAACATTATTAATGTAAGATTTTCAGAAAGCATATATATTGATGCAACGAAAAGTCCCCATACAAAGCAGCTGAAAACCTGCCAGAGTGTGGAAAGAATATCATTGCCAAAGAAGAAATTCAGCATATGACTTAACCCGAAACAGATTCCTGCGATAAATATGGTATACAGTCTGTTTTTCTTTGTACTGATATTATATTTTAAAAGTCCGCACATCAACAAAGCCCTGGAAGCTTCTTCAAAATATCCTGTAGTCAGTTGCTGAACAGAGTTTAAACCGAATATTCCTAAAGCTTTCATGGAAATTTCCTCAGCAGTTATCATAGTCAAAAGTTCAATTATCAGAAATAATACGAATGGCAGGAGCAATTTATAGGCACTTTTAGGTATCGCATTCGTAAACAGTTCCTTCAAGCTAAACTTGCTCCTTTGTTTTTTAAAACTGAAGGCAAGCAATATAAGAGCAATAGTTCCGAATACAAGCCGTATAGGTATATCTACCAGATAGAGCTGAATATCTCCGTCAAATGCTCCCAATAGATTCAATACTATCTCTGTTAAAAGGAATATCGCTGTCACAGCCATTCCTTGCACAATAGGTATATACATATTCTTTTTCAATACCCAATCCTCCTTAACTCCTGAATCATTGTCATATATTATACCATACATTGCCTCCCAAAATCAATACACACAAAACGGATTATTTACTGTATTCATGGCAAATGCAGAATATCAGCTGTTCGCCGACTTGACACAGACCCAGTTTAAGTTGATTCCCCACATGGCGGATTTGACGGCGGCTGTACAACAGCGGAAGGTATTCCCGAAAAAGGAATAAATCTAAGCATACTGTTAAAAGTTCGTGATCTTCTTGAAATAAACGGTTATGAGGTTGAAGTTACAAGAGACGAGGATGTTTCGATACATGACAAAGGCATTGAAGGCATTGCAAATCAGAAGAGCAGCGATATGGATAATCGTTTAGCGATTTTCAATAAAAATTCCAATGCCGTATGCGTTTCGATTCACCAGAATCAATTCAACGAGACTAAATACAGCGGAGCGCAAATGTTTTATTCGTCCTCAAACAGCGGCAGTGAAGATCTTGCGAGATCTATCCAGAACCGCTTTGTAGAATTTATTCAGCCTGATAACAAACGTGAGATAAAACAATGCGGCAAAGAGCTTTTTCTCTGCTATTACAGCGAAAATCCAACTGTAATGGTTGAATGCGGATTCTTGTCAAATCCGGAAGAAGCTGCGCTGCTTGTCACAGACGAATATCAGAGCATGGTTGCTTTCGCTATTTTCAGCGGAATAAATGATTATATAAACTCCAAATAAAGAAAAAATCCGGAGCCTTTGTAAACCAACTAAGTTTACACAAGCTCCGGAAAAATCTATCTCAAAGCAGCCGTCAGAAAAACGTCAATGCTTCAAAGCTATTCATGGGTATATCACCACTCCGGAGCGGCATTTATCTTTTTTGCTGCTTATATTATCTTATGCAGATTTTCAAGAAATGCAACAAAGAAAAAAAATCCAATATAATATAGCAGCCTCTATAAACACTTTTGATTAAGGCAACACCGCACAGAGATTGTGCATCAGATGCACACTGGATTTAATCAGTACTCCCTTAATTATCTAAATTAGTTGTAGCAGTACCGTTAGCAGATTCAGATTTCAGATTTTCTATATCATATTCCATTTCTCCATTAAAATAATTAATATTTAGTGAAATCACATCATCAAGCTTTATTTCATCGATACAAATATATTTCTCCAATATAGATGAACTAATTGTACTTTCTGTTTCAGAGCATTCTATAGCTACTTCAGCAGTACCATCATCACACAACATAAATATCGCATATATGCCGCTGTTCTTATTACCCAAAGAAATAATTTCGTCTTCTATTTGTTCTTCCGGTAAATTTTCGGTATTAATTTTCAATGTGGCATATTCTTTATTTTTTTCTTCATCATCTTCTTGTTCAAGACAAGAGGCAGCTGAAAGCGAAAGCGCAGCGGCAGCAAGTATTGATATCATTTTTAATTTATTTTCATTTTAAACCATCCTCTTTTCAGCTTATCAATCAAGCCAGAATATATTATCATTTCACTCAAAAAGTAAAGTATTTTTGTGTATTTTTGTCTATTGTACAAAAATACCCTGAGCAATTGCAAAATAATACAAAAAGAGACTGCAAATGCAGTCTCTTTCACTACAATTAAATCATTTTTTTACATCTGACTAACAAGCTTTTCAAAACGCTCCATAGCCTCGATAGTACGCTGTCTGTCGCCAAACGAAGTAAGTCTGAACCAGCCCTCGCCGTTCTTTCCGAAGCCTGCGCCGGGAGTTCCGACAACGCATATTTTCTCCAGCATAAGATCGAAAAACTCCCAGCTTCCCATATCTCCCGGACACTTGAACCAGATATAAGGAGAGTTAACTCCGCCCGTGAATTTGACTCCGAGCTTAGTCATGCAGTCAGCTATAATTCTGGCATTTTCCTGATAGTATGCGATATTTTCATGAATCTGCTTCAAGCCTTCTTCTGTGAAAACAGCTGCGGCGGCACACTGTACGGGATATGAAACGCCGTTGAATTTACTTCCCTGACGTCTGCCCCAGAGCTGTGAAACGGAAATTTCCGTACCGTCGCTTGCCTTAACCTTAAGAGCATCGGGAATTACAGTATATCCGCATCTCATGCCTGTAAATCCAGCAGTTTTCGAGAGCGAACACATCTCGATAGCGCACTCTTTTGCTCCCTCAACACAAAAAATACTTCTTGGAACATCCGGATCGATAATAAAAGCTTCGTATGCAGAATCATAAATAATAACCGCATCGTTCTTCTTTGCATAGTCTATCCACTCTTTGAGCTGAGCCTTTGTATAAACCGAACCAGTCGGATTATTCGGCGAGCAGAGGTAAATAATATCGGCATGAACGTTCTTATCGGGCATGGCAGCAAAGCCGTTTTCCTCGTTGGAATCAGCATAAATTATCTTTCTTCCGCTCATTAAATTTGAATCTACATAAACCGGATATGCAGGATCGGTAACAAGAATAACGTTATCGTCACCAAAAATATCGACAATATTTCCGCAGTCGCTCTTTGCTCCGTCGTTTATGCGTATCTCATCAGAAGCAACATCTGCTCCGAAGCTCTTATAATAGCCTGAAACGGCTTCTTTCAGGAAATCATATCCAGCGCCGCTGTCCTCATAGCCTTTAAAAGTTTCCTTAACTCCCATTTCATCGCAGCCCTTTTTCATAGCCTCGATAACGACCGGAGCAATCGGAAGCGTAACATCGCCAATTCCCATTCTGATAATATCAGCGTCGGGATTTGCCTCTTTAAAAGCGGCGATTTTCTTTGCAATATTTATAAAAAGATAGTTTTTTTCTAATTTAAGAAAATTTTCATTTAACTGCGGCATACAACATTCTCCTTTTCTTTAGCGATAAATTCATCAGAAACATTTCCCTCAAATACATATTCAGCTGGGCCTGTCATAAGCACAGTTTCGTCGTTTTTCCAGATAATACGCAGATCTCCTCCACGAAGATGTACAAGAACTTCCTCGTCTTTCTGACAAATTCCATTAAGAACTGCCGCAACAACTGTAGCACAAGTTCCCGTACCGCAGGCAAATGTCTCGCCGCTTCCACGTTCCCATACTCTCATTTTGAGCGTATGACTGTCGATAACCTCAACAAATTCAGTATTGATACGATTTGGAAAAAGCTTATGATTTTCAAAAAGAGGTCCTATTTTTTCAAGCTCCAGCTCGTCTATACCCTCGGTAAAAATGACCGCATGAGGGTTTCCCATTGAAACACAGGTAACTTTGTATTCCTTTCCGCCGACTTCAAGTGGCTGGCTCACAAAGCTTTCGAGATTGCTGTCAACCGGAATATCCCTCGGAACAAGAATTGCCTTGCCCATATCGACCGTAACCATATTGACTTTATCATCTTTGAGAAAAAGTTTGAGGTACTTGATTCCGGAATTCGTTTCAAGAGTTATTTCGGTTTTATCAGTTAACCCCATATCGTAAACATATTTTCCGATACATCTTGTTGCATTTCCGCACATCATAGCCTCTGAGCCGTCCGCATTAAAAATCCTCATGCGGAAGTCAGCTATTTCCGACGGCATGATAAGCACAAGTCCGTCAGAACCGATACCCTTATGACGATCGCTCAAAACGACTGAAACCTTTTCCGGCTCATCGACTTTTTCCTCAAAGCAGTTTACATAAATGTAATCGTTTCCGATTCCGTGCATTTTAGAAAATTTCATTTAATTTCCTCCTATCATCAAAACAGGAACAGTAACAATTTTTTTGCATTTTACAGCTTGATTTCATGTCGGGGAAACTGCTAACGTTTCCTTAACAAAGCTGCAAATGAATTTATCGGATTAAAGTAAAGTTATACCGTTTTCCGCACACTTCTGAATCATTTCATCGCTCCATACAGAGGACTGAACCTCGCCGATATGAGCCTTTTCAAGAAGAAGCATACAAAGTCTCGATTGTCCGATTCCGCCGCCGATAGTAAGCGGGAGCGTTCCGTCAGCGATCATCTGATGATATTTATACTGCATTCTGTCCTCAACGCCGCATTCGGCAAGCTGATTTTTCAGCGAAATTTCGTCAACTCTGATTCCCATTGAAGATATCTCAAGAGCATTGTCAAGAACCTCGTCCCAGAAGAAAATATCTCCGTTCAAAGCCCAGTCATCGTAATCGGGAGCTCTTCCGTCGTGCTTTTTTCCGCTTGCAAGCTTTCCGCCGATCTGCATGATAAATACCGTTTTATGCTCTTTAACGATAAGGCGCTCACGCTCACGTGGGGTTTTATCCGGGAACATATCCTCAAGCTCCTGAGTTGTGATAAAAAACACCTCATCCGAAATTTTGTCGGCAAGAACAGGATATCTGTGGCTTACCTTTCTCTTTGTGTAAACGACAGCCTTAACGACGTTTTTAACCGTTTCTTTCAGATAATCAAGAGTACGCTGTTCACGGGTGATAACCTTTTCCCAGTCCCATTGATCGACGAAAATAGAGTGAGTGTTGTCGGTATCGTCATCACGGCGGATAGCGTTCATGTCGGTGTAAATGCCCTCTCCTGCCTCGTAGCCGTAACGGTGAAGAGCGGTTCTCTTCCACTTTGCAAGCGACTGAACTACCTCGGCGTCACAGGAAATTTCCTTGATATCGAAATCGACCTTGCGTTCAACGCCATTGAGATCGTCGTTGATGCCGCTTCCCTTTTTCACAATAAGCGGAGCGGAAACACGATCGAGAGTGAGAACTATAGAGAGAGCCTGCTGGAAGATATCCTTGATATACTTGATAGCGTGCTGAGTTTCCCTGATAGTGAGCGAGGGCTTATACCCCTCTGGAATATACAGCGATCTTGACATAAAATCATTCCTTTTCTGTAAATATATTCAAAGAACGGCGTCATTGACGTTCTCTGTTAGCTGTAGTAAAAATATAAAATAAACGGGTGCGACGCACGATTAATAATGGGATTCTCAATGGCAGAACGAGTGAGACAGAGAGACACTGTCTCCCCTCGCACATCTCTCTGCCTAAGGAGAATACATCCCTTAAAAATCCCGATATTATAATGATTACGGTACTTTTTTATTTTATCTGATTGAACCAACTGTTCTCGGATAGAGTATAACGTCACGAATATTCGACATACCTGTTGTATACATGATAAGTCTCTCAAATCCCAGTCCGAAACCGCCGTGAGGCACTGAACCATACTTTCTCAGGTCGAGATAATCGCTGTAAAGGCTGAGGTTCATTCCTCTTTCCTCCATTGCGGCAACAAGCTTATCGTAGTCGGCTTCTCTCTCGCTTCCGCCGATAATCTCTCCTACTCCGGGAACGAGCAGATCAACTGCGGCAACGGTTTTTCCGTCGGCATTCTGTTTCATGTAGAAAGACTTTATCTCCTTTGGATAATCGGTTACAAAAACAGCTTTTTTGAACACCTTCTCCGAGATATAGCGTTCATGCTCGGTCTGCAAATCGCATCCCCATTCAACAGGATAAACGAAATTTTCTCCTGATTCCTGAAGAAGCTTAATAGCTTCTGTGTAAGTAACTCTGCCGAAATCGTGAGAAATAAGCTCCTCGAGACGAGCTTTGAGTCCCTTTTCAAAATGAGCGTCAAAAAATGCTATCTCGTCAGGACAGGCTTCAAGAAGCTCACGGATAACGAATTTAACCATTTCCTCTGCAATTTCGATAACGTCATCAAGCTCTGCAAAAGCTACCTCCGGCTCGATATGCCAGAATTCGGCAAGATGCTTCGGAGTATTGCTGTTCTCAGCACGGAAACTCGGTCCGAAAGTATATATCTTGCCCATTGCCATAGCGGCAACTTCTCCTTCAAGCTGTCCGGAAACAGAAAGTCCGGCTTTTCTGCCGAAGAAATCATTAGCATAGTAATCTTCCTCGTTCTTGAATTCAGTTGTGTATCCGTTGGTCGTTACCTGAAACATTTCTCCGGCACCCTCGCAGTCGCTTCCGGTAATGAGCGGAGTGTTAATATATACGTAATTATTTTCCTGAAAATACCTGTGGATAGCCTCGGCAAGTACCGAACGCACTCTCCATACCGCATTGAAAGTGTTCGTTCTTCCTCTTAAATGGGGCATCGAGCGGAGAAATTCAAGCGTATGACCTTTTTTCTGGAGCGGATAGTCCGATGGACAAGTTCCGAGAAGCTGGATATCAGCGGGAGTACAGTTTATCTCGACTGTGTTATTTCTTCCCTCAACGACATTTCCGGTAACTTTAACGGACATTCCTACACGAGGCTCTTTAAAATCGGGATCAGACTCCTTTTCGATAACTACCTGAATATTTTTCAGCGAAGTACCGTCATTCAGCTCAACAAAGGCTACGCTCTTAGAGTTTCTGGAAGTACGAACCCAGCCGCAGATAGTTACATTCTGTCCGATGAACTCTTCCTTTGATTTAATAATCTTCTTAATATCAGTATGCTTCATTGCAATCTTTCCTTTCGTAAATAAATAAAAATTCCCGTCCTGAATCAACAGGACGGGAATATATAACCCGTGGTGCCACCTGAATTACCGCAAAAGCGATCACTTCTGAGCCGCTGTAACGTGCGGAAAACGTCTCCCCTACTTGAAACAGAGTTCCTTTCGGTTTGCTGCTCTGAAGTGTTATTCATACAGACTCTGATATGCGGCTCTCACCTTACACGCACTCTCTGGGAACGAATTTCTGCACTACTTCTCTTCGTCATGGCATTTATTACATTTACATTGTATCATCTTTATGCAGCAATGTCAAGAGAAAAATCAAGAAAAAAGATTTAAATAAACAGTGTGCTCATGCCATATTCTCTCGCATAATTCTCTGCCTTTTTACGGTTTATCTGTTTCAGCAGCCTTATGGTCTGTTTTCTGCCTTTTTTAACTACGTCTATCGAAATATCAGGATTATCAAATTCAGCAATATTTATATTGTAAAGACTTTCGCAGCCGCAGAAAGCGTCCTCCTTAATGTCCTTAGTGAGACAGCTTATCCTAAGCTCAATGAGGTTCTGACAGCCATAAAACGCCCAGTTTCCGATAGTCTTGACAGTATGCGGAATATCTATGCTTTCAAGCGATCTGCACCATGAAAACGCACTCTCCCCGATAACTGTGACAGAATTTGAAATGACTACTTTTTTCAGACTGTAACACTCGGAAAAAGCAGCAATTCCAATAACTTCGACTGAACCTGAGATAACGATTCTTCTGAGTCTTCGGCATGAAAAGAAACAAAGATCGCTGATCTTCTGAAGATAAGCCGGAAGGACGATATTTTCAAGAGAATTGCATCGTCCAAACGCTCCCTTTCCTATAGTTTTCAACGATTCAGGAAAGCTTATATCTTTTAGTCTCTGACATTTCAAAAAAGCGTTTTCGCCTATAAATTCGAGATTTTCGGAAAGTATTATCTCTTCAAGCGCAAAACAATGGCAAAAGGCAAACTTTTCAATTTTTTTCACGCTGTCCGGCATAACTATCTTTTTTAAAGTTTCGTTGCCTCTGAAAGCGTATTTGCCAATGGTCGTTATACAATCGGGAAGAACGATCGCACTTGATGTTCCGATATATTTAACAAGAGTGCCTGTTTTTCGATTTATAGCCATGTTTCCTGAATCGTCAATAACAACGTCCTCATCCTTGAGAAGTTCCTCTATCTCTTTTGAAGCTTCATCAGCAATGTCTGCTTTTTCAAGAATTTTCTTCTTTGGAACAGGCTCGGGCTTTTTTTCAGAAACTTTTTTCTCTTCGGCAACAGGCTCGGGCTTCTTTTCCGGAGCTTTTTTCTCCTCGACTTGTATCGGTTCAGGCTTTTTTTCTGGAACTTTTTTCTCTTCGACAACAGGCTCGGGCTTCTTCTCGGGAACTTTTTTCTCTTCGGCAACAGGCTCGGGCTTCTTTTCCGGAGCTTTTTTCAATTCTGCAACGGGCTCGGGCTTCTTCTCGGGAGCTTTTTTCTCTTCGGCAACAGGCTCTATCTTCTTTTCGTGAATTTTTTTCTTCTCGGAGATAGGCTCAGATTTTACAGTAGCAGTCATTTTCTCTTGAATTACAGGCGTTTTTGGCTTTATCTTCACTGCCTTTACCTTTTTAGACATTTCTGCTTTGGCACATAATGGACAACTTTTATATTTTTCCGAATCATAATAATGCCTCTCAGGACATTTAACCATCTTCAAGCTTCAATCACTCCTGTCATTATTTTAGGACTTGTTTTCAAATTACTAACTAATTATATCATTTTTATTATTAAAAATCAACAAATATTTAATAGTTCTTTCATTTTTGTTAATTATCACCATTACAATATAATATCAGCTATTAAAAACAGAGTCAAACCGTGATCTCAACTGTTCTGATTTATACAATATGCACAACTTATGAAGTCTCGCTAAGATAAATTTCAGTTCTGTTCTGAATTCTTTCAGCGCACTCTTCCGCCGTAATTTCATCACTGACAAATTCGGAAAACTCCTCACGCATTATATCTTCAACAGGTTTATCGCCCCCGGCAAGAACAGTGCATCGTCCCACAAGCTCTTTTATTGAGCCTATCGTTTCGTCGCTGACTGCTCCGCAATTTATAAACTCAAAGTTATGCCACTCCTCGCCGTCTATAATAACATCAGGATTCTGCGATATACGCTGATCGCGGAGCAGATTATGCACGAAAGCGTCTTTCCTCGTTGAAAAGCGCGTTGAAGAAAGTGTAGCGCTCTTGTCCGCCTGATTATCAAAGCTCATGATATAATCTACAAACGCCCAGCCTCCGGCAGTGCATTTTCCGCCTCTGAGAACCGAATAAACTCCCTGATAACAAGGTGAAATCACGCCGCTGCGATTTTCGGACGGATAGTTGAGAAATGCCGCTTCGCCGTCCTTAAAGCCATACATATCGGCAATATAGGATAGATCTGAAAGGCTGCTGAAATTGTGTGTTAAGAGAAGAGCCTTTTTGTCTTTTACCGTATGATACATTTCATGAATAATTAAATTTTGTTCATCATCGGAATATTCCGCCCAGTCAAATTTTTCAACCGTTTTTGCAGTTTTCGTAAAATTAAGAAGCCTTATAAATTCATCGGAATCAAAGCTGCATACAGATCTTTCAAAGTCTATCCACGAGCCGAGATTTTCAAGGCAATATAATTCAAAAACATCCTCCGGACTGCTGCACTGTCTTTCTACTCCAAGGTACATATCTTCAGGCATATTTTCAGCGATATTTAAAAATTCATCATAATTCCAATCGCTGTACTCCTCCCCGATAATATCTTTGTTTGCAAGAAGAAAGTTTGCGGAGAAACGATCGGAAATTCCGTAAAGACCGCCTTTATACTCATAAGCCTGAACTATATTATCAAGAATATCGTCTTTGGAAAATCCTCCGTACTCTGCTGAAAGCTCCCACATATCAGCAAAAGCGCCCATATTGGCATATCGGTACATCGTTCCGGTATTGGTGTAGCAGTAAACATCCGGAGCGTTTCCGGAGAGGACGTCTTCTTTAAGCTTTTCGTCACTGTCATCATAAGTTTTCATCTCAACGGAGTAATTATCGCTGTATTTGTTGAACTCGACAGAAAGCTCTCTCTTATCGGAATTTACATTTCCCGAAACTCCTACAACTACCGTTTCCTTATTCTGAACATAATCGTCCGGACGTACCGTTAACAGCGATAAATAAGCTTCTCTGGTCTTATTATCACGTCCGGTAGCAACAAATTTTCCTTTTCCGGCAGGAGCGATCTGAATAAGCTCAGAACTGCTTACGTCCGAAGCAATATAGTCCGTAATTTTAACAAGCTCGTCCGATTTGGTAAGACCGAAAATTCCGTCGATCATCATGAAATAGAGCTTATAATCTCCCGTTCCCCTGACATGACCTCCCTTACGGCTCAGATATCCTCCATAGGAAATCATTTCCTGCGGCGTTTCAGCGCTTTTTCCGTCCATAACCGCATATCCGCTCACTGAAGAAACTATCATATTGCCATCGGAATCCTCTCCGTAGAAAAAGTCATTGTCACTGTCGGCAACATCGGTAACGCTGCCGTTTTCATCAAGAAGAGCCGTTCCGCCGCTGAAAGGAAGTATATAGCCGCTTCCGTAACGAACTATTCCGCTCACAAACGATTCTCCGACGGTAAAATAGCGTTCCATGCCGCTTATTTTCACTGATTTGGAAAATTCTCCGTCCGCATTATAGCATCGTATCTCAAATTCTGCTCTGGCATTCTCAACGTCCTTATATTGACACAAAACGGTGAAGCCTCCGTCCGATTCCGAGTTAACGATAACCTCGTCCGCTTTTCTTTCAAAAGCAAGCTCAATCGGAGCATTATACTCCATTTGCTCATTAAATCCTATAAATTTTATCGCTCCGTCAATACTCTTGTATACGAGCCGTACTCCGTTTGATTCACTATAGGAAAGGTCCTGAAAAGAGATAAGATCATCCGGAAGCATCAGACGCTGTTCTTTATACATGGTCTGAGTTACAGTGACTTCCGGCGAAGCTTCCGGCTTTTTCTGACCTTTTCCGCATGATGCGTTTACTAATATCATTGATAGAATAATTGAAATTGCTGCGAACTTTTTCATATATACAACCCCTAAAAAGCAAATTTTCAGCAACGGCTTTAAGCTGTCTCTATAAATAAGTGATTTAAAATGGCAAAAAAGACGAAGCAAAAATATATTTTTTTATTTTAACAATGCAAACATATCCTGTCTGCAAATTATCGCTCACAAAAATGCAAAATAAATGCAAAAGCTATTGACTTATTTAGCCTCGGAAATTATACTGAAAAATGTAAAATAAACATCGTGTAAACCATGCAAGCCTCCTTTGCACGCTGTTATTCCGATTCAAAACGAAAGGAAACAAAACAATGAATAAATTTTACTGGCGTTCTGCCGCCTTTGCAATTGCAGCCTGCCTGTCGCTTCAATCATGCAGTAAAAAAACCGGAACTGCTTCCGAAGATCCTTCCTCAAAACCTGTTGCAGGCGGAGCTGTTACCGTCGAGCGTACAACGCAGAAAGCGGAAGAGGTTCTAAGCGATTCATATAAAGCCTCTCAGCTTACTATACCGGAAGGAATCGACTTCCTGAGCGATTTCAGATACATTCCGGATAAAGATAGCGTTATGGCAGTCGGAAGTGACACACAATCCACAAAATTACTCTCGTTCAGTTCTGATTTTGCGTCCTCATCGGAAATAACGCTCCAGTTTCCGGATGAATACAACTCAAGCGACGAAGCGTATCCGATTTACTCTTTTTCTGACAAAGGAGAAGTTTCAGCCCTGCTTACAATGTCCGACCACGGCGGAGTTGTTATGCCCGAAGAATACGATGAAAACTTTGACTACGAAGCCTATGAGGCAAACGCTGTCAAAAGCTATATATTCTGCCGTTTCAGCGAAAACGGCGAACTTACCGATAAAATAAACGTGAACGAACTTGAAGCTTTTCACGATGAATACGGCTATTTACAGATCTCATCTGTATATGCTGCGGATGACGGCGGTGCAGTTCTTTGTCTGCGGGATGCGACTCTTCTTAAAATCAACAAAGACGGTTCTGTAAAGGTTTTATATCAGCATAATGATGATGATGATGAAAACATCTACGTTGACGATGCGCAAATGGTCGCCGATAAAGACGGAAAATTGATCTTCGCAATAACTTCTACCTATTACACCGAAGATACACCGCAGGTCAGTCAGAAATTTTACGATGTAAACCCTGATTCCGGAATCTCTGCTGAGCCGTTCGCCGTTTCGACCACAGATTATTCTCCGAACGGAGCTGTCACAGGCGGACGTGGGGATTACCGCTTATTCATTCCGCTTTCAGACGCTCTTTACGGCGTAAAAGCGGACGGAAGCCTTGAATCCGTTTTAAACTGGAATGATTCAGATATCGGAGCTATTGCACTTTATCCCGTCGGCGAAAACGATTTTGTCGCTTTTGGCTCGGACAATTACAGCAATCAGATGAAATTCATATATCTCAGAAGAAGAAATATGAGCGAACTCTCCGATACAGTGGTTTTAACTCTTGCATCACTGTGGGGAGGCGGAAGCGATATTGTTAATCAGTTCAACCAGAGTCAGAACAAATACCGCATACAAATCGTGGATTACAGTCAGTACAACAGTGAAGAACCGCCATATACTGCCGACGGAGCCATGAATCAGCTTAAAATGGATCTTATCTCCGGAAAAGCTCCTGATATTATAATCACTCAGAACCACAATGATATTACCGCTCTGTCAGCAAAAGGCGCTTTTGTAGACCTCTATCAGTTTATGGAAAACGATCCGGATGTAAACCGTGATACCCTTATGCCAAATCTTCTTAAAGCCTGCGAAAATTCCAGCGGTCAGCTTTATTCTCTTGCCCCCTCTTTTAGTATTAAAACAATGGCTGCCAAAACTAAACTTACCGATAAGGAAAACTGGACTCTTGATGATATGATATCCCTCTATGACAACGCTCCGTCAACTGCCGATCATCTTTACGATGGCATGAGCAAGGAGGAAATGTTCAGGAATTTATTCTATGCCGCAACCGATCTTGTGGATTACGAAAGCGGCGAGTGTCATTTCAACAGTCCTGATTTTGTAAAGATACTTGAATTCTGCAATCGTTTCGTTGACGAAGTGGATATGCCCGATAAATTGAGCGATCCTGAAGCTCATCAGCAGTATTACACCGATAAATTTTACTGGTGGAGCAATGACAGGATAATTGTTTCTGAAATAGGGGCTGGCGGAGATACCTCTTTAAGCTATACAAGAGACGTTGACGCAAGGGATGATATCACTCTTGTCGGCTATCCCTCCTCAAACGGAAGCGGCGGAAAGCTTGATCTTTCGGAAAATATCGCTATTTCAGCTACCTGCCCCGATAAAGAAGGAGCATGGCAGTTCGTCCGCAGCTATTTCACAAAGGAATATCAGCTTGCCGAAAACGAATGGGGCGGTAAAACCAACATTCAAGGTCTTTCAGCAAGAAAAGACGGTTTTGAACGTGATATGTACAGATCATCGCATTTCACCGATGAAAACGGCGAAAGCGTTGATTATCGTGAAAGCAAGGGCGATAAATATTATCCTCTTACTCAGGAAGAAGAGGAAAAACTCACAAATTACATTCTCGGCTGCGATACTATTTACGGCGACTACGATGCAGACGTCCTGAATATCTGCCTTGAAGAAGCTTCTGCCTACTTTGCAGGAGAAACAACCGCAGAAAATGCAGCAGATATGATCCAGAACCGTGCATCTATAGCTTTAAGCGAGAAAAGATGATATGCTGAAATTATAGTTGAAACTGGTAATGATGTCAGCTTAAACGGAGACTCCTAACAGGAGCCGCGGTCTCACCTGTCGGTTCGGTCGGTGCTTCTCGCTTTGCGAGAGGTCTCCACTGGAGACCCGCACCCCTCTGTCACTTCGTGACATCTCCCTACACTGTAAGGAGTCACCGTCCCCGTACCCCCAACAAGGACTGATAACCATTTGGGAAATCTATTATTATGGTAAATCATGAGCGACGTGTTCTTCTATCTTTTATGGGCAGTAACTCCGTGATTGGGTGCAGCGTCACGCTGCCCTTTGGAAACCCAGTATTAATTATTTAAAGCAGATTGCCCATAGAATGAATACTCATTTGGCAAAGAGAGTAAAGAACAAAATGCGTTAAGCTAACAACATTATCAATACCGGGAGCTGATATTCAGCTCTCTTTTTTTGTTCAAGCGTATGAAATTTTTTCAGCCATTTGTTGAAAACGCACAAAAATCATGTGAGATTACTTTTTTCTATTGAATATTTTATAATAATGTGGTATAATTATATTGTTCCGTCAGTTTACCAATGAATTTTAAATGAAAGAAAAACGCTTACGGAGCATTATTTTCTTAAAATGCAGTAAAGGGAGGAAATAAATGTCACCAAAGGAGGAGTTTATCTCTATTTACAATGAAAATATCAAGCGTGAAGGTGCGGACAGACTTCTGGAGTATCTTAAAAAGAGCGATTTTTTTACTGCTCCCAGCAGTACACGCTTTCATGGAGCTTATGAGGGCGGATTAGTTCAGCATAGCGTAAATGTTTATCATTGTCTGAAAGATTATCTCTCACGACCGAGAGTAAAAGAAATGTACGGAATGAATTATTCAGAGGAAACTATAGCAATTGTTGCGCTGCTGCATGATCTTTGTAAAGTAAATTTTTATACGGTCGATTATCGTAACAGAAAAAACGATGACGGAGTCTGGGAAAAGGTTCCATATTACACGATAAATGATACGCTACCGTATGGTCATGGAGAGAAATCGGTCTACATAATTTCGGGATTTTTCTACGGCGACGCACGTCTGAGCCGTGAGGAAGCATTTGCCATCCGCTACCACATGGGTTTTTCCGGAATTGAAGATAAAAATACTATCGGCAAAGCTCTTGAAATGTATCCGCTTGCATTTGCGCTGAACGTTGCCGATATGGAAGCTTCCTATTTTCTGGAGGGAAGCAATAAATAAGTTAAATATATTATTCTGAATAAGGGTACGTTCTGAGAATAATTATTATATTTTAAGGAGATTTTATATGAATTGGTATGAAAACGCAATAATTTATCACATCTATCCGCTTGGATTCTGCGGTGCGCCTAAGTTCAATGACGGAGGAGAAGTTGTTTATCGTCTTGATAAGGTGTTGGATTGGATTCCTCATTTCAAGGAAATGAATGTTGACGCAGTTTATTTCGGACCTGTTTTTGAGTCTGTTGAACACGGATACGATACTACAGATTACAAAATGATCGATCGTCGTCTCGGTGATAATAATTCATTCAGAAATATATGTGATAAGCTTCATGAAAACGGCATCAGAGTTATTCTTGACGGAGTTTTCAATCATGTTGGAAGAAAATTCCCACAGTTTGTTGATATTCAGGAAAAAGGTCAGGGAAGCGGATACTGCGACTGGTTTCAGAACCTTAATTTCGGCGGTCCTTCACCATGCGGCGATCCGTTCTGGTATGAGGGCTGGAACGGCCACTATAACCTTGTAAAACTCAATCTCAGAAACGTGGGCGTATGCGATCACCTCATTGACGCTGTAAATTACTGGATCGAGGAATTCAAAATCGACGGTATTCGTTTCGATGCCGCTGATTGCATTGATTTTGATTTCTTCAAGAGAATCAGAAGCTTCTGTAAGTGCAAGCGTCCGGACTTCTGGCTCATGGGTGAAATTATCCACGGTGATTACAACCGCTGGGCTAACCCGGAAATGCTCGACAGCGTTACGAACTATGAATGCTACAAGGGACTTTATTCCTCACACAATGACAAAAACTACTTTGAGATCGACTACTCCATCAACCGTCAGTCAGGTGCAAACGGAGGTATTTACAGGGGGATCAATCTTTATAACTTTGTTGATAATCATGATGTAAACCGTCTTGCAAGCACGGTTACAAATCAGGCATACCTGCCGCTTATTTATACTCTTATGTACGCAATGCCCGGTATTCCGTCAATTTATTACGGAAGCGAATACGGCATTCAAGGACGCAAGGAGAACAATTCCGACGATAATCTCCGCCCATGTCTCCACCTTCAGGATATGGAAAGGGAAAATACTGGACTTTACAATCATATCGTTAAGCTGGGCAGAATTTATCGTGCCTATCCGGCTCTCCGTACAGGCAGCTATGAAAGAATAATGATAACGAATCAGCAGCTTCTTTTCAAAAAGACTCAGGGCGATCAGACTGTATATGTTGCTCTTAACCTTGGCGATTATGAATTTGATCTCAGTTTTGGAACTCATCTTCCGGCGCTTGTTGACGTTATTGGAGCAAGGCAGATCTCCGTTGAAAATGGAAATGCCTATGTCAAGATGCCTCCTTACTCAGCAATGATAATCGTTTCCGATGATATTGTAAATAACGAAGAGGAAGCTGTTCAGACTCAGATTCCGGAAGATAAGGATACAGAAATCGTTATCGGAGCAAAATATCGTCATTTCAAGGGCGGCGAATACGAAGTTATGGCTGTTGCACGTCACAGCGAAAATAACGAGGAGCTTGTAATATATAAATCTCTCAGCGATTCTCAGGTATGGGCGAGACCAAAGTCGATGTTTATCGGCAAAGCAGGAGATGTAAGAAGATTTGTGAAGTTAGATTAATTCATATTTTAACTGAATAAAACAGAAACAGCTGTTAATAATAGCTATGAGGGGAAAAAATATTCCCAACGGAAATCGCTATTATGATACAGCTGTTTTGTTTCTGCAAAGCGGAACTGCTGAAGGGTTTCCGGAATTTGCAGAGAAAGGTGCTTGATTATGAGCAAGAATAAAAACCAGTCAAACGATAAGAAGAACGGCGGTCTTAACGACAAAACCCCAAATACAGGAGCTCAGGACAAAAATTCCAACAGCTTCGATAACAGAAACTCTAATCACTCCAACGACTGAGTCTTCACTGCAAATCAAAAATGGACTGTACTTAATTGTACAGTCCATTGATTTTTATGAGATAAGAAATTATTCAGCGTCTTCTTCAGAAACTTCTTCGTCGTTCTCCTTATCTTCAAGAAGAGCACGGATAGAAATACTGATTCTCTTAGCGTCTGCGTCGATGTCAATGATCTTAACGTCAACCTCGTCGCCAACGGAAAGGATGTCCTTAACGTTTTCAACCTTCTTGTCAGCGATCTGAGAAATGTGGATAAGACCATCGATTCCATCAATAATTCTTGCGAATGCGCCGAAACTTGTGATAGAAACGATAGTTGCCTTAACAACATCTCCTACATTGTAGTTAGCCTTGAAGATTTCCCAAGGATCGTCCTCAGCTTTCTTGAAGCCGAGAGAAATTCTGTTTTCATCACGGTTGAGATCCTTGATATAAACCTCAAGAGTATCGCCAACTGCAACAACCTCGCTCGGGTGTTTGATTCTCTTCCATGAAAGCTCGGAAATATGAACCATACCGTCGATTCCGCCGAGATCAACGAATGCGCCGAAGCTTGTAAGGGACTTAACCTTGCCAACGTAAACGTCGCCGACTTTAGCATTATCCCAGAATTTAGCCTGAGCCTCGGCTCTCTTAGCGTTCTGAACAGCCTTGATAGAGCCGACAGCTCTCTTCTTGCCCTCAGTAACTTCGATTATCATGAATTCAACCTTCTTCTTGAGAAGCTCATCAAGCTCTGCTCCTCTCGGAAGACCTGTGTGTGAAGCAGGAATAAAGATTCTTACGCCGAGATAAGTAAGAGTAACGCCCTTATTTACAACGTGCTGAACAGTACCCTCGAGAACCGTTTTCTCCTCGTAAGCCTTAACGATAGTATCGTAGCCTGCCTGCTCGTCAACCTTCTTCTTTGAAAGCTGAGCAGTACCGTCTGCGTCGTTTACCTTGATAACGATAAGCTCAATCTCGTCGCCGACCTTAACGATATCCTCAGGTTTCTTAGCCGGATCGTCTGTAAGATCCTCAAGCTTAACATAGCCTGTGTGCTTTGTGCCGAGATCAACAGTGATCTCTGCGTTATCAACGCCTACAACAATGCCCTTGACTTTCTCTCCTGTATGTATTTTTTTGAATGACTGATCGATTGCTTCAGCAAAATCGATATCCTCATCCTGAATTTCTGCAATATTTTCATTGTCTGCCATAGTGGTTTGTACCTCCTTGATTATATAAGCCGGCGTAGACGCTCCGGCGGTAATGCCGATTTTTTCAGCAGCGGGAAGCTTTAAAGACCGAAGCTCGTCCGAATTTTCTATGTGATAAGTCCTGCAATATCGGCTGCAAACCTCGAAAAGCTTAACGGTATTCGAACTGTGCCGTCCGCCGACAACAAGCATAATGTCCGAGCCTTTTGCAAGTTCAGCCGCATCGGATTGTCTTGTATCAGTAGCGTTGCAGATAGTATCAAATATAACGATGTCGGAATCATTTTTCGGAATCACGTTTAAACACTCATCCCATACTACTATATTATACGTCGTTTGAGCCACAATTGCAAGCTTTTTTTCTAATTTTTTGTATTTTTTCTCAAAAAAGTCTTTTAGCTCAAAATTATCCTTGAATACGAGGCAATTTTCGTCACAATGACCAACAATTCCTTGAACTTCCGGATGTGAAGCGTCGCCGGCAATGAGAATAAAGTAGCCCTCGGCTGATTTTTCAGCAACGATTTTATGTATCCTTGAAACAAACGGACAAGTTGCATCGAGCATTCTGTTGCCTTTTGCTTCAATCTGATCATAAACTTCTCTTCCGACTCCATGAGAACGTATAACAACAGTCTCGTCATCTGAAAGCTCGTCAACACTGCTGATAATTCTTGCGCCTTTTGCCTGCATATCGTTTACAACGTCCTGATTATGGATTATCGGACCGAGAGTTGCAACTTTTGTGTTTTTTTCAAGCTCGCCGTAAACCATTTTGACGGCTCTGTCCACTCCGAAGCAGAATCCGGCAGATTCCGCAACAGTAACCCTACTCATTATCAGATGCACCTCCCGAAGCCTTATCGGCAGAAATTTCCGTCTTAGGTTCGCCCTCGACGAGACGCTTGATTTCTTCCATATAGCGGTTTTTCAGCTTAACAAGCTGTCGTGGATTGGGAGTATCGCAGATTTCGGTGTAATCCTCCGGCATTATAGGTTCGCCGAATTCAACAATGAGCTTTGTGCGGAAACGGAGTTTTTTTCCGTAAACGATACCTACGGGAATAATGGGCTTTCCCGATCTTGCCGCAATAAGAGCCGCTCCGGTGTGTCCCTTGCCGACCTTTCCGTCCTTAGAGCGGGTTCCCTCCGGGAAGATCATGAGACTTCTTCCGCCGTTAAGTCTTTCGACAGCAGTGTCAATAGTGGAAGTATCACCCTTGCCCCGTGAGACCGGAAACGCTCCGAGAGAGCGTATAAGCCATGCGAAAAGCTTATTTCCGAAAAGCTCCTCTTTAGCCATGAAAGCGTATTTTCCTTTAGCACCTGCACCGAGAAGCGGCGGATCGGCATAGCTTCTGTGATTTGAAGCGTAAATAACGGTAGTATTTTTGGGGATATTTTTTCGTCCGACATAGTGCAGATTATAAGCGATATGCATATAGAGCCAGACCAGTACCTTACAAATGTAATACATTATTAATCTCTCCCGATTTTTTCGTTGATTATTCTGATTATTTCATCAGCAGATTCCTCAAGATCAAGCTTGGTCGTATCGACGAGGACTGCGTCGTCTGCCTGTTTCAGCGGAGAAGTTTCACGGTGCATATCCTGGTAATCACGCTGGATTATGTCTTTCAGAATATCGTCATAGGGCGGACAATCGGGCTTTTCAGAAAGCTCCTTGAAGCGGCGGTTTGCACGTTCCTCAGCAGAAGCGGTCAGGAAGATCTTCACATCTGCATCAGGAAGAACGACCGTACCGATATCACGTCCGTCCATGATGACATTATTTTCACGGGCAATTTTTTTCTGCGTTTCAAAGAGATAAGCACGAACCGCCGGTATTGCTGAAGTTCTTGAAGCCGCCATAGAAATCTCCGGAGTTCTGATAAAATCGGAAACATCCCTCTCCCCGAGGAAAACTCTTTGTGTTCCGTCGATGAATTTAAGCGAAATATCGGCGCTTTCAAGAGCTTTTTCAATTTCTTCATCGGGAATATTATTTTCGGTTATAAACAAAGCGGCAGTGCGGTAAAGCGCTCCTGTATCGACATAAATGTAGCCGAGCTTTGCCGAAACCATTTTGGCGATAGTGCTTTTTCCTGCGCCGGCAGGTCCGTCGATTGCAATATTTACTGAACTCATTTTTTTACTCCTTTACATATATAAAGCTGCTGAATAAGCCGTAGAAAAGGCTATTTGCAGGTTAAAACCGCCTGTGTAAGCGTCGGTGTCGATAACTTCTCCGGCGAAAAACAATCCGGGAACGAGCTTCGATTCCATAGTTCCGGGATTTATTTCCTTAACGGAAACTCCTCCGCTCGTAATAATAGCCTCTTCTATCGGTCTGAAACCGGAAATACGGACGGGAAAATTCTTGATAAGCTCGCCGAATTTGTGACGCTGCTCCTTAGTTATACTGTTTATCTTCGTTTCCGGAGCTATGCCCGAAAGCTTTACAGCAACAGGGATAAGTTTTGCCGGAAGAAGCTTCCTTATGCCGTTAATGAAATCACGATTGAGATTTTCCGCAAAATCACGCCGGATGCGAACATCGAGCTGCTCCGGTGAAAGAGCCGGTTTCAGGTCGATTTCGAGATGATAACGATTGGGCGTCATATCACGGATATGTGAGCTTGCACTAAGGACAAGCGGTCCGGAAACTCCAAAATGGGTAAAGAGCATTTCTCCAAGCTCGCTGAAAATCAGTTTTTTTCCGTCATAAAGCCTCAGAGTTACGTTGCGGAGAGAAAGTCCCATCATTTCAGCGCAGAATTTATCCGGTGACATAAGAGGCACAAGGCTCGGTTTAAGCTCTGTGACAGTGTGTCCGGCAGATTCCGCAAGAGTATATCCGTCCCCCGTTGAACCTGTATTGGGATAGGATTTTCCTCCGCAGGCAATAAGCGTTGAAGCGGAACGGAATTCTTCCTTTCCGGCGATAACTCCGACGCAGACATTTTCCTCGATAATAAGTGCTGAAACACGCTTGTTAATGATTTTAACCCCAAGGTTTTTCATTTCATAAGCGAGAGCATCGGCGATATCGTCGGCTTTGTCGCTTACGGGGAAAACACGGTTTCCACGTTCGGTTTTCAGCGGAACGCCAAGTTCCTCAAAAAAGTTCATAACGTCAGCGGAGTCAAATCCTGCAAAAGAGCTGTACAGAAAGCGTGAATTTACAGGGATATTATTGAGGTGAACCTCGACCGGAGAGTTATTTGTGACGTTGCATCGTCCTTTTCCTGTTATGCGGAGCTTTCTGCCGAGACGGTCGTTTTTTTCAAAAACGATAACGCTCTTGCCGAGTCTTGCAGCCTGAACCGCCGCCATACATCCGGCTGCGCCTCCGCCTATAATAATTACATCAGTCATATTTTTAACTTAAAAGCCTGCGGAGTTTTTCCTCCATAGCCTTTCGCCTTTCGTCAGTTGATTGCTGGTCAATGAAGTAAATCCCGTTTTCAAAAATTACAACATCACCCTCATTTGCATCAGCCGGAAGCAGTTCACGGTTTATTGCCTGCATTCCTAAATCGGTTTCAAGAACGGCTTTACCGCCCTCGAATCTGTCAATAATTATCATATATCGCTACCTTTCTGTTCTGACGGTAATATTTTCGCCGTCCGACACAAATACGATCGTACCGCAAAGATCGGTGCGGTAAATTTTGTCTGTGAATTGTGAAAGCCTTTCAAGAGTCGATTCGCACGGATGACCGTAGGAGTTGCCTGCGCCGCATGAAATAACGGCATAGTCAGGTAAAATTATATCCATAAAATCCTGCGAACCAGACGTATCGCTGCCGTGATGACCTGCTTTATAAACATCGGCATGACGAAGCGAACCGCTTTCAATCATTTCATCCTCGGCAAGTTTTTCTGCGTCTCCTGTAAGGATAAAGCTTGTTTTACCATGCATCAGGAAAATTCCGACAGAATAGTTGTTGACGTTGTTGTAGTCATCGCTGCACGGAGCGATGATCTCCGCTTCGGAGCTTCCTAAATGGATAACATTTCCTTTTCTCGCATAAGAAAGAGTAATGTTTTTGTTATTGCATGAATCAAGGAATTTCTCGAAATACTGTGTTGTGGGAGTATCGTTGGGGTCAAGATGAGGAATCATTACCTTGCCGATATCGAATTCGTCAATTATTTTATACATTCCTCCCATATGATCTGAATGAGGATGAGTTGCAATGACGTAATCAAGTCTTTCCACGTTTAATTCTTCAAGATAGCTGATGACCTTGTCTGTTTCCGAGGATTCTCCGCAGTCGATCAGCATAGTTTCGCCGCCGGACTCGATGAAAATTGAATCGCCCTGTCCGACATCTATAAAATGAACGGCGATATCTCCCTCCGCAATGGGAAATCTTTCTTTTTCATTAAAGAAGCGAAAGTAAACGAATCCTGCAATGAGAATCAAGATAATTAAAATTAACGATGAAACGCCTTGCTGCTGTTTTTTCTTTTTTGATTGCTTTTTGTATTTGCCTGTGAAGTTTTTGACGAATTTTTTCTTTGTTTTTGAGTAGTTCCGGACGTTCTTTTTTCCGGAAACCGGTCTTTTCGTCTGTTTTCGGGCTTGTGCCATGATTTTTCACCGCCTTTTCTGCTGCCTGCACCGTCGTCAACGAGACATTTCGGTGAAGTTCCGATAAGATCTCTTCTGCCTGCAAGCTTCAGAGCTTCGAGGACTATTTCCTTGTTCTGCGGACGGAAATATTGCAGTAAAGCTCTCTGCATTGCCTTTTCTTTCGGAGTTTTCGGAACATATACCTTTTGCATCGTATAAGGATCAAGCTCCGTGTAGAACATACAAGTTGATATAGTTCCGGGAGTCGGATAAAAATCCTGAACCTGTTCCGGACGTATCTTGTTTTCTTTCAGAAACAAAGCGAGGTCTATCGCTTCGTTCAGTGTGCTTCCGGGATGCGAGGACATGAGGTAAGGCACGAGATACTGTTCTTTTCCGATACCCTTGGTGATTTCGTAAAAGCGTTTCTGAAAAGCCTTGTAGGCTTCTATATGGGGTTTTCCCATTTTGTCAAGAACGACCGCCGAGCAATGTTCCGGAGCAACTTTAAGCTGTCCGCTGACATGATATTTTATAAGCTCACGCATAAACTCGTCATTTTTATCCTCCATAAGATAATCGTAGCGTATTCCCGAGCGAATGAACACCCTTTTAACGCCCTTGATCTTTCTTATTTTGCGGAGCATAGCCAGATATTCAGTGTGATCGGCTTTAAGGGCAGGACACGGAGTCGGAGCAAGACACTTCTTACCCATGCAAAGTCCCTTGCTGAGCTGCTTTTCACACGATGTATGGCGGAAATTAGCCGTCGGACCTCCGACATCGTGAATATATCCCTTGAAATCGGGCATTTTTGTTATGCGCTCGGCTTCTTCGAGAACTGATTTTTCGCTGCGGCAGGTAACTCTTCTTCCCTGATGAAGAGCTATCGAACAGAAATTGCAGTAGCCGAAGCATCCACGGTTATGAGTGATAGAGAAGCGGACTTCCTCGATTCCGGGAACGCCTCCCATAGCCTCATAAGAGGGGTGAACCGCCCTTGTATAGGGCAGACTGTAGATATAATCAAGTTCCTCGGTAGTAAGGCTCAGAGCCGGTGGATTCTGAACAAGCATCATTTTTCCGTGACGCTGAATGATAGTTTTTCCGTAAACCTCATCCTGCCAGTCGTACTGTATTTTAGTTGCCTTGGCATACTCGGTTTTACTTTCTCTTACCTGTTCAAAAGAAGGACACTGAGCTGCTCCGAGAGGAGTATTGACCGGCTCGGTCATATAGCACGTTCCACGGATATCATGGATATCTCCGATGTTTTCGCCTGCGGCAAGACGGCTGCAAAGCTCTTGGATCTGATGTTCGCCCATGCCGTACATGAGAAGATCAGCTCCGCTGTCGGCAAGAATAGAAGGTCTTACATCGTCGTCCCAGTAATCATAATGGGCAAAACGGCGGAGCGAAGCCTCAAGACCTCCGATAGCGATCGGAACTCCGCCGAAATATTCTCTTATCTTCTGACAGTAGACAATGACGGCACGATCAGGACGTTTCCCAGCTTTTCCGCCCGGAGAATACGCATCATCGGAGCGCTTTCTCTTTGCGGCGGTATAATGAGCTACCATTGAATCAATATTGCCGGATGTTACGAGAAACGCATATTTAGGCTTGCCGAACCGCCGGAAATCACGATCGCTGTGCCAATCCGGCTGAGCGATGATACCGACGGTAAATCCCATTGCCTCGATAAGTCTTGTGATAATAGCCGCACCGAAGCTGGGGTGATCGACATAAGCGTCTCCGGTTATGTAAATGAAATCGAACTGATCAATGCCAAGCTCGTCCATTTCTTTTTTAGTAGTCGGGATAAAATTTTTATACATTATCATGCCTCCCCGCTCTGTTTTCTGAGTCTGCGCTCGTCAAACTGCATTTTGGACATATAGACTTTTCTCGGCTTAGAGCCTTCGCTTGGACCGATAACGCCCATTTCTTCAAGCTCGTCCATAATTCTCGAAGCTCTTGCGTAGCCGAGTTTTAATTTTTTCTGGAGCATTGTTGTTGAAAGCTGACCGTTATTTACGGCAACTTCGATCGCACGTTCAACATAATCTTCGTCCGTTCCGACAGCGGCAGAATCACCGCCGCCGCCATTGTCACCCTTAGTCTGCGGAACAAAGCTGTCAACGGCTTCTGTTATTGAAGAATCATATTCAGCCTGAACCTGATTTTTAATGAATGTCAGTGTGTCGGTGATATCCTTATTTGATGCGAAACAGCCCTGAACTCTCAGCGGCTTATTCATACCGATCGGCATATAAAGCATATCGCCGTTTCCGAGAAGCTTGTCTGCTCCTGCTGTATCAATAATAGTTCTCGAATCTACCTGCGACATAACGGAAAGAGCGATTCGGCTCGGGATATTAGCCTTGATAAGACCTGTTATAACGTCCGTTGTAGGACGCTGTGTAGCGACAACAAGATGCATTCCGGCAGCACGTCCCATCTGTGCCAGACGGCATATGGAATCTTCAACTTCCTTTCCTGCAACAAGCATCATATCGGCAAGCTCGTCGATGAAAACAACGATCTGAGGCATAGTATCAAGACCGTCCTCTTTAGCGATTACGTTATAGGATTTAAGATCGTTTGCGCCTATCTGCGAGAAAACGGTATAGCGGCGCATCATTTCGTTAACCGCCCAGTTCAAAGCACCGGCAGCCTTTTTAGCGTCGATAACAATAGGAATGAGAAGATGCGGTATGCCGTCGAACACCTTGAATTCAACCATTTTCGGGTCGATAAGAATAAGCTTTACTTCATCAGGCTTTGCGTTATAAAGAATGCTCATGATGATAGAACGTGTGCAGACTGATTTACCGGAACCTGTAGTTCCGGCGATAATAACGTGCGGCATTTTTGTTATATCGCCAAGAATGGTGTTGCCGGCGATATCCTTTCCGACTGCAAAGGTGAGCTTGCTTTTGCTATTGTGAAATTCCGGAGTCTGTAAAATTTCACGCAGTGTTACCATATCTTTATTGGTATTAGGAACTTCGATTCCGACAACTGATTTTCCGGGAACAGGAGCTTCGATTCTTACACCCATAGCGGCAAGATTCAGTGCGATATCGTCCTCAAGTCCTTTTATTTTCGAGACTTTAACTCCTGCGCCGGGCTGAATTTCATATCTTGTTATAGAAGGACCTCTGAAAATATCCTTGATCTTTACCTCAACGCCGAAGCTTCTCAGCGTGTTTACGATAACGTCGGCTTTTTCACGCATTTCTTCAGCAGCGTCGGCAGAGTTTGAATGTGCTGACGGAAGTGCGAGCAGATCAAGAGGCGGAAGAACGTAAAGAGACTCTTTTTCGTTTTCCTTATTGTTTTCTGTTTTAATTTCGGGTGTATTATTAATATCATCCGGCTTCTTTTCTGCGGCTTTTGAAATAAGCTTTTCAAGGTTTTCGTCCTTTGCTTTCACGACCGGAGAAATCTTTTCCGGCTGATTTTTAATGAGATTATCCGACGGAAGAGGGATATCTATAGCAAAATCACCGTGAGATGTATTTCCCGAATGAATTTCGGGAAGATCATTTTGCTTCTGCGGCTGGGAAGTTGTTTTTCTTTTATTATTAACAATGTCAATGGCTTCAAGATCAGCGTCAAAATCACGTTTTTCCTTATCGTCATCGTTATCGTCGTCTTCAAAAGCGTCCTCAAAATTTCCGCCCATAAGGAGATTTGCAAGTCCTTCAACGCAGTTTCCGAGAAAACGGAACGGTTTTGTGAGAAGTTTCAGAAAATCTATAAGACCAAGCCCCGAAAGAAGCATTCCAAACACGAAAAACATGACTACAGTGATGATCTTTGCGCCTATACTTCCGAAAATTTTCAGAAGAGGTCCTGCGATAAGAAGACTGGCGACGCCTCCTCCTTTAAGGTTTACGCCGTTATTGTAAAGAGAGGAAAAATATTTGATGAAGCTGTTTCCGGGAATTTCTCCGACAAAGAAAATTTGCAGAGCAGCCGAGGCGAGAAAGGTCATAGCAATTCCCCATACGGCTCTGCCTGAAACGCTCCGCTGACTTTTTTCCATGCCTATCTGAATAGAAGTATATATCAGAATGACCGGCACGAAAAAAACTGCCGCACCGAATGTTCCGAGAAGAAGATTATGTATTCCAAGCCATCCGGAGGTACCTTTTATAACCGTCATAAGAGCGACAAGGATTCCAACGGCGAAAAGTATTATCGACCAGAACTGATTCTGTTCATTTTTGGGTGCAGAGGTCTGCTTGCTTTTGGTTTTCTGACTTTGTTTTTGCTGATTATCAGCTTTGGGATTCGCTGATGACTTAGTATCCGAGACGGATTTGGATCTTGTTTTTTTCTGGCTTTCCTTTTTTGTTTCTGCCATTTTGTTCCTCCGGTTTTATCTGATTATATGAACCTGTTCCCATAAATTCACGAGAACAGGTTCATATTTTTATAAATATCTTTTTTCTGTATTTTCAATCAGATCATAAAGACACTCCATGGCATTGCTAAGACCGCCGAGTTCGTCAATAAGACCTATTTCAACTGCTTTTTCTCCTTCAAGAACGCTTCCCACGTCAAGCACAAGTTCTTCTGTATTCATCATAAGACGGCGGAAATCGTCCTCTTTGATGTTGCTGTTGCCGAGAACGAAATTTATGATCCTGTCCTGCATTTTATCGAAGTAGGAAAGAGTCTGCGGAACGCCGAGAACAGTTCCGTTCATTCTTACAGGATGGATGGTCATTGAAGCTGTGGGGACGATAAAAGAGCGTTTCGCACTTACGGCGAGCGGAACTCCGATAGAATGTCCTCCACCTACGACCAGTGAAACCGTCGGTGTTTTCATTCCCGAAATAAGCTCTGCAATAGCAAGCCCGGCTTCAACGTCTCCTCCTACAGTATTGAGGATTATAAGAAGACCTTCAACGCTTCTGTCCTGTTCGATTGCGACAAGAGCGGGGATAATATGTTCATATTTAGTAGTTTTATTCTGCTCGGCAAGAACATAATGCCCCTCTATCTGTCCGATCACAGTAAGACAATGGATCAGATGCTTTGAATTCTGCGAAACAGTCTGACCGAGTTTTTCGGCAAGTTCGGCTTCATCAAG
>ENA-UOJL01001115-UOJL01001115.1-human-gut-metagenome-genome-assembly--contig:-P47-NODE-1115-length-31787-cov-20.892191_pt1 | contig 31787 bp, 29 predicted proteins | sample MGYA00242347_ERZ723894 | MGnify/ENA metagenome assembly ERZ723894
GCAAAGATGGTGCCGAAGGTGATCCACAGGAACACCACAGGGCCCCACAGAGCGCCCTGCATGGCACCAAAGATGGGGCCAAGGCCCGCAATGTTCAGCAGCTGGACGAGGAACAGCTTCCACTGGGGCATCACGACATAGTCCACGCCGTCGTTGATACGCACAGCAGGCGTTTCACGGTCGTCCGGGCCGAAGGTATTGTCCACGATCTTGCCATAGACGAAGTATCCGCCCACCAGGATCGCAAGACAGAGCAGGAAACTAATCATACCAGAAACCTCCTTTTTGCCCCTGCCGGCCGCGGCCCCATTCTGCCGCATACCCGGGGCTCTTTTCTGGCCTCATGGTAGCACACTTTTTTCCAGCGGAGAAATATCTTTCCGGCATGGGGCCATATGGTTTCCGATATAGCTGCAAAGAATTTTTGCCGCTTTTCCGTTTATTTTTTGACCATTTATCAGCAAAAATAAAACCGGGCGCTCATTTTCGCCCGGTTTTTCATCCATTTATTGGTTTTTCTGTCAATTTCAAAAGAAGCAACCTTTGCCGTGCCTTAGCCGGAAAGCCCCTTTATTTCACGGTGGAAGCCGCTTCCTTGTGGAGCAGATCCACAAAGGCCTGCTCCTCGGGGCGCAGGCGGCCCTTGTCCGGGTAGACCAGTACATCCCGCATCTGCTGGCGCTGGGCCGGGCACTTCTTCAGCACCAGATGGTACTGCTCCAGTGCCCTGCGGGGCATGGGCGATGCCCACATGTAGGCCGTGGGCAGCCGCTGCAGGATCGAGAACTGGCTGCACCGCTCATACACATGGATGCGGCGCTCCGGGTTGACATGCCAGCGCACACCGTCGCCGCCCTCCTCGCCGGGCAGCTGGAAATCATCGTGGAGGATCTCCATATACTTGTCCAGCTCAGACAGGTCGCGGATCGCCTTCCGGGCCAGCGGGCCGTCCCGGTTGGTCAGCAGACTGTATTCAAAATCCATAATGGGTTCCATTTTCAGGCCCCGCCGGGCGCAGTAATGGGTATAGTGCTCGTCATCCTCCACGGCGTACCGCAGCAGAGCCAGATGATACCCCTGCCGCAGGACATGATCCAGTGCCTCCATGGAGCCGCCCTCCCGGATGTGGATGTGGAGCCGCTCAATGGAGGCCGCCTGCTCCAGATAATCCACCGCCGCATAGGAGGCATAGGTGGCGTGGGGGATCATTACCCGCAGTTCGGCGCAGCGCTCCTGCTCCTCCTGCACGCTCCGGTCCAGCCGGTCCACCTCCCGCAGCACCCGCTCGGCCTGCTCGATGAAGTGCCGCCCCTGCTCCGTGGGGATCATGCCGGTGGATGACCGCTCAAAAATGCGGAGATGGTATTCTTCTTCCAGATTTTTCAGCGCCTTGCTCAGGTTGGGCTGAGCGGCATACAGCCGCTTTGCCGCCGCACTCACAGATCCGCATTCCATGATGGCGACGAGATACCGCAGTTCTGTAATGTTCAACTTTTTCTCTCCTTTTGGCGTTTTTATCCCTTGCGCCTAGTTTATCAGGCGGCACACGGGGCTGTCAAGCGTTGACGGAGCCCCGCTGCCGTTTTATAATGTAAGAAACAATCTGCCCGAAAGAGGTCGAAGAGGATGGAAGAAAAAAACTACCGCGTTCTGCGCATTGAGGAGCAGCTTTATGGCTGCGAGGAACTGCCCGAGGGCCAGCCCGTGCTCTGTGATGTCCTGCTGGAGGCTGCCGACGGCACGCAGCGGGTTCTCCCCTACCCGGATGCCGAGCTGACCCGGCTGGACATCAACGAGGGCAGCACTGTCACCCTGCAGGATCACAGGCTGACCAAGGCGGCGCACAAGGTCTATTTCACTCGCCACGGCGAGACCGTGTGGAACGTGGAAAACAAGATCTGCGGCATGACCGACAGCCCCCTGACCGAAAAAGGCCGCGCCCAGGCCCGGGAGCTGGGCGAAAAGCTCCGGACCAGCGGTCTCCGCATCGATGAGATCCTGTACTCTCCCCTGTCTCGCGCCGCCGACACCGCCCGGGCCATTGCGGAGGCCACCGGCATTCCTGCCCGGTGTGAGCCCCGGCTCCGGGAGCAGTGCTTTGGCCGCTATGAGGGCACGCCCCGGGACGGCGAGGAGTTCCGCATCTCCAAGACCCACTTTGCCGACCGCTACTCCGGCGGCGAGAGCATGATGCAGCTGGCCCAGCGCATCTACAACCTGCTGGACGAGCTCCGGGCCGACACCGACAAGACCTACCTGCTGGTGGCCCACAACGGCATTGCCCGGGTGGTGCAGTCCTATTTTTACGATATGACCAACGAGGAGTACGCGGCGGCAGGCATCAAAAACTGCGAGTTCGTGGAGTTTACATTCTGAACAAAGAAAGGACCCGCCGAGGGTCCTTTCTTTGTTTGCGGTTATTCTGCCTTGCGGTAATGGAACTGCTGGTCTCTGGTGATGAACATGCCGATGCTGACCAGCAAAGCGGCCAGCTCGGCGGCTGTCACGGCCAGCCAGATGCCATCAATGCCCAGCAGGAACGGCAGCAGCAGAACCGCCGCCACCTGGAACAGCAGGGTGCGCAGGAACGAGATGAGTGCACTGGTCACACCGTCGCCCAGGGCCGTGAAGAAGGAGGACGCATAGACGTTGAACCCCATGATGAGGAAGCTCAGGCCATAGAGCCGGAAGGCCCGGGTGGTCAGAATGAGCAGGTTTTCATCATAGCCCACAAAGAAGCGGGCCACATGGGGGATGATGAACATGGAGCCGATGGTCATTACCACCGCAACCACACCGATGAGCTTCAGGCTCTTGCGGTAGAGGTTGTTGACCTCTTTGCGGTTATTGGCACCATAGTGGTAGCTGACGATGGGCGCGCTGCCCACGGCGTAACCCACAAACACCGCCACGAACAGGAAGGATGCGTACATGATCACACCATAGGCGGCCACGCCATCCTCGCCCGCAAAACGGAGCAGCTGATAGTTGTACAGGATGTTCACCAGCGACATGGAAAGGTTGGTCATCAGCTCAGAGGAGCCGTTCACACAGGCTTTCAGCAGCACACCGCCCTCAAACTGCGTGCGGCAGAGGTGGAGCAGGCTGGTGTTTTTCCGGTTGAGGAAGTAGAACACCGGCAGCAGGCCGCCCACCACCTGGCTGAGCATGGTGGCAATGGCGGCACCCTCCACGCTCCAGTGCAGGATGCCCACCAGCAGCACGTCCAGCACCATGTTGGTGCAGCCCGCGCCCACCGTGAAATAAAAGCCCAGATGCGGCTTTTCGGCGGTGACAAAAAAGCTCTGGAACATATTCTGCAGGATAAAGGTGGGCAGGCTGAGCATCAGCACCCGGCCATAACGCAGGGCGTAGTCCAGCATCTCACCTTCTGCACCCAGCATCAGGGCCACCGGCCGGAGCAGCAGCATCCCCACCACGGACAGCACGATGCCGGCGATCAGCGCCGTTGACATAAACAGGCTGAAATAGCGGTCGGCACGGGCTTTATCGCCCTCACCCAGCGTGATGCCCACAATGGCGCTGCCGCCGGTACCCAGCATAAAGCCGACTGTGCCCACCAGCATGGGCACGGGCATGATGAGGTTGACTGCCGCAAAGGCTGTTTTGCCCACAAAATTCGAGACACACAGGCCGTCCACAATGCCGTAAATGGAAGTAAACAGCATGGTGCCGATGCAGGGCAGCACAAAACGGATCAGCCGTGAATAATCAAAGTGATCCGAAAGTTGAATTTTCTGTTTTGACATGGATTCTCCTTTTTGCAGGGGTGGATTACATCATTCCGCCGGGCCGCCAGCCGGTGCAGTAGCGGGCGTAATCGCGGTCGGCCTGTTTGACGTAAAGGAGGAACTGTTCCCTGCCTTCCTTGTCCGTGACCTGACGGACTTTGGTGGGCAGGCTCTGGCGCTGGAGCAGCTCCAGTTCATCGTTGAGCTCTTCCTCGGTATCAAAGGCATCCAGCTTGGTCCAGTGGGTGGCAAAGAGCCAGATGTTTGCAAGGGTGTTATTCATATTCAGTCTCCTTTTCCGGGGCATCGGCAAGGATGCCGGCCCGGTAGAACGGCGCAATGGCGTTGGCATCGCCGTGGCGCACGATGGAATAGGTAATGTCGCAGTAGGGCTGGATGGCGGTGCTCTTTTCCACGGTGGAGATGAGCAGCACCTGCAGCTGCAGGCGGCGGAACAGCTCCATCATGGGGCGGATGCGGTCACTGGTCATCTTGCTGAAGGCCTCGTCCAGCAGGACAAGGCGGATGCTGTTCTCGCTCTTCTGGTAGATCTGCAGCAGGCTGGCGCAGATAGCCACATAGAAGGGAGCCTGATTCTCGCCGCCGGAGGAATCGCGGCTGACGCGGGAAAGATAGGCCTGCTGGCCCGAGACGGTGTTGGTCACCTTGATGTCATAGTCCAGATAGGTGCGGTAGTCCACATAATCCGAGAGGGTGGCACCGGAGGTGGTGCGGCCCTCCTGCCGGGCCCGGGTGTTCTCATCCACATCGGCCATGATCTTTTCCATCAGCGCGTCCACCTGCCGCTCGTAGACGGGGTCGGCGGTGGCGGCAAGGTTGTCCAGCGAATCGCCATCGGTCATCTGCTGGTTGCCCTTGTCCACAATGACCTGATAGAAGGCAGCCAGCTGGGGGTCACGGCTGGGTTCCAGCTCAAAGCGGTAGACTTCCTCGCCGTAGGTCAGCTGCTCCATCACCTTGTTCAGCTCCCGGAACTGGCGGCGGGCATTGAAGATATCATCCTTCATCCGGAAGAGGATATCCTTGCGGAAGCGATCCTTGCAGTCCCGCTGTGCCTGCTCCAGCCGGGCGGCGTAGCGTTCCAGATCAATGCGGACAAGGCTGTCGTGCTGGGCGCGGTACTGCTCCACCCCGGCCAGACCCAGCGGATAATCGCAGACATAGTGCTCGTTGTAATCCCTCTGGGCGGGTTCCAGCGTGGAAGTGAGATAAGCTCGCAGGGCATCGTCCAGCCTGGTCTGTGCCTTTTCGGCAGTCTGCGCGGCGGCACGGGCCGTGCGCCCGCCCGTCATCAGGCCCTTCTTGCGTTCCTGTGCCAGCGGCTCCAGCAGCGGGTGCTGTGCAAAGAATGCCTCTGCCGCTTCCCTGCTCTGTGCGGCGGTCTCCACCGCCTTACCCTGCTCTGCCTCGCAGGATGCGATCTGCTTTTCGCAGACGCGGATATCGCCGCCCACCTGCTCCACGGCCTTGCGGGCAGTCTCCCATGCGGCTTCCCGGGCTTCTTCCTCGCGGTAGAGCTGCTGCAGCATGGGGTTCTCGCGGCAGTCCGCCAGCTTCTGCTCCTGCGCGGCGTAGTCGGCACGGGCGGCATCCAGCGCGGCCCGGCTGGCCCAGAGTTCGGCCAGCTGTTCCAGCGCATGGCCCCGCAGGACGTTCTGGTACTGGTCGTAGGCAGATTTCAGGGTCTTTTCGGTCTGGGCGGCTTCGCGGCAGCGGTCGGCCTGGGCGGCAAGCTGTGCTTCCAGCGCTTCGGCACGCTCCCTGCGGGCATCCAGGCCGATATAGCGCTGGGGCCTGCGCAGGCGTTCCAGCCGGAAGGGATGGTGGCGCAGCAGGTCCCGGGTGGCGCTGTCGGGGAAATGTTCCAGCGTATCGGGGGTGTCGCAGCAGACGATGCGGCGCAGGATGGTGTCCGCATACTGTGCGGCCAGCGGGTTTTCGCTGGTGACCTGGGCGGCAAGGCTGTCGGCGGGGGCTGTCTCCGCATGGCGGTCCGCCTTGCGGATGCCCGGGGTATCCAGCAGGCTGATGGGCCCCACCCGGTCGCCCAGCGCCACAAAGGCGCTCTTGGCGGCGGCGTAGTGGGCAGGCGGCACAAGGATATCGAACCGGCGGTCACCCAGGCAGGCTTCCACACAATCCTGCCAGCTCTCATCGGCCACAGTCAGCAGCTCACAGAAAATCTTTGCATCCGCTGTCATGCCGCGGCTTTTCAGCTCGGCATTCACGGCATCCCGCACTTTGGTGGCGGCATCGCCGTGGGGGTAGACCCACTTGCCGCCGGACACGGCGTTCAGCTCGGCCTGCAGGGCCTCCTGCTCTTTTGCCAGATCCGCCGAAGCCTGCCGGGCAGCAAAATACTGCTCCTCCAGCGGCTTTTCGATGCGGGCCAGTGCCTCGGTCAGGGCGGGGAGATGTTCCGCTGTCAGGCGCTGGGGCCAGAGCTCCTTCTCCACCGCAAAGCCGCTGCGGTTCAGCTGGGTCAGCAGGCCGGTGATGGTATCTGCAGTTGCTTCCAGACCGTTCCTTGTCCGGGCCGCTGCATCCAGCGCGCTCTTTTTCCGGGCCAGCTCCTCGGTCAGGGCATCCAGCGCCCGGCCCGCGCCGCTGTCACCGGCCGCACCGTGGGCCGCCAGATAGGCCCGGCGGGCTTCGGCTTCGGCGTTCTTTGCGGCCTCGTATTTTGCGTTCAGGTCGGCCAGCTGGCGGCGGCCTGCATCCAGATGGCTCTGCCAGGAGGCATCCTCACCGGCATCCGCTTCGGCGCGGGCCAGCAGGGCCGCGCCCCGGTTGACAAGGGCATCCGTCTCTTTGGCAGCAGCTTCCCGGCCATACGCCACGATCTGTTCCAGCGCGGCGGCACGGGTCTGGGCCTCGGCCAGAACCGCGTGGAGGTTTTCCAGCTCCACCCGGTCGCCCTGCAGCGCTTCCAGATCCAGCTCCGGCTGGGGCAGGATGTACTGGTACAGGAACTCCCGGAAGTTGGGGATCTCGTCCATGCTGGTGCCCATCTGGAACACTTCGTTGAATTTTTTGCCCAGCGGGCTGGAGGCGCGGCCAATGCCCAGGGCGCGGCAGATGCGGTCCCGGGCCTCGCTGGGGCTGCGGGTGTAGGACAGACGGCCCACGGCGGGCTTGAAGTCCTCCTTGGCGCTGGGGGCACCGGTGCGCGGATCAAGGAAGGGCAGCTTTTCCAGCGTGATGCCGTCCTCGGAGATGTACCAGGTCTGGTCGCCGGGGTGGAGCTCCTGCATGGGGCCCTCGGATTCCACCCGGACAGCGATGACAAAGTTTGTCCGCTTGACGGTATCCCAGAACTCGGCTCCGATATATGCCACCGTGCGGCCCGGGCGGCGGTAGGCGTTCTCGCCGCGCTGCTTGGCGTGGACAGAGCCCTGCAGGGTGCGACCGCTCTTTTTATTGCCCAGGGCATTGAAATTGCGGTTGGTGGTCAGGCAGTAGCGGATGGCATCCAGAATGGTGGTCTTGCCCACCGCGTTGACACCGATCATATAGGTCAGACGGGCACAATCAAAGGTGACATTTTCAAAGTTGTGCCAGTTGATGAGCTTCAGGCGCTTTAATTCGATCATTCTTCTTCCTCCCCGCTGGCATCTCCGTCAGGCCGCTCGTAGAGGGCCAGCTCTTCCCGGGTGCGGCTGCTCTCGGCGGCGGCATCGGCAAGGTCTGCGTCCGGCAGGGCCAGCAGCACGGTGGGGAACACCTCGATGCGGCTGTCCAGACCGGTCAGCCGCCCCACCGGGCGGGCCAGATTGTACCTGCGCAGGGTACGCATCAGCTCCTCCAGCGTGCGCTGGTCCAGCCGCCGGGGCAGGTTCATCTTCTGCAGCTCTGTCTGCACCTCTTCCACCGTGACCAGCACCTGATCGGCGCTGGCGGCAAGGCTCTCCCGCTTTTGCAGGTAGAGCAGGCGGAGCACCAGCAGCAGGATACTCTCATATTTCAGCAGCCGGGCCTGGCTGCCCTCATGCTCGTTGACCAGCGCCGCCGCCTGCAGCGGAGCCGGGTAAAGCGTTACCGCATAGCCCAGCGGCGCGAACACGGCCCGCACCTCGGGCAGATGATCCTGCACATAGAGGTATTTTGCCCGCTGATCCTCCACGCCACCCAGCACAAAGCAGTGGTTGAGCAGATAGTTTGCGGTCTCTTCCAGCATTTTATTCGGTTCGGCCATGGTCAGCGTCCTCCCTGCGGGGTGTCAGAATAAACTCTTCAAACCGGAAGCCGCCCCGTTCGACCCAGTTTCCGGTAAGGGTGATATCGTAAGCCCGGCGCGGCGACTGCGAGTAGGTGTGCAGGCCGATGATGCGGGCAAAATCGCGGGGGTATTCCTCCGCCAGCGTGGAGGCAGCCACCGCACTGCGGGCGGCAAGGGCCTGTTTTGCCAGCAGGCCCACGTTTTCCTCAGTCACTGCCATCCGGGCGTAGTCCAGCAGCAGCTGCTGTTCTTTGCGCAGCTGCTCCGCATCCAGCCCGGCCTGCCGCACCGGAGCCAGCGGCGTTTCGCTGCGGGGCGCGGCAGGCGGGTAGAGGGGCTTTGCCCCGAACACCGCCGCCGGGTAGAGGTGCAGGTGCTTTGCCACCGGGCCGTCATCCGGCGCGAACAGCTGATCGGGCGTTTTGATCTCCTCAGCATAGCGGCGGAGCAGGGCGGTGACACTGCCCTGCGAGGAGCGGTCGCTCAGCAGCAGGAACTGTGCCCGCTGCACGGCCCGCTTGCGGTAGCGGATATGGCTCTGGTCGATCTGGCGCATCAGGGTGCTCATCTCTTCCAGCAAATCCCGCAGTTTCTGGATGAGGGCACGCACGGCAGGGGCGGCTTCGCCGGGGGCGCAGCGCTCCACCCGGGCGTAATCCAGCGCCAGCCGGGGCAGGTGTTCTGCCTCGCAGTCGTCCAGCTCCTCCTCCAGATAAGCGCGGTAATTGAACAGGTTATCACTGGTCTTGAAGCGGTGGTAAGCGGCGGCCACCACCTTTTCCTCGTACTGGTCGAAGAGCTCCAGCACCTCCTGCGGGGTGCGGTTGCGGGTGAGCCGGTCGATATAATGCCCGATGGAGGCGTTCAGCGCCCGCAGGGACTTGTTCAGTGCTTCCAGATCGGAGGCCACCTCCCGCAGAACATTCTCATAGGGGCTCTTTTCCTCCCCGATGTTCTGCAGCAGCTGCCAGGCCTTGTACAGCTTGCCGGTGTAGGTGACAACACGCGGGTTCAGGATCTCTTCCAGCGCTTCCAGCAGAGGAGCCACCTCGGGCACAAAGGCAAGGGCAGGCTCCTCCTCATAGCTGCCGGGCTGCTCTTCCAGCCAGCCGGTGCGGCGCAGGCGGAGCAGAAAGCCCAGCGCAAGGGTATGGGGATCCCGGGTGGGCTGTTCGGCTTCATCGCCCGCGTCATCGGCATCCAGTGCCAGCGGCTTTGCCAGCGCCGCAAAGTAATCCTCGGCCCGGCTCACCGCTTCTGCCCGGGAGATGGAGTAATCCGCCGTGTGGCGGCACTCTTCCCACAGCAGGAGCAGCAGCTCCGCATAAAACGCCCGGTTGGGCCCCGCCAGCGGGCGGAACAGCCGCGGGCTGACCAGTTCAAACAGCTGCATCCAAAGGTTCCTTTCTTTCGACAAAATCTATCTTTTATTGTACCACATCACAGCCTTTTTTGCATCTTTTATGGGCAAGTTGCAAGCAAAAAGCCCGCCCGGAGCAAAACCGGACGAGCCTGTTTTTCTTCTCACTGCCACGACAGAGACAAATGACGGTTATTGGCAACGCAGTCTTTCAAGTACAAATTGATCAGGGTCTGGTAAGGGATGCCCACCACTTCGGCCTGCTCCTTGAAGTAATCAATGGTATTGCTGTCAATGTTAATGGTGATCTGTTTTTTCAGCGCCTTGGCATAGGGATTCTTTCTTGCATTGCTGAAATCGTACTCTTTGAGCATAACACAGGCCTCACTTTCCATAATATTTCGATTCAGTTTTTGTGGCCTTTCTGGCCGAGATAATACGGATGACAGTATCTGACGCACGGTAGCAGTGACACACGACAAGCAGATTTGCCCTACTGCTCAGGCCGAGAATGATAAATCTGTCCTCCTGTTCTGAATGCTCCGGGTCATCAATTACCAGTGCTTCCTCGTCATAGAAAACTGTCTTTGCTTCCAGGAATGAAATGCCATGTTTGTGCTGATTGATGCGGTTTTTATTTTCATCCCACTCAAACTGTATGCTTTCCATATCTATATTATAATTATATTATAATTATAAGTCAAGTGCTCCAGACGCAAAAAAAGCCCCGGAGGGCGGCAGGGGTTCCGTGCTCCGGGGTATGCTCAAGAAATGTTCAGTCTCGTATTATTCAGCTTTTTCTGCGTAGGTGATGCCGGCTGCAACATAGGTCTTGCCATTAGACATTGTCTTTGCAGCAACACCAGCAGCCTTATACTCACCAGCACCACTGGGACGACCCATCGAATCATTATTGTTCTTCAGTTTCTCCAAATCTGCAGCAGTAACTTCAATTGCAGGAACTTTTCCGTTGGTTTCATGACTATTCGGCTGAGCGGCCAGAATCATCGTCACAACCTGCTCACCATTTTCTACGCCATAACTGAATACAATAGCATCCTTCGTTGCAATCATGCCATTCTCATCAATTTTGTCCAGCATTGCCATTGCACGATTGCGGATAGTAGCATCATTTTGCAGCTTGGAATTCTCATCCATCGATGCATTCAAATTCTGCATATATGCCTCTTCAACCTGCTGTGCAAAGCTCTTAGAACCACTGCCGCTTTCGCCGCAAGCGGTCAGCATCGCCAGAGCCAGCACGCTGGCCAGCAGGATTGCAACAAGACGTTTCATTTTTTTCATAAAACAATTCCTCCATAATAAAATTCAGGCCCCTGTATAACCCCAAATCATACAGTGTACCTAAATTTATTTTACTCTTTGCCCCCCCCCCCCCCCCCCCCATGTCAATTCGCATATCAGCCAAAATTTTCATTTCTTTTTTGTGTAAATAAAAAAGCCCCGGAGGGCGGCCTTTCAGCCACGCTCCGGGGGTAAGACAGATTTAATTTACTTCTTGTATTTGGGGTTTCTGATCTGGAATGCCACTGCCATGTAGCTATGGCTATTGTCGCTCTTGACCACGACACCCAGCTTAGTCCAGCTGCCATTGCCATCCACTTTGACGTTGGTGCCGACCTCTCTATTGATCTCGCTCTCAACTGCCTTCAGGATTTTCGTCAAGAAAGACCCGTAATCGTATTTTGTCGTCACGGTAATGGTCAGATACTCTTCCTCTTTGCCTTCCACGTGAACTTTGCCAAAGAACTTTGCACCAAAGAAATCGATCTGTGCCTGCAGATCTTCGTTCAGGTGCTTCTCAGCCACAGCCTGCAGCTGCGGATCATTGACCTTTGCAGTAGCGGCCACACGATTATCACCAACGATGGCATCGAATGCAACTTTTTCTTTTTCCGGTTCTCTGGTGCCGGTGCTGCCGCCATCACCGCCACAGGCGGTGAACAGAACAAGTACCATGGTCGCCGCCAGAATCAAAGCGGCCAGTTTTTTCAGCATTTTCATGTCGGGACCTCCAGTCGTTTTGTTGTGTTTTTCATAATATGCAGGGTGCCTTTCCATTTTGAAACAGGACCCCTTCTGGCTTTATTTTATCCAACGACTGTCGCTTTTGTCAATTGCCAGCTTCACCAAACATTTTCTCCTGCTTTTGTTGTTTTTTCCAGAACGAATCTTCGCAAAGATCCTTTGCCATGCCCGGGGCAAAAAACGGAAAATATTTCCGGCGTTTACACAATTCTACCACGATTTGGTGCTAAACTTAAGGCAATGGGAACCGCCGGGTGCCGTTCCTGAACAAGGAAAAGGAGTTTGCCCCATGCAGCATGGTTCCCTGCGCGCTCCGGTGCGCGTTTTCATGGCAGCAGTTCTGCTGTGCCTGAGCTTTCTGGCCGCGCCAAAGGCTGCGGCGGCACAATTGCAGAATGTGAACGGCATCACACTGCTGTCCTTCGACAGCCAGCAGATCGTCTCCATCGGCAACCAGACCTCGGGCCGGTGCAGCTGGTACGCCCTGCGCTACGCCCGCACCATTCTGGATGGCAAGCCCTGCTCAGGCAGCGGGATGTGGTCGAACGGCGCGGTATGGTCTGCCGCCGGGTACTACGCTTACAGCGGCTCCCTTTCCGGCTGCCTTTCCCGCCTGTATGAAGAGCTGCAGGCCGGGCGGCCCGTCATCGTACATCTGAAAAACACCGCTGTCAGCGGCGTGTCCAAGCACACCAACCGCGTGACGAGCTATGAATACCACCTCTCCGGCTCCGGCTGGAAAGAGGTCAATTACCCCCACATCGCCACCAGCAGCACCTACGGACACTGGGTGTGCGTGGTGGGCATCTCCCCCACGGCAGACCCCGAAAACCTGCGGGAGAGCGATTTCTATGCGCTGGACCCCGCGCGGGTCAGCGTGAACGGCACACTGGCCGTAACAAAGCTTTTGGATGGCACCATCTGGACTGATAACTCTCCCTTAAAAGTCGCAGCCTGACGCTCCCTTACAAAACACAACAGCCCCCGGAACATGCAGGGTTCCGGGGGCTTCGTGTTTTGTATCGGGGGTTACAGCTCCTGATAGGCGCTCATCATGGCGGGGATGAACTGCTTTTTGCGGCTGACCACGCCGGGCAGCGTCCAGCTGCCGTCGGCAGCGGGCCGGCTCTCAAAGCCGTTGCTCAACACCTCGGCGGCGTAGCGGCCGGTGCAGATGACCACGCTCTCCTCCTTGGGCACATCGGTCAGCAGCATGTAGAGGTCCTCCACGTTCTGCTTGTTGCGGGCCTCCTCCAGATAGGGCTGGAGCAGCGCCTGGGCGGCCTGCAGGTTTTTGCGGGTCATGTAGCTGCCCTGCGCCACACCAAAGCGGATATCGCCGCACATGAACACCTTGAAGTCCTGCAAAAAGACCTCTTCGGGGGTCTTGCCGTCCAGTTTTTCACCGGCCTCGAACATTTCGGTGGAAAACTCTTCAATGTCCACGCCTGCGATCTTGGCCAGACGCTTGGCGGTGTTTTCATCCACGGGGGTGCAGGTGGGGCTGCGGAAGGCCAGCGTATCCGAAAGGATAGCCGCCAGCAGCAGGCCCGCGATCTGGGGCGGGATGTCCACACCGTTTTCATCGTACATCTGGGTGATGATGGTGGCGGTGCAGCCCACGGGCTGGTTGCGGAAGTAGACCGGCCCGCTGGTCTCCAGACTGCCGATGCGGTGGTGATCGATGATCTCCAGGATCTCGGCCTGATCAAAGCCCTCCACGGCTTGGGTGGCCTCGTTGTGGTCCACCAGAATGATGCGCCGCTTGCGCAGGGCAATGACGTTGCGGCGGCTGACCATGCCGCAGTATTTGCCGTCCTCATCGAGGATGGGGAAATAGCGGTGGCGCACCTTTGCCATCACCCGCAGCACATCGGCCACAGGGGTGACGAGGGTGAATTTGAGGATATCGTCCCGGGTCATATAATAGGAGATGGGGGCGCACTGGCTGATGAGCTTGCCCGCCGCGTAGGTATCCACGGGGGTGGTCATAATGGCAACGCCGGTCTCATCGGCAATGCGCTGGATGGTGCGGCCCACCTTGGCCCCATTGCAGATGATGAGCAGGGAGGCTTCCTTTTCAATGGCGCAGAGCTGGCTTTCGTACCGGTTGCTCAGAATGACGATATCCCCCTTTTCCACGCTGCTTTCCAGCATCTCGGGGGTGGCGGTGCCGATCTTGATGTGGCCGGTGGTGCAGACCGCGTCGGCATTGCCCACCACCATGGTGCCGTTCAGCGTTTCAAGGATGTTCTTATAAGAGGTACGGCTCTTGGCCAGCACCGCGGTATCGAACACGTCCATGTTGGCGGTGGCAAGATCCTTCACGGTGATGATGCCCTCCAGCTCGTTGTCCGCGCTGGTAATGGACAGGGTGTCGATCTGCTGGTCGCGCATGATCTTCCATGCGCGGCGCAGGCTGGTGGAGCCCGGGATGCCCGGCATCTCGCGGTAATCCACGTCCCGGATCTTGGGGTTCACGTCGGTGCACATCCGGGGCGGCGTGACACCGAATTTTTTCAGGACGAACTCGGTCTCCTGATTCATTTTACCGGCACGGCGCGGCTCACAGACCAGCGTGCTGGTGCGGTTTTTGAGCTCCGCATAGGCAATGGCGGAGCAGATGGAATCGGTATCGGGGTTGCGGTGCCCGATGACCACGACCTTGTGTGCTTCTTTTGGCATAGGTTGTTCCCCTCTCTGGGTCAGATTCATTTACCTTCCGATCGGCCCCATGCCCCAAACCACCGGGCACAGCTGCCAGCTTCATTTTAACACAACCGGCCCCGGGGGTAAAGGCGGCAGATATCTTTTTCTTGACAGCTTCCCAAAAATCGTCTATCCTTGACCTGAATTTTTTCTCTTTGGAGGTCACCCCATGAAAAAGCTGTTCCGCGCCCTTTCCCTCTGCCTGACGCTGGCCCTGTGCGTGTCCGGCAGCACCGCCGCGCTGGCCGAGGCTCCCGCCGCAACGCCCGCCCCCCAGGACGAACGTGTCATCACCGACGTAAGCCCCCTTGAGGATCAGATCCGCAACATCGTCGGCTTTACCACCAGCACCGGCGGCCCCTACGATTTTGAACAGGCCGACCATAAATCTGCCGTTCAGGCCTACGGTGCAGAACCCGCCGAGGGTGCCGTGGCCCTGCTGCGCATCTACGCCCGGGCCGAGGACCGGGGCGATGCCTCCATCAATTCCAGCGGCCACTCCTTCCTCTCGGTGCGGAACGTTTCGGACCACGACATCGAGGTGGGCGGCCTGCGGATCGCGCCCGACACCGAGATGACCTTCAGCCCCCGCGGCAACCGCTGGGAGCACACCGGCATCTGGTACAATCTGGAGGGCTACTACAAGCGCTATCTGGCCAATTCCTACTACCAGAACATCTATGCTGTCCAGACCTCGCTGGATCAGGGCCAGCTGGACGTGGTCAACCGCAACCTTGCCAAATCTGACCACTGGTCGGCCTACTTCAACTGCGCCGCCTTTACCGAGAGCATGTGGAACGCTGTCTGCGCCGACACCCTTTCCGCCGGGCAGCCCTACACCCCGGAGAACCTGCGGAACGACATTCTGGCCAAGTACGGCGATCTGGCCGCGTACAATCCCCAGGTCCCCTACGACTACATCGTATATTACGGCACCAGCCTGACCCCCAGCAAAGAGTTTGCCTGATTTTCAGGTTTGTTGGATACAACATCTTGATTTTCACGTCATTCCGCGCTATCATGGGTGTGTTTGAATCCACGCGCCAAGGGAGGACACCATGACAGACGCATCGACCACATCAAGACCGCTGTTCAACCGTCAACAGCTCATTTCACTTTTCCTGCCGCTGGTGGCAGAGCAGGCCCTCAGCATCTCCATCGGTCTGGCGGACACCCTGATGGTCTCCTCGGTGGGCGAAGCCGCCGTTTCGGGCGTGAGCCTGGTGGACTCCTTCAACGTGCTGATGATCCAGCTGCTCAGCGCACTGGCCACCGGCGGCGCGGTGGTCGCCAGCCAGTACATCGGCCACCGGGAGCCCAAACGGGCCAAGGCCAGCGCCGCCCAGATCATGTTCATTATGATCTCGCTCAGCGTGGTCACCGCCGTCATCGTGGCGGTGGGGCGGCACGCCATCCTGCGGGGCATCTTCGGCTCCATTGACGCGGATGTGATGCGCTACGCCGAGACCTATTTCCTGCTCTCGGCCCTGAGCTATCCTTTTATTGGCGTGTACAATGCCGGTGCGGCTCTGTTCCGCGCCCAGGGCAACAGCAAGATCAGTATGCTTTCCAGCCTGGTGATGAACGTGGTGAACATTGGCGGCAACGCCATCCTGATCTACCGGTTCGGCATGGGCGTGATGGGTGCGGCCACTGCCAGCCTCGTGAGCCGGATGATCGCCTGCTTCACCGTGATGTTCCTGCTGCAGAAGCCGGATTGTGCGCTGCGCATCGACCACCTCACCGACCTGAAGCCTAACCTCGACCTCATCAAGCGCATCCTGAAAGTCGGCATTCCCGCCGGCATTGAGAACGGCATGTTCCAGATCGGCAAGCTGTCGGTCTCCAGCCTGACCAGCACGCTGGGCACCGCCGCCATTGCGGCCAACGCCGTGGCAGGCAACATCTCCAGCTTCCTGAACGTGCCCGCCTCCGCCGTGGGCATCGGCGCGCTGACCGTTGTGGGCCAGTGTCTGGGTGCCGGGGAAAAGGTGCAGGCCAAGCGCTATTCCCGCCTGCTGCTCCTGACCGCCTACGCCGGGGACTGGGTGATGAATCTTTCCGGCCTGTTCTTCCTGAACAAGCTGGCGCTCTCCTGGTTCAACCTCTCGCCGGAGGCCTACGGCATGGCACTGGAGCTGATGGTCTGGTTCAACGCTGTATCGCTGATCCTGTGGCCCTCCAGCTTCACCCTGCCCAACATCCTGCGCGCCGCCGGAGATGCCGCCTTTACCATGACGATCAGCGTCATCTCCATGTGGGTGTTCCGGGTGGCCTTCTGCTACCTGATGGTGCTCAAGTTCCACTGCGGCCTGCTGTTCATCTGGATGGGCATGTTCCTGGATTGGGCCATGCGCTCGCTGTTCTTCTGCGTCCGCTTTGTCCGCGGCAGGTGGATGGAACAAAAGGTGATCTGAGTTTCCGTATATCCGGCCCTCTCCGCCATTGCAGTTTTGGCGGGGAGGGCCTTTTTTGTGCAGGAAACTCGCATCCTGTCTCGTATCAATAGGCAGAAGCTTCTCTCCCCTGCATCCGCTTCCCCAAAGCATACCAAATTCCGCGCGGATGTGTTCACGATTTTGTCAGCTTTTTGTCTTGTTTTCTTCGTCTTTGCGCGGTATAATCATACGCTGCAAAGAACTTTAGGCGGGGCTGCGGCCCCCATTCCAGAAAAGGAAGTGTGTTCCATGCGCAACTGGTTTTCCCGCCATCCCGTTTCGTTCATGGCGTTTTATCTCCTGTTTTACCTTTCGGCGTTCCATTGGCTCGAAGTCCATATTGCCGTGCCCGATGTTCTGGTGCACTGCCATCTGGACGACCTGATCCCCTTTTGCAAATATGCCATCGTGCCCTACTTTGCGTGGTTTCTGTGGATCCCGTTCACCCTGTTCTACCTGCTGTGGAAAGCGCCCCGGGCCGACTTCTGGCGGCTCTGCCTGCCCCTGTTTGCGGGCATGACCATTGCGCTGACCTGCTATGTCATCCTGCCCACCGGGCTTGACCTGCGGCCCTACCGGGTGTACGGCAGCGACCTCTTTGCTCAGGCCGTGCGGATGCTCTATGCCACCGACACGCCCCTCAACGTCTGCCCCTCCATCCATGTGTTCAACTCCGTCACCCTGATGATGGCCTATTACCGCAGCCGCATCTTTGAAACGCCCGGCCGCCGCTGGATGCGGCCCGCTTCTGCTGTGCTCTGCGTTTCCATCATCGCGTCCACGGTTCTGCTCAAGCAGCACAGCTGCATTGATGTATTGCTGGGCATCATGCTGGCCATGGTTCTGGATACGGCCATGGCCGCACTGGAACACAGTGACGCAAGAGCCTTGCAGCGGCTGTAAACTTTCTCTGAAGCGTAAAACTCCCCCGCCAAATGGACGGGGGAGTTTTTGCATTTTGGGGCATTACGGAGCCGGAGCAGTGAACTCTTTCAGGTGCGCTGTATCCAGCTCTTCGGCATCTTTGGCCGCCGATGTATAGGAAATTTTCAGATATTTCAGGGCCGTATCGTTTGCCAGCAGTTTTTTGCAGGTTTCCGTATCAAACGTGATGTTGTTGGTCAGATCCAGCCAGATCAGCTGCGGCATCTGGGTCAGGGGAGTATAATCCATGTCCTTGTAGGCTTCCTGTGCACCCTGAGAGAGGGACATACTCAGATACTGCACACTGCTCTCCGCCAGCGGGGCAAAGCTGTCGATCTCCGGCCCTTGGCACAGCTGCAGAAAGCTCAGATTTTCCATCTGCTTCAGCGGTTCCAGCGAACCGATCCGGGTCACGTCCAGTCTCAGGACCCGCAAGTCAGCTCCGGCCAGCTGGGTCAGATCGACCTCACTGCCGGTGATCCACAGCATCTTCAGCGACTTCATCTGCGCCAGCGCCGAAAGGTCGGAGACATTGGAATCCGCCCGGATCCCGTCACTGCCATACTTCAGCTCTACCACAGAATCCAGCTTTGCAAAGGTCGGGAATGCGCTGCTCTCCACACTGGGCACACTCAAAAGCATCAGATTTTTGCATTCCTCCAGACCTGTCAGATCTGTAATGGGTGGGGCTCCCCTTCTATTATTGACCGACAATACCTGCAAGCTGTCAAAATGCCGCAGGTCTGCCAGAGAGGTCACCGGATCATACGTTCCCTCTACGCTGACTGCGCAGGCTGCCAGCTGCTCATTGCTGTTGACGTTTCTTCCAATGTCCACCCCATCCGGTGCATCTTTGACGATGAGATCCCCTACGCCGGTTCCGGAATTTATCGAGACCCGCTGATAATCCCAGACATCGCTGTGATAGATATCTCCCTTCGGGCGGTCAAGCCATTTCCGGACGTGCTTTTCCATCACAGGGTCCTGCCACTCAATGACATAATCCTCCCCATGCTCGGCGTGACTGGCCGGAACCGTAAGTGTCGTCTGCTGAACGAAAACATCCTGCATTTCCGAACGGAAAGGTCCCGGTCCCAGATTCAAAGAGCTTGCACATGCGCTGAACAAAAGCATTGCACAGATCGGCAGGCTCAAAACTTTTAATATCTTACGCATAGCAGGGCTCCTTTCTGTTTCGGCAAAATCTCTAGTTATATTCTACCATAGATTGTTTTTTTGTAAATAAAAACCCACAATCTTTGCACAGGCATGGCAAAAATCGTGGGTTTGCTTAAAACAGATTTTCCGGCAGGCAGATGTCCTGCTTTGGCACCTTGTCCCAGGAAAAGTCTGGGATCAGGCTTTCCGGGGTGCGGGGGGCCGGTTCAGGTTGGAGACCATAGGCAAAGGCAAGCCTGCCCACGATCTCCTGCGCCGTATACTTTGCCCGCAGGTTTTCCAGGCTCTGGTCCCCGTCCCGTTTGGACAGGCGGCGGCCATCGGGAGCCAGCAGGAGCGGGCAATGGGCAAACTTTGGGGCGGGCAGGCCCAGCAGACGGTAAAGATAAAGCTGCCGCGCGGTGGAAGAGAGCAGGTCCGCGCCCCGCACCACCTCCGTCACGCCCATGCGGGCATCGTCCACCACCACAGCCAGCTGGTAGGCAAACACGCCATCGGCACGGCGGAGGTAGAAATCCCCGCAGTCGCGGAGCAGGTTCTCGGTGTGGGGGCCCATACAGCCATCGGTGAAGGTGATGTCCTCATCGGGCACCATGAGACGATAGGCCGGGGCCTTCTTTTTGCGCTTTTCGGCGATCTGCTCCACCGTCAGCCCCCGGCATGTGCCGGGATAGATCACATTGCCGTCGGAGGTGTGGGGTGCGCTGGCGGCATGGAGCTGGGCACGGGAGCAGAAGCAGGGGTAAACAAGGCCCTGTGCTTCCAGTTTGTTATAGCTCTCGGTGTAGATAGCGGCGCACTCGCTCTGGTAATAGGGGCCGTTGGGGCCGCCGCTGCTGCCGCCCTCGTCCCAGACAAGGCCCAGCCAGCGCAGATCCTCTTCCAGTGCATCGGCATACTTGCGGGGGCAGCGCTCGGCATCCAGATCCTCAATGCGCAGAACGATGCGCCCGCCCTGACTTCTGGCGCTGAGCCAGGCCAGCAGGCTGCAGGCCAGATTGCCCAGATGCAGCCGCCCGCTGGGGCTGGGGGCAAAGCGCCCGGTCACAGCGCTCACAGGCCCAGCTTCCACTCGCCGTCCACAGGCTGGGAGATGGGCGTGTTATAGAACTCGGCCACGGCCTTTGCCATGTACTCGGCATCCTTGCAGCTGGCGGTCTCCATTGCGGAATGCATGGCCAGCTGTGCCAGACCGATATCCACCATGGGGATCAGGATCTGGTGGCCCAGCAGGTTGCCCAGCGTGGAGCCGCCGGGAACATCCGCGCGGTTTGCGGCCACCTGCACCGGCACACCGGCCTTTTTGCAGATCTCGGCAAAGGCAGCGCCGGTAAAGCCGCTGGTGGTGTAGGTCTGGCGGGCATTGTACTTCAGCAGCACACCGCCGCCCATGACCGCCACGTTGGCGGGATCGCTCTTTTCGGGGTGGTTGGGGTGGGTGGCGTGGCCATTGTCAGCGCTCAGCAGCAGGCTGTTGGTGCAGGCACGGATGCTCTGCTCCCGGGTGACCCCCAGTTTTTCCTCAATGCGGGCCAGCACATTGGCCATCAGGGTGCCCTGTGCGCCCTGCCGGCTGGAGGAGCCCACCTCCTCGTTGTCGAACATGACCCACATATCACCCCGGCCTTCCTCCTCGCCGCGGCCCTGCAGGAAGCCCCACAGGGTGGTGTAGGCACATTCCAGATCATCGATGCGGCCGGACATGAAGTATTCGCCCTTCAGGCCCACGCGCTCGGCCTTTTCCCGGGTGCAGAGCACCAGGTCAGCGTCCACGATATCCTCTGCCTTGACCCCGGCCTCCTCAGCCAGAGCGTCCCGCAGGGTGGAGCCCGCCTCACCAAAGATGGGCTGCAGATCCACCTGAGGGTTGTACTTCATGCCGTTGTTCAGGTCATGGTTGAAGTGGATGCAGAGGTTGGGGATGACAGCCAGCGCCCGGTCGGGGTGGACCAGCAGGCTCCGGATGCCGTTCTCCGTGCGGACCAGAATGCGGCCCGCCACGCTCAGGGGACGGTCCAGCCAGGTGGGCATGATCATGCCGCCGTAGCCCTCGGTCTCCGCCTTGGCAAAGACAGTGTCCTTGCCGCCGTCCAGCTGCTTGATGCGCCAGGTGGGAGAATCGCTGTGGCTGGCGGTGACATGCCAGCCGGTCAGCTCACCCTTGGGCATCCGCCATGCCAGCACGGCAGAGGCATTGCGGGTGGTGTAATATCTGCCGCCGGGCACCAGCTCCCAGGCTGCGCTCTCGGGGCAGTTCTGGTAGCCGTTCTCCTCCAGGAGCTTCACAGCCGCAGCCGTGGAGTGGAAGGCGCTGACACCGGCGTTCAGAAAATCGAAGAGACCTTCGACGGAAAAGGTGTTATTCTGCATTTTATGTTCTCCTTTATTTTCAGGTTATCCGCTGCTAAACCTCTCCGTCATTGCTTCGCAATGCCACTTGTCCGGGTTGCGGCTCCCAACATTCACTTCGTGCAAAGTATTGCACTTGTGCCTTGTTGGCCGCTGCCCCAACAACAACTCCCTTCATCCGCCACTGGCGGCGGTTGTTGTTGTTGCCTAATAGGAGAGGCAAGGGCCTTTCTTGGCTCCCCTGTTAGAGGAGCTGTCGCCGCAGGTGACTGAGAGGTTTCGCCACAATTATACCGTTTCTCTTATCAAAATGCAATCACACCGGGGCCATCTCGGCAAGCTGCTGTTCAAGCGCATGGCGGAGCTGGGCGGCGTGCAGGCCGCAGACCAGCTGGACCCGGGTGCCCTGCACCACAAGACCTTTATGGGGCAGGGAGAGCAGAGCCCCCATATCCAGCAGCGAGGCATCCCGCACCGTGAGCCGGAGGCGGGTGAAGCAGTTTCCCAGCTGGGCGATGTTCTCCGGCCCACCCAGCGCGGCAATGAACCGGCACACCTCCTGCGGGTCGGTGTACGGGGACTGGTCTGCGGAAAGGGCAGCTTCCCGGCCCGGGGTGGGCAGATCCTTTGCCTTGATGAGGATGCTGAACGCGGCAAAGTAGGTCAGGATCTCCGCAAAGCCCAGCAGATAGAGCAGCGGCATGTTCTGCAGCTGCTCCCCGGCGCTCAGGTTGAACACCAGCGACCCCAGCAGGTTGGAGGTAAAGGCCCGGACATGCAGGACATGGAGCAGCACCATAAAGCTGCCCGTAATGACCGCATGGGCCACCCAGAGCAGGGGCGAAACGAAGCAGAACAGAAAATCAATGGGCTCGGTGATGGAGGCCACCGAGGCCGTGACCGCCAGCGGAATCATAGCGGCGGCGGTACGGGCACGGTTCTCTTTGCGGGCCGTGAAGATGAAGGCCGCTGCAATGCCCAGATAGCCAAAGGTCTTGGTGAAGCCGGTGTACATCCAGACGATGCCGTCTGAGAGGGGCAGGCCCATGGTGTACTCGGTCATGCAGACGGCGTAAGCACCTGTGTAGGTCACAGAGCCTACGGTCAGGCTGCCGCCCAGCGAAGAGAACTGGAAGGGCATATAGATGAGGTGATGCAGGCCGGTGGGGATGAGCAGCCGTTCCAGAAAGCCGTAAAGGAACACACCCGCGTTCCCTGAAGCCGCGATCCAGCCCGTGAGGGCGCTGACCGCCCGCTGCAGCGGCGGGCAGACAAAGCAGAACCCCAGCCCCAGTGCCACCGCCAGCGCCGACAGCCACAAAAACGACCACCGCAGGCCCGAATAGAGCTGGGTGATCATGCCATAAAACTGCTTTTCGCAGGTGCGGTTGAAGAGCCACGCCGCCGCAAAGCCCAGCACGATGCCGCTTGCCACGCCGGTGTCCACCACCTGAATGCCCAGAATGGTGGTCTGGCCCGTGCCCGCAAGGCCGGTCATCCCGTTCGGCTGGGCAAGCAGTCCCAGCGCTTCCAGCGCGGTGTGGTTGGCTGTGAGGAACACCAGATAGGCCATCAGTGCCAGCAGGGCGGCATCCTGCTTTTCGGTTTTGGCGCGCACGGCAGCCACCCCCACGCAGAGAATGACGCTGAGGTTGTTGATGAGCACCATCATCCCGTTATAGAGCAGCTGACCCACCAGCTGCAGCGGAGCCCACTGCAGCACCGGCAGCGCCTGACACAAGGGCTTGCTGGTGAGCAGCGCCCCCAGCACCAGCAGCAGGCCCGCCGCCGAAAGATAAGACAGCGGCGACAGCAGCGACTGTGAAAAGCGTTCCAGCCGCCGCAGAAATTTCTGCATCCGTTTCTCCCCCTTTTTCCGGTTCTTCACTCATTTCCCCCAGTTTGACCATGGCAGAATTATACGCGCCAGCGCAAAAAATGTCAATCCCGCCCGACTGAGAAAAAAACGACAAAAGTTTGTATAGTTTGCACAGCCGGGGTGAAAAATCGTCCTGCGCACGCCGATTGACAACAGCCTGGCAGAACAGTATACTAGAAATGTACCAGAGCAGTTTCTCCGGCAGATGGGCCGGAACACGATAAAAGGAGGCTTTCCTATGATTCGCAAGCGTATTCTTTCCCTGCTGGTCTGCGCCGCCCTGCTGTGCGGCGTGCTGGCGGGCTGCAGCACCTCTTCCGGCAGCACTGCCGCTTCCAGCTCTTCCGCTTCTGCAAGCGAGAGCATCCCCTCTTCCACCGTGACCGCCGACACCGGCAAGGTGGGCCCGTTGGATGCAGGCGAGAACTCCCTGTTCTCCCTCTCTGACCCGGACGATGCCTTTGCCCCCTGCCTTGGCTGGGGCCCCGGCGTGTCCGGCTGCTCGCTGAAATCCGTCATCGCGGCGGCTTCCCTGCTGAAATGGGCCGATGGCTGCAACATGAGCATCCAGCCGGTCAGCGACATCAAAGATGCCTATACCCAGTGGTTCGACAGCCTGAACGCCGATGACCAGCAGAGCTTTGCCGATGCCTGGCCGCTCATCAAGGCCGATGCCGAGACCCTGCTGACCGACAAGGACAGCATGACCGGCCGCATTGAAGATGCCGGTCTGGATGCCAAAGAGCTGCCCGGCTGTTCCGAGGAAAACTGGAAAGCCCTGGCCGATGTCATTGACGTACTGGTCCCGGCTTCCAGCGAGTATTGATCGTTCCGTCTGCCCCTGAATGCAAGAGACATAAAAATAAGCCCGACGTTGTCGGGCTTATTTTTATGTTCAGATCTTCTTCAGGGTGTACTGGCTGGTGCCCATGCCGATTTTTTCGGCCTGATCCAGCGTTGCCTTCCACTCGACATTGGGGTTGGAATCCTTGAAATTGTCGTGGTGGCAGTTCCAGCCGGGCTTTGCAAGGTTCTGGCCCAGTTGGCTGTTGGGCAGGGGCTGTGCGTTCAGACAGGCATCGGCACAGGCCTGATCCAGCGCCACGGGGTCAAAGGAGGCAAACATGCCAATATCCGGCAGGATGGGGGCATCGTTCTCGCCGTGGCAGTCACAGTTGGGGCTGATATCCTGCACCAGACTGATGTGGAAGCAGGGGCGGTCTGCACAGACGGCGGCGGCGTACTCTGCCATCTTGCGGTCCAGCTCCTCGTTGGCGCTGCTGTCGATGGAATAGATGGCATCGAAGTTGCAGGCACCGATGCAGCGGCCGCAGCCCTTGCACTTTTCGTAATCAATGACCGCCTTGTTGTTCTCGTTGTAGCGGATGGCATCGGAGCCGCACTCCTTAGCGCAGCGGTGGCAGCCGCGGCAGAGCTCCTCCTGCACGGCAGGCTTACCGGAGGAGTGCTGTTCCATCTTGCCCGCGCGGGAGCCGCAGCCCATGCCGATGTTCTTGATGGCTCCGCCGAAGCCGGTCGCTTCGTGGCCCTTGAAGTGGGTCAGGCTGATGAAGATGTCTGCATCCATAATGGCGCGGCCGATCTTGGCGGTCTTGCAGTATTCGCCGTTGGGCACGGGCACCTCAAGCTCATCGGTACCGCGCAGGCCATCGCCAATGATGATCTGGCAGCCGGTGGTCATGGGCCAGAAGCCGTTTTCCTGCGCGCAGCTCAGGTGCTCCAGCGCATTCTTGCGGCTGCCCGGGTACAGCGTGTTGCAGTCCGTCAGGAAGGGCTGGCCCCCCTGCTCCTTGCACAGGTCTGCCACTACCTTGGCGTAGTTCGGGCGCAGGAAAGCCAGGTTGCCCAGCTCACCAAAGTGCATCTTGATGGCCACGAACTTGCCGTCCATATCAATGCTCTTGATGCCCGCCGCAATGCACAGGCGGCGCAGTTTTTCGGTCAGGCTGGTGCCCACAGGACACCGGAAGTCGGTGTAATATACAGTCGATGCTTCCATAGGGATCTCCTCCGTTTTTGACAATTTCAGGCGCGGCACTTTCCCGCCGCCGGGTTCTCTCTTCATGGCTCCAGTATAACACAAGGCCGGGGCCGGTGCAAATGCCCCATAACGCAAAAAAGCCGCCCGTGCGGGCGGCTGGGGGGTTGGGATCAACAGGCTTCATCCCCAAAGAACGGCTTTACTGTATTCAGGTTCTCACCATTGCGGCGGGCCTTCCCCTGCTCGTAGGCCACTCGGGTGGCTTCTTCTACAAACGCTTTGACCTCAGGGGATGCAGAAGACCACGTAACATTGAATTGTCGGCATATTTTGTAAAAGGTTCGGTAAAACTCCTCCCGTTCCGGATCTCTCTCAAAATATTCATGTGCTGTCATCTTACAAACACCTCACTTCAAGTACATAACAAATACTTTCATTGCTGCTTCACCGGAAAGCTCATAGCGCGGAGCTCCGCCAAAACTTGGAAGAGGACTTGCACCATAATTCTGCACATAGTGCTCTGCCAGCTCCGGAACCTTTGCTTCAAAGGTAACCGTTCCACCGCACGCATGGTCAATAGACAGCTTGATACCGTAGGCAATCAGGACCCGCCCTATTCCATGGTATTTTCTGGCCTGTCCAACAATTGTCGGATTGCTCTGCGGCTGGCTCTCAATATAAGTGATGTGAACCATTACATCATTTTCCAATATTTCATACGCAGCCAGAGCAACCAGCTCCCCATCTGCGGTTTTCAGCGCATATTTTTCAAAGGAATTACTCTGAATATACTCCGACATCCAGCTTGTCTGCCAGTGTGGCTCTTTTTCCGTTTGTGCCGCATCCGTTTTTTTCATCCGCGTGATTTGTACGCCAATTTTCTGGTTATCACCGGCATCTACAATAAACGGAACAAATCTTGCCATAAGCGCCTCTCCTCCGAATCCCCTTCCGAACTGACAATATTATTATACTCGTTCATGTGCATTTTTTCAACAATGGCGCAAAAAAGCCGCCCGGACGGGCGGCTGGGGGGGTGGGGGAGCGATTTACGCAATGGCCGTGATGGCGGCCACGGCCAGGACGATCAGACCCAGCACGATGCGGTAGAGGCCGAAGAACTTGAAGTTATGGCGCTTGACGTAATCCATCAGGAAGCGGATGGCGGCAAGGCTGACCACAAAGGCGACCACGCAGCCCACCACGAGAACAGCGATCTCAGTGCCGGTCATCGCAGCGCCGGAGAGAACAAATTTGACCACCTTGAGCAGGGACGCGCCCGCCATAACCGGGATGGCGAGGAAGAAGGTGAACTCGGCCACGCAGGCACGGGACAGACCCAGCAGCAGGCCGCCCACGATGGTGGCACCGGAGCGGGAGGTGCCGGGGATGATGGCCAGCATCTGCCACACGCCAACGATGAAGGCTTCGCGGTAGGTGATCTGTTCCAGCCGGGTGACATGCGGGGCGGTGCGGCGGTTCTCCACAAGGATGAAGAGGACACCATACAGGATCAGCATGGCGGCGACCGTGATGTAATTGTAGAAGCGGACCTCAAACCAGTCGTCCAGCGGGCTGATGATGAGCACCGGGATGGTAGCGGCCACTACCTTGAACCAGAGCTGCCAGACGGCAGGTTTGGAGCAGACGCGGCCATGGCGCAGGCCGAAGGGCCAGAGCTTATTCCAGAACAGCACCACCACGGCCAGAATGGCACCCAGCTGGATGACCACGCGGAACATGGACATAAACTCCTCGCTGGCGTTGAACTTGACCACCTGCTCCACCAGGATCATGTGACCGGTGGACGAGATGGGCAGCCACTCGGTGATGCCCTCCACAATGCCCATCAGGATGGCTTTCAGTATTTCAAGAAACATGGGTTCTCCTCCCTGCAAAGCGGCACAGGCGCTCTGCACACATTCAGATTGGGTTCGCTTTCCAGTATATCATATTGTGAGAGTCTGCGCACGAAAAATCACAAATTTTATACAGGAGCACTGTCTGCTTTTTCTGTATTTATCTGCCGCGGGAAATATGCTATACTGGACACAACGCTTTTCCCTGTGTTTCCTTCTGACACGGACTGCCGGGCCAGACAACAACAGATTTTGAACAATGAGGTGACATCCATGAATATTCTGGTGATCGGCTGCGACCAGGTGGGCGCGGCACTGGTGCGGGATCTGGAACGCATCGGCCATGATATTTCCCTGATCGAAAAGGACCCCGAGCAGCTCAAGCGGCTGGACAGCTTTGATGATTATTCCTTTGGCGGCACAGCCCTTGTGGGCGACCCCACCGATCCCGACATCCTCAAGCAGGGCGGCGTGGAGAACTGCGACGCGGTGGCCGCTGTGTGCGAGGATGACTCCGTGAACCTGATGGCCGCACAGATCGCAAAGAACATCTTCCGGCGCGAAAAGGTCATCTGCCGCGTCTCTGACCCGCATTTGCAGGTGCTCTACCACAAGACCTACGAGCTGGACACGATCTGCCCCACCATCCTGACAGAGCAGGCAGTGTTCCGTGCGCTGGCGAAATAATGGAAACTGGCTCACCCTCTCAGTCAAAGCCTGACGGCTTTGCCAGCTCCCCCAAAGGGGGAGCCAAGAGATGGTTCAGGCAAAGTTTCTATATACTTTAAGTATTATGAGGTTTTTATATGAAAGTTTGTATTGCAGGCGGCGGGCGTGTTGGGCGGTATCTGGCCCAGAGCCTGCTGACGAACCACCATTCGGTGGTCATCATTGAACCCATCGAGGCCCAGTGCCGGATGCTGGCAGATTCGCTGGACATCCCCGTGATCTGCGGCGATTCCATCAGCGTGGACACCCTGCGCACCGCCGATGTTGGCAGCTGCAACGCCTTTGTGGCCGTGACCGGCTCGGACGAGGACAACCTCGTAGCCTGTCAGATCGCCAAGCGGGAGTTCGGCGTGGACCGCACCGTGGCCCGGGCCTCCAACCCCAAGAACCGGGAGCTGCTGCACACCTTAGGCGTGGACACCGTGGTCTGCGGCACTGACAACCTGAGCCACATTCTGGAGCGGGAGATCGAGACGGATACCATCCGCCAGCTGCTCAGCCTGGGCGGCGGCACAGCCAGCCTGAACGAGATCCTGCTGCCCGAGAACTTCAAGTTTGCGGGCAAGGCCATCATGGATGTGCCCATTCCCGGCGATGCCATTCTGGTCAGCATCACCCGCGACACCGAGTTCATCATCCCCCACGGCAACACCGTTCTGCTGCCCTGGGACCGCATCCTGGTGCTGACGCAGGACGATACCCTGCACCTGCTGACCGATGCCTGGGAGCTGAACAGCAAGTGACGGAGCGGGAGCTGCGCCGCACGGCGCTCATCATCCCGCCCCGGGGCCGGGCTGTGCTCTGCTGCTGGGCCGCCATCCCGGGCCTGTTGGCGGCTCCCTTTGTGTTCTGGCAGAGCCTGCCCGCCGGGGTGGTGTTCTGCCTGCTCTGGGCCGCACTGGTGGCGGTGGTGTACCAGCGTGCCTGCAGCTATGCCGCCACGCTGGGCGCGGAGACCCTGACGGTGTACTCCGGCATCGTCTTCCCGCTGCGGCGGGCGATCCGACGCAGGGCCGTAACAGGGCTGTTCCAGCTGCGCACGCCGCTGCTCCGGCTGGCAGGGGGATCGGTGGTCGTCATCACGGCACCGGGCACGCGGCTTATTTTACCGGCGGTCCCGGCCGAGCAGGCCGCTGCCCTCACCCATGCCCTTGCGGAGGAGATCCGATGAACGAACGCCGCCTGCACCCCTTTACCGTCCTGCGGTTTCTGCGCAAGACGCTGGTGGTCTATCTGCTGCCGCTGGTTCAGGTGCTGTTTGAGCGGAACTGGACAGCCCTGCACACGGCTCTGCGACAGGATGCGCTGCTGTTCCTTTTACTCTGCGCCGTGAGCTGGGGCATCCTGCGTGTGAGCAGCTGGAGCATGGATGACACCGGAGTCTTTCATCTGCACTGGCGGCTGGGCATCCGGCTGGATCGTGCCCTGCGGGGCGAGATGCTGGCGGCACTGACCATCGACCGGCCCCTGCTCTACCGGATGGCCGGGGCAAGCCGCCTGACCCTTTACCCGGTGGGCGCGGCGCAAAAGCACACCCTTTCGGTCTGCCTGCCCAAAGCCGATGCCGAGGCGGTGGCAGACCAGCTGATGCCTCTGGTAAAGCCTACCCTGCACCGGCCCGCCGGAGGGGAGCGGGCGGCGCTGGGTTTTCTGGGGGCCAACGGCCTCTCCACGCTGGCCCTGTTCGTGCTGGCCGTGCGCCAGACCCGGGATGTTCCGGACTGGAACCCTGCCGTTTTTGCCCAGATCCAGGTGAGCTTTCTGGCCCGATTCGCGGCGCGGTGGCTCCCTGCAGGCGCGGCATGGCTACTGGCGGCCGCAGGCTTTCTGCTGGGGGCCAGCCTGATGCGCAGCTTTGCCCAGACCGTGCACTACACTGTCTGGCACACGGCCGACCAGATCGGCAGCCGGGGCGGCTGGCTGGAGCACTTCGAGTGCCGGGTGCGGACAAGCGAGATCAGCTTTGCAGATGTCCGCATCTCCCCCGCTGCCCGGCTGATGAAACGCTGGCCGGTCTTTGTAACAGCGGGCGGCTGCTCCCCCGAGCTGCCGCTGTTCGTCTACCGCAGCGGCGAGGAGGCATTGTTCCGGGAGCTGCTGCCGGAGTTCCGGATGCCGCCCGACCTGCTGGCCCGCACCGAGCAGCGCAGTCTCATCTTTTTTGCACCGGCAGGCATTCCCTTTGCCCTCTGCCTCCTGCTGACGCTGGTCTCGGCCACAGTGCTGCCCCAGCTGACCGTGACCCTGCTCATCCCCACGCTCTTCTTTGGGGCACTGCTGGCCGGGGCCGCAGCCGGCTACCGGCGGGAGGGTCTCTGGCTGCGGGAGGGCCGCATGACCCTGCGGCGGCAGCAGGGGCTCTACCTGCACTGCATCTGTGTGTTTCACCCGGATGTCTGCCTGACCGCAGCACAAAGCCCCTGGGCTGCCAGCGTTGGCCGCACCAACCTGACCCTGACCTTTCCCGGCTGGGTAAAGCTCAAGGTGAGGAGCGTGCCGCTGCGGGATGCGGAGAAATTTTTCAGATTTATGGAAACGAATTAAACCTCTCAGCCGCCGATCGGCGACAGCTCCCCCAATAAGGGGAGCCCCTGGCATAAAGATAAAGTTATTGTTTTTAGGGGAAGTAAAATTGTTATGATTCATACGGTATTATTTGATTTGGACGGCACTTTGCTGAACACCATCGACGACCTGGCTGATGCAGGCAACTGGGTGTGTGCACAGCACGGGTGGCCGGAGTTTACGGTGGAGCAGTTCAAGCACATGGTGGGCAACGGCATCCCGAAGCTCGTGGAGCGGTTTTCGCCCGCCGATGCCCGCACACCGGAGCAGCTGGCCGCTACGCTGGCGGAGTTTACCGCCCGGTACGATGCCCACAAGGAGGACAAGACCGCGCCTTACCCGGGCATTGCTGCCCTCATTGACGCGCTGAACACCGCGGGCGTGCAGTGCGCGGTGTTCTCCAACAAGGCTGACCCGCTGTGCGGCAAGATCATCGAGCATTATTTCGGGGCGGGTCGGTTTGTTCTGGTGCGGGGCAGCCGCCCGGGCGTGCCCACCAAGCCCGACCCCACCGGTGTTTACAGCCTGATGCAGGACCTGCACGCAGACCCTGCCAGCACCCTGTTTGTGGGCGACAGCGATGTAGATATCCTGACCGGGCACAATGCCGGTCTGCCTGCCATGGGGGCGCTGTGGGGCTTCCGGGGCCGCGCAGAGCTGACTGCTGTCGGAGCCGATGCACTGGCCGGCGTGCCTGAGGATATTTTAGAATACGTTAGAACACATTAAAGGAACGACCCTCTCCGGTGCTGTGAAGCACGGACGGAGAGGGTCGATTTTTATTTGCAGACTGTTCACAGGATGTTTCTTGCATAAACTCCCCTGTTATCCTATAATATAGTTCCTATTTGAAGCAATTGAGAAACGGAGGACTTGCCCATGGCAGCTGAAAAGAAAACTTCCCCCAACGTAGAAAGCCGCCTGCGCCACAACATCCTGAAAATGCCCCAGGAGGTGTATGCCGCCAGCGGCATCGTCATCAACGGGCGGCGACTGAAAAGCTTTGTATTCACCACCGACCTTGCCATCATCCGCAACTGCGACGCGGACGCGGTGTTCGCGGTCTATCCTTTCACGCCACAGCAGGCCATCAGCGATGCCATCATCAAGGCATCCTACATCCCGGTGTTCTGCGGTGTGGGCGGCGGCACCACCCATGGCGTGCGCACCCTGAACCTTGCCCGCGACGTGGAAAGCCAGGGTGCCATGGGCGTGGTGCTCAATTCCCCCATCTCTGACCTGAACCTGCTGGCGGTTTCGCGGGTGGTGGACATCCCGGTCATCATCACGGTGACAAAAGAGGACACCAACATCCAGAGCCGCATTGATTCCGGGGCATCCATCCTGAATGTGGCCTGCAGCACCGACACGCCCCGGGTGGTGGCAAAGATCCGGGAGCAGTTCCCGGATGTGCCCATCATCGCCAGCGGCGGCAAGACCGGCGAGAGCATTTCCGCCACCATTGCGGCGGGTGCCAACGCCATTACCTACACGCCGCCCTCTCCGGCTGTGCTGTTCAAGGAAATGATGGAGAAATATCGGGAATGATTTACGCAAGACGCTGTAACTTTTTTCTGTTACAGCGTCTTTTTTACGCCATGAAAGGAGATATTTCAGAAATTTTTGAATTTTTGCGAAATAATTGTTGACAAATCGCGGCCGATTGGCTATAATAATAAAGCACTGTTCAAGTGCACAAAATAAATATGGCGGTATAGCTCAGTTGGCTAGAGCATTCGGTTCATACCCGAAG
>ENA-UOJL01001123-UOJL01001123.1-human-gut-metagenome-genome-assembly--contig:-P47-NODE-1123-length-31485-cov-15.272033_pt1 | contig 31485 bp, 31 predicted proteins | sample MGYA00242347_ERZ723894 | MGnify/ENA metagenome assembly ERZ723894
ATTGGGGGCTTACGGAGGTTATGAGACCTTTGTCTACAAGCTCACAGAGTATCATCAGAATAAAGAAAACATCAAATATCATGTTGCCTGCAAAGCCAATGGTGACGGCTGCATGGATGAGAGCAGATTTGATGGTGTGACAAAAATCAACGAACATGAATTTGAACTCCACAATGCCCACTGTTTCAAAACTGATGTTCCTCAGATTGGCCCTGCGCAGGCAATTTATTATGATGTTGCTGCACTAAAAGCTTGTTGCGAACATATCAAGGAAAACCATATTCCGCACCCTATCGTTTCCATCATGGCTTGCCGTATTGGGCCTTTTGCTGGTTACTTTTACAGAGAAATCCATAAACTGGGCGGCACTGTGTATCTGAACCCAGATGGGGAGTGTGAAATAATATGGGCAACCAGAGAAAAGCCTGATTTCATGCGGGTTTACGCGGCTTGACCTTTTCACCTCATCCTGTTTCTGCCTGTCATGGTGCGTTACGGCCAGCGTGATTTCAGGTGCTGATGGCTTCTGGTTGCGCTCTATACTTAACCCACCTCAGCGAAAGCTGATAGAGTAGAAAACAGAATAAGGAGGTACGAAGGCGAGCCTGCGTATAGATTGCTGCGGCAATCTATATACAGGCTTGTTGTCGTGCAAGGAAGAACAACATACCGGGGAGAAATAAAATGAAAACAAAAAATGTGACAGAGAAAAATATGAAGGTTTGCCTTGTTGGTTCATCTGGCGGCCATTTGACTCACCTTTATATGCTAAAGCCTTTCTGGAAGGATAAAAATCGTTTTTGGGTGACATTCGATAAGGAAGACGCGAGAAGCCTTTTGGAAGGGGAAAAGGTCTATCCTTGCTATTTTCCGACAAACCGCAGTATTAAAGCACTTATTAAGAATACTAAAATTGCATGGGATGTGCTGCATAAGGAAAAACCAGACCTAATCATTTCCTGCGGTGCGGCGGTTGCAGTTCCGTTCTTCTATATCGGAAAGATGATGGGCGCAAAGCTGGTTTATATCGAAGTCTTTGATCGAATTGATAAGCCGACAATGACAGGTAAGATGGTTTATCCCATTGTGGACAAGTTTGTTGTTCAGTGGGAAGAACAGAAAAAGGTTTATCCGAAAGCGGTTAACCTTGGCAGCATTTTCTAAGTAGGGGTAGGAAGTAATGATTTTTGTGACGGTAGGAACACACGAACAGCCATTTAATCGACTAATTCAAAAAGTGGATGAGCTGAAACGCGATGGCATTATCAAAGATAATGTGATTATCCAAACGGGCTTTAGTACATATGAGCCGAAATACTGCCAGTGGAGCAAGCTGATTCCATATCAACAGATGGTCAAGAATGTAGCCGATGCCCGGATTGTAATTACACATGGTGGCCCAGCAAGTTTTATCATGCCACTGCAAATAGGAAAGACACCTATTGTTGTGCCGCGTCAGCATCAGTTTAATGAGCATGTTAACGACCATCAGGTCGAGTTTGCAAGAAATGTGGCGCAGAGGATGGGAACTATCATTCCAGTGGAGGACATCAACACGCTGGGAGATGTCATCACGAATTATGACCAAATTGTTGCAGGCATGGGACATGAAATGAGCAGCAATAATGAGAAGTTTTGTGATAAATTAAAAAAAATAGTTCATAACATTTTTGAAGGGAATAGAAAAATATGATTTCTGTAATTGTACCGGTTTACAACTGCGAAGCATATTTGGATGAAAGCATACAATCATTATTACATCAGACATATTTTGAACAGTTGGAAGTTATTTTTATAGATGATGGCTCAAAAGATAATAGTGCGAAAATTATTAGCAAATATAGCGAAAAGTACTCAAATATGAGGCTTATTAGACAAACCAATGGTGGTGTTTCTGCAGCAAGAAATCGTGGGATAGAGGCGGCATCGGGTGAATATATTGCTTTCTTTGATGCAGATGATATAGCCGAAAGGCAGTTGTACGAAAAGTTGTTTAAATTAATTGAAGATAATGATGCGGATATGAGCTGTGTGAATTATTCTATGTGCTTTGATGACGGAATCATTAAGGTACATAAGCCCAAAATTAAAGAGCTGCTTTGCGGAAAAGAAGTAATCAAGTCATATTTTCGTTCAAATGTATTATGTAATAATACAATTGATAAACTTTTCCGTTCATCAATTGTAAAAGAAATAATGTTTCCTACAGGTTATGCTATCGGTGAGGATATGTTCTTTTTATTTCAGTATTTACTCAGAATCCAAAGAGTGGCAGTTGATACAACAGAAAGCCTTTACAGATATTGTATTCGTTCAAACTCGGCAATGAAGTCAACATTCAGTGTGAAATACTTTGAACCGGTTACATTATCCAAAAAAATGTTAGACATGGTTTACTTTGACAAACAGTTGTTCTTTTATGCTGAAGCCAAATGGATTCACGAAACTTGCAAGGCATTGGCTTTATATTATCAAAGCGATAGTAATGAGTATAGCGAAACTATCACTGAGTATAGAAAAAATCTTAGGGCTTACTCGCTTGGACGTGCGGTTAAATATCTTGATACAAAACACTTTATTGCTTTGTTACTTATGCGAATTTCACCTAAATTGTATTTAGTATTATACCAGGCTTTACATATAGGCTAAATATTAGACGATAGATTTGAGAAAGGAGCATTATGAAAATTAACGTAAGAAATTTGGTTAATAGGATTATGCTTGTGCAAATAGGCTGCGTACTTTTTGTTGGATTATTAAGTTCATATTTCCCCAAAATTGAAATACTTTCATATATTCCAGATGCACTAAATATTTTACTACTTTTACTTATAGCGAATAAATCAAAACATAATCTGACAATTGAACATATTTTTATACTTTTGTTTGCAATATATGCGATCTTTTCTGCTTTATGGGGAGATGGAAACTGGTATTATGTGATTTCAAGTGGGCGTAGGTATTTATCAGCTTTTATTGTTTATTATACTGCGTCGGAATATATTTCAGTCCTGTATTGGGAAAAAGTTTTGAATCTTTGTCTATTTGCCCAAGGCGTGAATGTTATTTTCACGGCCTATCAGAATTTAGTGATGAAACTGCATCCGGATTTCTGTAACGGAATATTTGGATTCACGTTATATAACAATGCACTTCAGGGAATCTTTTGCCTAATAATAAGCATGATTGCTATAGTTTATTTTTTGGACAGAAAATGGTCAAAGAAAAAAACGATCTATGCGATTGGAACATCATGCTTAATCTGTGCTTTTTCTGAAATAAAAGCATATTATGTATTGCTTATAATGGCGCTTTTCGTTGCAGTATTATTCAGAACTAATAATGTAAAAACAATAAAAAGAGTTTTTAATTTGATTTTTATTGGGATTGTGTTACTCCTTGTAGCATATAAAGTCCTCGAACTGGTTTTCCCGGCAAATTTGCAGACTTTTTTTAATTTGTCGCAATACATACTCTATGAGCAATATGGGGCACGTGGTGGAGCCGGAAGATTGACAACTATATCATATATTTATAATACTGTGTTTAAACGTAATATATGGAACACTTTGATTGGCAGTGGGCTTGGAGGCGTTGCAACTGAATACGCTTACACAATTGGAAAATTGTTTGTGTCTTTTGGTGTGATTGGGTTGCTCCTGCTCTCAATATGGTTGATTTACATTTGCTTGAAATATTGGAGGAGTGCAAAGTCTAATTCTCAAAATTTAATTTTAATTATTATGGCTACAATGATAGTAGTTACTTTATTTGTATGGAATGCTTTGTTCACGCAAGCAGTTTTTCTGATTTTCTGGGTTATGGGTGCTTGTGGCTTGGGAGATAGAAAATATAAAATTGGTTTATTAACGAATGGAGAAAGAAAAAAATGATAAATGACGTAAAGATCATTGCAAATTATTTACCTCAGTACCATCAAATTCCGGAAAATGATAAATGGTGGGGAAAAGGATTTACAGATTGGATTGCTGTAAAAAAGTCCACACCTTTATATGATAAGCATAGACAACCAAGGGTTCCATTAAATGAAAATTACTATGATCTTTCAGAGGTGGATAATATTCGTTGGCAGGCAAAATTGGCAAAAGAATATGGTATTTATGGCTTTGGAATTTACCATTACTGGTTCTCTTCTGAAATGCAACTGTTGCAAAAACCTTCGGAATTATTATTAGAAAATAAAGATATTGATATTCATTTCATGTTTATATGGGATAATTTTACTTGGAAAAGAACGTGGAGTAAATTATCAAACGGTGCAGCCTACGCTCCTGCATTCGATGGAGAAGTAAAAGAAGAAACTGCTCAGGATAATGGAATTTTAGCTGAGCTGAAATATGGAAATGAAGAAGATTGGAAAATTCATTTTGATTATTTGCTGAAATTCTTTAAAGATGACAGATATATCAAAATAGATAATAAGCCTGTATTCTCTTTCTATCAGTCCAGAAATAACTTTCCAGTTATTAAGCAAATGGTTGCTTATTGGGACAAGTTAGCAAAAGATAGTGGCTTTGCAGGGATAATGTGTCTGAGCAAAGATATTTTATACCCGGTAAAATTGGAAAGAAGAATGAAATACAGCCCATTTCAAATGACTACGCCACTTTTATTTTTGAAATATAAGTTGAAGTCAAAAAAGTATCTAAAAAAGGGATTACCCGGCAGATGGAATTATGATGAAGTATGGAAAGATATCTTAAAGGAAGCTCTAATTGCACCTAAAGATTCTTATTTGTGTGGATTTGTCGACTATGATGATTCTCCAAGAAGAGGAAATAGAGCGCGGATTATTGAAGGTGCAACTCCCGAAAAATTTGAAGTCTATATGAAAAAATTAATGGACATTTCTAGACGGCAGAATAAAGAATATGTTTTTCTTATGGCGTGGAATGAATGGGGCGAAGGGTCATATCTTGAACCAGATACTTATAATAAGTTTGGCTATCTTGAAGCAATAAAAAGAATAATAGGAAAGAAGTAATGATTAAAAAAATTATCAAAAAGCTATTTATATATGACTTGTACAGACTATATAAATTGCATAAGTTTCAAGTCTCGTGGCGAAAAAATAATTCCGAGAATTATACCACAGCGAATAATATTTTTGATCCAAACTTAGTAGAAATAGGAAAAGCAACATATGGCGAATTGAATATTGTTACTTTCGGGGATACGTGTAAATTGCATATTGGCAGCTTTGTTTCAATAGCACAAAATGTCACATTTCTTCTTGATGCAGAGCATTATGTCAATCATATTTCAACATATCCTTATAAGGTGAAGTATCTAGGCATTGAGAAAAGCGAGGCGTTTGGTAAAGGGAATATATACATTGATGATGATGTGTGGATCGGGTACAGATCAACTATAATGTCTGGAATACATGTAGGAAGAGGGGCGGTTATAGCGGCTGGAAGCGTTGTTACAAAGGATGTTCCGCCGTATGCAATTGTTGGTGGAGTTCCTGCAAAAGTTATCAAATATAGATTTGACAATGAAACTCGTGAATTTGCATCACGGGTAGATTATGATAAATTTGATAAAGAGTTTGTAAGAGAAAATCTTGATTTGCTTTATAAAGAGGTAGATGGAAACTTGCAACAGTTTCGTAAATTGGTATAAAAGTAACGATAGTAGACAATGAGTTTGGATAAAATTAGCGAATGGATATTTGATGGTAAGTGGAGTGGCATTATGAGCAAAATTAGATTTGTTACATTACATCCGGCAGGAGTTAATGTAGACCTTACAAAAGATGAAGGACAAATTCCCTATACACTGTGTACAGAGCATGGGGTTGAAGCCTCGATTGTGGCATGCCATATTGATACTGAAACAGCAAATATGGATTGTGTGAAAGGACTTAAAGTAAAACATTTTCCATTTATACTTAGTAATGCACTGACGGGAGCTATCTATATATTGATAAATGCCAAAAAAATAGATTGGCTTAACATATATTTTGCTGGCAGACAAGCGTATTGCTGGACACGGCTTTATAAGTTATTAAATCCTAGGGGGCATGTTTATCTCAAGCTTGATATGGATTTTAGAAGTAGTACGTTATATGATGAAAATACCGTAGAAAGGGAAGTGTTTAGAAAAAATACAGAAGTTGTAGATATTGTATCAGTTGAAAGCACAGCAATAAGGGAAAGGATAGCAAAGTATTCTGAAAAGGATATTTTGTTGATAAGTAATGGTATTTCGAGGCTTGACTTTAGTCCACAGATAAATGGAATGCGCGATAACATGTTCCTGACAGTCGGGCGGTTAGGTACAAAACAAAAAGCAACGGAAATTCTATTGCAGGCATTTGCGAAGAGCGCAGATAGGCATAACTGGAAACTAAAACTAATCGGTAGAATAGAAGAAGGTTTTGTGGAATATATAAAGGAATTTTACAATAAATACCCGGAATTAAAAGAGAGGGTTATTTTTTCAGGTGAAATTAAGGAGAGAAAAACACTATATTCCGAGTATTGTCATGCCAAAGTATTTGTTCTACCATCAAGATGGGAAAGTTTTGGTATTTCGTGTGGAGAAGCATTAAGTTGTGGTTGCCGCCTTATAATTACAAATACTATCCCCCCTGCAAGGGAAATGACCAACAGCGGAAAATTTGGAAGTATTATTGATGCGGAAAACATAGATGTGCTTGCTGAGGAACTGGTAAAGGCAAGTAAGAGAACCTATAGCAAGGAAGATATTAACGAGCTAGTGGAATACGCAAATGAGCAATTTTCGTGGAGTAGCATTTGTGAGCGATTGTATCACGAGATGGAAAGAATTGACGAGGAAAAATTATAATGACATCGTTGAGAAGAATATTAAAGGCTGTAAAATATAGAATATATGCTGCCTTATATGTGTTACGAAGGACAGTTTTGGCTCCATTATATAGAATAAAACTTCCGCTGAATAAAAAATTTGCTTTGGCACACACGTGAAATTGGGAAGCGGAACACGAGTGTATTTCTATAGTGGTAGCCTACAAGTTGAAAAAGATACAGTGATTTGCAATTATTCAAAGATTATCGTGGGGGGGGGGCAAACTTAAAATAGGAGAAAATTGCCTTCTGGGGGAATACGGTATCTATAATACATTTGCTGATTTAATTATTGGGAATGATGTTATTACGGCAGATAGAATCAGTTTTGTAACGAATATACATCAATATGAAAATATTGATCAGCCTATTAAAAATCAGCCGAGTGTAAGTGGGCCAATTGAAATAGGCGATGGTACATGGATAGGAATGAACGCGACAATTTTGGCCAATACGCATATAGGAAAGAACTGCGTTGTGGCAGCACACAGTGTTGTAAAAGGAGATTTTCCAGATTATTGTGTTATTGGAGGAACGCCTGCGCAGATTCTCAAGAGATATAACGAGAATACTGGAAAATGGGATAAAGTTCCACGGACAATATAAATTGAAAAAATAGGATGATTATATGTTAAAAGTTGGAGTTGAATTACCTGACGATAAAATATATGGAGTAGATTTAAGTAGACCAGAACTTGGAAATCCTGGCGTTGGCGGCTCGGAATACTTATTTGCATTATTAGCAAGCGAATTGTATAAAAACGGGATAGATGTGACAATATATCATTATAGTGATAATATCTTGCCGTCTAGTTCGAGTAAAGTGCTTGTAACAGATAGTATAGATATGTTAAAAAAAGCCCAAAATGATGAAATATCCATCTTAATTCATCAGGTGGGAAAATCTAATGAGTGGTATAGAACTCTTGAATCACTAAATGTATTTTCTGTTGCATGGGCGCATGTTTATTTGGATTATTATGAACTTGAATTGCTAAGAAAATGTAAAAATGTTAAGCGAGTAGTATTTGTTGGAAAAGAGGAATATGATTCATATATTGACGATGATATTATCACAAAATCAGTTTACATTTACAACATGATTCCTACTAAAATCCCTGCACAGGAAAGAAATCATAATGGAAGAACAGTAACTTACGTTGGATCACTCGTTCCGGCTAAGGGATTCCATGAACTAGCTCAAATTTGGCCGAGCGTAGTAAAAGAAGTTCCTGATGCAGAATTGAATGTTATAGGTAATGGAAAAGTCTATAATAGATCGGCGAAGTTGGGCAGATTTGGTATTGCACAAGAAGATTATGAGAATTTATTTATGCAATATTTATTGGATGAGAATGGAAGGATTCTCCCGTCGGTTCATTTTCTTGGAATTGTAGGAGCAGAAAAGAGTGAAATATTTAAAAAGACTACGGTTGGTGTTGTTAATCCAACGGCATTAACAGAAACTTTTTGCATGAGTGCAGTTGAGATGGAGTATGCGTACATACCAGTTGTTTCGAGAGGAAAATGGGGACTGTTGGATACTGTTAACAATAAATGCAGCGGGTTCCTTTTTAAAACCAAAAGCGAATTTACAAAGCAAATTATTGAGCTGCTAAAAAACGCTCGCTTGAATTATCAAATGGGAAAAAATGCACATGATTTTGTGACGGAGAGATTTAGCGTGGATGCAGTTATTCCCAGTTGGATTGATTTAATTATTGATATAGATCAGGGTAAACCTGTACAGTTTTACAAGGCGCGCTGTAATTGGCAAAATGACTATAAATGGATCAAGCAGGGAATTCGATTTGCGCGGTTTACATTGGGATTTGAATTTTTGCCATCGTTCTACGATATAAAGCATACAATAAAAATAAAGCTTAGAAAATAAGTTGGCTTAATGAGGATTTTAAGTAATGAATGATAAGTATCAAAGACTTATAAAAAATTCTGGAATATTTATGATTGCCAACTTTGGCAGCAAGTTTTTTTCGTTTATTTTAGTTCCGTTTTATACGCACGTCCTTAGCACAGGAGAATACGGTACTGTTGATGCATTAGTTGCAACGGTGTCGCTGTTTTCACCAATAGCAACGCTGGGTATTGGTGATGTTATAATCATGTTTCTTTCAAAAAAGGAGTATGAAGCAAAAAAAATATTTGCAAATGCTACGGCCTTAATAGTTGCTGGAAACATCTTGGTTTCATTGGTGTATCCATTGTTTTTTCTGTCTGAAATTTTCAGACAATATCTAATATACTTTATCGTACTTGTTGCCGCATCGTCTGTATATGGGGTACTTCAAATGTATGCTAGAGGTACGAATAAGGTTGCATCATGTGCTATCTCAGGTGTGGTCTATACTGTGACATTAGCACTGTCTAATATTTGGTTACTGCTTCTAGTAAAAATGGGTATACCAGGATATTTGATGTCTACGGTTTTAGCATATCTTGTTCCGTCTATTTATCTGTTCATTGTAGTTAAAGATAAAAGCTTCAATTTGGCGTTGCTCGATAAAAAGTTGATGAACAATATTTTGAAGTTAAGCATACCGTTAATACCAACTGCGATATTGTGGACGCTAATGAATTTGGCAGATAAGTATGCAATTCTTTGGACAGTGGGATCATCTGGAAATGGAATATATGCTGTTGCGCATAAAATACCAACGATTATTAGTGTTATCTATGGAATATTTCAGCAGGCATGGCAATTGACGACATTCGAGTTGGACTCTCAAAAAGAACGTTCGACAGCATATAGTAAAATATTTGAATTGCTAACTAGTGTTATGTTTGTATTAGCAGCAGCACTAATAGTTTTAAATAGAATATATATTATTTGTTTCTGTGATGCTAGTTATATAATGGCGTGGACGGTATCACCAATCCTTATGTATAGTGCTGTGCTGAATTGCATATCTGGGTTGTTAGGCTCGAATTATTTAATAATGCATGATACAAAATCTGCACTGAAAGTTACTGCTGTTGGAGCGGTAATAAATGTTATACTGAACTTTGTACTGGTTCCAGTTTGGGGATTATATGGTGCCGCAATAGCCACTTGCATAGGCTACTTGTATATGGTCGTAAAGAAGTATTATGATACATCTAAATTTACGCCTCTCAATATAAAAATTAATAGGTTCTTTCTTGCAAACGCAATCTTGATTTTGATGTGTTGCTCCGTAATGGTTAGAAGAGGTGGAACGTTCTATATTTCTAATGTTATTCTTGGCTTGGGCATGATGGCTCTATATAAGGAACAGTTTCACAATGTGGCAGATTTGATTCTCGATAAAATCTATAAGAGGAAGAAAAAATGAAAGTTGGCATAATTACAATGATAAGCGATAATTATGGGAATCGACTGCAGAATTATGCGCTCCAACAAGTACTTGTTGGACTTGGAAATAGAGTTGAAACTCTGAATAATCCATGGGAAGAAAACTATGATTATCGTAAAGAATGGCTAAAAAGTAACGCAAAGAAGATTTTTTATTATATAACAAGAAAGCCTGTGCGATATAGAAGAAAACTGGAATTTGAAAAATTCAACAAGAGGAATATTGTTTTTTCAAACTTTTGGCTAAATAAGAGTAGCGACAGATTGAAAGCCGCGAATTATTATGATTTGTTTGTGTGTGGAAGCGATCAGATTTGGAACTCTGAGGCAAAAGAAATTACAGGAAAATATTTTGCGGATTTTGCTGAAATGGATAAGCGTGCTTCATATGCAGCATCGTTTGGGATAGAAGAAGTAGTTCAAAGCCGAAAGAATGAGTTTTTCAAATACTTAAAAGGTCTGAATTATATTTCTGTAAGAGAGCAGTCTGGCGTAGAAATTGTAAAAAGTCTTACAGGAAGGAATGCTTTTTGTCATTTAGACCCGACGCTTCTCTTGCAAGCAGATGAATGGGATAAAATAGCGAGTGAAACAATGGGGGATAAGCAAAGGTGCGTTTTTTGCTATTTTCTTGGTCGTCCTTCAGAAAAATTGCTACAGGTACTTAATAGTTATCAGATAAAACATAATGTAAAGGTTTGTTCGATTTTTAGTGAAGGGAATTCAACCCATAACAATGTCGGGCCGAGTGAATTTGTATCGCTGATAAAGAGTTCGGAATTTGTACTAACTGATTCATTTCACGGTACAGTGTTTTCAATTATATATCATAAGCCGTTTTATACTTTTTCGAGATGCGGTGTAAAAAAAAGTATGGATACAAGGGTTACTTCACTCCTTGAAATGCTGAAATTGTCTGAAAGATTTGAACCGAAACACCTGACGATTGAGGGCGCCCCCAAAATTGACTATAATAAAGTCGATGTATTATTAAATCAAGAACGAAAAAAAGCAATTGATTACTTAACAGCAATTACGACAGCAGATAAATAAAAATAGCCTAAGCTCAAAAAGCGTGATTAACAACTATGAAGGTATATGCAGCATATTTTGATAATGAAATACGAAATAGTGCTTCGTCAAGAGGAACTTTCTCATTGAGTACCCTGTAATTAACGCGTTCTTTGTATAAAATGCTACCAATGCTTAAAAACGTGCCCATTTAAGGTTGCGGAAAACTATACGATATTGTTATATTTGTCTGCTTCAGCAAATGGGTTGTTGGTGATGCATCGAAATATTGTTAGAATAGTCTGGAATAAGGTAGTAGAGATTATTAGGCTTAAAATTGCAAAGTGGATGATTAAATATAGAAGGGAAATACGATGCTGAGTCTAATAAAAAAAGAAGATTGCTGTGGATGCGCCGCATGTATGCAGGCTTGTCCACGCCAATGTATTAAAATGACATTCGATGAAGAAGGCTTTCAATACCCAAAAGTAAATGTAACAAACTGTGTGAAGTGCGGATTATGTGAAAAGGTGTGCCCGATTCGGCAGAAACGGTATAAACAAGAACTGGATGCACAGAAAGTTTATATTGCATATGCAAAAAATGATGAAATTCGTTTACATAGTTCATCAGGAGGAATTTTTACATTACTGGCTGAAAGCTGCATAAAAGAAAATGGTGCAGTTTATGGTGCTGCGTTTACGGACACGTTTGATGTTTGCCATGTAGGAGTTGAGAAAGCGGAGGATATTGCAAAGCTACAGGGAAGCAAATACATACAGAGCAAAGTTGGGAATTCCTATATAGAGGTAAAAGAAAGACTGAAAAATAACCAAAAGGTTGTATTCAGTGGAACGCCTTGTCAGATTGCTGGTCTAAAGGCGTATTTAAAAGATGACTACGATAATTTGATAACAGTGGATATTTTATGTCATGGTGTTCCGTCTGAAAAATTGTGGAAAAAATATGTTGCGGAGCAAGAAATGGCGCACGCATCAAGCGTGCGGCGAACTTTTTTCAGACATAAGAAGTATGGCTGGAAAAAGTACGCCGTATTATTGGAATTTTCCAATAATACGGCGTACGAACGGGTCTTTACACAAGACCCGTTCATGCAGATGCTACTGGCCAATATATCACTTCGTCCTTCTTGCTATAATTGTCGTTTTAAAGAAATGCCGCATTTGTCGGATATTACATTAGGCGATTGCTGGGGAGTACAACAACACTCTCCTGAGATGGATGATAACAAGGGAACATCCGTTGTTTTACTTAATACAGCTAAAGGAAAATGTGCATTTGAGAAAATACTACCAAATCTGCAGTATAAAGAATGTTCTTTGGATTGCGCAGTATCACCTGATGCCGAATCAAGGCAGAAAATAAGGAAACATCCTAATAGAAAAAGATTTTTTAAGAAATTGGATGACGATAGCATAGAGGGATTAATGTGTTATATGAAAGCATCCATATTGACGCGAGGAGTATATAAAGTTGCGAGAAAATTAGGAATTGATGAAAAGCAACCGTGGAATTGTATAGAGACAAATAAAGAAAGTGCTAGAAAGGAAAACTGACAAAAATGATGAAGTTGGAATAGTGGCAATTCACCAGAGAAATTTGTATGCTAACTCTAATCATGATTCACTATCTGACACGGAAAGATGGTATGGATCAAATAATGTGGCTTGTGGTTCGGAGAGTTAAAAATTTCACTGTAGTAGTTTTATTTTATGGACGGCTATTCAGCAAAATCAGATAGAATAAATAATACTTATTTGAAAGATTTGGTGGGCAATTTGCTTACCTCGTTTCTACTATGGAACATACCTTATACCATCAAAATGCTCTATGAGAGCGAGGGACAACGTATTATTTGAATTTCATGACGGGATAATCAGCGACTCCATTGTACTATACCTCGTAAATATTCAACTTATTCTGCTGACACTATTCTTAATGAAAATCAAAAGTGGGTATATGTAAATACACTGTTATTCGCTTCTATATTTGTTACAATAGAGAAAGGAAAGAAAAAATGGACATCACATCTCTTGGATTTCTCTTATTTTTAGGGGGTGGGGTAACACTATTTTATAGTATTCCTCAAAAATACCGATGGAAATGGCTAATTGTGCTTAGTTTTGCATTTGTATATGCTGCAAGCACGATTGGCCTATTTTTCGTGGTGTTAACGAGCGTGATCGTATATCTTGCTGCAAAGAAAATTGAAAAAGTAGATGACGACAGAAAAAAGAAGGTTCTAATATCAGCCATGGTAGCATGTCTGTTTATCTTAATCTTTTTGAAATACTTATCTGGTTTGTCTATTTTTACGCAGGGAAATCTTGTGATTTTCGGTAACGAAATGACGATCCAAGGTGTGATCAAAAAATATCTGCTTCCGATTGGCATGTCCTATTATACACTTCAGGTTATTTCGTACCTCCTGGATGTGTATTGGGGTCGGATGGATGCAGAGGAAGACTATTGGAAAGTGTTGCTGTTTACCTGCTATTTTCCACAGCTCGTACAGGGACCAATCAGCAAATACAGCGAACTTGCTCCAGAACTTTTTAAGGAACATAAACTGGACTGGAAAAAATATCAAGTATGGTGTCCAATTAATGCTGTGGGGCTTCTTCAAAAAGATGCTGATTGCGGATCGTATCGGTGTGTACGTAAATGCGATATTTCATGAAGGGGTAATGCCATATGGTTTGACTGCATGGATTGGCCTTGTGTTTTACGGAATCCAGTTATATTGCGATTTTAGCGGTGGCATTGATGTGATCCGGGGTGTGTCAGAATGCTTTGGAATTGGATTGAAGGAAAACTTCAGACAGCCGTATTTTTCTTTGTCGCTTGGCGAGTTCTGGAGAAGATGGCATATTTCTCTTGGAACATGGATGAAAGACTATATTTTTTATCCGGTTTCAATGGCTGGCTGGATGAGTGCCCTGAAGAAGAAGTTGAAAAAAATCACATCCAGAAAAACAGCTACCCGTGTTGCTATGGCAATCGCAGATCTTTTGGTGTTTGCATTGGTTGGCATCTGGCATGGCTTGGGTACAAACTATCTGGCGTGGGGCGTGTATAATGGTGTTATTCTAGCAGTCAGTGCAATCTTGGTGGACGAGTATGCGGTGTGGAAAAACAAGTTGCATATCGACAGTCAGGCTGGTTATTGGAAAGTGATTAGTCTGATTCGTACTTTGCTCATTGTCACAATTGGGTGGATATTCGATTGTACTTTTACTGCAGGTGCAGCTGGTGAATTATTTGTTCATTTGTTTGCGTTTGGAAAAACAGATTTGTCTGTTATTACGTTCTCAATCACAGATGTGGTGGTGCTTTTTGTAGGCTGTCTTGCGCTTTTGTTTGTTGATATCCTCCATGAAAAAAATCTTGAGGTTCGGCAGATTATTGAAACGAAAAACTACTGGGTGCAGGTTGCATTTTGGACGATTGTTATCCAAATGATAGCTTGCTTTGGAAGAGTTGCTTCGGCAGGAGGTTTCATGTATGCGAACTTTTAAGAAAATTGCAGGGTTCATTATCGTAAACTTAATTGTAGTTGTTTCATTAACTTTTATGTTGGCACAGCCATCTGTTTTGAAAATTTTATTAAAAGAGGCTAAGAACGCAGAGTGTGATACCCTAATTATAGGGGAATCCCATGGTGAAACAAGCTATGACCCTTATGTAATGTCAGGTGTGACAGGAAATCAGGTTTTCAACTTATCAAGGCGCTTGATGCCGGTTGCGAATCTTAGCTATCTTATGGAGGAGGCAAATGCAAACGGTCAGTATAAGAGAGTGATTTTGGATTTGGATCCTTCTTATTGGGATGATGATCACAAGGGTACATTTGGATCGGATACAAGCCTTCTTTTCCGATTGACGGAAAGCAGATGGATTGATTATGTGAAAAATATATTGGTAAAAGACAATTATAATGATACATTCGCTGATTACAATGTAAATGTAGCAATGGTTAAGAGAATTCCCAAAAATCTAAAGTGTAAGTTGAATAAGGCTTACCTGAGGGGCGATGAATCGTCTATTCAGAATACATATTCAATCATTGGTGTGGCAGGTAATTTTGAATACAAAGGCAGAGGATTCCGTTATGGATTGAGGAAGTCTGGAATTGAGTGGCCGCGCTGGGACTTCGATGAAAACAGTATAAAAGAAGAAAACGTGGAGACATTCAAGAAGATCGTTAAATATTGTAAAGATAATGATATAGAACTTGTTTGTGTACAATCGGCGTTGCCGCCATATAGATTGCAAAATGAGAATATGGACGATGTTCATGAATACTTTGCAGAACTATGTGGTGAATATGGCGTACCGTTTTATGACCTCAACTATTTGAAAGACGAATATCTTTCAAGAACGGATGATGATTATGTTGATCTCGATGGTCATATGATGGGTGAACTGGCAGATAGACAAAGTGCGGTTTTGGGACAAATTCTTATCTCGAAAAACAAAAAAGCATTTTTCTATGATAACTATGATGATGTTCTGAGCCATTTGAACTAAAAGAAAGAAGGGATAGCGTAATGAAAAATGTACTTGAATGGCTTGAAGTAAGCGAATCTGCACATCCTGACAAAGTAGTGTATATTGAAGATTCCAAAGAAATTACATTTCATGATGTATTATGTGCAAGTCAAAAGGTCGGAACAGTCCTTGCTGATGTTGAAGGAAAGGCACCAATCGCAGTAATAAGTGGAAGAAAGGTTGAAACGATTACAGCGTATCTGGGCATTGTTTATAGCGGCCATGCATATGCGCCGATTGATGGTAAGCTGCCGAGACATCGTATAGATATTATCGTGGAAACACTGAAGCCGTCAGCTATTCTTGCAGATTCGGACAATCTTGCTCTGGCAGAGGAACTGGCGCAAGATGTTCCTGTGTTTGCATTGGAAGAGGTGATGCAGGAAAACGCAGATGGAGACAAACTGCAGAAGATTCGCAGAGACATGGTTATGACAGACCCTTTGTATGTTATTTTCACTTCTGGCTCAACGGGAAAGCCAAAGGGTGTGATTACCTCTCATCAGTCCCTTATCTGCTATATTGAGAGCTATGTATCGGTCATGGGAATTGATGAGAACGACCGCCTGGGAAATCAGTCGCCACTTGATTATATAGCTGCAATCCGGGATATTTATGTTCCACTGTATAAAGGTTGCTCTTCTGTAATTATTCCAAAGGAATACTTCATGGAACCGAATCGCCTGTTCGATTATATGAATGAGCATAAGGTTACATCCGTTGGATGGAGTGTATCTGCATTTACGGTTGCACTTTCTCTTGGAGCCTTCGAGGAAGTGAAATTGAATACATTAAAAAAGATTTGCTTCTCTGGTTCAGTGATGCCAGCGTCCTGCTTGTCTGTATGGCAGCAAAATTTGCCAGATGCGAAGTTTGTAAATCAGTACGGGCCGACTGAGGCAACGGCATCTTGTACCTATTACGAAGTGGATCATCTGGTAAGTCAGGACGAGCAGCTTCCTATTGGCAGACCGTATAATAATTATCGAGTTTTTCTTTTGAACGAGGATCTGACTGAAACACCGAACGGCGAGATTGGGGAAATCTGTGTGAGTGGGCCGATTCTTGCACTTGGTTACTACAATGATCCAGAGCGTACAGAAAAGAGCTTTATCATCAATCCCAATTATAAAGGGTATCCAGAACGGATGTACCGCACAGGTGATTATGGACGTATCCGTGAAGATGGACTTCTGGAGTTTCATGGCAGAATGGATCGTCAGGTGAAACACATGGGACATCGTGTGGAACTGGATGAAATCGAATATGCAGCGAACCAGATTGCCGGAGTAGATGAATGTGTTTCTCTTTACAATAAGGAAAAAGAAGTGCTGTATCTTTTCTATTCAGGCGAAACTGCGATGAGACAGGTGATTTTGGAGCTTCGCAAAGTACTGCCTGGGTTCATGGTGCCGCGAAAAGTTAAACAGGTTTCTGCCTTGCCGAAACTGGCAAGTGGGAAGATAGATATGACTACACTTAAGGAGGAAATGTAAAAATGAAAGAGAAAGTAATGGATATTCTGATGGATCTTCGCCCGGATGTTGATTTTGAAAATGAGAAGAAGCTGATTGGAGATGGCATTTTGGAGTCCTTTGATATTATGTCTCTGGTGGCTGAACTTGAGGATGAGTTTGATGTGAAGATTAAGCCGAAAGATCTTGTGGCTGAAAACTTTAATTCTGTGGATGATATGGTCGCAATGCTTCAGAAACTGGGGGCATAATATGGAGCTTCGAGAATATTTGAAAAACTCCGGAAACATATCCACACCAGCCTATTATTTTGATACCGATGTGTTTGAAAAGCGGATTGACTTTGTGAACCGGGAACTGCCGGAAATTCCTTTGACCTTTTCGATTAAAGCAAATCCGTTCCTTTTGAGCCGTCTTCCGCAGACCCTTAAACATGTTGAGGTATGCAGTCCCGGAGAACTGAAAATCTGTAAGGCTTACGGAATTCAAGGTAGCAGAATGATTTATTCTGGTGTCAATAAAGAAATCGAAGATGTCACAGAAGCGATTGAATACGGAGTCGATATTGCAACGGCCGAAAGCATACTCCATATTGAGCTTGAACAGGAAGCAGCGAAAAAAGCAGATAAGCAACAGAGGGTTATTCTGCGTCTTACTAGCGGTAACCAGTTTGGAATGTCTGAAGCAGATATCTTGAACATTCTTGCAAATCAGGCAAAATATCCGAATCTGGATATTTATGGAATCCATTATTATTCTGGGACTCAGAAGAAAAAGCGTCAGATTGATAAGGATTTTGAGAAACTGGATGCTGCACTTACGCGGTTCAAGGAAGAAACTGGGTTTGTGCCTAAATTAGTTGAAATGGGTCCGGGATTTCCAGTGGATTATTTCAATCCGCCCTATGATGAAACTGAGAAAGCAATATTAGGTGAGAGCAAAAGTACCATCCTTGCTTTTGCTGAAAAATATCCGTTAGGAATTGAGATGGGACGTTATCTTGCTGCTCCGTGCGGAACCTACGCATCCAGAGTGATGGATATTAAAAATAATAGTGACACCAATTACATTATTTGTGACGGTGGAATTCATCATTTAAAATATCACGGTCAGACGATGGCAATGCAGATACCAGAAATGGAAGTGCTGAATACATCGGAAGAAACAAAACCATATTGTATTTGCGGCAGCTTGTGCACGGTTGCAGATGTATTGGTTCGTGAAGTTGAACTTCCGATTGTTTCAAGAAATGATGTGATTTTATTCCACCGTTGCGGAGCTTATTCGGTAACAGAAGGCAGCGCAATGTTCTTATCAAGAAAGATGCCGGAGGTATACCTGTACAATGAAACTGTTGGATTAGAAAAGATGCGTGGTTTTATCGATACAGCAAGTATAAACAGGAATGGCATCTGCCAAGGCTAAATCTTGAAACCGCATTGTCAAAGTGCTATACTAAAACTACTAAAATTTTCTGGAGGGTTTATTATGCCCAGAACTAAAGGTAGCAAGAATAAGCCCAAAACGGTGACTGCTGATTTCGCAACGCAGATTGCAGAAAAGCAGTCCGCAAAGGAAACATTCACAGCGGAAATCGCATCCATCACCACAAACATTGACACTTTGAAGGCTGATCTGAAAGTGAAGAAGGCAAGAGCAGATGCCAAAGCTGCAGAAGAAGCAAAAACGACAGAAGCGGAATCCGTTCTGAAAAAGCTGCTTGCCGAAGGCATAAGTGCCGATGAAATCCTCGCAAAACTAAAATAACACGAAAAAACCCGTGATGGACAGGCATATGATATGCTCCCTATATAACGAACAGTGAAATAAAACACTGAAAGCTATATAGGGAGCATTTTTGTATGAGAGGAAAAATATCAGCAGCACTCAAGCAAAAGGCAGTAATGGAGATAGAATCTGGCAGATTGTCCGTAAGCAATCAATAAATCCCCCGTGAAGGCAAAAAATAAGAGCACCTCGAAACCGAGATGCTCTTATTTTTTGCCTTCACGGGGGATTTATCGCTTACTGAGCATCATCCAGTTCTTGCGTTTATGCGCTGTTGAACATAAGCGCAATTATGCTGTGAATAGAATTATGTGTGAACTTCCAGAAAAAAGTACCCTAACTGAAAATTCACACATGTTCTGCTCGTGAAAACACATGGGCTGCGGCGGTTATGTTGCTGAAGAAATTCTTTCGTATACACCGTAGGATATTTCTCCATCCGGAACAGAATCAATCTCTGTGTAGTTCTCCAAAGAACCACTGACTATTTTGCTCTGGTCCAGTACAAAATAATCAAGTCCGTCCTCTAGAGCAACCTGCTCGACCTCATCCAAATTGATCTGATCAGCGTTTATAGGCCCAAAACAAGGAGATTCAGAATTTCTCCATTCAACATAAAACCCATACGGCATCATGATTGTTGCATCATACTGCCGGACATACATTGCTAGATCGTGAGGGAAAGCAGCACGACAGGGTTCACCGCTTTGCTGTGCTAGAATGATATCACAGGTTTTCTCAACAGATGCGGGCACTTTATATGGATTTGCAGCAATTTCCCAAGGCCAGCCGATGTCTACCTTAGGGTAGGCGGTGTTATACTGACGAGTGGAGGACATTACGCCCAAAGCTAATACCGCTATAAGCGCAGCCTTGGCTGCTGGACGTTTGGCCTTCCACAGACTGTCTGCAATGCAGTATGCAACGATTAGGTCGAACGGTAATGTCCAGTAAAAGCGGCATATCTGTATATAAGCGCGTCCCTCGGCGTAGCTACCTACGAATGGGGAAAGCAGGATAAGCATTCCCAATGCAGTCGGAGCCAAAAGAAATGTGATGGCTCGTTTGTGCTTTTCATCATCTGATAAAATGAGATAAGCAATAGCAAACAAAAAGGGAAGAAAATAAAACCCACAGGAAGTAGCAAGATTAAATACATCAAGTGCAATTAAAAACAATTCATGTAAACGATTCATTTTTCCTGCCTCCACCAGTTAGCGAGTGACGTAGTAAAGAGCCAGGCAGGGAATGGTGCAAATGCCTAACTTGATGCAGAAAAGCAAATTCCGCTTTCGGACAAAATGACACAGGCCAAGTACGCCTAAGAGGAAGGGAAGCATAAGGAAGGACGAAGCTGCTACCATACAGCCGGCCCAGGCCGTCAGGGCTAGCAGAACCCAGAGCTGCAGCTGATGCTTTTTGTTGGTTTCGTTTTCGAGAATAAGGAACAGGTACAGAATAAACGGGCAAATGAGCACAGCAGCCACAGTTTTGCCGTACCAGCTGTACATAAGCAGCCACCATTGTCGGACGCCGCCTCCACAGCTACCCAGTTCATAAGCAATCTGAAGAAATAGTAGACCAGCCAGGGGCTTTTCTTCTTCGCCACCAAACATGTCCTTCAAAATCAGGTACATGATGATATAGGCAGCAGGTATAACAATAACAGGCAGGAGCGTCCGGCAGAGAATGGATGGGTGGATGCCTGTAAGCTGGGTCATTGTGGCCCATATGATGCCCCAGAGTGCGATTTTATGATGTGGTTCGATTTGATCCAAAATATCAACTTGGCGACCGGTTTGCGGCTCATACTGGTTGATGGTGTTGGTATAAAGGGCTGTTGTAGATTGAGCTAAATAATCCGAGTCATCGAAGGCAAGAAAATATCCAGTCACGGTGCGGGCTGTCTGCAACACAACCATTACAATAACCAGCGTCAATAAGATCCGAGCTGTCCGGGATAGTTGCAAGCCCTTTGCAGGGAATAGTGCCATTCGACCGTGGGTATACCGCACCAATACACCAGTAATGGTCAACAGGATCATTACTGCACTCCACAACACGGTAAGGGTGGTAAGTGATGTTTTAAACAACAGAGCACAGGGTAAACCGATGATCTCATATGTACCCCAAGCAGTGGCAAGTCCTGCCAGATATGACAGAGGGGAAATTACACTCCGCTCAGGGAAAAACAACCCGCCAATGCCTAGCGGGACGATGAGCATAAGTAAGTAGAACCAGACCACTTGTAAAGCAAACATAGTAAGCCCCCAACAATTCCATAAATTATTATGCATTATAACATATTGTCTGGATGGGCGCAAGATAAGTGGCGAACGGGCGTAAAGAGATGGACTTATGAGTCCTCGAATTGTCCGCAAGTAGAGCATGGACAATTTGAGAGAGCAAAAACACATTAATAAGCATGATGAGTTAGGTTGACGTATGTACGCGATGCGCTATACTGATGATAAGACAAAATCTAATACATCCTAACCGATATCCTACCACTGCGAGGTGCCCCCATGCCAAACCAGAGCACCTTTGTCGCTGATTCCCCAGAGCCCATGTATTACCAAATTATTAGCACATATCTTGATAACAAGGCTGTCACTGATACTGCAGCAAAATGCAAAACCAGTGCAGTCAAGGTTCGTAAAGTGCTTATCACCGAGGGACTATGGTCCAGCCGGACAAGCATCGAAGTACAGCATTATTTGTATCTTGGTAAGACGACAGCACAGATTGCGGCAATTCTTTGCACCATGAAGAAAGCTGTGCAGCAGTATCTTCCATATACGCGCGGACTGTATGGGGGAGAAAACCCCAGCGTGTCGGCGGTCAACAGTGCGCACTATCGAGAGCAAATACGCATAGCAAGGGCTAATGTGCTGAAAAAGACGCGAAGCCTAGCCGAAGAAAATCACTGGTCGGATATTTTGGAATCGCTAAGCAAACAGCAGGGAAGTACTATGTTGGAAATTACCAATAATCAGTTTGATAATGATTACCTTCGCCTGCATCTTGAGCTGCTTGACAGCGACGGCAGTCCTGTGGATGCTGAAACAACTTCTGTGCTGCAGAAGTTTGGTGGCGTTCAATACGGCAAGACCATTACGCGCGACATATTGGTTTCCAAAGATATGCCGCTGTGGGCGCTCAACTATGCAATTCAGCGCTGCTTTGGTTGGCAAAACAGTCATCTGCATAGGTTTTGCCTGCCGGATGCACAGTTTAGAGCGCTGGCAGACAACAATACCAAGAACTATGCAAGACTTGTTGGCGTGGTATTTCGCTCGCCATGGATGGATGAAGAAGAGCAATTCTGGGCAGATGATTATGAGGATGGGAGCTTTAAGACTTGGTTAAAGCGTAAGTATACAGCACCTTATAAGTCTCTTTGCTATGGGGAAAGTCTGTACCAATGTGAGCAGGATGTGGCTGAATTAGAACAAAGATATGCCTATTGCCGCGTCCAACGCACACGGTATGATGATGGTCCTGACTTTTTTGGCGATCCGGAGGCTATCAGCAGAGCTGAATATCTTCGACTGAAGGCAACAGCGCCGCTCAAAACCCAAAAAACAACAAAGTATGGACATTTTGATGTTAGTTATCAGGAAGTCTATAAATTCGAGGATATCCCATTTGACAGTATACGGTGGTTCGGTGAGTCTGTTCAAGCTGGATCCCTGCTCGAGCGCTTACCGATTGGAGAGGTATTCCATCCACTGTGCGACTGCACCAAAACGCCTGTAAAGCCACCGATGCAGTTTAGTGAATTCATGACCGCTGAACAGTGCGATGAGGTCGCGCGCTGCACAGGTTCGGATAGCCCTGTTGCGCAGCCGCATGTTCATCCGTTTACGGATACACTCTATTACAACTACGATTTCGGTGATGATTGGCATGTGCAAATTACGGCTAGTCAAAATGCCGATGACCTCATCGAATCAAAGCGGCTGACTAGTGAAGAATTAGATGAGGCAGTTTTGCAGCTTCACAGCAAACGCCGCCCCGTCTGCATTGCCCAAGATGGTCTGCCTGTATTTGATGATGTGGGCAACATTCATGGGTATGCGGCATTCCTGAAATGTATCAGCCGTGATATCCGCAAAAAGGTGTACGCAGTTGATGATATTGAAGAAGACGAAGATTCTTCGCCTTATCCTTATCAGAATAAGCAGGAAGTTATCGAATGGGCGAAAAGCCTTGGATGGAGCAAGCGCAAGGTGAGTAACAAAAATCTGCTATAAGATATGGCCGGTGGCAGCGTCAACGCAGAAAGTACGGCTGACTTCCTGCAAGACTTGGATGACTACCTGTTCGGGTGGTAAAATTATCAGCAAAAAGCATACGATTTTTGGGTACATTTTGAGGGTCAAGGCGGGGTACTTAAGAGCCATCGAAAATCCGCAGGGGTAAGCAGCATGACGAAGAAAACATCGCCTGCTTACAGAGCAAGCAAAGAGGAAACTATTCCAATAAATAAATTGCATTCTTACAAAACGATATACTGCAGCTATAACAGGGAGACTTCTATGATTCGTCACATTTTATTCTGGAAATACACTGACACGGTTAAAGCGGAACACAAAGAAGCGGAAGCGCTGGCGTTCCTGCAAAAATCCGTTGCGACAATGGTCGGTCATATTGATGACCTCCGCTGCGCAGAAATCAATGAGAACACTGCCGGCGGGGAGTATGACCTCGTGTTCTATTCCGAACTGCGGGATGCAGATGCCTTACAAGCGTTCCAAAATCATCCGCTGCATATTGCCCACCGGGAGCGCTGCAAGGCGCTTGTGACAGACCGTTTGTGCGGAGATATGGAGGCGGATTGAAGATGGTTCTGTATTATTCCGGCACGGGCAACAGCAAATATATTGCAAAATGTATCGCATCTGCGCTCGAAACAGATTGCCTCAATCTTAATGAGCGCATCAAAGCGGAAGACACCTCGTCTGTTCAGACAGAGGAAAATGTAATATTGGTCACGCCCACCTATGCTTGGCGTATTCCGCATATTGTTTCCGGCTGGCTTGGAAAAGCGGAATTGGTTGGCGCAAAGCGCATCTGGTTCGTGATGGATTGCGGCAGCGAGATCGGCAATGCAGCAAAATACAACCGGGAGCTTGCCGCACAGAAAGCCCTTACCTACATGGGCACTGCCCAAATCGTTATGCCGGAAAATTATATTGCTTTGTTCTCAGCACCGGACAAGCAGGAAGCAAAAGCGATTGTCGAGAACGCAAAGCCCGCTATCCTAAGCATCATTGACTGTATCCGTAATGGAATGGAATTTCCCGCACCGCGGAATAATTTGTATGACCGCTTTATGAGCGGTGCGGTAAATCCCATTTTCTACAAGAAAATCGTCAAGGCAGATGCTTTTACGGTAAGTGATGCCTGTATCGGCTGCGGAAAATGTGTGCAGCTGTGCCCATTGAATAACATCCGTCTGGATAAGGATAAACCTGTTTGGGGGTCAAATTGTACACATTGCATGGCCTGTATTTGCTATTGCCCGAAAGAGGCTATTGAGTATGGCAAAAGAAGCATAGGCAAACCACGCTATCATTTTGAGGGTTTGGGCGTGGCTGAGAACGAGCGTTGAATGAAGGCGTTTCAAATGACGCAAAACTAAACACAACAGGAACAAGTGATATTGTCAATATCAATATTCTCGTAATGGGGCCGTTTGGCACAGGCAAAACAAGTGCTTTGCTGATTCCAACATTACGCAGTTGGCAGAGTAGGGGGGCATCCGCATCACCTCCTTGCCCGCAGCCCGGTTTGCAAATTTACTTTTGAAAATAGAAAAACGCCCAACATCTCCCGAACTGTTCGCTTTCGGGGCGATTTTGGACGTTTTTATTTGATATGGCTTTATGGTGGTGGGGAAGCCCTCTATTTGCTGCTTTGGGGCAATAGAAAAGCGCCACATCGCTGCGGCGCTTTTGCTTTGCCCGGAAGATGGAGCGAGGGGGCTGTTCAGTTATCTGTTGTGCTTTTTCTTGCTGGCAACAACGGCTGTTCCAATGGCTGCACTACCACTGACAAGCATAAGGACAACCAGCAAAGCAGGGTTGCTGGTGTCGCCGGTCTGCGGAATGGTGTACTGAGGTGTGGCTGTTGCAGCAGGTGCCGGAGTGGCCGTGGCAGCAGGTGCCGGGGTGGCCGTGGCGGCAGGTGCCGGGGTGGCCGTGGCGGCAGGTGCCGGGGTGGTCTTGTCGGTGTCCTTGTATTGCAGGGCGGCAAGGGCATCTTCGATAGCCTTTGCCATGGCATCTACTTCGTCCTGTTCGGTAATGTTTTTACCACGGACAACGGCATTGACAGCAGATTCTACTGCGGAGAAGTCTTTGTAATCATCCTTCTTCAAAGCATTTGCCTTGGCGAGGGCTGCTTCGACCTTGGTGTAGTCGGCGGCCTTGTATTGCAGGGCAGCAATCGCATCTTCAATAGCCTTTGCCATAGCGTCAACCTCTGCCTGCTGGGTAATGTTCTTGTCACGGACAACAGCATTGACGGCAGCTTCCACGGCGGTGAAGTCCTTGTAGTTGTCCTTGTTCAGTGCTTTTGCCTTGGTAATGGCTGCGTCGACCTTAGTGTAGTCGGCAGGTAAATAAGTCATTGCAACCGTCTGCGTATGCGTTGCCTCCTCGGCGGTGATCGTTATATTGCCAGTGTATGCTTTGCAGTTATCGGCTGTTACTTCAACAGGGTAAGTTCCTGCTTCCAAACTGACAGAGCCGGTAACCTCCTGACCATTCACTTTAACAACAACATTGGTCAGACCGACTGGCGTTACAACGAAAGAAACCGGATAGACAGCCTTTGTGATAAAATGAACATTTTTATAAAGTGCAAAGTACTGAGTACCGCTGGAAAGCAGGTCAATTTCTGTTCCTTCCGAGTCTACAGCTTTTGCATAGTTCAGGTGATAGCCATCGGCAATCACAGGCACACATTCATCGAAAATTGCAGGGATATTATTCTCATTCGTATTCTTTGCATCAATCTCTGCTTCTTCTACGGTAAAAGTACCGTTACAGCCCATCGGGAATTTACCATCAGTGGTTACTTTGGCGCCGCCCTTGATCAGAATATTGCCTTTTGCCCATATTGCACCGTCCGCAGTAGAGGTGCAGTTTACCTCGCCTCCGTTAACCGTCAGATCACCTGCAGCATACAGACCGGGATAATAGCTTGTTGCTTTAACTTTAGATGCAGCAAGTTCAATATCGCCGCCGTTCCCTTCTTGATCTTTCCTGATATATGCTCCGTTACGTCCGTCCTGGGTTGCCTTAAGCGTAACATCAGCGCCGTTTATAATCTTCAGCCACTGGGCATCGATTCCGGCATACAAGCCGGTGGAATCCACTGTTGCCCCGTCAATTTCGACCATTCTTCCGGCTATGCCCAATCCGCCTTTAGAGTTTATTATGACCCTTGCTTTATCGGAAATCTTGACGTCAGCCCCTGTGCTAATTCCATCGTAGTTTTTCCCGATAACGTTGATCACCAGTGTTCAATCGCCGGTAATCTCGACAGAATTGCTGTAATTGAGGTATATTCCCACTCCTCCGTTGGGATCGGTTCGGGTAATGCTATTTGTCCCGGTCAACCGTATCTTCAACGTACTGGGGATAGTCGTTCTAATACCGTAGTCCGACATGGTGTCGTTGTCAAGGGTGGCATTGTTCAAGGACAAGGTGTGAGTGGTCGGGTCATAACTTACTGTTCCACTGAAAAGATTATCCTTATTCTCAGACGTGACCTGTACGCCGTCTACCCAGATGTCGTAGGCTGTGGGTTCCGCTGCCAGTACTGTGGCAGGCAGGAGTCCAACTACCATTACAATGCTGAGTAGGATTGCAAATAGTTTTTTCTTCATAAGAGTTCCTCCATTTTTTAATTGTCCGCTATTTACTTCTTCCGACAGCGGACACGCCGGAGAAGATAGAAGGTTTAACCGGAAAAGATTGATTTGCCGGTCGTGGTTAGGACTTCAATATCAAACCACCATCCTTCCGGCAAACGCAAAAAGCCGAAGCCAAGGCATAATGCGCCCTGTCTCCGGCAACTGGTTCGTTATAAATTGTATGAAATAAGACTTGACACGCTGAAAAAACGGCGCTATGCTCCTGCCGAGCCGAGCCGAGCCGAGCCAACAATAATTGTCGCATTTCCGTTTGCCATAGTCAAGTCCTCCTTCCATAATTTCTAAGGCAAAAGGATATGAATTTCCCTACCCTATAGACATACAAAGATATTTTAGCAGATTTTCCCCAAAATTTCAAGTAGTTTTCAGAATATTGCTCTCATCTTTTTCTCAACCTCTCCGAAAAAGAGCATAGCGGCGAAAACGCAGATGAATAAGTAAAAACGATGCCGGACTGACACCAAAAGTGCGGGCAGTCCGGCATCTTTCACTTAGTTATTGACCTCCTCACTATCTATGGAACTTTCGGCGAGAGCTGCTGCGGCTTCACGCTCACGACGAGACGCCCAGCCACCTTTCGCCCTGGGTGCGTATGCCGATTCCAGCGCATACATGATGCCCTGCTCATCGGCAAAGTAAATACCGGGGACATTCCAATTATCCTCGGCATTCCAGTCCATCAACTTTCTGACCATATCCACAACTGTGGCGTTGCTGATTTTGATCTGCGCTTTCTGCTCGCCCTCCGGCTTGGAGAAGCGCACGGCATTCGGAGCGTCCTCCTTGCAGGCACGGATGGCGAACTGCTTCGACTTCGGCTCGATCAGGAACTGGATGTACTCCGGGAAACGGAGCTCCTGTGCGGTCTGCACATTGAACTTCACAATATTGCCTGCGAAAGTGCAGACAGATGCGGAACGGGTTTTAATAAGATCGATGACAGAAAATTTCTCAAACATGGTAGTTACTCCTTTTCAATTACAATAAAGTTTTCATCCTCCTCGGCAACGGCCGGGGCGGGTTCTGGTTTTTGGGTCACGCAAATAAGCAGGTTGTCCACATACTCCTCGTCCCACGATGGGTCGACGATCATGAAGCCGGACAGTACTCCCTTGACCACGATGCGTGGCTTCCGGTGGGTGCTGCGCCGTTTCCGATACCGTCGTTCTTTGCGGATCTGCTGTGCCAACAGCCAATCGGGCTTCTCGATGATGGGGGTATGATGCCCCTCAACGAAATACTGCGGTTCTATGCCGTTGTTCTTTACACTCTTATGCGTGAAAAAGTCTATCGTAACTGTTTTTTGACACAAGGCGTCCCCACAGTATTTTTCGTTTTTGAGGATGCCCAGGACACTGCCGGAACTCCAAACCGATAGACCTTTTACAGTGGGAATGCCGCTTTTTGTCAGCAATTCCGCAATTTGCGTGGATGAATAGCCGTCCAGGTAGAGACTGTATATGGTTCTGACAATATCCGCTTCATCCTCTACGATTTCCCAGCTCTTTTTATCATCCAGCCGATAGCCGAGCAGAGCCCAACTTGGATAGATCCCAAGCCCCTGCGCCCTTCGGCGTTTGAATGACCATTTCAGACTGTTGGATTTTTGCTCGGACTCACTTTGCGCCACAAGGCTCAATACGGTAATGACCATATCGCTGCTCTTATCCAGCGTGTTGAGCTTCTCGGTCTCAAAGTACACGCCCACAGGCGGGTCGAGCTTTCGCAGCATGAAAATGTAGTTCAGACTGTCCAGCACATTTCTGGCAAAACGGCTGACTTGCTTCGTGATGATAAGGTCGATTTCTCCCGCTTTGCATTTCTCGATCATTTCAAGAAAGTGCTCACGGTGCAGAACAGAAGTGCCGGAAATGCCCTCATCTATCTAAAAGCCGTCTTTGATACAATTTTATTTTTACAGAAAAACGGGTTCAAATTTCTCGGACGGGTTCAAATTCTGTAACCTTTCCGTAGATAAGGCTCGGAATTTTCAATTTTTTCATTCTGCTATCAGAAACCGGCGTTATAATGGTTTCTGAAATTTTTTTCTTTTTTATCCGACACTTTTGCGTTCTCAATTGTATTAGTAGTGAAAGGAGGGCAAGGCGAGATGTCAAAATCTTTGTTGCGTACGGACAAAGAGATTGCGGAGATCTACAAACGCCACAGTAAAACTGTTTATCGCGTCTGCTTTGCTTACATGAAAAGTCCTGCTGATACCGAGGATGCGGTTCAGGATACATTCTTCCAGCTAATCAAGAGCGGTCCCGCTTTTGAAAGCGAAGAACACGAAAAGGCATGGCTTATCAGAACTGCCACGAACATTTGCAAAAATGTCCTGCGGCATTGGTGGCGCAGACACGAGAACATCGAGGATTTCTACAATCTCCCCAGCTCAGAAAATATCGAAACGGATGATGTTTTCCAAGTGGTTATGGAACTCCCCGAAAAGTATAAGACCGTGGTCTATCTGTATTATTATGAAGGATATACCAGCGTGGAAATCGCAGGCATCCTGAAAAAGCCGCAATCGACAATCCGTAATTATTTGCACGAGGCTCGTGCCATCCTCAAAGAAAGGTTAGGAGATGATTTCGATGAAGAACAATAAAATCATTACTTCTTGGGACAAAATCGAACCGAGCGATTCTGCAAATGATCGTATGCTTTCTGCGATTTTAGAGGAGAACCGTTCTGTTCATGACAGAAAGGATAAGGTGAACTATATGTCACAGAGAAAGAATTTCAAAAAGTTCCTGATTCCAGTTGCCGCTTGCCTGGTAGCCATAGTCGCAGTAACAGGAATTGTTGGCAGCAATATGGGATGGTTTGGTTCTAAAGGTTATACTGTTAATCTTGCAAGCGGTGACTCCATTGTCTATCACATCGGAAGGACCAACGTGGCAAGTATTCATGTCGGCTATCCCGTTTCATCGCGTGAACTGACAGATGCAGAATTGGACTCCATACTTCCTGAAACCACTGAACGAAGATCAGCCATCGGAACTTTCCGAGAGGAAAACGGGGATCTGCTCCAAGTCGAAGGAAAACTCGGTGATGCGACAATCATATTTGCCCAGGATAATTTTCCAATAAGCGATGTGGTTCTGGAAGGAAACGAAAGCAGCTCATCGGTAAACGGAATTCCTGTCACTACGGGATATTTTATTACCAATCCCAACAGCAGAGGTGAGCAATCCGCAATATTCTTCGCTTCGTTCTCCATTGGAAATACGAATGTGTTTGTGGAGTGTTATGGAGACAAAAGTGATGCAGATGCGGTAAGTCAAGAAACGACAGATTTGATTTTCAGCATCATAACAAAAGGTGAGCCCGATTTTTCGGCTATTACAAAGTAAGACAGAAAAGCTCCCCACATCGGTTCAAGTGAGCCGTTGTGGGGAGTAATCTTTACACTCGGATTTCCAATCCGTTATGGAAGGTAACCCGGATGTCATCCTTGTTGTAAACTGTAATGAAGTCGCACATGGCGTACCAGGTGCCTTCGTCAAAGTAATCGACCTGCTCCGGCAGTGACTGCAGCACTTTCATGAAGTTCTCCATCATCTGCCGCTGTGCCTGCCGCTTGGTTATTTCAGCCTGTGTCTCGTCCAGCTTTGCCTTCGCCGCATCGAATTTCTGTACCAGAGCATCGTAGCGTTTTCCGTATTCTTCCTGGTCTTGTGCGACACGGGCATTTTCGTCAATGCACTTCTGCATCAGTTCAGCGACCGCGTTCATCTCGCCGTTCAGCCGACCTGCCTCCGCTTCAAGCTCATCAGTCAGGAAAGCGGAATCCTTGATTTCTTCAAAGCCAACAATGATGAGGTCGCGTTCTTTTCCGAGAATGTTCAAAGCCTTGATATTGAAAAGGAGTATTACGAAAAATTCAAGCAGAGACTTCCTGGGTATTACGATGATACAGAGTGGTGGAAATTGGTTGAATCTGCTGACCAACCTCCCGTTGAGGAACTCCCTGAGTGCCCTTATTGCGGAACTCAGAATGCCAAAGAAGCTGAGATCTGTGCCGGCTGCGGTGAAATTCTCAAAGGAAAGGCCTGTATCAATGAGGAATGCGGTAAAACGATACCGCTTTCTGCAGTAACCTGTCCTCATTGTGGCACAAACCAGACGCCGATAATTCTTGAACCTTGGGTTTGTAATGTTTGTAAAACAAAAAATGTTGCGACTGTTGATGTGTGCAAGTGCTGTCATAATCCTCGTGGAACAAAGCACCCACTCTCATATCCCGTTTTATCAGATACAAAAACTACCGCCAGTGAAATCGTCGATATCTGTGACGAAGAGTACTACTTTATCAACTTCCACGAAGTCAAGTTCCTTATCAGAAAGGGCCGATAATGAGGAGTTTTACTTATTCTGCCGTTTAACGAATACTCCCAGCAGTTCAACGATTACCCCAGCTGTTTAACGATTACCCCAGCTGTTTAACGATTACCCCAGCTGTTTAACGATTACCCCAGC
>ENA-UOJL01001125-UOJL01001125.1-human-gut-metagenome-genome-assembly--contig:-P47-NODE-1125-length-31445-cov-22.719401_pt1 | contig 31445 bp, 30 predicted proteins | sample MGYA00242347_ERZ723894 | MGnify/ENA metagenome assembly ERZ723894
TTAGACAAAAGCGAAAAAGCATGATATAATACAGAAAAAGCTGCAAAGGAGGCTGTTGTATGCAAGTCAAGCTGACAATCGGAGAGCGGTTGAAAGATTTACGAGTAGAACGAAAGCTGACCTTGGAGCAGCTTGCCGCCGAGGTGGGTATCTCGAAATCCGCACTTGGCAAATATGAATCAGATAACGGCAAGGACATCAGCCCGTACAGCATTCTGTTGCTGGCTGACTATTACGGTGTTTCTTGCGACTATCTGATGGGACGGACGGAAACAAAAAATCACCCAAACACAGCTCTGCATGAGCTGCATTTGAGTGATGCTTCGATTGATGTATTGAAAGCGGGCAAGTTCAACCACCGGCTGCTGTCGGAGCTGATCTGCCATAAAGATTTCCAGCGCTTTATGCTAGATGCTGAGATTTACGTTGACCGAATCGCGGATATGCGCGTCAACGATATGAACGCCGTGCTGGAAGCCGTCCGGCAGATGGCATTGATGAAAAATGGCGGCGAGGAAAATGACCTGCACCTGCGGACGCTGGAAGTGGCGCAGATTCGGGAAGATAAATATTTTGGAAGCCTGATTGCGGATGACCTGAAAGGCATTCTCCGTGATATTCGGAGTGAACACCGCCCCGATACCATGACTGCGGATGAAGTCTCCTTTGCAGAAAATATGCAGAACCAGTTACGGGAGGCAATGAACTTTGAGGGCAGTTCCGAGGAAAAACAAATCCGTGCGTTCATGGCAACGATTGGGCTTGATTATGACACACTTACAAAGGAAGAATTTGTTTCAATCATCAGCGGACTTAAAAAGTCCAAGTACCTGAAAAGCCCCATCAGCCAGCGTGGGAAAACGACCATGACCCACGGCAAGGGAAAACGGAAGAAACGTTGAAACCGGAGCGGCGCTGCGGCGAGACGAGGGGTTTTATATACCTCTGCTTCCTTTTCCGGACAGGCGGATTTTGTTTCTCAAAAATCCTGCATTTGTGCCACAACTCACGTCACAAAACCCACCTGTCCTACTGCCGCGAAAAAGCGTTTGCCGCCACACTCTGCCCCATTGCGGAGTACGCCGCCACCCCCTTTCCCGCGTCAGCCGGAAGCAAAGGTATAACACACTAGACTTTGCAGAGCAAAATCGTGTGCCAACAGGGCAGCTCGCGCCCCTATTGGAAACCCAGCGACAAAGAGATACTCCCTTTGCAATCCCTCATTTTCCTCGCAGGTGCATATACAATCTGAAAAATCAGTTTCTTTGCACAGCTTGAAAATAAAAAGCCGCTGTAACTATCCCCCGCCGGGATGAAAGTTACAGCGGCTTTTAACGAGTGCTGATAATGTGCGCAGATTAGCGCAGCATTACCTTCCCCAAGTACACACGGGCTTTAGATAAATGTACAGCGAATCATCGCCTGTTACAACCTCTGCCTGAAGCCTAATTTTTGAACCGACAGTCAAGTATTCCGGGCGTGTCGCATTATCCCACTTAAAATCAAACATACCCATGTCTTCAAGGTAGAACAGGGCGGCACCAATATGATCCGCATCTTCACCAGGCACCAAGATATAATTATATCTCGTTTTATGGTTTCCGTTCTGTTCCAGATTCAAAACAATGCAGTCAAATTCTACCACGTTTCCTTTATACGCCGAAATAAAGGCAGCCTGTTTTTCAGGATCAACATATTCCGCGGTCAAAATAGCAGCAAAGTCGCTGTTATTGTCAGCAGTAATACTTTCAACAATCTCAGGCTCTTCAATGTGGTAATACTTGATATAAACCTTTTTGTCGGGCTTAAATGAATCTCCGGCATCGAATGACCAACCATCAACCTCAACAAGCATCACATCGCCATCCGTGTGAGAAGTGCTTTCCGTTGTAACCTCGCCAAGCTCGATGTTGGTAAAGCCCATATCTCTGAACTCTTGCTCGACATCAACGTAATTCATTCCATTATATGCATCGGAGCCTTTTGTCATGGTAATGTTTGAAGGATTATCGTCTTCTGGCATATGGTATGTGATAATAATTTCAGCATCAGCAGGGAACACATCTCCGCGATTGAAGTCAGTTTTGTCAGCAATGCTCACGCTCTCGACTTCGCCGTCATCTGTCCAGCCCAAGACAATATCATACAGGACTTCGTATTTAATATTGGTAAAGCCCAACGTTTTAAGTGCGGCTGCAACATCCTCATAATTTTTATGCTTATACTCAGAGGCTGCCACATCAAGTTTTACTTCGCCGTCAGCTAATTCCATCAGGCGATCCACATACAGCGTTTCAACAGACACTTTGTCACTGGAGCACGCAATTTTATAAGAAGCCTCGATATCACAATCTACCGTCAGCGTAACCTCACCCTTTACCGTGGATGACTCGTCGCTTTCAAAAGTAAGGGTATATTCACCCGGATCAATGGAAAGCTCAAAATCCTGATCCTCTCCATGCGTCAGCGTTCCTTGTTCAATTCCGTTCAGAAGCAGATTCACGTCATACTTGCTGAAAATCAGGTTCGGGACGAAATCAACATGGATTTTGACGTTACACTTTGCATAACCGTGATAACGAATGAGCACTTCATCATCGGATTGGAACTCTTGCTCTTTTGTGAAATCTGTTTTGCCGTCCACCGAAATCGCATCAATCGTATTCACCTTATCTACGTCGGTAGCTTGCAGGTCTTCAACTTTCTCAGCTTCAATGTTCGTAAAGCCAGCAGCGTAAAAAGCAGCCTGAATTGTCGTATAATCCTGTTCTAAGCACTCAGCTGCTCCATAAGGGGCAGCAACGGGTACGGCAGCTATGGAAGTATCAGAGGTTTGGTTAGAAGTTGGTTTATTCTTGTTCTCTGCCTCCCAAGAATAGCTCATGACGTTCAGAACTGTAAGCAAAGCAGCGATTCCTAACAGAAGCCATTTGAGCCAAACTTTTTTCTGCTCAATTTTGATTATTCCTCTGTGCATAAGAACAGCAACAACAGCTAGAGCAATTTGGAGAACAGCGATAATGGTTGCCGCAGTTTTTTCTGATAATAGTGCCACAATGAAAAGCAGGGCAAATACAACTATCGCCACAGTCGCAATCTTTCCGTATGTACTCAGCTTTCCCCATTTGGCGGAAACTTTTTCCCTCATTCTGTCCGCTAAGGATTTCGGCGGCTCTTTCTGATTCTGAAAATCTTGCACCTGTTCATCCAATGAAATTGGCGGAATATCTTCTTCTGATACATTTTCCTGTTTCGGTGGCATCTCAACCTTATTTCCACAGTATGAGCAAAACTTAGTATCCTCCGAGAGTTCCGCTCCACATTTTGAACATCTCATCTCTCATATCTCCTTTATTTTTCCGATGAAGGGATCGGCGGCATAGCAGGGAACAAAGATTTCAACTCATCCACCTCTACGGCTTTCATCCATTGGGTCATTCCGCTTTTCCAAACCAAGCTGTCAGCAGTAAGCTGTCCTGCGGTTACCATCTGTGCCAGTACAGGAATATCAAACGGCCCCGTCGCTTGTCCGTTGACAGCGACATGATATGCCGCCGCGGGAATCGGAGGAGGTGTCATGCCAGACTGCACAGGCTGTTGAATACCACCCATCATGTGATTCATCGCTCCGGCGATATTTTGTCCAACAGCGCCACCGACAGCCATGCTTGCCATCATTGAAGCCATGTTAAAGCCAGTACCATCACCGCCGCCACCGATATTTACATCACCGGCTCCGTTTGCACCCATCTGACCGAGTGCAGCAGCTCCGGCAACGCCAACCTCTGCCTGCTTCTCGACCTGAAATGCACCGATATTTGCAGTCTGTGTTGCTTTGTGCTGAGCATACTGACCTTCTTCACGCTGAATACGCAGCCGCTCAACATAATCGGCGGTTTCTGCCTGAATCTTTGTCGCGGCAATATTCTTTGTAACTGCCATGAGCTGCCGGTAGCTGTCACTCGCCTTGTCGATCTCAATCGCGGCTATATCAACGCCGGAGACAAGGACACCGAAGCTCTCTTTCAGCCGTTCGCTGATGTCATACTCGATTGCATCGTTGATCTGTGCAATTTTGCTTTCGAGCTGGATCACAGGAATACTGTGTGCTGCCGGTGCGTTGGCTACGCTGTCTTTGACATACCGGCAGGCAGCATCACGAATCTGCTTCTGGAAATCGTCAAGGCTGAAATTGTTCAGCCGATGCAGCTTGATAAACTCTCTGTAATCCGAAATGCTGAAACTGACAGTACCTCTCACGGCAACCGGAACACCAAAATCCGCAAACCTCGGATCATATACATCAAAGAAGGGGACCCCGAATTTTACCTGAATGATCTTGGCAAGGTTGATGAAATAAACCTCTGCCTGAAATGGTGTGCCCCCCTCGTATGCCAGCCCGACAATACTTGCAAGAACGGGGAGGTTTGCTGTTTTAAGAATCTGGTCAAACGGACCTTCAATGAAGTCCTGCATAGTGCCGTTCTTTTGCCTGTATACAAAAACAGCGACTTCTCCGTCCTTTACCCTCAGAGACGAACCCCATCGAATAGCGTTTTCTCTGTTTCCCTCACCAAGCTGCACGCCGGCAGGATGCCATTTCCAGATCAGATAGGATGGCTCATCACAGCGGATTTCGTCCATGAATCCGCCTGTACGCTTTTGCTTATCGAACGGTGACATTTCCTTTACCCCCGATCACTTGATTATCGTTTCTTAAACAGGACAATGCCTATTATTCCAAGAATCAAAACACCAATAGCAATTCCGATTGTTACCGCAGGATTCCATAGCAAGCCTAATAGGAAAAACCAGCCCGCTACACCGCCTACCCAAATCAAGACGCCTTTCAGCTTTTTGTTTTTAATTTCTTTCTTTTTTCGGTCGTAAATTGTTTTTATCTGCAAGAAATCCGAATGCTTGCCCATGGAAATTTCCGCTCTCTGATAAACCTGATCCAGTTTGGAAATCCATGCTTTTGTAACATCGTCATCAATACCTTTTTTCACATCAATGTTGGATGCTGCCAATATCATAAACTCCATAATGTCCTCTTTGGAATTTGGAACAGCAAAATTGATGATCAGAGACGCCTTTTCTTGATTCTTCTGGCTCTCAAATCGCTCAAGGGCTTCCTCGGCTTCGTCACCCTCTTTGAAATCTTTACCGAACACCATTTTCATGACCGATTTCTTTTCTTCAAAGGCTGGCATTTTCTGTGCCGAGATATTTTCCAATTTCACAGCCAACTCTCGCACGGAGGAAGCAGACCGAACATCTCGAATCTCATATCCGCAAGTTGGACATACCGTGAGGAACGATTCCATTACTTCGCCGCAGTTCGGGCACTTATGTATATACCCTTCATAAACTGTCTTTCTCTCCGTGGGATTTCCAGTATATGCTTGTTCATTTGATGTCCTATGTGCTTCTTGAGCATCACCACAAATCGCTTCGCCGCAGTTTTTGCAGAATCGCGCTCCCTCATCCAGCTTGGTTCCGCAGTAAGGGCAGAATTGTTTTTTCATCTTCTCTATCCTTCCAACTTCTGTTTATTGTTCAAACCCCTGATCAGATTCCACTCGTACCGCATCGCATATATCTCCAATGTTGCAATCCAGATAATCACATATGCGGAGCAGGACGGACAACGCAACTTCCTCGTTGCGGCGCATCTTTGTCATAGTGCCGGTCGCTATATTCAGGTCTTTTCTGAGAGTAGCTGGTGAGATATTTTTCTCAATGAGCAATATCCACAGTTTCTTATAACTGATTCTCACGTTGTCCCTCCTATTTATATCCAAAATATAGTATACTGTGCAAAAGTGTGGCTGTCAATGGATTTTATCAAATATGCCGCTAAAATTCGCAACTTCTTGCGAATTTTAGCGGCGTACAGCTCTAAAATAACTGCCGCTCAGAGGCATAAATACCTTTCGAGCGGCAGCTATCCTTCTATACGAAGCAAACTATATTCTTAAATCATCCCGAAGTGCTGTAACGCCTCCGTGATCGCTTTTTCCTTCTCCAGTGGGCATTGTGGTTGTTTTGCATTCTTAGACTTCGGCTTGTTATAGTTCTCGCGCTCAATGATGCCGTACTTCTGCTTCACCTGTGCGATATAGAGGTGGCTGACCTTCAGTCCGGTATGCTCGAAAACGTATTCCCGGATTTCCTCGTAGGTTGCTTTACTCTCTGCCGAAGTCAAATCCATCTCGTCCATAGCCACTTCGATCTCGATATGTTCCTTGCTTTGAAGTTTGGACAATAAACACACCGTCTCGACATGTGCGCATCTGGGGAAAAGATCGACCGCTTCGGCAGAGCGGAGGGTGTAACCGGTCTGGGTAAGCAGCTTGACATCGCGGGCGAGGGTAGCCGGATCGCAAGAGACATAGACGACACGTTCCGGCTGCATGGCGGCAATGGCTTCGATCACATCGGCGCTCACGCCCTTGCGCGGTGGATCGACGACGATTACGTCAGGTTTTTCTCCGCGCTCAGCCAGCAGCTTCGCGGCCGCGCCTGCATCCATGCAGTAAAATTCCGCGTTGTCCATGCCGTTCTGTGCGGCGTTATAGTTCGCGTCCTCGATCGCCTGCGGGATGATCTCGACGCCGACGGCCTTTTTCGCGTGCCGCGCAAGACAGAGCGTGATCGTGCCCGTGCCGCAGTAAAGGTCGAGTACCGTCTCAGTCCCGGTCAATCCGGCCAGTGCAGCGGCCTTTTCATACAGGCGCTCAGCCTGTGCGTGGTTGACCTGATAAAACGCGGGTGCAGAGAGCCGGAACTGCAGCCCGCAGAGCGTATCGGTGATCGTTCCGCTGCCGTAGAGCGGAAGGAACTCCGTGCCAAGCACGGTATTGCCTTTTTTCGTGTTGGGAGAGAAGACAATCGTCGTGATGCCCGGCTCGGCAGCGAGGAGTGTCTGGACAAGCTGCTTTTTCTTCGGCAGCTGCTGCGTATTTGCCGTGATGCAGACGAGGATCTGGCCGCTTTCCGCGCCGAAGCGGATATAAATGTGCCGGATATAGCCGGTATGCGCGGCTTCGTCATAGGCGCGGATGCTGTATTTGCGCATCCAGTCCAGAACGGCTGCGCGGATGCGTTCGGCGCAGTCCGGCTGGATGCGGCAGTGCGCGGCCGGAATGACCGTGTGCGTTTTTCCGGCGAAAAAGCCCGCGACGGGCTTTCCGTTCTGCTCCTGCACGGGGAACTGCACCTTGTTCCGATAGCCGTCGATCTGTTCCGCGCCGGTGATGGGCAGGGAAGAGAGCGTCTGGCCGCCGATGCGTGTCAGGCAATTATAGACGTGCGCGCGCTTGAGTTCCAATTCCTGCGCATAGTCCATATGCCGCAGCGCGCAGCCGCCGCATCTTGGAAAATGGGGACAGTCCGGCTCCACGCGGTGCGCCGACGGCTGCTCCACACGCAGCAGTTCCGCAAAAACCGCCGAACGCCCGATGTGTGCAATGCGGATTTTACACACCTCGCCCGGCAGTGCACCTGGTACGAACACGACCTGTCCGTCTACGCGCGCAATACCGGTTCCGTCTGCGGTTGCAGTCTCGATTGTCACCTGCAGCGTCTCGCCGCGTTTGCATTCCTTCATGGCTGCGTGGAATGTTTCACGTGAAACATTCATTCCTCCTTCAAAAGTTCACCGGTGGTCAAATCAATGGTATAGAGATGCTTGAACTGCTGATCGCCGTTTTCCGTGGAATAGGAAACAGAGATCGTATAATTCACAACAATCGCTCCGTCTTCCTCGGAAATGCTGTATCCGCCGTTCACATAGCCGATCGCACCTTTTTCCTGCGCAGCTGGGTAGACCGTCTCCTGCGCATAGGAGATCACAGTCTGTGATAGATCGTCAAAAACGGTGTTTGCCGCTGCGGACGCGTCAGAAGTTCCGAGCGTCAAATGGGGCAGGGTATAGGTACAGCTGACGATTTCCTCGAGATCTGTCTGTATTGTCTCCGGTTCATCGAGCCAGCTTGTTTCCAAGCCGTCGGATGCGCCGTTCTGGTTCGGCGTGATGTGGATGACGTTTTCCTGCAAGTCTTCCGGTTCCGCCGGGGTTTCCGGCACGATTGTCTCTTCCTGAACGGGAGAGGCAGGATTCTCCTGCTGCGCGGTTTTTTTTGCGCAGCCCGCCGCGCTGATAATAAGGACAGCGGCCAGAGTGACCATAAATAGCTTTTTCATATGCAAACCTCCTGTATACCAGCGATTTTAGCACAGGAACACGCTTGTGTAAAGCTGGGAAAAGCGGTATACTGGAAAGCAGTCTGAACTTTGGAGTTGAGTTTATGCTGGATTATCGTCACTGCACACTCTGTCCGCGTGCATGCGGTGTTGACCGGGCAGCAGGGGAGCGTGGATTCTGTCAAATGCCCGACCATATTCTTGCAGCGCGGGCCGCGCTGCACTATTGGGAAGAGCCGGTCATTTCCGGCAGCTTCGGCAGCGGCGCTGTGTTTTTCTCCGGCTGCACGCTGCGTTGCGCGTTCTGCCAGAACGGAGTGATCTCCCAAGAGAATTTTGGCAAGGAACTTTCCAGGAAAGAACTTCGTGCCGCGTTCGAGCGGCTGATCGACGAGGGCTGTCAGAACATCAATCTTGTCACGCCGACGCATTTTCTGCCGTCCATCCTCCCGGCACTCACGCCGAAGCTGCCTGTGCCGGTCGTATATAATTGCGGTGGGTATGAATCGGTTGAGACACTGCGTGAACTGGATGGGCTGATCGATATTTATCTTCCGGACTTCAAATACTCCGACGCTGCGCTTGCAAAGGAACTCTCTGCCGCGCCGGAGTATCCGCAGATTGCGTCCGCCGCCATTCTGGAAATGTACCGGCAGGTGGGAGGCGCAGTGATAGAAGACGAGCAGATGACGCGCGGGGTCATCATCCGCCATCTGGTGCTGCCAGGCTGCATCGACAATTCACTCGGCGTCCTGGACTGGATTGCGGACTATTTTCCGAAAAAAGACGTGTTGGTCAGCCTGATGAGTCAATATGTCCCCATGGGTCATGCAAAGCAAATGCCGCCCTTTGACCGGCGCATCACGCAGGACGAATATGATGCTGTTTTGTCCTATCTCTATCTATTGGAGTTGGACAACGGCTATACACAGGACTTTTCCGCCGCATCAGCAGACTACATCCCGGAATTCAATCTTGAGGGCTTATAAATTTTAAACAAACGTTTGCATTTTGAACCGGTCTGTGTTATAGTGTAAGTACTAAGATTAAAGGGGCTGTCAAGATGGGCAGAACAAGCAGCAAACGGGAAGAGATTCTTTGCTTCCTCACAAAATTCGCAGCAGAAAACGGATATGCGCCTTCCGTGCGCGAGATCTGCGCTGCCGTCGGGCTGCAATCCACGGCGACCGTACATTACCACCTGAACGCACTGCGACAGGATGGACTGATTGAAATGGACGGTATGAAAAAACGCACGATCACCCTTGCCGATTCCCACCGGGCTGACCGCATCCCCGTCGTCGGCGTGGTCACGGCAGGCGTGCCCATTCTGGCGGTTGAAAATATTGAAGGCTATCTGCCGTGGGACGGAGAAGCGGGCTGCTTTGCGCTGCGTGTCCGGGGTGATTCCATGATCGGCGCCGGGATTCTCGACGGAGACAGAGTTGTCGTTCGCTCTCAGCCGACTGCGGACAACGGAGAGATTGTCGTTGCACTGCTTGGGGATTCCGCAACGGTCAAGCGTTTCCGCAAGGACGGAAACCAGATCTGGCTTCTGCCGGAAAACCCGGCGTATCAGCCCATCGACGGCAATCATGCCCAAATCATTGGTAAGGTCAAGGCTGTGATTAGAACCTATTAAATTATAGAAAATAAAACGCTCTTACTTCGGTATCACCGAGGGAAGGGCGTTTTTCACGATACGCTTGTCAAGAAAAAACTCGTATCATAAATTTGCAACAGCCCTTCGGCTTTTCTGGACTTTTCCCACGAAGATTGAAGTAACTCAAAATTTCTGATGCAGTCCATATCAGTTCCGTAGGGGCCGATGCCTACATCGGCCCGGCGCAGTGCACCGGTTTTATAGGAATCTTCGGCGAATTCGTACCGCTTTGCTGGGTTTGCCGGGAATATATTTTATTCATTCAATCTCAATGTTTCACGTGAAACATGAAAAACAATAAATTCACAGTGCTTATATTGCAATTTCAGAAACAGGCCGGTATAATAGAATGCAAAATGGGGTCGAAGGGGTGTGAAACGGGTATGGCAAAGATTTTAGCATTTGTCAATCAGAAGGGCGGCGTTGGAAAAACAACCTCCGCGGTCAATTTAGCCGCCGCACTGCAAAAGGCGGGCAAGCGTGTTCTTCTGTGCGACTTTGACCCGCAGGCCAACGCGACCTCCGGCCTTGGCGTAGAAAAAAGCACAGCCGCGCATTCGACCTATGATATCGTGATCGAGGACTTCCCCGCCGCAGACGCCGTGATTCGCACAAAATACTGCGACGTTCTGGCCTCCAATGTCGCGCTTTCCGGCGCAGGTGTGGAACTGGTAGGCGTTGAGAAGCGGGAATACGCGCTTCGGCATGCACTCGAGCCGCTGCGGGAAAAGTATGATTATATCTTCATCGACTGCCCGCCGTCTCTGGAATTGCTGACGCTCAACGCGCTCTGCGCCGCCGATCAGGTTTTGATTCCCGTGCAGTGCGAATATTACGCGCTGGAGGGTCTTTCCGATCTGATGGTCACGCTCCGCGCAGTTAAGAAGCGGCTGAACCCGTCGATCTCCATTTTTGGCGTTTTACTTACCATGTACGACGGCCGGACGAATTTCTCCGCACAGGTTGCCGAGGAGGTCCGCCGCCATTTTCCCGGCAAGGTCTTTGCTGCGGCCATCCCGCGCAACGTGCGATTATCCGAAGCGCCCAGCCACGGCATGCCCGTGTGTGCCTATGATAAATTCAGCCGCGGTGCAGCGGCCTATGACGCAGTCGCGCAGGAGATCCTTGCGAAAGAACAGTGAGAGGAGCAACGCATATGGCAATGCGAAAGGGTCTTGGCAAGGGCCTTGGCGCCCTGATTGGGGACTATAACGAGCAGCCGGACGCGCCCAGCGAGGGTGCAGTAACGCTGCCGCTGCAGAAAATCGAACCGAATCCGCTTCAGCCGCGCAAAACCTTCAACCCGGAAGAGCTGGATTCCCTGGCGGATTCCATCCGGATGCACGGCATTATCCAGCCGCTGACGGTACGCAGGCTGCCGTCCGGGTTCTATCAGATCATCGCAGGCGAACGCCGCTGGCGTGCGGCACGGCTGGCCGGGCTTACCGATGTGCCGGTCGTGGTCATTGAGGCCGACGACAAAAAGGCGATGGAGCTGGCGCTGATTGAAAATTTGCAGCGCTCGGATCTCAACCCGATTGAAGAAGCCCTCGGCTATCAGGAGCTGATGGGCACCTATGAAATGACGCAGGAGCAGGCTGCCGCCCGCGTGGGCAAATCCCGCCCGGCCGTTGCGAACGCGCTGCGGCTGCTGAGCCTCAGTCCGGCCGTTCTGGAGCTGGTCAAGGACGGTTCCCTGTCCGCCGGTCACGCGCGGGCGCTGCTGCCCGTGAAGGACGAGGCGCAGCAGCTGTCCATTGCGCAGAAGGTCATGGCGCTGGGCCTGTCCGTCCGGCAGACGGAGGCGCTCTGCAAAAAGCTCACAAAGCAGGCGCAGCCCGTCAAGGAGCAGCCGCCGCAGGTCGATTATCTGGCCGAATGTGAAAAGGAGCTGACCGCCGGGCTTGGCCGGAAGGTGCGCATTGTCTCCGGCAAGCGCAAGGGCCGCATTGAACTGGAATACTACGGGCAGGACGATCTGCAGCAGCTGTACGACGCGCTGCACACCATCCGCAAAAAGGAGCAACACTGATGGACGAAAAGAAAACCCCGCAGCCGGAGCAGGCTGCCCCGGAAACCGGAAAGCCGCTGAGCGAGAAGCGCAAATCCGCGCTGCTGCGGTACATGGCCGTTCTGTTCTGCGCCGCTTTCATTCTGGTTCTGATCTCGCTGATTTTGCAGACGCACTCGTCTAAAGCAAAGATTTCCGAGCTGAATGCCGCCAGCACAAGCGCGCTTTCCAACGCCGAAGCGCTTCAGAATGAGAACCGCGCCCTGCAGGACGAGAAGATCGCGCTGGAAAAGGAAAATGAAGAATTGCAGGCAAAGCTCGACGAGCTGACGCAGAAGCTGGACGAGGCATCGCAGGCCGAGGAAAACACGCAGGCGGCGGAAAATGAAATGATCAAATCCCTGCGCACCGAGCTTGACCGGACGAAGGAAGCGTATGAAGCACTGCTGGAGGCAAAGGCCTGCGAAACGCGCGAAGGAAACGTCACGTTCTCCCGCGCCATGCAGACGCTTGAACGGTTGAAGGATTATCTGGGCCAGACCGCGCTGGAGGAATATAAGGCGCTTGGCGGAGAATAACAGGAGGAAAAGAACACCATGATCGATATTAAGTTTTTACGGGAAAATCCGGACGCAGTCCGCGAAAATATCCGGAAAAAGTTTCAGGATGCAAAGCTGCCGCTCGTAGACGAGGCCATCCGGCTCGACGCGGAGAAGCGTGCGGCGCAGCAGGAATGCGAGCAGCTGAAGGCCGCCCGCAATAAGCTGTCGAAGGCAAACGGTCCGCTTTATGGCCAGCTGAAAAAAGCGGATGAGGCGCAGAAAGCGGAACTGCAGAAGCAGATTGATGAAAACAACGCCAAGGTCAAGGCCGACGACGAGCGCCGCGCCGAACTGGAAAAGAAGCAGGCCGAGGCGGAGGAGAAACTGCGCGAGATCATGTATGTGATCCCGAACATCATTGACCCGTCCGTCCCGATCGGGCCGGACGACAGCCACAACGTCGAGGTACAGCGCTTCGGCGATCCCGTCGTACCTGATTTTGAGATTCCCCATCACGTTGATATCATGCAGTCGTTTGACGGCATCGATAAGGATTCCGCAGGCCGCGTGGCCGGCATGGGCTTTTATTATCTGCTGGGCGATATTGCACGTCTGCACGAGGCGGTTTTGGCCTATGCACGCGACTTCATGATTGATCAGAAGGGCTTTACCTATGTCATTCCGCCGTTTATGATGCACGGCAACGTCGTCAAGGGTGTCATGTCCTTCCCAGAAATGGAAGCCATGATGTACAAGATTGAGGGCGAGGATCTCTATCTGATCGGCACGAGTGAACACACCATGATTGGCCGCTTCATCGACCAGATCATCCCGGAGGCAAAGCTTCCTCTGACGCTCACAAGCTATTCCCCCTGCTTCCGCAAGGAGGTCGGCAGCCACGGTCTGGAAGAGCGCGGCGTGTACCGTATCCACCAGTTTGAAAAGCAGGAAATGATCGTTGTCTGCCGTCCGGAGGAATCCATGGACTGGTATAACAAGCTTTGGAGTTACTCTGTCGAGTTGTTCCGCAACATGGAGATTCCTGTCCGTCAGCTGGAATGCTGCTCCGGCGATCTGGCCGATCTGAAGGTCAAATCCTGCGATATTGAGGCGTGGAGCCCGCGGCAGCAGAAATATTTTGAGGTCTGCTCCTGCTCGAATCTCGGCGACGCACAGGCCCGCCGTCTCGGCATCCGCATCAAGGGCGCGGACGGCAAGATGTATCTGGCCCACACCCTCAACAACACCTGCGTTGCACCCCCGCGCATGCTCATCGCGTTCCTTGAGAACCACCTCCAGAAGGACGGCACCGTCACCATCCCGAAGTGCCTGCAGCCGTACATGGGCGGCAAGGAAGTTCTGGTTCCGAAGCACTGATTCAAGGGAATCATGCTTTCTGAAATCAGCGACTGCTGTTCAGCATTTTCTTTTACTTCTCCAAAAGAAAACGCTGGAAAAAGAAGCAGAATATATCGGTTTTACGGAAATCTTCGGCGAAATCGCAACTTCCCAGCGGGCCGATGTGGGCATCGGCCCCTACAAAGTGCTGTGCAGATTTGTAACTGTCAGACGGGCGAAGCAGAGCCCCTCCCCAACCAAATCAAGAAAAAGAGAGGCAAACCAGATGAAGAAATTTCTGAATGAATTTAAGACCTTTATCTCGCGCGGCAACGTGATGGATATGGCTATCGGCGTTGTGATTGCGACGGCATTCGGCAAGATCAGTGCCAGTCTTGTCGCGGATATCATTATGCCGCTTATTGGCTGTCTGATTGGCGGCGTGGATCTGGCGACGCTCAATATCACGCTCAAACCCGCCGTCATGGACGGCAAAACTGTCGTATCGGAAGCAGTTGTGCTGGGCCTTGGCACATTTTTGACCACGATCATTGATTTCCTGCTGATTGCGTTCGTCGTATTTCTGGTCGTCAAGGCTATGAATATGGCAAAGGCCAAGCTGGAAAAGCCCGCCGAGCCGGAACCTGAAAAGGAACCGGAACCTACAAAGGAAGAGCAGCTTCTAACAGAGATCCGTGATCTTCTGAAAAACAAATAATACGCCAAACGGACGCGACTCCCGCGTCCGTTTTTTGTGTAGTTTCAGGACTTTTCATTTGCCTATAAATCTGATAGACTATTCGTATTAAAAGTGGGAGGTTTTCTTATGTCCGGTGTCTGTCAGAAAATCGATTTCAGTTCCTGGCCGCGCAGAGAGATTTTTTCCTTCTTTTCCTCGCTCGATCAGCCGTTTTACAGTGTCTGCTTCCGCGTGGACGTGACACGGCTGCACGCATACACCAAAGCGCACGGCCTGTCTTTTTATTACGCCATGACATATCTCGTCACACAGGCGGTCAACGAGGTTAAAAACCTGCGTTATACCATCCGGGATGGCAGCGTTTACCTGCTGGACAAGCGTACGCCGAGTTTTACGGAACTGAAAAAGGGTAGTGAGCAGTTCCAGATCATCACCTGTCCATGTAAGAGTACGATGGAGGACTTCTGCCGGGCCGCAAAGGAACGAAGCGAAGCACAGACATCGTTCGTAGAGACGGCCTCCGAGACAGACGATCTGATCTATATTTCATGCCTGCCATGGTTCGATCTCACCTGCTGCACAAACGAGCGGCAAATTGATGTAAATGACGCCATCCCCCGCATCACCTGGGGTAAATATGTCCGGCAGGAAAACGGCCGTGAAACGCTGGGACTTTCTATTGAGGTCAACCACCGGCTTATCGACGGCGTGCACTTAGGCCGGTTTTACGAATCTCTGCAAAACAAGATCAATGAATTGGAGTAAGCATTCAAAGTCATGAAAAACAGCAAACTCGCCGCGCTGCGCGCGGCGTTTCCATATACCGTGCCGATCTTCGCGGGCTTCTGGTTCCTTGCGATGGCCTATGGCATTCAGATGAGCACGTCCGGATTTTCCTTCTGGTATCCGATGATTATGAGTGCCGTGATCTACGGCGGAAGTTTGGAATTTGTCGCCGTGAGCATGCTGCTCTCCCCGTTTGCGCCCGTGCAGACATTTTTGATGACGCTCATGATTCAGGCCCGCCATCTGTTTTACGGCATTTCCATGCTGGATAAATATAAAAATATCGGCCCGAAAAAATATTACCTGATCTACGCCATGTGCGACGAAACATTCAGCGTCAATTATACTGCCAAAATCCCGGAAAACGTTGACCGGGGCTGGTTTTATTTCTTTGTGACCCTTCTCAATCAGCTTTATTGGGTCAGCGGCGCGACGATCGGCGGTCTGCTCGGCAGTCTTATCCACTTTGACACGACGGGGTTGGATTTCGTTATGACGGCTATGTTCGTTGTGATTTTTATGGAGCAGTGGATGAAGGAACGGCAGCATTTCAGCGAACTTGTTGGCTTTCTCGCAGCAGTCTGCTGCCGGCTGGTATTCGGCGCGGATAATTTCCTCATTCCGACGATGGTCTGCATCCTCGCTTGTCTGTCGTTTTTGAAAAAGCCAATCGAATCAAAATTCGGAGGTGAACGCTTATGACGCTTCCGCAGCAAATAATAACCATCGCGCTCTGCGCTCTTGGCACGCAGCTGACGCGTTTTCTTCCCTTCCTGATCTTCAACGAGCATAAAAAAACACCGCTTTTCGTGCAATATCTCGGCAAAGTCCTGCCCGGCGCAATTTTCTCCATGCTGATAATTTACTGCTTGAAAAACATCTCGTTTACACAAGGCAATCACAGCTTGCCGGAACTGATTGGCATCGCTGTTACAGCTGGTCTGCACCTCTGGAAGCGCAGCATGCTCCTGTCTATCGCAGGCGGTACGATCGTGTATATGCTTTTGATCCGGTTTGTTTTCTGAACACACAGGTCAAAGGTAGAGGGCGATGCCGGTACACATTGACCCGGCAGATTGCATCGCTTTTACGAAAATCCATGGCGAATTCATAACTTTCCATTGGGCCGATGTGGGCATCGTCCCCTACAGGATTTCGGCGAATCTGTACTGCTTCACAAATTTTGACCGCAAAGCTGATTCACCGCGTCCAAGCACTCTTTTCTCTTTTCTCTAGCAAGAGAAAAGACAGGGCCGCCGGAGGCATATCCAGCCGCCGAATATGCAAAAAATCCCCTTTCCGCGAAGGGGATTTTTCTATATTCTTATTATATTAAAGAGTCTGCCCCATCTCCCCTTGAAAATTATCCACAGCTGTGCTATGATTAGTGTGTATAATTTTGTGATTTTTCTGCCCGCGCGGCAAATACAGAAAGGAGCTGCGCCATGTATTCTTCTGCTTACGTCTGGGCCAAGGTTTTGGGTCATATGGAGTCCCGCCTGACCCCGCAGGTTGTGTCAACCTGGTTTGACGATACTGAGATTCTCGAGTTGACGGATGAGAAACTCGTGCTCTATTCCCCATCCTCCTTCCGAAAGGATATCATCGTCCGCCGCTGCACCGGCTACATCAAAGAGGCCATGCAGGAAATTTTCCAGCTGAACGTCGATGTCGTTGTACTCGACGACACGGAAATTGAGGCCTATCGAGGCAAATCGCAGAAGCCGGAGTTCATCGAGTTTAACCCGCAGTTTACCTTTGACAATTTCGTCGTCGGCTCCTCGAATCGCTTTGCGCACGCAGCAGCTGTTTCTGTGGCCAACAATCCGGCGGAAACGTATAACCCGCTTTTCATTTATGGCCCGTCCGGCCTCGGCAAAACGCACCTTCTCTACGCCATTGCGAGCGTCGTGCACAAAAACCATCCCAGCTACAACATCGTCTATATCAAGGGTGATCAGTTTACAAATGAACTGATTGCTGCCCTGCAGGAAGGCCGGAACAATGAATTCCGCTATAAATACCGCAACGCCGATCTGTTTCTGGTTGACGATATTCAGTTTATCGCCGGCAAGGAATCGACGCAGGAGGAATTTTTCCATACCTTCAATAACCTCTACGAGAACCACCACCAGATCGTCCTGACCGCCGACCGGCCTCCCAATGAGATGCTGCGTCTGGAGGACCGTCTGAAAACCCGGTTCGAATGGGGCCTGATTGCAGATATCCAGCCGCCTGATTTCGAGACGCGCATGGCGATCATCAAGAACAAATCCGTCTCGCTCGGCTTCGATCTGCCGAACGACGTGTGTACGTTCATCGCCGAAAACGTGACCTCCAACGTGCGTCTGCTGGAGGGCACGGTCAAAAAGATCCGCGCCTATCATGACCTTGACAACATGGAACTGACCGTCCCGAACGTGTCCCGCGCCATCAAGGATATGTACAACAAGGAAAAGGCCGAAAATCTGCCCACGCCGAACCTCATCATCGGCGAAGTCTCCCGGTTCTATAACATCGAGGAATCCGTCATCCGCGGCACGCTCAAGAATAAAAACACCGCCGAAGCGCGGCAGGTCGCGATGTATCTGGTGCGAAAGCTCACGAATCTGAGTCTTCCCGACATCGGCAAAGAATTCGGCCGCGACCATTCGACCGTCATCCACTCGCTCAAAAAGGTCGAGCAGCAGCTTGCCGCAGGCACCGGAACGCTCGCCGACAACATCCGCGACATTACGGCCAACATCAACAGCAAGCTCTGATTTTGTCCACACCCCCCTGTGGAATCCACACACATTCTCTGTGGAAAGCTGTGAAACAGAGGTTTCACAAAAATGCGTGTTGATAACATTCTTTTTTCTGCACACCTGCCTGTGGATAAAAAAGCGTTGATACGTCAAGGCGAAAACAGCTTTTCCACATAAAATTCCCCTACTGCTACGTACTTCTAAAAAAAATCCTTTCTTTCTTTTGAAAGAAGAAACGGAGGAAGTTCCATGAAATTTACCTGTGAAAAAAATGCGCTGGTGAGCGCCATCTCCGTCGCTTCCCGTACCGTCGCGCAGAAGAGCACCATTCCGGCGCTCGAAGGAATTTATATCCGGGCTGGCGTAAAGCTGACGCTTTCCGGTTATAATCTTGAAACGGGCATCACCATCTCCGTCGACGCCGAGATCCAGCAGACTGGCGCCTGCATTATGCCCTCCCGTCTCTTCTTCGACATCATCCGGAAGCTGCCTGGCGATACCGTCAGTATTTCGGTCGACGAAAAGTTCAAGGTCTCCATCCGCGGCGGCATTTCCTCGTTTTCCATCACGGCCATGTCGTCCGAAGATTACCCGGAGCTGCCGGAGGTCGAGTCCGACAAGGGGATCAGCCTGCCGCAGAACGAGCTGAAAGCCATGATCGGCGGCACCAGCTTTGCCGTCAGCGAAAATCAGGCCCGCCCCATCCATACCGGCTGCCTGTTTGAGGTTGAGGATTCCTCTATTACGGTCGTCGCCGTCGACGGCTACCGGCTGGCGCTGCGCCGCTGGAAATCGGAGGAACCGATCGGGCGGACGCTCAAATTCGTCGTGCCTGCCGCAGCGCTGAAGGAAGCGGAAAAAATCCTCGGCGATACGGACGAAGCCTGCACATTCTTCCTCGGCAGCAAGCATATCCTCTTCACCATCGGCGAGGCAACGCTGGTCTGCCGTCTGCTGGAGGGTGAATTCTTGGACTGGCGGCGCGTCCTGCCGCAGAACCAGCCGGTCAAGCTGGCGGTAAACGTCGCGAAAATGACCGATTCCATCGAACGTGTCGGTCTGATCATCTCCGAAAAGCTCAAAAGCCCGGTGCGCTGCAAATTCGGCGAGAATACGGCGGATTTCCGCTCCGTCTCCACCATCGGCGAGGCGCATGACGTCTGCCAGATCGCGGGCGACGGACAGGATATGGAGATTGGCTTCAACTGCAGGTACCTGCTCGACGCGCTGCGCGCGATCCCGGATGCAGAGTGCTCGCTGGAACTCATCAATGGGTTAAGCCCCATCGTCATGAATCCGTGCGACGGGTCTGAGCGGTACAGCTACATGGTTCTGCCGGTCCGGCTGAAAGCGGGGGAATAAGATGAAGGTCAGAGTCACAAAAAAGCTTTCGGATGCGCCCATTGAGATTCCCATCCATACTGAATTTATCAAATTGCAGGATTTTCTGAAATTCGCCAACGCCATTGAATCCGGCGGCATGGCCAAGACCTTCATTCAGGAGGGGGAAGTCCGCGTTAACGGCGAGGTCTGCACGATGCGCGGCAAGAAGCTGCACCCCGGCGATGAAGTTACATTCCTGCAGAATACCTGGCGCGTCACGGAAGAGCACGCATGAAGCTGCAAAGCCTGCAGCTCTACGATTTTCGGAGCTACGAGACGGCCAGCGTCCAGCTGCATCCCGGTGTGAATCTCATTGTCGGCGAAAACGCGCAGGGAAAGACGAATCTTCTGGAGTCCGTCTTCTATCTCTCCACCGGCAAAAGCTTCCGCACCGCCCGCAATCAGGAGCTGATCCGCTTTGGCGCAGAATTTGCAGATTTAAGCTGCACCCTGTTTTCAGGCGGCAGAGAGCAGAGCCTGCGCGCCGTGCTGTTTTCCGGCAGGAGGCCGCGTCAGCTCTACATCGGCGGCGTGAAGCAGCGGTCTGCCGCCGGGCTTTCCGGTGTGCTGACGACCGTTCTGTTCTGTCCGGACGATCTGCTGATCTTAAAAAGCGGCTCTTCCGGACGACGGAAGATTCTCGATACCGCCCTGTGCCAGCTCCGGCCCGGCTACGCGCAGGCGCTGGCGGAATATCAGAAGCTGTACGACAGCAAATCAAGAATTTTAAAAGACTATCACGACGCCCCTTCCCTGCTGGAGCCGCTGCCGGAGTTCAACTACCGCATGGCGCAGGTCGGCGCGGTCGTGATCGCCTACCGGGCAAAATTCCTGCGGGAGCTTTCCAAACAGGCACGGCTGTACCATGCGGAATTTTCCGGCGGCCGGGAGGAGCTTTCCCTCGTCTATCAGACCGTCTCGACCGTGACGGACCCGTTCGCGGATAAAAAGACCATCTTTCAGCAGCTGCTCGACCACCAGCAGGCGCATTACCGCGCCGAGCTGGATTCCGGGCAGTGTTTGTCCGGCCCACATAAGGACGATTTCGAAACGCTCCTCGGCGAGCGCTCCGTCAAGGCCTACGGCTCGCAGGGCCAGACCCGCACGGCGGCTATCAGTCTCAAGCTGGCCGAGCGCGAATTATTCCGCGCCGATACCGGCGAAGAGCCGGTTCTGCTGCTGGACGACGTGCTGTCCGAGCTGGACGCGCGGCGGCAGGATTTTGTGCTCAATCAGATCCGTTCCGGGCAGGTGCTCATCACCTGCTGTGAGCCGGAACGCATCACGAATATCGGCAAACGCATTTTTGTGGAGGGCGGACAGATCCGGGAGGAAGCGTCATGTACCTGAATATCGGCGGCGATTTTTCCGTCCGGTCGGAATCCGTCGTGGGCGTGTTTGATCTGGACAACACCAGCTGCTCTAAATGGACGCGGAAATTTCTCGCGGAGGCCCAAAGGGCCGGCGCCATCGTCGAAGCGACGGACGAGCTGCCGAAATCCTTTCTGGTCGTCAGCGAATACGGCGAAAACCGCGTCATTCTGACAAAATATAATGCAGCCGTTCTGCTCAAACGCATGCAGGACGCGCAGCGTACCCCGATCTCTGCTAAAGGAGAAGCAATATGACAGAAGAAATCAAGGATATCATCGAAGCTGAAAAAGAATATAACGCCAGCCAAATCCAGGTTCTGGAGGGATTGGAGGCCGTCAGAAAGCGGCCCGGCATGTATATCGGCTCGACCAGCAGTTCGGGCCTGCACCATCTGGTCTATGAGATCGTCGATAACGCAATCGACGAAGCACTGGCCGGATACTGCAAGCACGTCGTTGTGACCATCAACGAGGGCAATATCATCACCGTCACCGATGACGGCCGCGGCATCCCCGTCGATATTCAGGCTCAGACCGGCAAGCCCGCACTTGAGGTCGTCTATACCGTTCTGCACGCGGGCGGCAAATTCGGCGGCGGGGGCTATAAAGTCTCCGGCGGTCTGCACGGCGTCGGTGCATCGGTCGTCAACGCGCTTTCCGAGTGGCTGGAGGTCGAGGTCAGTAAGGACGGAAAGATTTATCAAATGAAATTCTCCCGCGGCCATATTACCCAGGAAATGCGCATCATCGGCACCACGGACAAGCACGGCACGAAGGTCACCTTCAAGCCCGACCCCGAGATGTTCGACACGCTGGAATATGACTACGAAACGCTCCATACCCGTATGCGCGAGCAGGCGTTCCTGAACGCCGGTCTGCATATCACCATCCGCGACGAGCGCATCGAATCCGCCGGCAAGCCCGAAAAGGAGCGCATGGACTCCATGTGCTACGAGGGCGGTATCCGCGAATTCGTCCGCTGGTACAACCGCCACAAAACGCCGATCCACGAGCAGGTCATCTATATGTCCGGCTCCAAGGGCGACGACACGGCGGAGGTCGCGCTGCAGTATAACGACTCGTTCAACTCCAACATCGTCTCGTTTGCAAACGATATCCATACCCCAGAAGGCGGTATGCACGAGGAGGGCTTTAAGCGGGCGCTGACGAATGTGCTCAACGCCTACGGCGTCAAAAAGGGCTATATCAAGGGCGATGATAAGGTCACCGGCGACGATGTGCGCGAAGGTCTGACCGCCATCGTCTCCGTCAAGCTGACCGAGGCGCAGTTTGAGGGCCAGACAAAGGCCAAGCTCGGCAACGCCTCCATGCGCACGCTTGTCAGCAACATCGTCACGCAGCAGCTGACGGAATTCCTTGAGGAAAACCCCGCCGTCGGCAAGCTGATTCTCGACAAAGCCATGATGGCCAACCGCGCACGCGAGGCCGCCAGGAAGGCCCGCGAGGCCATCCGCCGCAAGACCGGCCTCGAATCCGGACAGATGCCGGATAAACTGCGCGACTGCAACGACACCGACCCCACGCTCACCGAACTTTACATCGTCGAGGGCGATTCCGCAGGCGGTTCGGCCACGCAGGGTAGAGATTCCCGCTTCCAGGCCATCCTCCCCCTCTGGGGCAAGATGCTGAACGTCGAAAAGGCCCGTGCCGACAAGGTCTACGGCAACGACAAGCTCCAGCCGGTCATCACCGCACTGGGAGCCGGCATCGGCGACGAATTCAATCTCGACAAACTGCGCTATCACAAGGTCATCATCATGGCCGATGCCGACGTCGACGGCAGCCATATCCGCACGCTCCTGCTCACATTCTTCTTCCGCTTCATGCGGCCCCTGATCGAGCACGGCTATGTCTATTCCGCTGTCCCGCCGCTTTACAAGCTCTCGCGCGGCAAGACACAGCGCGTGGCGTATTCTGACCCGGAGCGCGATCAGATTTCCGCCGAAATGCGTGCGGACAACCCGAACGCGAAGGTTGATATCTCCCGGTACAAGGGCCTTGGCGAAATGAACCCGCACGAGCTGTGGGAGACGACCATGGACCCCACTACGCGCACGCTCCGCCGCATCACGCTCGAAGACGCTGTGCAGGCCGACCAGATCTTCACCGTCCTCATGGGCGAGGCCGTCGAGCCGCGCAAGGAGTTCATCGAGGAAAACGCGAAATACGTCGTGAATCTGGATATCTGACCTGTCTGGAAGAAATCGCAGGGGACGGACGGCTCTGTCCGCCCGGAAGAAATGCCCTGTTTGTAAATGAGCAGTTCTGAACACGCAACTTCCCTGGGGCGGACAGAGTCGTCCGCCCCTACAAAGGAGAAAGCATAAATGGCACATAAAAAAGACTACAAGCCCGAGGATATCATGTTTCCCGAACAGCGAATCGTGCAGTCGGAGCTTGTGCATGAGATGAAAAGCTCGTACATCGACTACGCGATGTCCGTCATTGTCGGCCGTGCGCTGCCCGATGTACGCGACGGTCTGAAGCCCGTCCACCGGCGCATTCTCTACGCCATGTACGAGGACGGTCTGACCTCCGACAAGCCGTTCAAGAAGTCGGCGACGTGCGTCGGCGACGTGCTGGGCCGGTATCATCCGCACGGCGATGCGTCGGTCTATGACGCGATGGTCCGTCTGGCGCAGGATTTCTCCATGCGCTATCCGCTTGTCGACGGCCACGGAAACTTCGGCTCCGTCGACGGCGATCCCCCTGCGGCTTACCGATACACCGAAGCGCGTATGTCGAAGCTCTGCAACGAGATGCTGCGCGATATCGACAAGGAAACCGTTCTGTGGGATCCGAACTTCGATGAATCGAGGAAGGAGCCGCGCGTTCTTCCCTCGCGCTTCCCGAACCTGCTGGTCAACGGCTCGTCCGGCATCGCCGTCGGCATGGCGACGAATATCCCGCCGCATAATCTGACCGAGGTCATCAACGCCTGTATCTGCATTCTGGAAAACCCGGAGGCGGAACTGGCAGACCTCATGGACTATATCAAGGGTCCGGATTTCCCGACAAAGGGCATTATCATGGGCCGCAGCGGCATCCGCGCCGCGTATGCCACGGGCCGCGGCAAGATCACCGTCCGCGCCCGGACGGAGTTTGAGGAATTCGGCCAGAACCGCGAGCGCATCATCGTCACCGAGCTTCCCTATCAGGTCAACAAGCGCCAGCTCATCGCCAACATGGCCGAGCAGGTGCGCGACAAGCGCCTTGAGGGCATTTCCGACATCCGCGACGAGACGGACCGCAACGGTATGCGCGTCGTCATTGAACTCAAAAAGGACGCGAACCCGCAGGTCGTTCTGAACCGCCTGTTTGCCCAGACGCAGATGCAGACGACGTTCGGCGTGACGATGCTTGCGCTGGTCAACAACCAGCAGCAGCCGAAGATTCTGTCCCTGCGCCATATGCTCGATGAATATCTCGCCTTCCAGGAGGAGATCATCACAAAGCGGACGCAGTACGACCTCAAAAAAGCGCTCGACCGGCAGCACGTGCTGGAGGGCCTGCTGATTGCCGAGGACAACATCGACGAGGTCATCAAGACCATCCGCGAAAGCTACGACAACGCGAAAGAGCGCCTGATGGAGCGGTTCAATCTGTCCGAAATTCAGGCGCAGGTCGTGCTGGACATGCAGCTCAAGCGCCTGCAGGGTCTGGAGCGCGAAAAGCTTGAGGCGGAATACGCAGAGCTTGAAAAGCGCATCGAATATTACCGCGAGCTGCTGTCGAACGAGGAAATGCTCAAGGGCGTCCTGAAGGACGAGCTGACTGCCATCCGCGATAAATACGGCGACGACCGCCTGACTGAAATTCAGGATGTCGAGGACGAGATCGACATTGAAGACCTGATCGAAGAAGAACAGTGCGTCTTCACGCTCTCCCACGCGGGCTACTGCAAGCGCGTTCCCGCCTCGACCTACCGCAGCCAGAAGCGCGGCGGCAGAGGCGTCACGGGCATGACGACGAAGGAGGAGGACTTCGTAGAGGGTGTGTTCACCGCCTCCACGCATGATTATATCCTCTTCTTCACGAACCTCGGCAAGGTGCACCGCCGCAAGGGCTATCAGATCCCGGAGGCAGGCCGCACGGCCAAGGGCACGAATCTGGTCAACATTCTCCCGTTTGAGCCGGGGGAGAAGGTCACGGCGGGTATCACCGTGCATGAGTTCGACGAGGATTATCTCGTCTTCGTCACCAGAAACGGCACCGTCAAGCGGCTGGAGCTGGCAAGCCTCAATACCGCGCGCAAGGCCGGTATCCGCGCGCTGACGCTCTCGGAGGGCGATGAATTGATCGCCGTCATGAAGACCGACGGCAAGCAGGATATCCTGCTTGCAAGCGCGAACGGCATGGTCATCTGCTTCAACGAAAACGACGTGCGTGTCATGGGCCGCGACGCAGCCGGTGTGCGCGGCATGATGCTGGACGCGGGAGACTATGTGGTCGGCGCGGGCATCGCCTCGAGAGGCAAGCAGCTGCTTTCCGTCACGGAATGCGGCTACGGCAAGCGCACGGAGATCGAATCTTATCTGCGCCTTGGCGAAGACGGCCAGCGCCGTCCGCAAAACCGCGGCGGCAAGGGCCTCAAGGGTTATAACATCACGGCCAAGACCGGCAAAATTGCAGGCGTGGCAATCGTGGACGACGCGGACGATATTATGCTGATTGAAAACGGCGGCGTGCTCATCCGCATGGCGGCGGCAGATATCAATGTCTACGGCCGTGACACGCAGGGCGTCATTCTCATGCGCCTTGAATCCGGCAGCCGCGTTATTTCCGTGGACCGCGTGGACCGGGAGCCGGAAGAGCCCGCGGAGAACGAAGAGGCATGAAGACCGTCACCATCTACACCGATGGGGCCTGCTCCGGCAATCCCGGCCCCGGCGGCTGGTGCGCGATTCTGGAGTATAACGGACACGAGAAACTGATCTCCGGCGGCGAGGAACGCACCACAAACAACCGCATGGAACTCACCGCAGTCATACAGGCCCTGCTTGCTCTGCGCGAGCCGTGTGTTGTAGAACTTTATTCCGACTCCAAATACGTTATTGACGCATTGGAAAAGGGCTGGGCATGGGGCTGGCGGAAAAAGGGCTGGGTCAAGTCTGACAAAAAGCCTGCTCTGAACCCCGACCTCTGGGAATTGCTCCTCGGCCTCGTGAGCCAGCACGAGATGCACTATCACTGGGTCAAGGGCCACGAGGAAAACGAAAAAAACAACCGCTGCGACGAGCAGGCGGTTCTGGAGAGCCGGAAATTCAAAGCATGAGGACGCGCCGCCTGTTACGGTATTCCAAATTTGTAGGTAGTTGCGTTTGAATGGCCGCGGTAAATCAGCCTTGCATTCAAAAATTGCAGGGCAGTACGAATTCGCCGCAGTCCCACAAAAGCCTCCCCTTGCCGCGCTCTGCGCGGTAAGGGGAGGTGTCATTTGCGTCAGCAAATGACGGAGGGGATTTGTTTTAGATTTCAGAGTGCGCTGTAATTTGCAGCACGCGAATCCCCTCAGGCGCTTCGCGCCAATTTCCCTTGGGCACAAGGAGAGCCTTTGATGCGTCAGAAATTTTGAACTCTTTCAAATATCGCGGAAAAAATACCCGCAGGAGGCTCAGCCTTCTGCGGGTCGGTTTGTTTATAGCGGAGTTTTTTTGATTTTTGCAAACGCGCGGGGATATTTGAGCGGTGTGGACTTGATTTTACGGATCACAACGGCCTTGTGTACGGCATCCTGAATGGGATATTCGTACACGCGCTCGATCGTTCCGCCAAGCAGCGCCACGGCGCGCTTTGCCTCTTCCATTTCCTCGCCTGCCAGCGCACCCTTCATCGCCAGGAACGCGCCGCCCACCTTTACATACGGCAGGCAGAGTTCCGACAGGATATTCAGCCGCGCCACGGCGCGGGACGTCGCAATGTCATACTGCTCCCGGCAGGTCTGGACAAATTCTTCTGCCCGGGCAGTAACAACCTCGGCTTCTACGCCAAGCTGCGGCAGAATCTCCCGCAGCCATGTCATGCGCTTGGCCAGAGAATCCAGAAGCGTCAGTCTGATCGACGGCTCCGCAATTTTCAGCGGGACGCCGGGAAAGCCCGCGCCGCAGCCAACATCGATCACGCGCTTGCCGGAAAAGTCCTCTGCCTGCAAAAGTGCGATGCAGTCGAGAAAATGCAGTTCGGCCACGGCCTGCGGCTCAGTGATGGCTGTGAGGTTCATGACTTTGTTCTTTTCAATCAGCGCCTGCCCGAATGCGCAGAGCGTGTCGATCTGCTCCGGCGCCAAGCCGGAGCGCGCTTCCAGTACTGCTCTCATTTGTCCGCCTTTCGGATATACAGCACGCCAAGGGTCCCCGGTCCGCAGTGGCTGCTGACGGTGCAGCCGGCACGCGTGACGCAGATCTCCTCAAACGGCTGTAACTTTTGCACAGTTTCCACAGCCTTTTGCACCGATTCCTCCGACACGCCGGAGTGCGTGATGAACACGCGGCGCAGTTCCAGATCGCTGCGGTTTCCAATTTTGTCGGTGATATACTCGCAGACGCATTTGTCAAAGCTGCCGCGATATTTTTTGCCGACGTCCATTTTGCCGTCCTTGACCTCAATGCACGGGCGAAGCTTTAAAAGATTTGCGCCCAGAAGCGTCACGGCGGAGCAGCGGCCGCCCTTTTTCATGTAATCCAGCCGGTCAAGAATGAAGCTGGCTTCCACACGGCCTGTCAGATCGTGCAGCGCCGCAACAATATCGTCCGGCTCCATGCCTTCGCGCGCCATGCGCTCGGCTTCCAACACAACAAGTCCATGACCTGTGGATAAATTTCTGGAATCGACGACGTATACGTTGTCAAAATCCGCCGCTGCCAGTTTCGCGTTCTGATAGCAGCAGGAAAAATCCAGAGAGATACAGACGTGGATGACGAAGTCGTTTTTTTCAGACAACTCTGTAAACGCGCGGACATAATCGGCCAGATTGACCGCCGCTGTCTGCGGCAGACTTCCGCCGGCAGAGACGTGCGCATAGATATCATCGGGCTTGACGTCCACGCCGTCGCGCAGCGTCTTGCCGTCCATGCTCACATAGAGGGGCAGCAGGCGGATGTTGTACCGTTCCAGCTGCTCCGGGCTGAGATCACAGGTAGAGTCAGACGTGATCTGATAACGCATAGAGAGTTCCTTCCTTTTTTTCATCTGCATCCATTAAGGACGCGCGTGTGGTAACCGATGGTTCAATACGTCTGCGGTTACCTTGGCGCAGTGCGCGGAAAAAATCGCGCAGCGCCTGTGAACATTCCGCTTCCAGTATGCCGCCGCTGACCTCCGGCTGAAAACAGCCTGGCAGATGCAGCAGATCGACAAGACTTCCCGCCGCGCCGGATTTTGGATCGCACGCGCCGAAGACGACGCGCGGCAGATGCGCGTTTAAAATCGCACCGGCACACATGGGGCATGGCTCCAGCGTCACATACAGCGTACACTGCCACAGCCGCCAGCCGCCAAGCGTCCGGCAGGCTTCGCCGATGGCCTCCAGTTCTGCGTGGGCCAGCGCCGTTTTTCCTTTTTCACGCCGGTTGCGGCCACGGCCGACAATGCGGTCTTCCAGTGTAATCACACACCCCACCGGAACCTCACCGTCCGCTGCCGCTTCCTGTGCAAGCAGGAGCGCTTCGCGCATCATTGCCTCATCCAAGTCCGTACACACACCTCCACGGCAAGAGTCATTCTATCATACCCGAAAATGGAAGATTCGTCAACACCCGCTGTGCGGCGCTTTCCTTGGGAAAACGGGCTTTTTGCTTGCTTTTAACAGGCGGACGCGATATACTGAATATATCAGGCAGCGACGCTGCAAAGAATGGATGGAAGAAAGGATCACGACGGTATGAGTACTGCATATCAGAATCTGACCCCCGCACAGCTGCGCGAGGAATACACAGCGGTCAAAGCGCAGTTCGACGCGCTGAAGGCGAAGGAGCTGAAGCTCAACATGGCAAGAGGCAAGCCCGGCAGGGAGCAGCTTGACCTCGTCTCCGGCATCCTGAGCATCCTCAAAACCCCGGAGGACTGCATTTCCGGCGGCGTCGACGCCCGCAACTACGGCGAACTGTCCGGCCTCAAGGAAGCAAAGGAATACTGGGCGGATGTGCTCGGCTGCAAGAGCGAAGAGTGCTTCATCGGCGGCAACGCGTCGCTGACGCTCATGTACGATCTGGTCAGCAAGGGCTATACGCACGGTCTTGCACGCTCGGAAAAGCCGTGGTGCAGGCTGGATACCGTCAAGTGGCTCTGCCCGGCCCCCGGCTATGACCGCCATTTTAAAATCACCGAGTCGTTCGGCTTTGAACTCATTACAATTCCCATGACCCCCACCGGCCCCGACATGGACAAGGTCGAAGAAGCGGTCAAGGACCCGGCTGTCAAGGGCATGTGGTGCGTGCCGAAATACTCCAACCCCGACGGCATCGTCTATTCCGACGAGACGATCGCGCGCATCGCGGCTTTGAAGCCCGCCGCGCCCGATTTTGCCCTCATGTGGGATAACGCCTACTGCATCCATGAGTTTGACGGCGAATTTGTTCCCTTCCGGGACATCCTGACGCTCTGCCGCGAGGCCGGCAACGACGGCATGGTCTATGAATTTGCCTCCACGTCCAAGGTTACGCTCCCCGGCGCGGGCTTCTCCGTTATGGCTACGAGCGAGGCCAATCAGGCGTATCTGCAAAAACTCATCGGCATCCAGACCATTTCCTATGACAAGGTCAACTCTCTGCGCCATGTGCGCTTTTTGAAGGACAAGGCCCACACGCTGGAACTTATGAAGAAGCACGCAGCCATTCTGAACCCGAAGTTCCAGTGCGTTCTGCGCCATCTGGACACCGAGATCGCGCCGCTCGGCATTGCGTCCTGGCAGCGGCCGAAAGGCGGTTATTTCGTCTCGGTCAACACGGCCCCGGGGCTTGCCAAGCGCACGCTGGCACTGTGCAAGGAAGCCGGTGTCGTCATGACCGGTGCGGGCGCGACGTTCCCCTATGGCCGCGACCCGCAGGATTCCAACATCCGCATTGCCCCGTCCCTGCCCCCGGTTGAGGAGTTGGAGCAGGCGATGGAGATCTTCTGCACCAGTCTGCGTCTGGCCGCACTGGAGCAGCGAATGCAGTAAGTAAATTAAGGCTCCCCTTTGAATAAAGGGGAGCTGGCCCGAAGGGCCTGAGGGGATTTTGTACACACAAATTGCAGAGTACTCTGAACCCCGTACCCCATCCCCTCCGCCATTTGCTTTCGCAAATGCCACCTCCCCTTCCCGTGCGGGGCACGGCAAGAGGAGGCTTTGGCGCGCCGGGATTCCCGGCCGCAGTTCATCGCAGCAAGGAGCAGCACATGAAGGTTTTGATTCTCGGCGGCGGAGCCAGCGGACTGATGGCCGCGCTTTCTGCCGCGCAGGACGAACAGAATACCGTCACCGTTCTTGAACGGCAGTCGCGTGTCGGGCGCAAGCTGCTCGCTACCGGCAACGGCCGGTGCAACCTGACGAACCTCGATTTATCCCCGGAGCACTATCACGGGCAGGACGCGGGCTTTGCCCGCGCCGCACTTTCGCGGTTTGATGGAAACACTACGCTGGACTTTTTTCACGCGCTGGGCCTGCTGACTGCGGCGGAGCCGTCCGGGCGGGTCTATCCTCTCTCTGATCAGGCCAACAGTGTCGTGGATGTGCTGCGGTTCGCCGCCGCACAGGCGGGTGTGCAGCTTGTCTGCGGCTTCGACGCGCAGAACGTGAAGAAAAAAGCGCGCGGCTATCAGGTTACGGGCGCGGACGGCAGCGCGTATTTCGGCGATAAGCTGATCGTCGCCTGCGGCGGCTGCGCGGGAAAGGCGCTGGGCGGAACAATGTCCGGCTATGAACTGCTTTCACAGCTTGGCCACAGCCGCACGGCGCTGCACCCCAGCCTCACACAGATCCGCACGGACCCGGCTCCTATCCGGGGGCTGAAGGGCGTGCGGGCAGATTGCCGCATGCGCCTGCGCGCAGACGGCAGAACAATACAGGAGGACGCGGGCGAGGCGCAGTTTACAGAGACGGGCGTTTCCGGCCCAGTTGCATTCGCGCTTTCGCGGGCAGCGGGACAGGCACAGGGCGCCGAACTGCTACTCGATTTTCTGCGGGACTATCCCGCGCCGCAGGTGCGAGGGCTTTTGCAGGCGCGGCGCGCAGCGTTCCCGGTACTGGCTGGCGAGGAACTGCTTTCCGGCATGCTTCACCCGCGCCTCGGCAAGACGCTCTGCCATGCCCGCGGCCTCGGCGCGCAGCCGCTTGCGTCCATTTCCGACGCGGCGCTGGACGCACTGGTAAATGCAATTAAATATTTTTCTCTCCCCGTTACAGGTGTTTCCGGCTTTGAGAGCGCGCAGGTGACGGCTGGCGGTGTCCGGACGGCGGAATTCCGCGCCGACACGCTTGAAAGCCGGCTTGCTCCCGGTGTGTTCGCCTGCGGCGAGGTTCTGGATATCGACGGCGACTGCGGCGGATACAACCTGCAATGGGCCTGGTCGTCCGGCTATGTGGCCGGAAAGCTGGGGAAGCTATAAACATATTCCTACCCGTTTATAGGGGTGGACGACTCTGTCCGCCCAGCAGAATGCACCGAATCATCAAAAATTCTCGGCGAATTCGTATG
>ENA-UOJL01001130-UOJL01001130.1-human-gut-metagenome-genome-assembly--contig:-P47-NODE-1130-length-31357-cov-5.584723_pt1 | contig 31357 bp, 27 predicted proteins | sample MGYA00242347_ERZ723894 | MGnify/ENA metagenome assembly ERZ723894
CGATAATATACTGTCCGTATTCATGCAAAATACGGTTCATCGTTTCGATAGAATCGGGATTTTCCACCATAATTCCAATCAGGGCTACGCGGTTGTCCATAGATTTGCCTCCTGTGTACGCCTTCTCCCGCAGAAAATCAGCCCGCAATCCGAAAAACTGCGGCAAAAATCTTTAGGGTCAGCACGAATTGTCTTAACAATAGCATAAAATCGGGAGACTGTCAAAAAAAACTGGCATTTTAAAACACCTTATGATATAATCGTACAATGACTGTAGTGAGTTTGATGCGGTTGTGCGTCTTTTTATAAAAACGCTTTTGTACCGGCGGCTCACTGGAATATCCGTCAGACGGACAAAAGCAACACGAGGAGGACTTATACAATGAGTTTACAGGTTGAAAAACTTGAAAAGAACATGGCGAAACTGACCATTGAGGTTTCCGCAGATGAATTTTCCAAGGCACTGGAAGATGCTTACCAGAAAAACAAAAGCAAAATCTCCGTACCCGGTTTCCGTAAGGGCAAGGTTCCCAAGAAGATGATCGAGCAGATGTACGGCAAGGGTGTATTTTATGAAGATGCTGCCAATGCCCTGATTCCGGAAGCATATGAAAAAGCACTGGAAGAATGTGAAGAGACCATCGTTTCTTCTCCTAAGATCAACGTTACCCAGATCGAAGAGGGCAAATCCTTCATCTTTACTGCAGAGGTTGCATTAAAGCCGGAAGTAACCCTGGGCCAGTATAAGGGCGTTGAGGTTGACAAGGTAGAAGTTTCCGTAACCGACGAAGAGGTTGAGGCTGACTTAAAGCAGCAGCAGGAAAACAACTCCAGAACTGTAGTTGTGGAGCGTCCTGTACAGGATGGTGACATCGCTGTAATCGACTATGAAGGCTTCATCGACGGCGTAGCCTTCGAAGGCGGCAAGGGCACCAACTACAATCTGACGATCGGTTCCCATTCCTTCATCGGCGACTTCGAAGAGCAGCTGATCGGCAAGAACGCAGGCGAAGCGTGCGAAGTAAACGTAACCTTCCCTGAAGAGTACCATGCAAGCGAGCTGGCTGGCAAGCCTGCACAGTTCAAGGTAACTGTTAAGGAAGTAAAGGAAAAACAGCTTCCTGAATTAAACGACGAGTTCGCAGGCGAGGTTTCCGAGTTTGAAACCCTGGCTGAGTACAAAGAAGATATCAAGAAGAGCCTGCTTGCAAAGAAAGAAGCAGACGCTAAGGGCGCTAAGGAAGACGCTGTCATCGACGCAATCGTAGAGAATGCGCAGATGGAGATCCCGGACGCTATGGTAGAGACTCAGCAGAGACAGACCATCGACGAGTTCGGTCAGAGACTGCAGATGCAGGGTCTGAACCTGGAGCAGTACTTCCAGTTCACCGGTCTTACCTACGAGCACATGATGGAGCAGGTAAAACCTCAGGCGGAGCGCAGAATCAAATCCAGACTGGTTCTGGAAGCGGTTGCAGCTGCTGAGAATATCGAAGCTACGGAAGAAGATTTCGATGCAGAAGTAAAGCGCATGGCAGAAGGCTACAAGATGGAAGCAGACAAGATCAAAGAGCTGATGGGTGAGCAGGGCAAGAAGCAGATCATGGAAGATCTGGCTGTCCGCAAGGCTGTAGATTTTGTTGTAAGCGAAGCAGTAGAAAAATAATTTCAAACTGCGAACGATTCGAACATGATCTAAAATATTTCTTAAATATCAGCTGGATTTGTTGCAAAAGACAATGCCATGGGATAAGATTGGAAACAGATCAAATCCGACAGCGGGGCAGTTTCCTGCTGCAATAAAAAAGAAAACCGCAGGGTTTTATGTATGCCAGAGCAGGGGCGTTTAACTGCTCTGGCATACCCCTTGTGAAAGGAGAGTGCTCAGATATGAGTTTAGTACCTTATGTAATCGAACAGACAAGCCGCGGAGAACGTTCCTATGACATTTATTCCAGACTGCTCAAAGAAAGAATTATTTTCCTGGGTGAGGAAGTAAACGATGTAACGGCGAGCCTCGTTGTGGCTCAGCTTCTTTTCCTGGAATCTGAAGACCCGGACAAGGATGTCCATCTGTATATCAACAGCCCCGGCGGCTCTATTCCTGCCGGTATGGCAATTTATGATACGATGAAATTTATCAAATGCGATGTCTCTACGATCTGTATCGGTATGGCGGCAAGCATGGGAGCCTTTTTGCTGGCAGGCGGCACGAAAGGCAAGAGAATGGCCCTCCCGAATGCGGAAATCATGATCCATCAGCCTCTGGGCGGCGCACAGGGACAGGCGACTGATATCGAAATCAACGCGAAGCATATATTAAAAACAAAAGAGAGAATGAACAGAATTCTTGCGGAGAATACTGGAAAAGAGTACGAAGTGATCGCTGCGGACACCGAAAGAGATAACTGGAAGACCGCAGAAGAAGCCAAAGAATATGGCCTGATCGATATGATTATCACTTCCCACGAGGATTATTTGAAATAAGAAATAGATAGGAGAACGATATGGCAGGCAGATTTTCTGATGACCAGGTGAGATGTTCCTTCTGCCACAAGACACAGGATCAGGTGCATAAGCTGATTGCTGGTCCGGACGGCGTATATATCTGTGATGAGTGCGTGGACATCTGTGCCGAAATCATCGAAGAGGAAAATGAAGAAGAACCGCAGGAGGAAGATCCTAAACAGATCAACCTGCTGAAACCGGTGCAGATCAAAGAATTCCTCGATGATTATGTGATCGGTCAGGAAGAGGCCAAAAAGGTACTGTCCGTTGCTGTATATAACCATTATAAAAGAGTGACAGCCGGGGCGGACGACGATGGCGTTGAGCTGCAGAAGTCCAACATTATTATGCTGGGACCTACCGGCAGCGGCAAGACATATCTTGCACAGTCTCTGGCGAAGATCATCAACGTACCGTTTGCGATCGCAGATGCGACGACGCTGACGGAAGCCGGATATGTCGGTGAGGATGTTGAAAACATCCTGTTAAAGCTGATTCAGGCGGCTGATTATGATATTGAACGGGCACAGCTCGGTATTGTATATCTGGATGAAATCGACAAGATCACGAAGAAAAGTGAAAACGTATCGATTACCCGCGACGTTTCGGGAGAGGGCGTACAGCAGGCACTGCTGAAGATCATGGAAGGCACAGTAGCGAGTGTTCCTCCCCAGGGCGGACGGAAGCACCCGCAGCAGGAGCTGATTCCGATTGACACGACGAACATTTTGTTCATCTGCGGCGGCGCCTTTGACGGCATCGAGCGGATCGTGGAATCCAGACTGGACAAAAAGAGCATCGGCTTCAACGCACAGATTTCTTCCAACGTAGAGCGCAAGGCAGGCGAGCTGTATGCGGATGTAACTCCGCAGGATCTGGTGAAGTTCGGACTGATTCCGGAGTTCGTCGGACGCGTGCCGATTACGGTAGCGCTGGAGGGACTGGACAGAGAGGCATTGATCCGAATCCTCATGGAGCCGAAGAATGCGCTGATCAAGCAGTATCAGAAGCTCTTTGGATTCGACCATGTAAAGCTTTCCTTTGAGAAGGAAGCGATTGAAAAGATCGCTGACCTCGCGCTGGAGAGAAAGACAGGCGCCAGAGGACTTCGCTCCATCATGGAAAAGACGATGATGGATGTGATGTATCAGATCCCTTCCGATCCGAGCATTACACAGTGCGTAATTACAAAAGAAGCGGTAGAAGGAACCGGAAAACCGATGGTGGTACGGCGTGAAAAACAGGGACTTCTGGACGGCTTTAAAGAAGCAAAATAGAATGACAGTAAAAGACGCCGCCCGCGACAGATACGGACGGCGTTTTTATCGTATAGGAAACTTCGTTTCCATACGATAAAAAACACTCCGCAGGATTTTATCCTAAACTCCGCATCAATAGGAGATAGCATACGATGGAAAATTTCAAAAAACTTCCGGTGATCGCCCTGCGCAGCATGACGATCCTGCCGGATACGATGATACATTTTGACCTGATCCGCAAGAAGTCCATTCTGGCGGCAGAACAGGCGATGAGCGAAGATCAGGAGGTATTTCTGGTAACCCAGTGCCATGCTGAGACGGAGGACCCGCAGGCAGAGGATCTGTACCAGATCGGCTGTATTGCAAAGGTAAAACAGGTCACGAAGCTGCCGGACAATCTGGTTCGCGTTCTCGTAGAGGGCGTTTGCAGAGGACGTCTTAGGACGCTTTTTGGAGAGTGGGAATGGCTCGGTGGCGACATCGAGGTGCTGGAAGTGCCGGCAATGGACGAAAGCAGGAAAGAAGCGATGCTGCGCAGCGCGCGCGATCGTTTCACAGAATATTGCAAATATTATCCCAGAACGGGACGGACGCTTCTGCGCCATATGGAGGAAATTCACGATCCTGGTAAGCTGATGGATCAGATTATCGAAAATATTCCGGCAGATTACACCGTAAAGCAGAAAATTTTGGAGCAGGTGGATCTCGAAAGCCGTTTCGAAGCGCTGGCAGAGGTGCTTGCGACGGAGGTAGAGGTTGCCAGAATCCGCACTGATCTGACGGAAAAAGTGCGGGAACGTGTGGATAAAAACCAAAAAGATTACATTTTGCGGGAACAGCTGAAATATATTCAGGAGGAGCTGGGGGAGGACGATGCGTCGGATGCAGCATTGTATGAAGAAAAGCTGCAGCAGCTCAAAGCCTCTAAAGAAGTAAAGGAAAAGATCGCAAAAGAAATCTCCAGATTCAAACGGCTTTCCACAAACAGTGCAGAGTCCGGTGTGGAACGTGCCTACATCGAGACACTTCTGGAGCTTCCGTGGGACAAAACCTCCCGCGAAACCTCCGACCTGACCCGCGCGGAGGAGATTCTTGACCGGGATCATTATGGTCTGGAACAGGTAAAGGAGCGTATGCTGGAATTTCTGGCGGTGCGCGCGCTGACCAAGCAGGGAGAAAGCCCGATTATCTGTCTGGTAGGACCTCCCGGAACCGGTAAAACCTCGATTGCACGCAGCGTTGCAGAGGCGTTGAATAAAAAATACGTCCGCATCAGCCTTGGCGGTGTGCGGGATGAGGCGGAGATCCGGGGACACAGAAGAACCTATGTCGGCTCAATGCCCGGACGGATTGTCAATGGTTTGAGACAGGCAGGCGTGAAAAACCCGCTGATGCTGCTGGATGAGGTGGATAAGGTTTCGAGCGACTATAAAGGAGACACCGCTTCGGCGCTTCTGGAAGTGCTGGATGCCGAACAAAACTGCAATTTCCGTGATCATTATGTGGAAATTCCGATCGATTTATCGGAGGTTCTGTTTGTTGTGACGGCAAATACGACCGAGACAATTCCGCGTCCGCTTCTGGATCGTATGGAAGTGATCGAGGTCAGCAGTTATACCGCTGCGGAAAAGTTCCACATCGCACGGGAGCATCTGATGCCCAAGCAGCTGAAGAAAAACGGTATGCAGGGACGGCTGATCGTCAGTGATAATGCACTGCGCAGCGTGATTGAGGGTTATACAAGAGAAGCCGGTGTCAGAGGTCTGGAGCGAAAGCTTGGGGAGATCTGCCGGAAAGCAGCGAGAGAGCTGTTAAAAGAGGATAAAAGCTGTATCCGCGTCAACGACCGGAACCTTGAAAAATATCTCGGCAAGCCCAGATTCCATTCTCTGAAAGCAAATCAGACGGACGAAATCGGAATTGTGCGCGGCCTGGCATGGACGAGTGTGGGCGGCGATACGCTGCAGATTGAAGTCAATATGATGCCGGGCAAAGGCGAGCTGGAGCTGACCGGACAGTTAGGCGATGTGATGAAGGAATCCGCTATGACTGGCCTGAGCTATATCCGTTCGGTCAGCGAGCGGTACCAGATCGATCCCGACGTATTTAAAAAGAATGATTTTCATATTCATATTCCGGAGGGAGCGGTTCCCAAGGACGGACCGTCCGCCGGTATTACGATGGCGACGGCGCTTCTGTCTGCGCTGACCCATACGCCGGTTCGCGCCGATCTGGCGATGACGGGCGAAATTACGCTGCGGGGCAGAGTGCTGCCCATCGGCGGCTTAAAGGAAAAGACTCTGGCGGCAAAGACTGCTGGAATCAAGACAGTATTGGTGCCAGAAAAGAACCGTCCGGACGTTGAAGAGATTCCGGCGGAGATCAAAAATGGGTTGGAAATTCTTTTTGTAGAAACGATGGACGATGTGATTGCGCACGCTTTTGTGGGCGGGAAAGGAAACAACTGATATGGTAATCAAATCCGTTCAATTGGAAACGGTCTGCGGCATTACGAGTAAGCTTCCGGACAATATACTGCCGGAAATTGCATTTGCCGGAAAGAGTAACGTTGGCAAATCCTCCCTCATCAACGGGATCATGAACCGGAAAAGCCTGGCGAGAACTTCTTCCCAGCCCGGCAAAACCCAGACCATCAACTTTTATAATGTAAATGAAGTGTTTTATCTGGTAGATCTGCCTGGCTATGGCTACGCAAAAGCCAATCAGGAAGTCAAGGCGCAGTGGGGCAAGATGATCGAACGATACCTGCATTCCTCCAAGCAGCTAAAGGCGGTTTTTTTGCTGATCGATATCCGGCACGACCCGTCTGCAAACGATAAGCAGATGTATCAGTGGATGCGTCATTACGGCTTTGATCCGATCATCATTGCAACCAAGCTGGACAAAATCAACCGCAGTCAGATCCAAAAGCAGCTCAAGGCAATTCGGGTTGGCTTAGAGGCACAGAAGGATACGATCATCATCCCGTATTCCTCTCTTTCCAAGCAGGGACGGGAAGAAATTTATGATCTGCTCGACAGCATTCTCTCAGAAGACGGAGGCATTAAAGCATGTGGAGACAATCCAGAAAATATGTAAAAGCGGTGTTAAACCTGATCACTGCAGTAGTGATCTTGCTGTTTGTCGTATTTGTTGTGCCATCGGTCATTTCGTATTTTATGCCTTTTGTAATTGGCTGGATCATCGCGATGATCGCAAACCCGCTGGTGCGTTTTTTGGATGAAAAGATTAAGATCCGCAGAAAAGCAGGCTCTGCGATCGTCATTATTGCAGTTATCGCTGCGATCGTAGCTGGTATTTACGGGATCTTGAGCCTGCTTGCAGGACAGCTGAAGGGATTTGTGGAAGAGCTGCCGGGACTCTGGAAGGCAATGGAGTCTGATATTTCCAACGCGGGAAACTCACTGGAAAGCTTTTCTCACTATTTTTCTCCAAACGTGCAGGAGCAGGTTGCCAGAATTCTGAATTCGCTGATGAAGCTGTTGAGCAGCGCAGTGGATCATATGGGCAGTCCGACGGTATCTGCAGTCGGCAATTTTGCCAAAAATATCCCGACGATCATCGTCGGTGTCATTATGTGCCTGTTGTCCTCTTATTTCTTCGTTGCGCAGCGGGAAGAAGTGATTGCTGCATTTCGCAGATATGTACCGGAGAACTTCCGCAAAAAGTGGGATGTGATGTATCACAGTCTGACCGGTGCCATTGGCGGATATTTCAAAGCACAGCTAAAGATCGAGATCTGGGTATATCTTCTGATGCTGGTGGGCTTTTTGATCCTGCGGGTGCGTTACGGTGCGCTGATTTCGATCGGGATTGCGATCCTGGATTTTCTGCCGGTATTCGGAACCGGTACGGTTCTGTGGCCATGGGCAGTGATCAAGGTGCTTGGCGGAGACTTTAAAATGGCCATCGGGCTGCTGATCATCTGGGGAGTTGGACAGCTTTTGCGTCAGCTCATCCAGCCGAAAATTGTTGGGGATTCCATTGGCGTTCCGCCGCTTCCGACCCTGTTTCTGATCTTTATCGGTTATAAGGTAGGCAGCGTTGCCGGCATGATCCTGGCAGTTCCGGCAGGCATTATTGTTGCCAATATGTATCAGGCGGGATTTTTTGACACAACCATTGACAGTGTGCGGATCCTGGTGCATGGCTTTAACCGGTTCCGGCGCCTGACCCCGGAGGATAAGGCAGAGATTTCGGAGAAAAAGGAATAAAAAACGTTGTCGTGAGGTTCGGGGCGGCGCGCCAAAGTCTGAGGAAACGCTTGGTTGTTCGGGGGTTTTGGCGCGCTGCGCCCGCAGAGTGGAGGACGATTTGCGCAACTTTAGAATTGTGATTCAATACGAAGGAACCAGATATCAGGGCTGGCAGCGGCAGGGGACGACTCAGAACACGCTGCAGGGCAAATTCGAGGCGCTGCTTTCGAAAATTGCGGGGACTCCGGTGGAAATCCAGGCATCCGGCAGGACGGATGCAGGTGTGCACGCCCTAGGGCAGACCGCGAATTTCCATATGAATACGGAGCTTTCCTGCGAAGAGCTTCTGGATAAGCTGAACCAGTATCTGCCGGAGGATGTGGCGGTTATTTCCTGTCAGGAGGCTGCTCCCAGGTTCCACGCGCGTTTAAATGCGGTCGGTAAGACCTATTGCTACCGGATTCACAACAGCAAAATCCCGGCGGTGTTTGACAGACGGCTGGTATGGCAGATCGAACAGCAGTTAGATGTAGATGCGATGAAAACAGCGGCGAAGTATCTGGTCGGGACGCATGATTTTGCAGCGTTTACCTCCGCAAAAAACAAGAAAAAATCGACTGTCTGCTCGATAGAGTCCATTTTGTTCGAGCAAAACGGCGCGGATATCCGGATTTCTTTTCGGGGAGACGGATTTTTGTTCCATATGGTCCGCATTCTGACCGGAACACTGGTGGAGGTCGGTCTCGGGGTGCGCAGACCGGAAGAAATTGCTGCGATTCTGGACGGAAAAGACCGGCAGAAGGCGGGAATGCTGGCACCGGCGTCCGGACTTTGCCTGATGGAGGTTTATTATCAGTAGAGGATCTTTATGAAAAAGATATGGAATCAACTGGGACACAGTCTTTTTGCAGAGGATGAAAGCAGTCGGAAAACAAAGCACATTCTCAAGACTGTGTTTTTCTTTTATATTCTTGTGCTGCTCAAGGTGATTGTTTTTAAGTATCCCCTTGCGCGGCTGGAGGCGATCGCTGCTTCCTGGACAAAGGAGGTTGTCTGGGAGGGACTTGGAACCGCCAACTTCACTTTATTTAAGACGATTCGGATGTATATCCGTTACTGGGGAAAATTAAACAGCTTTGAAAATCTTTTCGGCAACGTGCTTGCTTTTGTGCCGCTTGGCTTCTTATTGCCGTTTCTGCAAAAGGAGAGCCGCCGATTCTGGATTCTGTTTTTGGACGCGTTCGTGCTTGTCTGCTGTATCGAGCTGTTTCAGCTTTTTACGGCATTCGGCGCATTTGATGTGGATGATATTTTGCTGAACTGCGTGGGTGCGCTGCTGGGATATGCGGTTTTTTCGCGCTGCCTGCGGGACGCCCGTCGGACACAGGAGAAGTAGGATGCATCGGGTGCACCGGGCACCGTCGGATAAAACGCGGTATCTGGGATGGAAGCACAGAGCGTGCTGCGCGGAATGCGTTTGGTATTCGTAAAAAATTTCACTGCGCTACGCTGCCGGAACGCAGAATTGGCGCTGGATTTTTCTGTGGAAATGGAGTAACATGAAAACATGTTTGCTGCATAGCAGAAAAAACTACATAGCAATTTGAAAAATGGGGAGATACAAAAGGAGGAGAGGGTCGATGCGGCTGATTTTTATTCGACATGCAGAACCGGATTATTCAATTGACAGCCTGACAGAAAAGGGCTGGCGGGAAGCGAAGCTTCTTGCTGAGCGCACGAAGCGTTGGAAGGTGGATGAATTTTACTGCTCGCCCCTTGGCAGGGCGAAGGATACTGCTTCGTTTACGCTGAAGGAATGCGGCAGGGAGGCAGTGACATGTGATTGGATGCGCGAATTCGATGCCTGTGTCGTTGACCCGGAAACCGGAAAGAACCGGCTGAGCTGGGATTTAAAGCCCGCTTACTGGACAAAAGAGCCGGATTTGCTGAATATAGATCGTTTTCTGGAAACGGATCTGATGAAAAGCGGTCCGGTTGCAGAGACCTATCAGAAAGTCTGCGATGGCTTAGACGGCATCCTCGCAAAACACGGTTACCACAGGGAGGGACGCTTATATCGCACGAAGCAGCATAATGAGGACACAATCGTGCTGTTCTGCCATATGGGAGTGACATTTTATATGCTGTCCCATCTGCTCTCCATTTCTCCGGTGTGTCTGAATCATACAATGTTTCTGCCGCCGTCTTCTGTGACGGTTGTGAGTACGGAAGAGGTGGAGCAGGGCTATGGGATGTTCCGGACGCAGATGCTGGGAGACACGTCTCATCTGTACTGCGCCGGGGAGCCGGTGTCCCACATGGGATATTTTGCGGAGATTCTGCAGGAGCGTCCGTTATGATCGCACCGCGGGGCACGGCAGGTGCACAATCGGCACGTCAGCCTGCAGGCGCATCCTCTGCGCAATCTGTCATTCCGCCCGTTTACGCTATGCCGCAATCAGTAGTGCTTCCGATTGCGGATACTGCGCTCCTTACAGCACGGACGCTTGCACGCTATCATTTTCCGGAAGACGAGCGTGAGCAGCTCAAGCAGCTGTGCACCCGGCTAAAGGATGCCTGCAGCGATCAGATCAGCTGCAGGTTCGTAGCGTGTCCGAAAAAAGAAGATCGACTGGCAGCGTCAATGACACTTGGAAAAGGAGTGGATGAGCTGCAGGAAAAGCTTCAAAAGCAGGATATGCTGCTGGAAAGCTATATGGTTGAAACGCTCGCCGGAGAAGCTCTGATGGAAGCCTATAGCCGGTTCCACGCGGAAATTCATCGAAGAACCGGATGGTTTGTGAAGCAGATGAGCTTTTTGGGAAGCAGCAGTGAGCCGATCGAACAGCTGCCGACACTGTTGAAAATGCTTGACTGCAATGGTCAATATACCGCTTCCTACATCACCTGCAATGAAAGCCTTTGCCTGATCCCAAAAAAAAGCGTCGTGTTCTGGACAGAATTGACAAAGGAGGGCGTCCGCTGCGCCGGTGTATGCGACAGCTGTGAAAATGTGCAGTGTGAGAACCGAATCCCGGATAATCCGGACAATCAGGAAGCGGCAGAAAAGACGGAAGGCGTGGTAGAGAGCATTCGATGGCCGGATCTGTTCGGACGGCCGCTGCCCTATGGCTATAACCGTATTTTTGGCAGATAAAAAGACCGAATGGAGGAAGACAAGACGTGAAGAAGCTGCTTTGTTATTTGAAGGGGTATGAAAAGGAAACAGTGCTCGCTCCTTTGTTTAAAATGCTGGAAGCGTTGTTTGAGCTGTTTGTCCCGCTGGTAATGGCTGCGGTGATCGATCAGGGTATCGGCGAATCGGACAAACCGTACATCGTGAGGATGTGCATGCTTTTGATTGCGCTGGGCGTCATCGGACTGGTCTGCTCGATTACAGCGCAGTATTTTGCGGCGAAAGCAGCGACCGGATTTTCCACCCGCCTGCGCCATGAGCTGTTTGCGCACATCCAGGGACTCTCCTATACGGAAATGGATACTCTTGGCACGTCTACGCTGATCACGAGAATGACGAGTGATATCAACCAGGTACAATCCGGTGTCAATCTGGTGCTGCGCCTGTTTTTGCGTTCACCCTTTATTGTGTTCGGCGCGATGATTATGGCGTTTACCGTAGATGCAAAGGCGGCGCTGATTTTCGTGGTGACGATTCCGCTGCTTTCCATCGTCGTGTTCGGCATCATGCTCTGGACGATGCCTCTGTACAAAAAGGTGCAGGCGGCGCTGGATCAGGTGCTGGGTCTGACCCGGGAAAACCTGACAGGCGTACGCGTCATCCGCGCTTTTAATAAAGAAGAGGAAGAATTAAGCCGTTATCAGGAAAAAAATGAAACGCTGACCGGGCTGCAGAAATACGTCGGCAGAATCTCCGGTCTGATGAACCCCATTACTTATGTGATCGTCAATGTTTCGATCATTGCACTGTTGTATACCGGCGCAATCCGCGTAGATTCCGGCATCCTGACCCAGGGACAGATCGTAGCGCTTGTCAATTACATGTCCCAGATTCTGGTAGAGCTTGTCAAGCTGGCGAATCTGATTATCACGGTGACAAAAGCGATCGCCTGCGGCAACCGTGTGCAGAGCGTGCTGGAAGTGCAAAACAGTATGGAGCTGGCTGATGTGGAACAGAAAATTGAGACGGACAAAAATGCGCCTGCGGTTGTCTTCGACCATGTGTGTCTGACTTATGCGGGAGCGGGCAGCGAATCGCTGACGGACATCAGCTTTACGGCAAAGCATGGTGAGACGATCGGCATCATCGGCGGTACGGGTTCCGGTAAATCCAGTGTGGTCAATCTGATCCCCCGTTTTTACGATGTAACAAAGGGACGTGTCCTGGTAGACGGCGTGGACGTCAAAGAGTACAGCCCGGAAGTGCTGCGCAGCAGGATTGGCATCGTGCCGCAGAAAGCAGTGCTGTTTGCCGGAACCATTGTAGAGAATCTGCGCTGGGGAAAGAAGGACGCGTCCAAAGAAGAAATGTGGAAAGCGCTGGAAATTTCCCAGTCAAAAGAGTTTGTTGAGAAAAAAGACGGACAGCTCGAGAGCAGAATCGAGCAGGGAGGCAAGAATTTATCCGGCGGTCAGAGACAGCGTCTGACCATTGCCCGTGCCCTTGTCAGACAGCCGGAGATCCTGATTTTGGACGACAGCGCGTCTGCCCTCGACTATGCGACGGATGCGGCGCTTCGAAAAGCGATCCGAAATATGGAAGGAAATCCTGCGGTCTTTATCGTTTCCCAGAGAACGTCCTCCATTCAGCATGCAGACCGAATTCTGGTGCTGGACGATGGAAAGGCTGCCGGACTTGGAACCCATGAGGAGCTGCTTGAAACCTGTCCGGTTTATCAGGAAATTTATTATTCCCAGTTCGATGAAAAGGCGGCGAAGGCAGTGCGTGAAAACGCCGCCAATGCGGGTAAGGCAGAGAAAGGAGGATGCTGAACATGGCAAAAAAAATGGAAGCAGGACAGACGCAGACCCTGAAAAAAGTGCTGCACTATATGAAGCCATACCGTTTTTTCCTTCTTTTATCCGTGATTTTAGCGGCGATTACTGTCGCATCCACGCTGTATCTTCCACTGTTAATCGGTAAAGCAGTGGACTGCATCGTTGGAAAAGGTAATGTCAATTTTGACGGACTGATTGCAGTTCTGATCAAAATGGCGGTCATGATCGGGATCACCGCACTGGCGCAGTGGATTATGAACGTCTGCAACAATAAACTGACCTATCAGATCGTGCGGGATATTCGAAACGAGGCATTTGAAAAGATAGAGGTCCTGCCCCTCAAATACATTGACGGACATGCCCACGGTGAGATCGTCAGTCGTGTCATCGCGGACGTCGATCAGTTTGCGGACGGTCTGCTGATGGGCTTTACCCAGCTCTTTACCGGTGTGATTACGATTCTGGGAACGATCGGCTTCATGCTTTCGGTCAACGTCGGCATCACGATTGTCGTGCTGGTGGTAACACCGGTTTCCCTGTTTGTGGCTTCGTTTATCGCAAAACGGACCTTCAGCATGTTCAAGGCCCAGTCCGAAACGAGAGGCGAGCAGACCGCTTTGATCGATGAAATGATCGGCAACCAGAAGATTGTGCAGGCATTCGGGCAGGAAAAGGATGCCATCGAAAAATTCGACGAAATCAACGGCCGTCTCCAGACTTGCTCGTTGAAAGCGATTTTCTTTTCCTCCATCACAAATCCGTCCACCCGTTTTGTCAATAGCCTTGTGTATACCGGCGTTGGCATCTTCGGCGCGCTGGCTGCGATCAACGGACGGCTGACGGTCGGACAGCTGAGTAGCTTTTTGAGCTATGCAAATCAGTACACCAAACCCTTTAATGAAATTTCCGGCGTCGTAACAGAGCTGCAGAACGCGATCGCCTGCGCGGGACGGGTATTCGAGCTGATTGAAGAAAAATCTCAGGTGCCGGAAGTGGAAAATGCGGTTTTGTTGCAGCATGTGGATGGAAAAGTGGAGCTGAAGGACGTTGCGTTTTCCTATGTGCCGGAGCAGAAGCTCATTGAGAACTTCAATCTGCAGGTAAAGCCGGGTGAGCGCGTGGCGATTGTCGGACCCACCGGATGCGGCAAAACGACGGTGATCAACCTGCTGATGCGGTTTTATGATGTAAACAGCGGCTCCATTTCGGTAGAAGATGTGGATATCCGGGAAATGACCAGACACAGCCTGCGTGCGGGATACGGCATGGTGCTGCAGGAAACCTGGCTGAGAGCCGGAACCATTCGCGACAACATTACGGTCGGAAGGCCGGATGCGACGCAGGAAGAGATCGAAGCAGCGGCGAAGGCATGCCATGCGCACAGTTTTATCATGCGCTTGCCGGAGGGCTATGACACGGTTATTTCGGAGGACGGCGGAAGCCTTTCCCAGGGACAGAAGCAGCTTCTGTGCATCACGCGCGTCATGCTGTGTCGCCCGCCGATGCTGATTTTAGACGAGGCGACGTCCTCAATCGATACCAGAACAGAATTAAAGATTCAGAATGCATTTGCAAAGCTGATGGAAGGCAGGACGAGCTTTATCGTTGCACACCGTCTTTCCACCATCCGCAGCGCGGACGTCATTCTGGTCATGAAGGATGGTCATATCATCGAGCAGGGCAACCACGAGACGCTGCTTGCACAGAACGGCTTTTATGCAACGCTGTATAACAGCCAGTACGCAATGTGAGCGGTATCGGGGGAAAATAGAACTCTATTTGAAAGGGACGAATCGAAAAACAGATTCGTCCCTTTTTTAGAAAGCTGCGCAGACCATGACAGATTTTCCTGAAATATGAATTGTATATTGCAGGCTGCACTGTTATAATGGGAAACGAAACAAAAAAATAAAACATGCAGAGTAGGTTTGTATGCGTTAAGTGCCGGCAGGACAGAGAGTTGCCTGTTGGACGAAAAGCCGGTTCGGCTTGCGGTATACAGACCGCATCTCGCTGCAGCAGAAGATAATCCCATTATCTCCTTTTGCGGCCCGATGTCTGTAGAAGGAGGAAATGCAATGAAAAAAATGGCAGCTCTTTTTACGGAATCCATGCGGGAGTTTCGCAATATCCGCACCATCACGGCGTGCGGACTTTTTGCGGCGCTTGCGTTGATTCTCAACTCGTTCACCGTTCAGATCGGGAATTACTTAAAGATCGGCGTATCCGGTCTTCCGAATGAAATGGTGGACGTCCTGTTTGGCCCTGCGGTCGGCAGCCTGTTTGCGGCAGCGATGGATATTTTAAAGCTGCTGCTGTATCCCACCGGAGCATGGATTCCGGGTCTGACCTTAAACTGCCTGCTGGCGGGACTGATCTACGGATTTTTCCTGTACCGCAAACCGACAAACTTTTGGCGGATTCTGGCGGCGGAGCTGACAGTGGCGCTTTTGGTGAACGTCCTGCTCGGAACCTTCTGGCTGTCTCAGGTGTACGGTAAGGCGTTTATGGTGATGCTTCCCGCGCGGCTGATCAAAAATGTGATCAAGGCTCCGGTGGACAGCATCATTTTATATCTGGTGATGACGGTGCTGGAACGCGCCGGTGTTTTCCGGATGTTAAAAATTTTCCGCCCGGGGAAAAGTGGCGTATGGAGACAGGAAAAGATCTCCGGCTTCGACAAAAAATGACAGGAGGTCAAAATGAATCTGAATATTCCTTACATGGAGACAGACAATAAGCTCCTAAACGATGCGTATCGGATCGCAGCGGGGGATATTGTCGGCAATATCGTATATTACCAGAACGGACTGCTGACGGAGGAAAAGCCCTGTATGATCGCGGGGCTGGACTACAATACCCCGTGGACCCGGGATACGGCAATCAACATCTGGAACGCGTTGAGCATTTTGTCTCCGGAGGTTTCCAAAAACACGCTGCTTGCGGTTTTGGAGGAAGAAGAGGGAAACATTTATATCGGCGGCCAGTATTGGGATTCGATCATCTGGATGATCGGTGCCAGGGAGTACTGCAGATTTCATAAAGACGATAACTTCTATCGCCTTGCTTTTAAAGCCGGCGGAAATTCTGTACATCGTCTGGAAGAGGACGAATTTGATGAAGAGGACGGTTTGTTCCGCGGTCCCGCTGTGTACGGCGACGGCATTGCGGCATATCCGGACAAGTACAGCAAATGCCCGAATCAGGGTTCCGGAATCCTGGAATGGGTGGATTATCCGGGTAATCCGGTTTATCCCAAGGGCTACGGCATTCCGATGAAAGCACTTTCTACCAACTGCGTTTATTTTAAAGCCTATGAAATTCTGGCAGAGATGGCCCATGCGCTTGGCGAGCCCGCGAAAGAGTTCGAGGAAAAAGCGGCAGCCATGAAGAAAGCCATCAACAAAAATTTCTGGAATGAGAAGCGCGGCAGCTACGATTATCTAGCAGGAGAATGCGATTGTGAAGAGGGGCTTGGGCTGGCATTTGCCGTGCTGTTCGGCATTGCGGACGAACGGCAGACGGCGTTGATCCGGGAAAATACCCATATCTGCGCACACGGCATTCCCTGTGTATGGCCGACCTTCTGGCGCTATGAGTGCCTGGACGGCTATGGACGCCATTCCGGCACGATCTGGCCGCATATCCAGGGCTTCTGGGCGCGCGCAATGCACAGGGCAGGACATCAGGAAAGCTTCGAAAAAGAGCTGTATCTGATGGCACAGAAGGCAGTCCGGGATATGCACTTTTCCGAAATTTATCATCCGGATACCGGTGCGCTTTATGGTGGTATGCAGGAGCAGGGACCCGGCGGAATCGTGGAATGGGATTCCAGACGCAAACAGACCTGGAGCGCAACTGCATTTTTATCCCTGATTTATTTTGAAATTCTGGGGCTTACCATGGAGGATGGAGAACCGGTCTTTCACCCGCAGCTGCCGATTAACTGCGGTCACATGAGGATCCGCGGCTTCGAAGTGGCGGGCTGGCTCTTTGATCTGGATATCGACGGAAAAGAGGTTTCTGTGCGGAAGCGAAAGATTTCATAAACAATAGAATGCACGCTTTGCGAGCATTCTATTGTCATGAATAAATGCTCTACGAGGATGCGCCAGGGCACATTCTTTATTATCGTATAGGAAACTTCGTTTCCATACGATAAAAATGCTCCGCGAGGATGCGCACTCGGCGCAAGGGTAGATGGTTGCCGAGGCAACCGCGCCTCGGCGCGAGAATGTGCCAAGGCACATTCTTTTTCATCATCCTTGTCGCCCTTGACAAAATGAAAAACGTAGCTTATAGTTTATAACACAAACAATATTATACAATGTATAATATTGCAGAAGATACAGGTTTAGGGAAAGGATGGGAACGTATGATTTTTAATACAGGCTCTGCGCTGCTGGATGCGATTGTTCTTGCAGTTGTTTCTCGGGAGCCGGAAGGGACATACGGCTATAAAATCACGCAGGAGGTCCGTCAGGCGATTGATCTGTCGGAATCGACATTGTATCCGGTGCTTCGCAGACTGCAAAAAGACGGCTGCCTGGAAGTTTACGATATGGAATTTGGAGGCAGGAACCGGCGGTATTATCGGATTACGGAGCAAGGAAGCGCGCAGCTTTCGCTGTATGAATCGGAATGGATTCGGTATTCTGAGAAGATAACGGCACTTTTTGAGGGAGGACAAAATTGATGGACAGGGCAGAATTTTTAAATCGTCTGGAAGCGCAGCTTTTAGATGTTCCGCAGGCGGAGCGGGAAGAAGCTCTGCAATATTATGAGGATTACTTAAACGACGCGGGAGACGCAGGAGATTTCGATATTCTGCAGGAACTCGGCACGCCGGAGGAAGTCGCGGATTCTATCCGGAACGGACTGGGGCAGGATAGCAGCGGCGTAGGCGAGCGCAGCTATGGTTCACAGAGCAGCCGCAGCGGTCAGGCTGGCGAAAATCGGCAGGACAGCAGCCGCAGCGGTCAGCCCGGCGACAGTGGTTATTTTTCCGAAAACGGCTACGTCGACCGGGAGCCGCAGAAGGAAGAGCTGCAGCGGGTAAAGCAACCTGCGCGCGGCAACCGTTCCGATGCGGACTGGCAGAGCACCGACAGCTATGCAGATGACGATTCCAGCGCTGCCCGCAGAAAGCAGCCTCCGGTATGGCTGTGGATTTTGCTGATCGTCTTCGCAGCGCCTGTGGTGCTTCCGATTGGGTTTGGGTTGCTTGTGGCGGCAATTTCCGTTCTCTTTGCCCTGTTTATCACAGGAATTGCACTGCTGGTCTGCGGAATCGTCTGTGCAGGCGCGGGCATCTGGGCGCTGATTCAGGCGTTTACGCAGATCGTAGTGTGGCCAGCGGCGGCGATGATTGGAATCGGCATCAGTTTGGCAGCAATCGGAATCGGCGTTTTGGTGACGATGCTTATGGGATGGCTGATCGGTAAGGTGGTTCCGACAGGGGTCCGGGCGTTGTGCAACTGCCTGCATAGGATTGTGACGGGAAAAGGAGGTCGGGCAGCATGAAAAACTGGAAAAAAGGGATGATTGCAGGCTCAATTATCTGCATTGCAGCAGGATTCCTTCTCATCGGGATCGGAAGCTCAATGGGCGGATGGAAGAATATTGACAAGATCAACAGCCGTTACATCCATTTCGGGGACAGCGACACGTTTATCGGTTTGAATTTCCCGGCAAATACAACAGAATCGCATCAGATTTTGTCACGGGAAACCGACAGCCCTGTAGAGGTAGGAAGCGACAGCTCAGGTGAGGTAATTTCGTTCAACGGGAAATTACCGGAAAAGATGGAGATTTCCGCAAATACCCTGGCATTAAAAATTGTTCCCGGAAAGTCCGACGCAATTATCCTCGGCGGAAGCAATCGGGATAAGATGAACTGTTATATCAAAGACGACTGCCTGTATCTGGAAGAAAAGAACCATAAACCGATTCAAACGGGCGGCGAAATCGTCCTGACGGTTCCAGAATCGATGGACTGGAAAAAGATCGAAATCGATGCACAGGCGGCGTATGTGGCACTGCAGGATTTTTCAGCGGAGGAAATGGAATTTTCGGCAGGTGCTGGAAGCATTGAAGCATCCGGTCTGCAGACGAAAAAGCTGATTTTGTCGGTGGAGGCGGGAGCCATTACTTTGACGGACAGTGAGGCAGCAGAGCTGGAAGCGGATGCAGAAGCAGGGGCGATCCATTTTTCAGGGAGCATTACGGAACTGGTGGATGCAGATGCAGAGCTTGGAAGCATTATGCTGAAGCTTTCGCAGAGCGAAGATGATTTTGACTATGAGATCGAAAACGATCTGGGAAATGTGGAATTTGACGGCGTTTCCATGGAAAATTTCGTAATCTGCAATAAGGCATCCGGAAAGATGAAATTGGATTCTTCCATGGGAAATATTGAAATTTACTTCGAACAGGATTAAGATAAAGCAAAGAAAGAGAGAGAGGACATCATTATGAACAACAAGAAATTATTTCGTTCCACAACGAACAGAATGGTATGCGGCGTGTGCGGCGGTCTTGGAGATTTCTTCGGGATCGATGCGACCGTGATCCGCATTTTATATGTTGTCATCAGTCTGGTAGCAGGCGCAGGCTTCCTCGGACTGATCCTGTATTTTATTCTGGCAGTGATCATTCCGGAAGATGACGGAATCGTAGACTAAAGACGAGAGGAAGAAGATTGAAAAATAAAATTTTTCAATCGCGGGATTTGTGTCTGCGCGCACTTGACACAAGCTCGACATGCGCAAAAATGTGCGCAGAAATGAGGAAAACTATGTTTCGTGAAATCAAACCGCAGGAGATCAAGGATAACCCCTTTGAGCTGATCGGAAAGGAGTGGCTGCTGGTAGCAGCAAACAAAGACGGCAAAAGCAACGCCATGACGGCGAGCTGGGGAGCAGTAGGTGAAATGTGGGGAAAGTCGGTCGTGATGATCGTGATTCGCCCACAGCGCTACACGAAGACCTTTCTGGATCAGACAGAGACGTTTTCCCTTGGTATTTTCCCGGAAACACAGCGGGAGATGTTAAATTACATGGGAACGGTATCTGGGAGGACAGAGGATAAGATCGCCAAAAGCGGACTGACAGAGTCACTTGTAGATGGCGCACCCGTTTTTGAAGAAAGCCGGATGACGCTCGTGTGCCGTAAGCTGTTCGCACAGCCCATGGAGGAAGCGGCATTTCTGGATCAAAAGACCGTGGATTCCTGGTATCCGGATAAGGATTTCCATACGCTTTATATCGCAGAAATTGAGAAAGTGCTGGTAAAATAGAGCCGGATCGAAATAACAGATTGCAAAAAAGATCCTGCATTGCAGCTGCGCGTTTGCGTCGGACAATGCAGGATCTTTTGTTTCTTTCATAGGAAAATGCGTCCTATGAAAGAAAAACGCGCTGCGAGGATGCGCACTCGGCGCAGGGGTAGATGGTTGCTAAAGCAACCGCGCCTCGGCGCGAGAACGTGCCTTGGCACATTCTTTTTTCGTGCAGGAAAAACAGGAGCTGATACGCCCGGTTATAGATGTATCATTTACTGGTCTGCCAGATCTGACAGGAAATTTTCGAAGCAGACGCCATCAGGCTCCGGAATCTGCAGCGCTTTCGATGCGGAAATACATTTGGAAATAAAATCCGCCGCCTTTTGGACGGAGACGGAAAAATCGACGCCGTTTAGTGCGTCCGCCATCAGGATCGAAGCGAAAATATCGCCGGTTCCATGTCGGGACGGACCTGCAGAGGGCGTCAGGCAGGCGCGTTGAGAAAACGGCTCCTTGCAGGACAGATAATTTTCAAAGCCTTCTTTCCCATGGATCAGGCAGGGCAGACCTGTGATGACGATTTTGGACGGACCGAGTTTGTGAAGCCTTTGACAAAGCTCAGAAAGCTCAGATTCATTCCAGAAGCCGTCTTTCCAGGGTGTATCCGTCAAAAGGCATGCTTCCGTGATATTGGGCGTAATGATGTCTGCCAGCGGAATCAGGTTACGCAGCTTTTGACAGTGTTTTGGTGTGATCGTGCGATAGGGCTTTCCGTGATCGCCCATGACGGGATCGACGAGAATTGTTTGGCAGCCTCGGCTTTTCTGGTCGGAAAGAAAGGAAGAAACAGACAGAATTTGTTCTGCCTGTCCTAAAAATCCGCACAAAACACCGTCAAACGTAAGATTTAACTGCTTCCATTGCTCCAGATAGGAGGGCAGAAACGCGGTCAGATCCTGACAGGCGAAGGCTGCAAACCCTGTATGATTGGAAAAAACGGCGGTAGGCACCGGGCACGCCTGCACCCTCATGGCGCTCAAAATGGGAAGCGCCTCGGTGAGGGAACAGCGTCCATATCCGGCGAAGCTGTTGATGACTGCCGCCTTTTTGGGAATCTGTAGATTCATTTGGAAGATCCTTCTTTGCCGACCTGAAAGAACAGACCGGACTTTTTGAGTGCAGGCAGAAGCGCCATGTATACAAGAACGGAAACGATGGTGGAAATCACGGTGTTGATGGCTGTTGCAGTGATATTCCATGCCAGAGTCAGCTCTGCAGCGGGTTTGCCCAGGATCAGCAGCTTATAAAAATATCCTACAAGAGGATCAAAGATTGTGTTGAAGATCAGCCCGCCCAGTGCTGCCAGTGCTGCAATACGGGCGATTTTCTTTTTGTCTGTCTGATAAGTGATGTGACCGAAGTGATGGGCGATCAGACCGGTGATCAGACCGATGCAGAGCTTCAGAATAAAGGTCTTGGGTGCATATACGACATAGACGGGATCGAAAAGGTCGCCGATGGTCATGCCGATGGAGCCGCCGATGCCGCCCCAGAGACCGCCAAGGATCAGCGCACCGAGAACACAGACTGCATTGCCGAGATGGATGCTTGTTGCGTCGCCGCCGGGAAGCGGGATCTTAATCTGCAAAAAAGTGAAGACAACATAGGATAATGCTGCAAATACACCGGTCAAAACCAGCTTTTGAAAAGATTCTTTTTTCATAGTGGAAATCCTCCTCATCAAAGTTTTTCTTATCATAAGCAATATGTGGCATGATAGAAAGTGCCATTTTACACTTTTTTTACCATACCAGTTTTGAAATTGCTGCCAAATTTGCAAGTGGTTACAAAAAGAACGTGCGTTTGGATTATCGATTTTGTGAGACATTACGGCTTATCGGAAAGTCGTAAATTTGCTAGAATGGAAAGCAGAAAAGGGGAGCCGTGCCACATGCCATTGCATGTGTCGGATGAGATGGAATGTGCAGTACGAAGGGAGAAGATTGAAAAATATAATTTTTCAATCGCGAGATTTGTGTCTGCGCGCACTTGACACAAACTCGACATGCGCAAAAAGCGTGCGCAGAAATGAGCGGAAAAAATGAAAGAAACAGGAAGCTATTTGTTGGATGTGCTTTTTATGGGAGGTCTGATTACAGCCAGCCTTTGTGATTTTAAGAAAAGAAAGATTCCGGACGCGATCACGGGATTTCTGTTCCTGACCGGTGTTGCTGCGCTTTTTTGGATGCCGCAGCCTTCTATAAAAATGCGTCTTGCCGGGGCGTTTATTGCCGGATTGCCGCTTTTTGCGGCAGCTGTATGCAGGCCGGGAGCAGTCGGCGGCGGGGATGTCAAGCTGATGGCGGCAGGTGGTTTCTTTTTGGGATTGTCTGCTGTATGGGACAGTCTCGCGTTTGGAATGGCGCTTGCAGGGGGATACTGTCTGTGCCTGATGTTACTTCGAAATGGGAGAGAGCAAAAGATTGCGCTTGGACCATTTCTGAGCATGGGGCTTATGTTTGGAATGTTCCACTCTATGGGAGCATGATTGGGAGTAGAAGACCGGATCTGTGACTTTTTCGTGTAAAGTCTTTACAAAGCGGGAGAAAAGTTGATACAATACCGTCTGTATGTCCTGACACCAGAAACAGCCGGAAAACCCGTTGGTTTTGGCATCGGGGCGAAAGAAAGACAGGAAAAGGCAGAGATCTATCATGTGGAAAAAAAGAGGAAAAAAATTAGCGCAGAAAAGGAAAAAGATCGGAATCGCAGCGGCAGCAGTGATTGTGGCGGCAGCAGGTTCTACGCTGATTTATTATAATTTACCGCAGACAAAGGTGGAAAAGCAGCTGACCCTTGCGGCAAAATATATGACGGAAATGAATTATTTAGAGGCGCAGGAGGCTTATGCGGAAGCGCTTTCCATCGATGAAGGTAGCGTGCGCGCTTATCGTGGGCTGGCGGATGATTATGCAGCGCAGGGACAGCTGGATGAGGCGGCAGAAATTCTGCATCAGGGATACGAGACGACACAGTCCGAAATTCTGCTGCAGAACTACTGTGCGACCGTATTGAACAGCATAGTGGAGCATGTCAATGAAAAGACTGCCGGTCTGGACGATATCAGGAGTTGTCTTACCGTGCTGGAATCAGATCCGGATAATGAAAGTGTCAGAAGCGTTTTAGAAAACTGTGTCCAGCAGGTCACAGTGCAGGAGGATACTGCGTCCCTGATGTTAGACGAACTGGATGGAACCTCTGATTTTGACGAATATGCAGACGTTGCCGAAAAGCTTTTGGGGCTTGCCGAAAAGGACAATAGCTACCAGGAAGCAGCATACAGATTTATAATACCGAAAGCACAGAAGATTTATTTAAGCCTTTCGCATCGGGACAGCTGGAAGAAACTGGTAGAACGGGCGCAGGCGCTGGGAGATGCAGAAGCAGATGGTATTTTGGCATGTCTTTCCAAACAGCAGGAGATAAGCGATTACTTCGCGCCGATGTTTGAGGCGTTTGAACAGGAAGGCTACGAGGCGGCGCGGAATTTCATCGTGACGGATCAGTACAAGGCCATCCGGGATGCGTTTATCAATCGCACGATGGAATACTGGACGGGCAATACCTATGTGCCGGTCACGAAAGAAGCGATCGTATTTCTCCTTACAGATGACGGCTGGAAGTTTTCTTTTGTAGAAGATGATTCTCTTGCACAGCCAAGTGGTACAATTCGGGTGCTGGGACAGAAAATGGAGGATCTCGGCGTACAGAGAAGCAGCATCGAGTATGTGCCAGCTTACGATCCGGCGGCATATTATCCGCATACGGAATATGAAATCGTGTACTGGAATACAATGGTAAGCGGGATTGCAACGGACAATACAAACGTTGTATCCCGGATGAATTACCGCTTTGCAAAAAAGACCTACACGGCGGAGGGCTCGTCGGCGGAAATGATTTATGACTGGGGCGGAGAAAACGAGAAGCGTCAGAAGGAGTAAGTAGGCTGCCACAGCGTGGAGGTATCATGCAGGCGGCGCAGATGGACAGAAGGGAGTGGCAGCATGCAACGGTGTATCTTAATTGGAGCAGGAGACTGCAGCGTTCAAAAAATCGAAACAAAGCCGGAGGATTTTGTGATCGCAGTGGATGGCGGTTACGATACCTGCAGAAAATATGATATAGTTCCGGACCTGATTGTGGGCGACTTTGATTCCGTGCAGGAATCGGACATGCCGCAGATTGCGGAGATCGCAAAAATTGCGCCGGATCATGTCGTTGTACTTCCGACAGAAAAGGACGATACGGATATGCTGGCTGCCATCCGTATAGGTCTTTTAGAAGGCTGTCAGGAATTTCGCATTTACGGCGGGATGGGCGGCAGACTCGAGCATACGCTGGCAAACCTGCAGTGCCTGATTTATTTAAAACAGTGCAGCGCAGTTGGGTATTTGATGGATGATAAGACGACGGCATTCGTGATGCAGAACGAGACGGTCTGGTTTAAACCGGAAGCGAAAGGCTTTCTGTCCCTGTTTTCTCTTGGGGAAAAGGCATCAGGCGTTACGATTCGGAATTTAAAATATGAAATGCAGGACGGTGAGATTACAAACAGCTTTCCGATCGGAATTTCCAATGAATTTATTGGAAAACGGTCCAGTGTGACGGTGGAGCAGGGAATGCTTGCAGTGATCTTATCCGAAAAAGAATAACGGGCGCAAGAAGGGGCAGAATAGAAAGAAGGCACAAAAAACGGCGCTGTCTGGAAAACGAAATTCCAGACAGCGCCGTTTTTCTCGTGGTGCGGCACAACAAAATGATATCGTCTTTATGCCGCGGTGCAGTGATTTACATCACATTTTTAAACTGACTCATGTACAGATCGTAGTAGAAGCCTTTCTGCGCAAGCAGCTGCGCTGCATTGCCCTCCTCGATAATGCGGCCGTCGTCGATGACGAAGATCCGGTCGGCCTTCTGGATCGTGGAAAGGCGGTGTGCAATGACAAAGGAGGTACGTCCCTTTAAAAGCTGTTCAATGCCCTCCTGCACGAGGATTTCCGTGTTGGTATCGATGCTGCTGGTTGCCTCGTCCAGAATCAGGATGCGGGGATCGGATACCATCGTGCGTGCAAAGGCGAGCAGCTGCTTCTGACCGATGGAAAGACCGCCGCCGCGTTCGGATAATACGGTGTCATATCCTTTTTCGAGCTTTAGGATAAAGTCATGTGCGTTGACTGCCTTTGCGGCTGCGATGATCTCTTCGTCCGTCGCATCGAGTTTTCCGTAACGGATATTGTCCTTGATCGTGCCGGAGAACAGGAAGTTATCCTGTGTCATGACACCCATCTGCTGCCGGAGGCTTTCGATGGAAATTTTCTGCACGTCGTAATCGTCGATCAGGATATGACCGGTCTGGATATCGTAAAAGCGGCTGATCAGGTTGACGATCGTCGTTTTGCCTGCGCCGGTAGGACCGACTAAAGCAATCGTTTCGCCGGGTTTGATCTGGAAGCTGACGTCGTCTAAAACGAGCTTCTCTCCATCATAGGAGAAGGAAACATGATCGAAGGTAACAGCTCCTTTGACCGGAGGCAGCTTGGTCACGCCGTCAGCATCGGAAATTTTAGACTCTGTGTCCAGAATCTCAAAAATACGTTCGGCTCCGGCGATATTGGTGATGATCTGGTTGTAGAAGTTGCTCAGGTTCATGATCGGATTCCAAAACATCGAAATATAGGAGCCGAATGCGATCAGGATACCGAGGGAAATCTTATCGGGACCGAGAAGGACAATGCCGGTAAAATACAGGGCGAAAGTGCCGATTGCCCAGCAAATATCGATGGCGGAACCGAACGCGTCATTTAAGCGTACTGCGTCGATAAAAGAATCCCGGTGCTCGTCCGTCAGTTGATGGAACGTAGCCATCGTTTCCTGTTCGGCGGAAAAGCTCTGGATGATACGGATTCCGGACAAATCCTCGTGGACAAACGCGTTTAAGTTGGAAGATTTTTTGCGGTGGATCTGCCAGCGCTTATGCGAGTACACCTGGATAAACCACATGCAGAAGATCATCAGCGGCAGGCTGATCAGGGAAGCCGCTGCGAGAACCGGATTTTTGAAAAACATGATCACGACGACGGCGCAGATTGTGAAAAAATCCGGGATCAGCGTCGTGACGCAGTTGCCGAGCACGTCCTTTAAGGAGTTGATGTCGCCGATAATACGGGCGAGGATCTTGCCGGTGGGACGGCTGTCGAAAAAGGAAAAATCCAGGGTCTGGATGTGGGTATAAAGCTGCTGGCGGATCGTTACGAGGATACTGTTGCAGACCTTTGCCATAATCAGCATCCGCAGCTTGACAAAAAGGATCATGATCACGTTCAGCACAACGGCGATTCCAATCAGTTTTGCCAGTCCGGGAAAATCGCCGGTGGAAATATGCTTGTCAATCGCGTTTTCCATGATCAGAGGGTTTACGAGGCTGACAAACACGCAGAACGCCATGATCGCCAGAACAGCGAGGATCTCCTTTTTATAGTCCAGCAGATAGGAAAACAGGCGCATCAGCGTCTTCATTTTACCGACGTCTGTGCTGTGTTCGTCCTGCTTATAAGAATTAACAGCCATAATCTGTCACCTCCTTCTGGTCAGGCATCATGCCAAATTGAGCCTGCCAGGTTTGATAGTAAAGCCCGTGAAGGGCAAGCAGTTCTTCGTGGGTACCACGTTCTGCAATGTGTCCGTTTTCCAGGACGATGATTTCGTCTGCATGACTGACGGCACTGATACGGTGCGCGATGATGAGCTTGGTCGTATGGGGCAGCCGGGTGAGGGTCTGCTGGATGGCATATTCCGTTTCCATATCCAGTGCGCTGGTCGAATCATCCAGCACCAGCACAGGTGTATGCTTTGCAAGCGCCCGCGCGATGGAAATTCGCTGCTTCTGGCCGCCGGACAAGCCGACACCGCGTTCGCCGATTACGGTGTCATACTGCTCGGAGAGCCGGTCGATAAATTCCGAAGCCTGGGCGTCGCGGGAAGCGAGCCGCACGTCGGAAATGTTTAAGTTTCCTTTCTGACCGAGCATAACGTTTTCCTGAATTGTATCCGAGAACAGAAAGACGTCCTGCATGACGGTGGAAATACAGCTGCGCAGCTGACGCAGGCTGAGTTTGCGGATATCCACGTTGTCGAGATAAATCGTGCCGCCCGTCGCGTCGTAAAGGCGGCAGAGCAGCTGGATCAGGGACGTCTTGCCGCTTCCGGTCGCACCCATGATACCGATCGTTTTGCCTGCCTCCACATGAAAATGGATGTCGTGAAGAATCTCATGCTGGTCCTCTTTATGGAAAGAAACGTGCTCGAAGCGGATATCGCCGGTCACTTCCGGCAGGACAATCGGTTCTTCAGGTTCCTGAATCGAAGGCTTCTGGTCGTACACTTTGCGGATTTTGCGGTAACTGCCGACCGCGGAGGAAAAGTCGTTGGACAGCCAGCCGAGCATTTCCATCGGCCATACGATATTGGTGGAATATTGTACGAATGCGCTGAGTGCGCCGAGCGTCAGCTCTCCCTGCAGGAATAAGTAACCGCCGATCAAAAGCACCAGAAGCGGCAGCAGCTTTCCAATCAGGGAAAAGTACGGAGAGTAGCGGACAAACACGCGGGACTGCGTCATGTTCAGTTCGTAGTAGCGCTTATTGTGGGAAAGAAACTTTTTGATTTCGAATTTTTCCCGCGCAAAGGCTTTGACGGTGCGCACGCCTGCGAGGTTTTCTTCTGCAACGGTGTTTAATTTTGCGTTTTCCTCACTGATCTCTTCGTAGATAGTTCCGAGTCTGTTTTCCATCAAAATCGCAAGGACGGCGCAGAAAATCATGCAGAGCGTGGGCAGGATCGCAAGTTTCCAGTTTAAGCTGTACATGCAGAATAAAATGACGGTGACATGGAACGCAACCTCCATCATCAGCATGCCGACGTAGCCGAGCGCATTCCAGATGCGGTCGATGTCGTCCTTGACGCGCGCCATCAGCTCTCCGGTGCTCGTCTTGTCAAAAAAGTCGGCGGACAGCGACTGAATGTGCGCGAATAAATCGCGGCGCATGTCTGTGGCGATGGTAGAGGAGATTTTGTCGAAGGTAAACTCCTTGGTGTACTGAAAAATACAGCGTCCGATGCCGATGAGTAAAATCGCCAGCAGCAGATATTTGAGCTTCCCCATCTGACCGCCCACAAGGACGTCATCGACAATATGCCGGGTCACCTGCGGGGTGAGCAGATCCAGGCTGACCGCGATAACCATCGAAAGGATGGCAAACAGATAGCCCGGAATGTGCTGTTTTAAGTAGTAGGACAACTTTTTCATGAAAATAAATTCCCCCTTCTTTTGAAGTTGATATATGTGGAAAAAATCCCGCCAGACAGGATTTTTGCTCCATTTGTAAAAAACATAACGTCGAAAGGGACGTTTGCTCATAATGCCTGCAAAGGCAGGACATACCCCTGGGTATAAAAAAACGCAGAAGCATGAAAGCATGTTCTGCGGCAAAAAATCTCTTTTTCAGGAAAGCCCCGGAGCTTTCTGAGAGCGGTAAAGAAACCGGATCAGACAAGAGGCAGGCTGCCCTGATTGACAACAAAATGCCTGTTTTTCAACATTCTGTTGTATAAAAAAAGCCACAGCATGAGAATGCCGCGGCTCTTGTCAGACGAATCAAAACGTCAGTTTGGGCGGGAGGCATTCTTATGATATTCAAAATAGCTTCGATTTGATCCGACGAACAATAACATCATAACATACCTCCTTTCCTTTCTTTTATCAGAAAATCCCTTCCGGATCTCCCGTGATTGTTAATGTGTATCGCATATGCCAACCTTAACACTGCATCATACAGTTGTCAAGCAAAAGATTTTTCAGTCAAACTCACACAAAAGTTTTTAAAACGAAATCACGCCGAGGTGCTCCAGCAGAATCTTTATGCCCATCAGGATCAGGACAAGACCGCCCGCAAATTCTGCGCGGGAGCGGTTTTTTGCGCCGATGATGTTGCCTGCCTTTAAACCGATTGCGGAGAGCAGGAAAGTGATGCAGCCGATGAAGCTGACTGCCGGAACGATGTTTACCCGCAGGAAAGCGAAGGTAACGCCGACGGCAAGTGCGTCGATGCTGGTTGCAACAGCAAGCGGAAGCATGGTTTTGAAATCGAAGCGGTCATTGGATTCATTTTCTTCATCGCTTCTGGCTTCGCGGATCATGTTGAAACCGATAAATGCCAGCAGGACGAAGGCGATCCAGTGGTCGATGCTCGTGATCAGAGAGGAAAATGTGATGCCCAGAAGATAGCCGAGAAAGGGCATCAGCGCCTGAAAGCCGCCGAACCAGATGCCGACGGTGAGTGCCTGTTTCATACTGCCGCGGCGTACGGACAGGCCCTTACAGACGGATACGGCAAAAGCGTCCATCGACAGACCGACAGCCAGAAGGAATAATTCGAGTAAGCTCATGAGAAGAATCCTCCATTGTAAAAAACGAAATAAGTGGTAAGATTGAAAAATAAAATTTTTCAATCACGAGATTTGTGTCTGCGCTCACTTGACACAAACTCGGCATGCGCAAAAAGCGTGCGCAGAAATGAGGCAAAAAACGATATTTCACACGGAGCACAAGATCCGCTAGTTTTTGTCGATATTGATCACACAGAAATAGGACGGATCGATCTGCTTGATCCGTTTATCGAGCCAGCTGCGCAGCTGGGCATCAGTCATTTTAAAATGAAACGGAACCACAACATCGAAAATGACGTTTGTATGGGTAGGACCGCGTATAATACGAAAATCGTGAAGGGTCAGCTGCTCATCGAGCCGGTAGACGATATCGGTGACCTTATGGCGCAGCTCATTGATCTCCGGATCATCGGTGATGACCGGGTCCATATGTATGACAGCACTGCAGGAAAGCTTCTGCTGCAGCTCGCGCTCTATGTTATCAATCAGATCGTGCAGCTCCACAAAGCTGCCCTGGGCATTGACCTCCGCATGCAGGGAGATCATCCGCCGTCCGGGACCGTAATCGTGAACGAGCAGGTCGTGAATGCCCATGATCTGTGGATGGGAAAGCACAATGCTGCGGATTTTTGTGACAAACTCCGGGTCGGGAGCCTGACCGAGCAGCGGATTGATGGTATCCCGGGCAGAGCTTACGCCGGAATAAAAGATGAAGACTGCGACCAAAAGACCGCACCAGCCGTCGATGGCAAGACCGAAAATCCACCCAATAACAGAAGAAAGGAGGACGACGGAGGTAGCGAGCACATCGCCGAAGGAATCAGACGCTGTTGCGTTCATCGCAGAGCTGTCGATGGCACCGGCAATTTTGTGATTATAAAAATACATATAGAACTTGACGAGAATGGAAACGACCAGAATCAAAAAAATAACCGGAGAAATTTCCGGCAGGGTCGGGTGCAGGATCTTCTCAAAGGAGGATTTGGCAAGCTCCGCTGCCATGATGAGGATAATGGCAGAAACGGAAAGCCCGGCGAGATATTCGATTCTTCCGTGCCCATAAGGATGGTCGGAGTCTGCTTCCTGTCCGCTCATCTTAAATCCGATCAGCGTAATGACCGAAGAACCGGCATCCGACAGGTTGTTGAATGCGTCCGCAGTGATCGCAATGGAATGGCTGATCATACCGGCGACGATCTTTAGCACAAATAGAAAAAAGTTAAAAAAAATGCCCACCGAACCGGTGAGAATGCCGTATGCCTGGCGAACCTTCGGGCTGGAATAATTCTCGTAATCCGGGATGAACAGTCTTGACAGAAGCGTAATCATGGTGTAATCCCTCCATAAGTTTGAAATGCTTCCTGAAATTTAAGTTATTTTTTCAGTATACCATTTTATGTGAAAAAAGCAAGGAAAAGTGATAGAAAAATCTCTTGACAAGAACCAACATTCTGTATATATTCAAAGTGTACTAATACTGATAATACACTTAATACAATCAATACAGTTCTGGATCGATAAAAAATCAAAAAGAATCGGAACAGAAGAAGGAGGAAAGATTGAAAAATAAAATTTTTCAATCACGAGATTTGTGTCTGCGCGCACTTGACACA